>OLPS01000427.1_pt1 | contig 53648 bp, 43 predicted proteins | sample 1673071 | NCBI WGS metagenome assembly OLPS01 (sample SAMEA3136752, study PRJEB25190) | human gut metagenome | reverse complement strand
CAAAACGCCGGGAGCTGGAACAGCAGCTTTATGAGGTGTTCCGCAAATATGCCGACAAACGGCAGAGTGAGGAAGCCGGAGCATAAGATTTTCCGAAGCCATCGTTGATTTGCGGGGCTGCTGACGGTATAATAAAGGTGTCAGCAGCTCCGTTTCTTTTTTAAGAAAAGGAGCGACAATATGAACAATCGAATAGACGCAATCTATGCAAGACAATCGGTAGACAAAAAGGACAGCATTTCCATTGAAAGCCAGATTGAATTTTGCAAATACGAGTTGAAAGGCGGTAACTGCAAGGAATACACAGACAAAGGGTACAGCGGCAAGAACACAGACCGTCCGAAGTTTCAAGAACTGGTGCGGGACATCAAGCGGGGCTTGATTGCAAAGGTCGTGGTTTACAAGCTCGACCGTATCAGCCGTTCCATTCTGGACTTTGCCAACATGATGGAGCTGTTCCAGCAGTACAATGTGGAGTTTGTGTCCTCTACGGAAAAGTTTGATACCTCCACCCCGATGGGGCGGGCGATGCTGAATATCTGTATCGTGTTCGCCCAGCTTGAACGGGAAACGATACAGAAGCGGGTAACGGACGCTTACTACTCCCGCAGTCAGCGGGGCTTTAAGATGGGCGGGAAAGCCCCTTACGGCTTCCATACGGAGCCTATCAAGATGGACGGTATCAACACAAAGAAGCTGGTGGTAAACCCGGAGGAAGCGGCCAATATCCGGCTGATGTTTGAGATGTACGCCCAGCCCACAACTTCCTACGGGGACATTACCCGGTACTTTGCCGAACAGGGGATTTTGTTCCATGGCAAAGAGCTGATACGCCCCACGCTGGCGCAGATGTTACGCAATCCTGTCTATGTGCAGGCAGACCTTGATGTGTACGAATTTTTCAAAAGTCAAGGTACAGTCATTGTCAATGACGTTGCCGATTTTACGGGCATGAACGGCTGCTATCTGTATCAAGGGCGAGATGTAAAGGCCAGCAAGAAAAACGACTTAAAAGACCAAATGCTGGTACTGGCTCCCCATGAGGGTATCGTCCCCTCCGACACCTGGCTGACCTGCCGCAAGAAGCTGATGAACAACATGAAAATCCAGTCTGCCCGGAAAGCCACCCACACATGGCTGGCAGGAAAAATCAAGTGCGGGAATTGCGGGTATGCTCTTATGAGTATCTACAATCCCTCCGGCAAACAGTATCTCCGCTGCACGAAACGGCTGGACAATAAAAGCTGTCCTGGCTGTGGGAAAATCATCACTTCGGAACTGGAAGCGGTTGTTTATCAGCAGATGGTAAAGAAGCTGGCAAGCTACAAGACGCTGACAGGAAAAAAGAAAGCGGCAAAGGCAAACCCGAAAATCACCGCCCTGCAAGTGGAACTTGCCCATGTAGACAGCGAGATTGAAAAGCTGGTGGACAGTCTGACGGGGGCAAACAATGTCCTGTTCTCCTATGTGAATGTGAAGATAGCGGAACTGGACGGGCGCAAGCAGGAACTTCTGGCAAGGATAGCGGAGTTGACTGTGGAGGCCATCAGCCCGGAACAGGTCAGCCAGATTTCCGGCTACCTCGATACCTGGGAGAATGTATCTTTTGATGACAAGCGGCGTGTGGTGGATTTGATGATCACCACCATAGCCGCCACAAGCGACAGCTTGAACATCACATGGAAAATCTGACTGGCGGCACCCCTCCCGTCAGATACCTACCCTGTGTAGTCCCTTGTAAACTGTACTTTATCACTTATAAAAGAAATGTGTACTTTCCTTCCGATTAGATATAATACATATTCTGCTCGGTCTCGTACTCACGCACAAATTCATTCACCAGATCCGCCAGCGTAATGCTCTCTAAGATCCGCTTCGTCTCCTCGTTCACGCGATCCCACAACAGCGTGTCCATCACCTTTGACACCGTCTCGCAGAGTGCATCCTCGTTCACCGATTCCGGCTCGATACTGTAGCTGCCCTCCAGCGCGAGGATCATCTGTGCAACCGTAATATTTTCCGGCTTATCCGCAAGGACGTAGCCGCCCTGCGCGCCTTTGACGCTCTTGACAATACCACCGCGCTTTAAGCTGAAAAACACATGCTCCAGATAGTGCACAGAAATCTGATTCCTGTTTGCAATATTTACCAGCGACACATGACCATTGGTGGAATTCACCGCCAGATCAATCAGCGCACGGATCCCATAGCGTCCTTTCGTGGAAATCTTCATATCAGTTCCTCCCTTTATACCCTATCTCCAGATCTTTTTCATAGTAATCTTATATGAATACTATATTACCATCTGTCTTCTCGGAAGTCAACCGCTTTATAAAAAGAATACGCGCTAAGTAATATTATAGGAAGTATGTCCTGCGATTTCGGGTGGAACTGCATGTGGAACATTCGTTGAAAAAAATGTGTGTATTTCTTCCAGCCGGATGGGCTGCATCTGATTCCGTGTCTCTTCCACGTTTGAACACTCCCGGAGGGTGTCCGGCAAGCCACAGACAATGAGCGGACTTCCTGGTGTCCCTAATGGCACCACTTCACAGACAATATAAAACCGCGCGAACCGAAACTCGTTGGCATCTGCTATTGAAAACATGGCAGATGCCAATTCAGACATCGGCTTCGCGCGGTTATGTTTTGTTCAGTGGTGCCAATAAGGGACACGCACAAAAGTCCTAAAATTGTCTGCAGTTTGCGGACACCCTCCGTGGAGTGCTCCAAACTTGGAAAGACACGGATCATCACAGATGCAGTCACCGGCTGGTTAGAAATGCCGCATTTTTTGAACAGAATGTTTCATAGGCATTCCACCAGAAATCTGCATGTAATGCTTCCTATCATATTACTTATTGCAAAAGGTCCGATACTTATATGTTATTCTACGCTTCGACCGTGCGCTCTCCCGACTTGATCTCGTCCAGGATTTCCGCTACGGCTTCGCGCTCGTCAAAATGATATTTTACACCCTTGATCTCCTGATAATCCTCATGCCCCTTGCCGAGCAGCACGATCATATCCCCCGGCTTTGCATGTGTCATGCAGTAGGCGATTGCCTCCTTGCGGTCGTCGATCTCGATATATTTTCCGTTGCTTTTTGCCAGACCGACCTTGATGTCGGCATTGATGTCGCGGATTTCTTCATCGCGCGGATTATCGCAGGTCAGAACGCACAGATCTGCAAGTTCTCCGGTCACCTCGCCCATATCGTAGCGTCTTAACTTGGAGCGGTTGCCACCGCCTCCATAGACACAGATCAGGCGCTTCGGATGGTACTCTAAGAGTGTCGTCAGAACGCTCCTCGTGCTCACCTCATTGTGCGCATAATCGATAATCAGCGAATAATCCTTCGAGACCGGAAGGATCTCCACACGCCCTTTGACCTGAACCTTCTCAAGTCCGTCGAGCACTGCCCGGTCCGGAATACCGGCAAGGTTGCACACCAGCATCGTCACCATCGCATTGTACACAGAAAACCTGCCCGGAATATGCACTTTTACCTTGCAGTCCATGCAGCCGCTCACGGTAAAATGCATGCCGAGTCTGCCGCCCTCGTTGATATAACCGATGTCCGACGCAAACAGATCCACCACCTGGTCTTTCACATCATTTCCCTCTGCGGAAAATGTGCGCACCTGACAGGTGTGTCCCTTTAAAATCTCCTCCCAGTGAGGATCATCCGCATTGACGATGCCGACACGGCACTGCCGGAACAGAAGACTCTTGCAGTACAGATACTCCTCGAACGACTCATGCTCCGCCGGTCCGATGTGATCCGGGGAAAGGTTGGTAAATACGCCGTAATCAAACAAGATGCCCGCCGTGCGGTCCAGCTTCAATCCCTGTGAGGACACCTCCATAACCACATACTCGCATCCGGCTTCCACCATAGCCGCAAACATCCGGTGAAGTTCATAGGACTCCGGCGTCGTATTTTTCGATGGGATGTGCTCATCACCGATCATCGCGCCGATCGTTCCGATCAGTCCGACCTTCTTCCCCGCCATCTCAAGCACGCTCTTGATCATGTAAGTCGTCGTCGTCTTTCCTTTTGTACCTGTAATGCCGATCGTGACCAGCTTACGGTCCGGATGTCCGAACAACGCCGCCGACATGTAGGCAAGCGCACGTCTGGCTGATTCCACTTGAATGACCGTGATTTGATCCGGAATCTGCTGCGCCTCATCGGCACGCTCGACAACGATCGCCGACGCACCCTTTTTCACCGCATCCGGGATGTATTTATGTCCGTCCGTCACAGCTCCCACCATGCAGACAAACACCGTTCCTTCTGTAATCTTCCGGGAATCATAGATGACATCCCGCACATCGACATCCATGCTTCCCGAGAGACACTCGTATTTGAATTCACTGCAAAGTTCCCTTAACTTCATTTTATCTCCATTCCTGCGCCACAATCGCGCATCTTATGCACTGCTGCTTATCTGCGCCTCTTATCCGATGATGTGTGACGCGTCGATTTCCGACTCGAATACCGTGTGGGAAGGTCCCGTCATGAACAGATGATTCGTCTTCTCATCCCACTCGATGAAAAGCGGTCCGCCGATCTGCTCGACCGTCACTTTCCGGTCTGTCCGTCCGGTGAGGACGCCTGCCACAACCGCCGTCGCACAGCCTGTCCCGCATCCGATCGTCTCGCCGGTTCCTCTCTCCCACTCGCGGATCTTGATGTAATCCTTCCGCACAAATTCCACGAATGTCACATTCGTCTTATTCGGGAAAATGGATGTCATATGTTCAATCGTCTTTCCATAGCCTTCCACATCCAGATCTGCCACAGAATCCACATACATGGCGCAGTGCGGATTCCCCCAGGATACCGCCGTGATGTGGAATGTCCGGTCAAGCACCTGCACCGGCTGCTCCACGAACTCGGGCAGCTCCGTGACTACCGGAATCACTGCGGTGGACAGTCTCGGCTCACCGATGTCCGCGCGGATATTCGATACCAGCCCGTCGGTCACGGTGAGGGTCAGATGCTGCATTCCGCCAAGTGTCTCGATCACAAGATCTGTCTTGTCCGTCAACCTGTGATCGTATACATATTTTCCGACGCTGCGCAGAGCGTTGCCGCACATTTCCCCCTCCGTACCATCCGGGTTGAACATCCGCATACGGAAGTCCCCTTTCTCGGACGGACAGATCAGTACCATTCCGTCCGAACCGATTGCAAAATGACGGTCACTGACAAACCGCGCCAACTCCGGCAGATTCTTTAATTCTTGATGAATCGCATCAATATACACATAGTCATTGCCAAATGCCTGCATCTTTGTAAATCGCATCTTCTCACCAATCTCCTTTATCAGCCGTTCATTGCGCGATCCAGATCGGCAATGATATCCTCTACGTTCTCAATTCCCACTGACATGCGAAGGAAGCAGTCGGTGATACCGAGCTTCTCCTTGATGTCTGCCGGCGTGTCCTCATGTGTCTGTGTCGTCGGATATGTGATGAGAGTCTCCGTTCCGCCGAGACTCTCCGCGAACATAATCATGTCTACGCCCTTTAAGATCTTCTTCACTGTCTCAAAGCTATCCACGGTGAAGGAAATCATACCGCCGAATCCCGTGGTCTGCTTTCTCGTCACCTCATAATCCTTGTGATCCGCAAAGCCGACATAGTAGACTTTTTTCACCTTCGGCTGTGTGCGGAGCCACTCGGCAACCTTCATCGCATTTTCATTGTGACGATCCATGCGGACTGCCAGCGTCTTGATTCCGCGCAGCACCAGCCAGCTGTCCAGCGGCGCGAGCTGACTTCCGTGGGACTTCATATGAATATGGATCTGATCGGCGATCTCCTCGTTGTCTTTTATTACCACAATGCCAGAGATGGTGTCGTTGTGTCCTCCCAGATATTTTGTGGAGCTGTGTGTGACAATATCCGCGCCAAGCGTGAGCGGCTTCTGGAAATACGGAGTCAGAAACGTGTTATCCACCACCGTGAGTGCATTCACGCTCTTTGCGATCTCAGAGACTGCGTGGATGTCCGCCACCTTCATCATCGGGTTCGTCGGTGTCTCAATGAAAAACATCTTCGTATTCGGCCGGATCGCCGCCTTCACCTCATCCAGATCCGACATGTCTACATAGGTATGCTCAATACCGTATTTTCCAAAAACGTCCCCAATAATGCGGAAGGTTCCGCCATAAATATCATCCGATAAAATGACGTGCTCGCCCGGATTCAACAGGGAAAAGACAGCCATGTTTGCCGCCTGTCCGCTGGAAAATGCGAATCCCTTGATTCCGCCCTCAAGAATTGCCATCGTGCGCTCTAATTCCTGTCTGGTCGGATTCTCGAGACGGCTATATGCAAAGCCGGTCGACTCGCCAAGCTCCGGATGGCGGAATGTCGCTGCCTGGAAGATCGGCATGCTGACTGCTCCGGTGAGCGGTTCCGTTCCCAGCGCGCCGTGCACGGCCTTGGACTCAAAGTGCAGATTTTCCTTTGTATCAAAATCGGTATAATTACTGAAATTTTTCATATTATTTTCCTCCATCTGTTTGGACATGCGTTTCCTCATATACAACTATTATACAAAACACTTTTTATAATATATAGTCTCAAAGTGCTTTTTATATTGCAAAAAGTGCTTTTTTATAATACAGTAATAGAAAAAGGAGGACGCACGCGATGCCGGAATACAAAAAGGTCGGATACTTAACCACCAGCTTTAAGATGTTTCATTTAAAAGATACTTCCCGCCGGGAGTTTCACTACCACTATCACGATTTTCACAAGATCCTGATTCTTCTCGGCGGTGACGTGACCTACTGTATTGAGGGGCGCACCTACCAGCTTGCCCCGGGCGATATTGTCCTGGTCAATGCCGGGGAAGTGCACAAACCCGAGATCCACTCGGATCTTCCCTACGAGCGCATCATTTTATATGTCTCCCCGGATTTTCTTATGGAGTACGCCGGGGAAGACTGCGATCTCTCCTTCTGCTTTAAGCAGGCGTACCGCGAGCAGGCACACATCCTCCGTCTGCAGGATTCCAAGGGCGGCAGGCTTGGCGCCTCCATCCGCGCGCTGGACGCCTCCCTAAACGACGACGACTATGCTGCGGCGCTGCGTCACCGGCTTTTATTTCTGGAATTTATGATTCAGCTCAACCGCGCCGCCCTGCACCACCACATTGAATTTGTGGGAGACTCCGCTTCCAACGAGAAGATTCTCTCGATTCTCACCTATCTAAACGATCATCTGACCGAGGATCTCTCGATTGATGACCTGGCCTCCCGCTTTTACTTAAGCCGCTCCTACCTGATGCACACGTTCAAGGAGCAGACCGGCTACACCATCGGCGGCTATCTGCTCACTAAGCGGCTGTTTCTCGCCAAAGAGCTGATCGCCGCCGGCACGCCGATCACGGAAGTATGCTATTCCTGCGGCTTTCAGAATTACTCGACCTTCTCGAGAGCATACAAAAAAAGCTTTGGTGAATCCCCGAGGGATTACCGCCAAAGCCTTTAAGCTATGCCCGCAGAGCGGGCATAGCTCACAGAGCAAGCTACGCTCGCTCTGACATCTCATTCATGAGTGTAGGTATCATCTGTTTCTTACGTGAGATAATGCCGTCCAACAGGATGCCATCCGCATCCTCCTGCTTCTTGAACGCATGCGCCAGAATTTTTCCGGCATCCTCCCCCGCAAATATAATCTTGGAAGATTCCTCCAAAATATCCGTCAGCATGACATATACCATATTTAAACGCTTCTCGCCGAGCACCTGCGGCAGGAACGGGCGGAGCTGTTCTCCGATCTGTTCTAATTCCTCTCCGCTCATGGCGCTGATCTGGGCAACACCGAAATCACAGTCTTCCGTGTGGAAAATCTTGAAATCCTGATAGAAAATCTCTTCGGTCGTCTTGTTCTTGAAATCACTTCCGGCGCGGAACATTTTCTTTGCATGATCCTCAATATCCACGTCCGCAATCTCTGCGAGCCGCTTTGCAACGCTCTTGTCAAGCGGCGTGCAGGTCGGCGAGCGGAACATCAGCGTGTCGGAAATGATCGCCGAGAGCAAAAGTCCCGCGATCTCTTTCGGAATCTCCACCCTCTGCTCCTGATACATCTGATAGATAATTGTCGAGGTACAGCCGAGCGGCTGATTCCGGAAATAAACCGGCGATACGGTCTCTAAGCTTCCCAGTCTGTGATGGTCGATGATCTCTAAGATCTCCGCCTCTCCGATTCCGTCCACCGCCTGTGACTTCTCGTTGTGGTCGACAAGAATGATCTGTTTTTTCTGCATATTCATGAGGTTACGTCTGGAAATCATTCCGACGTAGTTGCCGTTTGAGCCGAGCACTGGGAAATCTCTGTGGCGCACCCGCGACATGACATCCTTGACGTCGTCCACATAATCGTCAATGTCAAACGTGACGAGCTCCCGTCTGGTCATGTACTGCTTGATCGGCATACTCTGATTGATCAGACGCGCCACGGAAAATGTGTCGAACGGCGTTGTGATAATCACGCAGTCCCGCTTCTCCGCAAGCTTTTTGACTTCTTCCGCCACCTCGAGACCGCCGCCGATGATGATGCAGCTCGCGTTCGACCGGATCGCCTGCATCTGCGCCTCCTCGCGGTCGCCTAAGATCACCAGATCGTCGTCCTCGATATAATCCGCCATGTATTCCGGGTTGGAGGTTGCAATCACAACTTTTCCGCGCACAAAATGTGCATGCTCATTCCCGGCGTAGACCTCACCGTCGATCGTCTCCGCAATCGTCTTGTACTGTGTGCGCGCTTTTGAGAGCACGCAGTTGTCCAGCACGTCCATGTAGGACGTCGCAATATCCTTGGTGACGATCACACCTTCCAGCTTGCCGAACTGATTGGTGACCGGAAGCGTTACAACCTCCAGCTTTTTCATCAGCTCCCATGCCCGTTTCAGCGAAATCTGATTGCTGACACCGGCCGTCTTGCGGATATTGATATCCTTGATCTGTGCACCGGCATAGCTCACAAGCGGCGGTTCCTCCACGCCAAAGCGCTCTAACACGTAGCGGGTCTCCTCATTCACCGCGCCCGCACGCTTTGCCACATAAGTCTTCTTGTCCCCGCTCTGGTTTTTCAGATATGCATAAGAAATCGCGGCGCATATCGAATCCGTATCCGGATTCTTATGCCCCACGACCCACACTTTCTTTGATTCTGTACTCATATGATCTTCTATTCCTTAAAGCTAAAAATTAAACACACCGAGAGAATACAGGATGAATCCGATCAGAACAACAAAGTTCAGAATTGCAAACCAGGAAAGACATTTGACATATCCCTTCACCGATCCGACTCCCTGCTCCATCTCGTCCATCTTCTCGATCTTGGAATCAAATTCGTTGAACAGATCCTGAATGTTGCGGTAGCACTTCACGTTCTCCGAATGTACCTTCTCGGAGAGATCTGTCTTGATGGATTCCAGCTGTGCTGTCGCATTCTCAAGCAGCGCCTTGACCTCGGCGATCTGTCCCTCGGAAAGCTTCTTGTTCGCGATTGCCTGCTCCTCCAAAAACTGCTTGTTTGTCGCAAGCTGCTCCTCGGAAAGCTTTTTATTTGCAGCAATCTGATCCTCATTCAGCTTGCGGTTCGATGCAAGCTGCTCCTCGCTCGCACGCTTTACCTCCGCAACCTGCCCCGAGATGCTTGTCTCAATCTCGGTCATCTTCGCTGTCACACGGTCTGCCAGATCATCGACCTTCTTCGTGAACTCTGTCACAATCTTGTCAGCTTCCTCCTGGCGCTCCACCAGAATGTGCTGCCATTCCTCGGCCTTGCCTTCCCGCTCGTTGACAATCGACTGCAATTCCTGTACTTTATTCTCCTTCGCTGCAAGCAGATCCTGCAGCTGTTTCGCCTTCTCACGAAACTCGTCGATCTGACTTAATAAGAAATCTTCCTTTTCCACTTCTGTCTGTATCCTTTCCCGTTCCTGTGTGCTCTCCCCGGTCTCTAAAACCCTGGTCTCCCGAACCTTATTATTGCTCTCGCGCTTCGGGTGTGTCTTATATCCCTCCGCCCGTTCCGGCTCTCCTGCAGGTCTTCCTTGTCTGGGGTGAATCTGCGCCAGTAAAAGCTGAAACAGGTTTGCCATAAACGCTTCCTCCCTTTGTGTCTTCCGAACAAAAAACACCTATGGGTATTCTATCATTATCATTTTTCTTTGTAAAGCAGGAAAAAGCAACCGCCTCCCGCTCACTCTTTCCGGCGGAAAAGCAGTGGTGTCTCCGCCGCCAGCATTGCCAGCCATCCGATCAGGTAGGCAACCGGCAGTGCCACAATTCCAAGCTTCATGGAAAATACCAGCGGAACGGCTGCCGCCATCCGCACTCCCATGTTGATAAAACTGCTGATGAGCGTCACCCTGAGGTCGCCCATTCCGCGAAAATATCCCTGAATCCCGTTTGTAGCCGCCGGCAGAAAATACATCGCCGCAATCGCATGCAGATAGATCACTCCCAGGGAGATCACCTCCTCATCCGTCACAAACAGTTTCATCAGCGGACGCGCAAACACAAAGCAGACCACACAGATAAAGAGCGCATAGATCATCTCGATCCACAGCCCGCAGCGGAATCCCTCCCGGATCCGCTCCTTTTTGCCGGCACCTTTGTTCTGTGCCAGCAGCGCGGTCATCGCATGGGCGATATTCTGCTCCGGAGTGTAGGCAAAATCATCAATGCGGTTTACGACTGCAAACGCCGCCATGACAGAGATTCCCATTGTATTGACAATCGCCTGGATTCCGATCTTGCCGAGCTGTACCGTCGCCTGCTGCATGGCGCTCACCCAGCCAAACTGCACCGTCTTATAAAATAACCTCCGGTCAAACACGCGCCACTTGCGCCCCAGGCAGAGAATCTTTACCTTTTTCTTAATATATAGCCCGCACAGCAGACAGCAGAGTGCCTCGCTTAGCACCGTCGAAAAGGCACATCCGTTGCTGCCCCAGCCTAGCACCACCACGAAAAACAGGTCTCCCGCCACATTGAGTGCAGCGCTGATCATCAGAAAATAAAGCGGCGATCTGCTGTCGCCAAGTGCCCGCAATGTGCTCGCATAAAAGTTGTAAATAAACGTAAAGATCAGTCCGCAGAAAATAATGCGGAGGTACCCCGTAGCAATCGGAAGCACTTCCTCCTGCGTCCTTATCAGCCGAAGCATCCACGGCGTCAGAAAAACGCAGACGGCTGAAAGCAGGACGGAAAACATCAGCCCGCCGATCATGGTCGAACTGATCTGCCGCTCCAGGACATCATAATCCTTTGCGCCGTAGTGCATTCCCATCAGAACGCCTGCTCCCATGCACATCCCGCTGATAAACAGAATCGCGAGGGTCATCAGCGGACTGCTCGTACCGACCGCGGCAAGCGCCGTCTCCCCCACAAATTTTCCGACAATCATACTGTCGACCGCATTGTAGAGAAGCTGAAACAGATTTCCGAGAACAAGTGGAATTGTAAAACCTACCAGAAGATGCGGTATCGCTCCTTCCGTCATATCCTTTGTCATTGCAGATGCCTTTCTATCTTTTGTTGTTCTGCTTCAGGATGTGTATGATCCTTCCCTCATAATACACCGCAATCGCTGCAATCAATACCACGATAATCAGGCTGTATCCCTGTTTTAATTCTTTTCCGAGCGCATCACAGACGCTGGTAAATAAAAGTCCCTCCACAAAGACAAGCTTGACCATCCGAACCATCCGAAGCGTATACTGTCTGATCTTACCGCTGCATACCTCCCTTGTCAATCCGTTCACACGTTCCGGGTAGACGGCAAGGAGGGTCAAACCCACATATACCAGAATCATAAACACAAGATTCATCATCAGGTTCACCGGATTGACGTGGAACGCGATCCCGTAATAGATCTGTAACCCGAGATAGGCGATCGCCGATACGATACCGACTGCCTCAATGAGCATCACCTGCCATGTCATCTCGTTCTTTTTCATATGTCTCACACCTCCTTTTCCCTCTCTTTTTCTTACAGCAAAAGTTCCTGCGCCCAACACTGTGTCAGCCGCTCTAAATTCCATGCGGCATTGGCAGGACTCGTAGACGGCAGCTTTTTTACTTCCGGCATCTCCGCGGTCAGACAATATTTAGAAAACAGGCGGTACGCCGTATCCCCGTTGGCACAGATGCGCCGGATGTCCGCCGTCTTTAAGATCACTTCCATGTCATTCGCCGTCACATTGCGGATCGAACTGTCCGATGATCCTGCAATGTCACAGGAGGCAATGACATCCCACAGCGCAATATGGTGCTCTAACAAAAACGCCTTTTTCTGCGGAATCGTCTCCGGCAGCGTATCCTCAAAGACCGCTGCCAGCACTTTCCAGAAACGGTTCTGCGGATGACCGTAATAAAACTGCTGTTCTCTCGACTTTACAGACGGAAAGGATCCCAGAATCAGAATCCGGGATGCATCGTCATAAACAGGTCCAAACGTATGTGTCACATGCGTATATTCCATTCTCTTACACCAAAACGGCATCAGTGCAGACCGCACTGATGCCCTCTTCCCTCTCTATTACTGATAATCTGCCACATTGGAACTGTCCACCTTCTCGAACGGTACCCAGACGTAAAGTCCGTCGTCCGACAGGCCTTCCATTCCCTGCGTCGTTCCTCCGGAACCGAGTGCGATTGCCGCCTTGACAGCCGCCTCACCCTGTCCGCTTCCCGACTGGTATACGGTAAATGCCATATCCCCCGCCTGGATTGCCGCACAGCCATCTGCTGTCGCGTCAATTCCAAGAACCGGTACTCCCGATATGCCATTCTTCTTGCAGGAATCGATGACTCCAAGCGCCATGGTATCATTGTTGCATACCACCGCATCAAACTGCTTGCCTGTCTGCAGGAACAGATCGAAATAATCTTCTGCAATTCCCTGCTCCCAGTCTGCGTTATCCTCAAACACGACGTTGATCTTCTTGCCGGATGCCTTAAGCGTATTTTTGAACTCCTCGGATCTTCCCTTGGTTGCGGAATGATTCTTCGGTCCCTTTAAGAGTACCACATTGATCTCATCCTTGTCACTCATCTGATCCAGAATATATTCTGCCTGGTATTGTCCGGCAACTCCCTCATCCGATCCTACATAAATGTATTTGTCCGGTTCCAGCACCGATGCATCCGGACAGCTGTTGTAAAATACAATCGGAATATCTCCCGCCAGCGCTTCCAGTTCCAGCGCAGTGTCCGCATCGACCGGTCCACACATGATCGCATCATAATCTTCCGCAACCGCCTGTTTAATCTGCGCTACCTGGTTCTCGATGGAGTTCTCCGCATCGTACACCACGATCTCTGCTCCACTCGCCTCCGCTGTCTTCTTTGCCGCATCGATCAATGTATTACGGAACGCATCTGCCTGTGACAGTGATACATAGATCTTCACTCCCTTGCCATTCACCGCGGTATCTCCTCCTGTGCTGCCCGCCTGGCAGCCTCCGAGGCACGTCACTCCCAGCGCAGCCACGAGTGCTGCACTCATCAATCTCTTCATATCTGATACCCCCCTTAAATGCGAAACAGCTTAACCTGATCTGCCAGCTGTATGGATGACTCTGTCAAGCTTCTGGATTCTTTTGCCACGTTCTCACTGTTCTCTGCAATTCCCTTTGCCTGCGTCAGCATGGACTCTGATGTTGCAAGAATCTCATCTGAGCTTGCCGCCTGCTCCTCGGAAATTGCAGCAACGTTGGTTGCCACTTCATCTACCTGGTTGATCTTGTCCACCATCTGGTCGATCAACGCGCTTGTCTGCTGAATATTATCATAAATCTTGTCAAAGGTATCGATTGCCGTATGAATCAATCCACTGCTCTCATTGATATTGTCGGCGCTGTCGCCTGCCTGACGCACTGCATCCGCCACAAGTTCATTGACCTCATGGATGAGCTTTGAAATATGCTCTACCGATGCGGTACTGTTGCTTGCAAGCGTTCCGATCTCAGAAGCGACGACTGCGAATCCTCTTCCTGCCTCGCCCGCTCTCGCTGCCTCAATGGAAGCGTTTAAGGACAGGAGGTTGGTCTCCTCCGCAATATTTCCGATCAGCTGTACAATCTCAACAATCTCACCGGATGCTGTACCCACTTTATTTACCGCCGCTTCCAGATTCTGGATAGAGGTGCGGATATTCTCAAGCGCCTCGCCGACATGCTCCATATCCTCGCGTCCCTTCTGGGATACCTCAACGGTCTCGCGCATCTTGTTGCCGACATTCACGCTGTCGTCCTTCGTGTCTGCAACCACACCGGCAAGCTTGGTCGCGTTGTCTGCAATCTCATTGACGGAAACGGACAGCTGATCCACCGTCATATTTAGTTCGCTCATGGACTGGGACTGGACATTTGCCGCCGACTGCATCTCTCTGGACACACTGTCGCTCGCATCCGCCTGCGTTCCCAGTTTTCCGGAAATGTCTCCCATGGACGCAATCATCTGCTTCATGGATGCGATAAAGCGCTCCACGCTGCGGCTCATAAGCGCAATCTCATCATTGCCGCTGCTCTTGACCGATACGGTAAAGTCGCCGTCCGTCAGCGCCTTGATGACGTTCGTCAGCTTCCGGACAGGTGCGATCACAACGTGCGTTGTGCGCTCAATCACTACACACAGAATCAGAATGGAGATCACACTGATCAGAATCATCAGATTCCTGAGGTTCGCAAGGTCTGCCAGTACAGTGCTGGTCGGAATATAGGAAACCAGAATCCAGTTAGTTCCGGATACCTCCTCAAACACGGTCATATTGCCGTCCAATGTGGAAAAGCTGTAATCACGATCCGCAATCCTCGCCGCTACACTCTGCTCGAATGCACTGCTGCCGTCGCTGCCGAGCGTCGTGGAAATCTTCGCGGAATCACGGCTTGCCAGAATCGTTGCCGTATCCTTGTCCACGAGGATAGCCTCCGCATTCTTCATCTCGATAAACGCGTTTACAATGACGGAAATGCGGTCGAGCGTCATATCCGCAGAGATGACTTTCATCTTGCCGCTGCCGTCATTTAAAATACCGGATGCACTGATGACACTGACGCCTTCTGAATTAACATAGGAAGATCCGATCGCCATATTGACTCTGGTCAGTCCCTCCTGATACCAGACACTGTTGACCGGGTCCGACTCACTCATCGCCGAATCCGACGCTTTCCAGAGCTTTCCGGTCTCATCCGCGATGTAAAGTCCCTCCGGATAATTTGAGTTATAATTATAGTAGGAATCCAGCATGGTCTGTAATTCCTTGTCGTCCGGCTTCGTGTTCTCTATCGTTGTCTTCACTATCTGGAACGCCCCGATATTCTGTTCCAGCCAGCTCTCAATCTGCGACGCCTGATTCTCCACCGATGACTCCAGCAGATTCTCGGAATAGCTCTCAATCAGCCCTGCCGACGTGCGGTAGGCGATCAGTACGAGCACCAGAATGCTGACAATGACAACCGGAACGATCACACCTAAAAGCTTAACCTTAATCGATACGATTCCTTTTTCCTTTTGCATGTGCCTCAACTCCTTTTCTCTTGTGATACCCCAGATTCTATGATAATTGCATAATAATCTTGTCAATATTTTCTCATTTTTGCATATTACTGTCAACATCTATCGACGGATTCCCGCCCTGAAGTCGCATGTTTATACCATTTCCGAGCGCCCTTTCGTCTCAAATTGTATACACGTATTATTTTTCAAATACCTGTATCTTTTCTTGAAAATGAACTGCCCTGTGCTATAATTATTTAGGTTAATGTCTACGCTTTTGCGTACACAAGAGAGGAGAACCCCAGATGGACAATTTAATCATTCCAAAAGATTATCATTCAGAATTGAATTTGCATGATACACAGATTGCGATCAAGACGGTCAAGGACTTTTTCCAGGGACTGCTTGCACTGCGCCTGAATCTGTCCCGTGTATCCGCCCCTCTGTTTGTAGACCCGCTGTCCGGTCTCAACGACAACTTAAACGGTGTGGAGCGCCCGGTCACCTTCGACATCAAGGAGCAGAACGGCAGAACCGCCGAGGTCGTTCAGTCGCTCGCCAAATGGAAGCGCTACGCGCTCAAAAAATACGGCTTTTCTTACGGGGAGGGTCTTTACACTGACATGAACGCCATCCGGCGCGATGAGATCACCGACAATATCCACTCCATCTTCGTGGATCAGTGGGATTGGGAGAAAGTCATCAAGCAGGAGGAGCGCACGCTCGACACCTTAAAGGAAACGGTGAACACCGTATACAAATGCCTGCGCAAGACCGAAAAATACATGGCGATCCAGTACGATTACATCGAGGAGATCCTGCCGCACGACATCTTTTTCGTCACGACGGAAGAGCTTGCGGAGATGTTCCCGGACAACACGCCGAAGGAACGCGAATACTATATCACCAAGACCAAAGGCGCCGTGTGCATCTTAAAGATCGGCGATACGCTGGAAAACGGCGAGCCGCACGACGGACGCGCGCCGGATTACGACGACTGGGCGTTAAACGCAGACATTCTTGTATACTATCCGGTACTTGACATTGCCCTTGAGCTTTCTTCCATGGGAATCCGCGTGGACAAAAAAGCCCTGCTGTCCCAGCTTAAAAAGGCAGGCTGTGAAGACCGCGCGAAGCTTCCGTTCCAGAAGGCGATCATCGACGGCGAGCTTCCTTACACCATCGGCGGCGGTATCGGTCAGTCCCGTATCTGTATGTTTTTCCTGCGCAAGGCGCACATCGGCGAGGTGCAGTCCTCCCTGTGGCCGGATGAGATGATGCAGGCATGCGAAAAGAGCGGAATCCAGCTGCTGTAAGCCTCGATTAAAAAAGGAATTGCCGCGATAAGCATAGACCTCTTTGGAGGGATAAGTAATATTACGGGAAATAGATACTTAAAAGTTCCAGATAAACATGCGGCGGCAAATTCTGACCGCAAAATCCGGTATTTCTAACCATGCCGTAGCTGGCATGGAAGAAATACGTGAATTTTGCTTCAAAGAATTTGCCGTCGTCTGTTTATTCTGGAACTTTTTGGTTCGCTGGTATTCCTGTAATATTACTTATCAATCCAAAGAACGATATTCTTATTGCGGCAATTCCTTTTTGTCTCCTTTATTATTCCAGCAGCCCCAGAAAGATTTCTCTCCGCTCCACTTCTTCCGCTTCCTCATTTCCGTCCGCCCTGGCGTGCAGCAGCGGATATTTTGACCCCGTGCGCAGCATCTCCATCACCGACGCATAGTTGGCATATTCCGGCGACACCAGAATCATTCCTTTTCCACGCGGCAGTTCCTGCTCCATCAGGCTGCACAGATAGCGGAGGTTTGCTCCGTGAACCAGCGGAAACTTCTCCCGGATCTCCTGTAAGCGTTCGTCCGGCTGCTTCCAGCTGCCGTAAAAACCGCGGTAAATCTGCATAAATTCATGCAGCTGTTCTGTAAAATGCTGCGGAATCTTTCGCCCCGACTCCGCAGCAAGGAACCACAGATATTCCGAGAGCGGCATATACACCGGAACAAAAGCATGTTTCCTCACCGCTTCCTCCATATTCTGATTCAGATAAGCGCTATGCAGCACAATCGGATCGCCGGCCAGCAGCAGCTGTCTGTCCTCCGTCACATATACCGCCCACTCCTGTAAAAGGCTTTTGGTCCACTCCCTGCTCCAGGCATCCGGCGCGGCGGTCTTCTCCCGGAAAGAGGCACGCACCTTTTCCCGCCACTCCTCATCCAGGCAGTGCCATGCATCCCCGAGTAAGAGCACCTGCCACAAGATATCCGCTTCTTCCGCAAAAAGCAGCTGTTCCAGAAACGGTGTCACAAGATGCGCCCTCTTTCCGTCCGCATCTAAGACCGCACGCAGGATTTCCGGAACCATTCCGTCCGCCTCCGCACCCTCGGTCTGGAATACCAGAAACTGTTTTTCCTCCCCGTCCGTCTCCTGCAGCCGGTTTGCAATCTGTCCTGCCGCAGCCGAGAATGTACAGTATTCTTTTGCGGTGCTGTACGCTTTTCCCGCATGAAGATCCTGCGCCGTGTAATCCGGCAGCACTGCCGTGCGTTTTCCTTTCTGGTTCAGGTAAAGTGCCATCCACTCTGTATACACGGACAGCGGCGGCAGATACACCGTCTCCTGCTGCGGTTCTTTCATATCTTTCGTATCTTTCGTGTCTTTCGTGTCTTTCTTCCCGTCCCGAAGCCGCCCGGACAATACGGCTGCCTCCGGCAGTATGGCGCGCTCCGTGCAGTTCTCTACATGGGATAAGCTGTTTAAAAACGCCTCGATTCTCGTTATCACTCCCACCTTGGACTGATGCTCGTCCACCTCTATTTTCAGGTACGGCTTGTCCCCCATAATTTCCGCAAAAAGGTGGGAGATCATGCCGTCCGGTCCGCAGCCGTGGTTCGTCAGATAGACGGCATACAGATTCGGATGCTCCTTAATGATCTTCGCTCCCGACAGAATGTGCTGCGCAAATGGCCAGTACAAATTTGGATAATGACCGGACAAATCCACATCATGTCCTTTCAGATGGGAAAGTGTCAACACTCTGCACCCTCTCTTTAACATTTCCCCGGGAATTCCCATATTTAAAACCGGGTCTGACACGCCGTAGTTTCTTGTAATCAGAACGAGCACCTTGTCCTCCGGTTTCAACTCGTCCAGGATCTGCGCGCCCAGTTTTTCAGAATTCTTCTCACAGCGCACCATCGCCGCCGCGCCCTTCGCGAGCGCCGCCGCACACCGTGCCTTGTCGCATCCCAGTTCCTGACCCGCTTTGATCATCGCTCCCGCGAGCTGCGGTTTTCCCATATCCAGATCCAGAACCGGGCAGATCAGCTCCACGCCGCGTTCCGAAAGCCCCAGCACACTTGCGACAATCCGCGGCGCTGTCTGCATATAGACACAGCCGTAATTGTGCGCAACGCCGGAAGTCTCATGCCGGATCGTATGGATACACGGGATAAAAATGTAGTCCACCTTTTTTCTCGCAAGCCATTCCATGTGCCCGTGCAGTAATTTTACCGGATAACAGGTCTCCTCCGCCGCCATCTCCTGTCCGAGCGCAATGATCTTATCGTCCGTCTCCGGCGACAGCAATACATTAAAGCCGAGAGTCTTAAAATACTGGTACGCCATCGGGAAAAATTTATAAATCATGAGCGCACGCGGAATTCCCACAGTCTTTTTCCCCGGCAGCAGCGTTCCGTCATAGCCTGCCAGGAACCATTTCTGGCTCTTCCGGTAATTCTCCTCATTCCGGATGCTCTCCTTTTGGGATGTGCCACCCTGCTCTTTTGCCGCGAGCGCCGCTCCGTATGCCCCGGTCACATCGTAAAACGGCGTGATGTGAAGCCGTTCTCCAAACACTTCATAGAAAGCCGCAACGATTCCCTCGTTATGCACGACTCCGCCCTGAAGGCAGATATGTTCTCCCTTGCGCTTATTGCCGACTACCCTGTTTAAATAGTTTCTGACAATCGAGCGGCACAGCCCTGCACAGATATCCTCCTTGTCCGTGCCTGCCGCAAGCTCCGCTGCAATCTTGGATTCCATCAACACGGTGCAGCGCTCTCCCAGATCGATCGGCACATTTGCCTTCAAGGCACTGTTTCCGATCTCCTCCAGCGATACTTCCATGCGGTTCGCCTGTTCCTCGACGAAGGAGCCCGTACCCGCCGCACACACTTTGTTCATCTCGAAATCGACGACCTGACCGTCCCGGATACTGATGTATTTGGAGTCCTGACCGCCGATCTCAAACACGGTATCCACCTCCGGGCACAGATGGGCAGCCGCGCGCGCCTGCGCCGTGATCTCATCCAACACCGTGCCTGCACCGGTCTTCTCCGCGATATAGTACCGCCCCGATCCCGTGACACCAATGCCTTCCCACGTGAGTGCTTCCCCGTATTTCCGCTTTAACTGTGCCATTCCCTGCTGCACCGCGCCGAGAGGATTGCCGCGCGTTCTAAGATACAGATCGTCAATGACGGCTCCGTCCTCCCCCGTCAGCACAAGGTTTGTGCTCGTGGATCCCACGTCAATCCCGAGCCAGAGCTTTTCCCCGCCACGTAACGGTCTGGTCCGGTGAAGTGCCTCCTTCTCGTAGTCATATCGCGGCAGCGCCTTTCTTTTTTGCTCCTCATCCGCCACCTCCCTGCGGACCGGGTGTTTCCAGTCGAAGGCCAGCTTCCCGTGACATGCACAGGCTGCGATTCCGGCAGCAGACACCACAGCTCCCTCTTCCCCGCAAAGCAGTTCTTCTTCTTTTAATCCGAAGATATCACAGATGGCGAGGCGCACGCCTTCATTATAGACAACGCCTCCCGTCACAAGCACCGGCGGCTGCACCGGAAGCTTCCGCACGACCGCAGATTTAAAATTGCGGATCACGGCATAGGAAAGTCCGAGCAGAATATCTTCCACCGGCACACCTTCCTGCTGTCTGTGGATCAGGTCTGTCTTGGCGAACACGCTGCACCGTCCCGCAAGCCGCGGCACACTTTTCGCCCGTCTGACATACTCCGAGTAGGCGGACAGCGGAAGTCCGAGCCGGTACATCTGATCCTCGAAAAATGCTCCCGTTCCGGCGGCACATTCCCCGTTCATGGCGTAGGAGAGCGTCTCTCCCTCACGGATTCCGGTAAGGAAGCAGGAATTCTGTGCTCCCATCTCTACGATGCTTCCCGCGTCCGGATAGAGCATTCTCTGTCCTTCCAGAAGGCTGCTGATGCGGTTGATCTGCACTTCCTTTTGGATCCCCGGATACAAACAGACTGCACCGGGATTGACCGCTGCATACAAAATCCTGTCGCCGCACGATGTCTCCACCTGCCCAAGCATGTCCACAAGATTCTGATACAGTTCTCCGCGATGCAGTCTGTAATCTTTATATATGATGTTTTCGCCTTCGACAACAGCGATGGAAATACTTCCATTTCCGATGTCGATTCCAAGTCCTGCTTCTCTCATTGCTTTCCTCCGAAATTGCCTCTTACGCATAGTTAGAATATTCTAACTAAATGTATCACATTGCAAGAGCCGTTTCGGTTGCAAAAGCAACGGAATCAGTTTTCTATTAGAGAAAGATTCTCAAATAGTTCGATCAGTCTAACTTCAATCCTGCCAGAAGCGAGCCAAGGCTGGTTCCTGTTGATGTGTGGTCTGTGTATGCCTCCAGATCTTCCACGCCTTCGGTATCTACCATCTCCTCTGCCAGCGCCTTCATGGACAGGCTGATCTTATTGTCGTTGGTATTCAATACCTTTGCCTTAACCTTCTCTCCGACCTTAAGCACTTCGGACGGCTTTCCGATTCTGCGCTCACAGATCTGTGAGATGTGCACCAGTCCGCTCAGTCCGTTGCCCAGATCAATAAATGCGCCGTACGGCATCAGGCTCTCGACAGTTCCCTCAAGCACGGTTCCCGGCACGATCATAGAGATCTTGTGATTACGCTCCTCCGCCTCTGCCTCGAGTGCGACCGCCTTTCCGGAAAGCACGAGTTTTTCACGCTCCTCATCCGCCGTAATGACCCGGACCGGAATCTCTTTTCCAACCCAGCTCTCCGTATCCTCCACATAAGCGGATGTGATCTGGGATGCCGGAATGAACGCGCGGATCCCCTCAAGATATGCCACAACGCCTGCCTTCACGCTCTCCTTGATGCGGACGGTTACCGTTGTACCCTCCTCCATCATCTCTTTGAGCTTCTCCCATGCCTGCTCTTCATTGGCTTCCCTGCGGGAGAGAAGAATATTGCCTGCGCCGTCGTCTACCCGGATCACGGTCGCCTCGATCGTATCCCCCACATGCACAGCCTCCGCCAGTGAGAAATCCGGATCGCTGCTCATCTCCTCCGCACTGATAAATCCCGGTGCATAATATTTCAGGTCAAGCGTAACGCCCTCCTCGTTGACATCGATCACCGTGCCGGTTAAAATATCTCCCTCTCTGATTCTGCGGAAAGAAGCTTCTAACTCCTCCTTGTAATCATCCATTGATTCCATGTGTCTTAAACCTCCATCTCTTTTTCTACCTGTAGTGTACCACATTTCAGTCTGATTACAACCTTGAATAAATCACCATCCACCTCGATTGACAGTTTTCCGCCCTGCGCCTCGGTAAAACTTCTGGCAATCGCAAGTCCCAGACCCGAGCCTTCCGTGCCGCGCGAAGTATCGCCGCGCACAAAGCGCTCCGTGATCTCCTCCGGATCAAAATTCAGTTCCGTCGCCGACATATTTTTGATCGTGATCTCCACGAACTCCTCCGGTGCCTCCCCGGATGTGTGCACCTGCACGTACACGCGGCTCTGCGGCATCGCATATTTCTGAATATTGACAAACAGATTTTCAAAGATGCGGAATGTCTTCTGATTGTCGAGCACCACGATCACTTTTTCCTCCGGCACATCCCAGCGCAGCGTAAGTCCCATCGCCGCAAAGCGCTCCGTATGCTCCACCGCAACCTGCTTTAACAGATTCACCACGTCGACTTCCATCGGATGCAGCACAATATTGTTGCTGGTCGCCTTGCTGACCTCAAAAAGATCCTCGATCAGTATTTTTAACCGCTGGCTCTTTTTATCGAGCGTCTCAATGTATGACCTGCGCTCCTCCTCCGTGATGTCCTCCTTCTTTAACAGTTCCACGTAGGTTGTGATCGCCGTGAGCGGTGTTTTTAAATCATGGGAAACGTTCGTGATGAGATCCGTTTTCATTCGCTGGCTCTTCACTTCCTTATCCACCGCCTTCTTAAATCCGTCGCGCACCCTGGAAAGCTCCACCTTCATCGGCTCATATATTCCCAGATCCTCGGTGATCTCCGTGTCCAGATCTCCGTCCGCCATCCGGCTTACACTGCGCAGCAGCGCCTGATAATCTCTGCCGATCCTGTCATAATATTTTTTGATAAAACAGAACACAAAGATGGAGTACACGATCAGCGCGCCGATGCCGAAAAACCACATCATCGAGCAGAGCGACAGCACCGCAAAGTTGATCAGCACGATTTTCCAGATCGTCTTTGTGGATTTTTCTGAAAAATCCACATGCGCCACCTCATAGCGGAACGTGTTCCACAATTTTTTCAACCACGGAAAAATCTGATAAATCAGGCTGTACTGTCTGATATATTCCCTGACTCCCATGGAAAATACCGGACGCAGTACGCGAAGCGCCGCGTACCAGATGCCATACAAAAACAGGAGCGGAACCATCATCTGTCCAAGCTGTAAGATGGCTCTCCAGGCATTGTTTCCAAGTAAAACATCCACTCCTTCGCTGTAATAGGAATAGCTTCTTATGATATCGTAGAAGTTTTCCTCCATACATGCCATGCAGCAGACGGCAATCACCGCCACCTCCATGAGATACCATTTCCCCGGGCGTTGCATTGGTATGTCTTCGTTCCAGATGCGCCTGCTCGTCATAAGAAACATCCATCCCGCCACCGCAGCAAGGCTCACCAGAAACAGGATGCTTCCCCCAGACGCGCGGTACACTAACACCACCTGCACCCAGTAATTTGTCATACCCTCATACGGATCTCCCAAGGAAATCGTGTCGCTCGTTGATACCGGAAGTCCGAAGATCACCTTAAAGTCCTTCGGTCCCTGCAACTGACCCGCTTCCACATATCCGCCCAGCGACTGTCCCAAAAGATTTTCCCGGTCTACATTCTGAAACGCCTTGATCAGAACGCTGCCGCTGATATTTTCGTCGTACAGCGGTGTCACTTCCAGCGCGCCCTCTTTGTCAAAGGATAAGCATACGATGTCCGTATAATACTGCTTTATCTTCTCCGTCACAGTTCCATCCACGCATGTCTCGAGCGGCTGATCCGTATTTTTCACGCAGTCGGCACTGCTTTTGTATACACAATAATCGATGTTCCAGCTGTCACTCTCAAACTGGCTTTTCCATTCGTCAAACGTAGAGGTTACCGTGTCCTTTACATACTGGTAATCTTCATCATCCGTCGGCAGATTCAAAAACAGTCCGCCTGCATCTGCCTGCCCGCTCCGCTCCATCTGCTCTACATACAGGACATAGCTGCCCTGATAGAGTGTCTGTACCGTATCGTTGTCCACGCTGTCCGAGGACTCGCGCATCATCTCCGCTTTCTGCTGCTCTTTCTGTCTCTCAGCCGTCCGGTACACCACCGGGAAAAAACACATGGTAATGATCGTGATGAAAATGATTCCCGCGATCGCTATGATAATCCGCTTGCTGCTGTTTACGGCATTGCTGTTGCTGCCGCCGTTATTTCTGTTATTGCTGTTGCCGGCATTGCTGTCGGCACCGCTATTTTTTCCAGTATTGCTGTTGACATCGCTATTGCTGCCGCCGTTGTTTCTATTGCTACTGTTGCCGTCGGCACCGTTACTTGCGCTGACATTATTATTGCCGGCACCGTTGTTTCTATTGTTGTTTTTCAATTTTATATCCAACACCCCACACCACCTTTAAGTATTTTGGATCTCTCGGATTTATCTCGATCTTATCCCGGATATTTCTCACATGTACCATAATCGTATCGGTATTGATCGCCTTCTCGTTCCACACACGCTCATAGATCTCGTCCGCCGAATATACACGCCCCGGCGTCCGGATTAAAAGCGCAAGTATTTTGAATTCAATCGGCGTCATCTTCACCGGTTTTCCATCCACAAACACCTCCACGGTGTCCTCATTCAGTTCCAGTCCTCCGATCACATGAATCCGGTCGTTCTTTTCCTCCTTCGGACTCCTGTTTGCAAACTGCGTATACCGGCGGAGCTGGGAATTGACACGCGCCATCAGTTCCAACGGTGTAAACGGCTTGGTCACATAATCATCCGCCCCGATATTTAACCCGATCACCTTGTCGGTCTCCTCTGACTTTGCCGAGAGCATAATGACCGGAAAGTCATATTTTTCCCGCAGCTTCATGGTCATTGTGACGCCGTCCATGCGCGGCATCATGATGTCAACGATCGCCAGCGAGATCTTCTCCCGCTCCATCACCTCAAGTCCCTCCACGCCGTCTGCCGCCTTGAACACGTTATAATTCTGACTCTTTAAAAAGATTTCAATTCCGTCCCTGATTTCTTTATCATCCTCAACAATTAAAATGTTATATTGTTCCATTTTTCCGCTCCTGCTCTTGTTCTCTTTTCTGCTATCATAACACATCCGCCGCAGAATCACACGCCTCCCCGTGCATTGATTACATTTTACCTGATCTGCCGCAAAATTCCCCGCAGAAATACCCGAAGAATTTCTAAAGAATTATTTAGAATTATTATCTTGACAACTGCCACTTCGTAGTGTATAGTAGTACAAGTGCTGAGGCAACTCACACAGATGCTGCTGTGGCTCAGTCGGTAGAGCGTCGCATTGGTAGTGCGGAGGTCACGGGTCCGATTCCCGTCAGCAGCTTCATTGAGAAGAAGCGCAAATCCTTGAATGAAAGGGTTTGCGCTTTTTTGTGCTATGGTGTTACAGTGTTACGGTATTATGACGAATGTATTGTGATGGAAGTCTGGATGAGGGGGGAATAACATGGTTAGTGTGTTAATATGGTCTCGTGTGCAGGGAGGAGTAGCACGATCAGCACGAAATAGCGTGTCGGAATGCAAATAACATAACAGGGAACATTGGCAAAGTCGACAGATTTACAGAATTGGCGGAAAATAGCGCAGAGCTGGTGGAGTAAGGGAAGTAAGAAAACTTTTTCTCGTCCTGCGGGTCTCAGCGGTACTTTTTCTATTCTCAGACCCGCGTTGCTACTTTTTCTTGGCATTATGTCAACCTTTTCTATTCTTTTCGGGTCTGGCACACTCTTTTTCTCGTCTCAGACCCAATTTTTACTTCTATACGGGTCTAATATGTTCTTTTTCTTGTCTCAGACCCAGGTTACTCTTCCATCCTGGCATTATGTTAACCTTTTTTTATTCTATACGGGTCTGGTTTGCACATTTTCTACTCTGGGACCCGATTTTTGCTTCTATGCGGGTCTAATACGTTCTTTTTCTCGTCTCAGCCCCGGGGTGCTCTTCCCTTCTGGCATTATGTCAACCTTTTTCCATTCTCTACGGGTCTGGCACGCGATTTTTCTCCTCTGGAACTTCGCCTTTTCCTTCTATCAGCCCCGGATTCCAATTTGTTTGACGATTCTTCACACATTTTTCAACACTGCTTCATACCTTTTTCACATTTATCCGGTATCTTAATCATTGTCAAGAGGAAATCCCCATTGACACAATTTCTTTTTCATAATATGGCCGGTAAGTACCCCACATCTTACCGACTTCTCCTTCTTTTTATAAAATGATAAACGTACAAAACGCCTCACCATCCGGTGAGGCGTTTTGCGTATTCCTGTTGAATACCCAGATTCTGTCAACTTCTCCTTTACTACATGCGATTCATCATCTTAATGTGTGACTTGAACAGGGAATAATATTTCATTCCCTTGTCTTTGCCATAGTGCCCCTGCAATGCTGCGCGGAGAGAATTGAGATTCTTTCGCTTTCCGTTTGCCTGATAGAGGAATCCCGAAAAATCTTCCGGCGGTTCCTTTGCATATTCACTGTGGTCAAAAACCATTTTGCAGTACATGTCAAACTTTTCTTTTAAGCCATAAGCCGGAAGTTCTGACCAGTAAGACGCATACTCTGCATTCGTCTTCAGTTCCTGATACAGCCGCTTGCCTTCTTCCTCGCCGAGAAGCGCAACCAGTGCATTGTGAAAATCCACCAGATTTTCCTTGCTGATGCAGGCACACAATGTCTTTAAAATTGCTCTCTCTGCATTCAGATCCAGTCCAAACTTTGCTGGCGCTTCGCTCTGACCCGTAGCATTTGACACACTCTGTGGATTCTCTGACATTTCTTCTTTCAAATCCATCATTGCTGTCATCTGTCCGGATTGTTGCTCCGTCAGATCCGGCTTCTCATTCCCTGCGTTCTGCGTCTTTGCTTTGTCACTCTTCTGTGACTTTTCCGAACGATCCGGTTCTGACATATGCTCAGACTTTTCTGCTTTGACTGCTTTCGCTGACTTTCTTGACCGTTTTGCCCTGCCAGTCTTCTCTGCCGGCTCAGCCTTCCCGGATTCCTCTGCCAGCCCAGCGTTTTCTTCCGGTTCCGACTTCCCGGATATCTCTGCATCCTCAGCCTTTCCGGTCACTTCAGCCTTCCCGGATTCCTCTGCATCCTCAGCCTTCCCGGTCACTTCCGGCTTCCCGGCTTCTCCTGCCAACCCAGCTTTCTCTGCCGGTTCAGCCTTCCCGGATGTCTCTGCATCCTCAGCTTTCCCGATCACTTCTGCCTTCCCGGATGTCTCTGCATTTCCAGCCTTCCCGGACGCTTCCGGCTTCCCAGATTCTCCTGCCTTACCGCCGGCTTTCGACGGTTCTGACTTCTTGGATGACCGTGGCTTCTTTGACTGCTCTCTGCCACGCTCTGCTTCCGCTTCCGGGCCAATCTCCCGAACCTGCTCTGCTTCCGCTTCCGGGCCGTTCTCCCGAACCTGCTCTGCTTCCACTTCCGGACCAGCCGCTCTGGTCTGTTCCTGTTCCGGCTCTGCTGCCGCCCCGGTCTCTTTTGTCACGCGCTGCTTTTTCTCTGTCAGCATTCTGTGGCATTCCTTTCCGCTTAAACGGCTCACCGGCATTTTCCGCATTGACCAGTAGCGCACCGCAGCGTCAAATCCCGTATCATTTGATACAATGACATACTCCCTGTCCGCGTTCTGGCTCAGGCGATAGCCAAGTTCCGATACCAGCTGGAAATCCAGCGCATTGCTTCCCTCAAAACACTTAATAAAGTCTGCTTCCTTTTCCGTCTCCTTGAGCATCCTCACATTTTCGTAATTCATATGCGGGCTCTTTGTCGTATAAAATACAAGAACCTCGTCATCTTCCTGCGAGGATACCAGAAGCGGCACCCATATATCTCCTACATTCTCACTGTCAACCAAATAAATTTTTCCCATTCATTCTCCTGCTGACAGAATCCTTTTTTATTGTACCACATTCCGCTTTTATACTGCAATGTTGTTTTTCCGCTGACGCTTCTTCACTTTCCCGTGTTCTGTTTTATAAAATATCGATGTACTCCCCCGCAAGCGCCTTGTTCATGCTGCGCACCGCACAGAATTTTCCGCACATGGAACATGTGTCCTCGTGCTCCGGTTTGCGCTCCTCGCGGATCTGTTTTGCAGTCTCGGGATCAATCGCGCATTCCCACTGTGCATCCCAGTCCAGCACGCGGCGTGCGTCTGCCATCTTGTCGTCGATCTCTCTTGCGCCCCGCACGCCCTTGGCAATGTCTGCCGCATGCGCCGCAATTTTCGATGCAATGATGCCCTGCCTGACATCCTCCACATTCGGAAGCGCCAGATGCTCCGCCGGTGTCACATAGCACAAAAATGCAGCTCCATTCTGCGCGGCGATCGCTCCTCCGATCGCGGAAGTGATATGGTCGTACCCCGGCGCAATGTCCGTTACCAGCGGTCCCAGTACATAAAACGGTGCTCCCATGCAGATCGTCTGCTGAATCTTCATATTCGCTGCAATCTGATCCATCGGCATGTGGCCCGGTCCCTCTACCATGACCTGCACATCTCTTGCCCAGGCACGCTTTGTAAGTTCTCCCAGCCGCACCAGTTCCTCAATCTGACACACATCGGATGCATCCGCCAGACAGCCGGGTCTGCAGGCATCGCCAAGGGAGATCGTCACATCATGCTCCCGGCAGATCTCAAGGATCTCATCGTAATACTCGTAAAACGGATTCTCCTCTCCGGTCATACACATCCACGCAAACACCAGTGAACCGCCTCTGGATACAATATTCATTTTTCTCTTGTGCTTCCTGATCTGCTCGATCGTCTTGCGCGTGATTCCGCAGTGCAGCGTCACAAAATCCACGCCATCCTCGGCATGCAGGCGTACCACATCAATAAAATCCTTTGCGGTCAGTGTCGCAAGATCCCTCTGATAGTGAATTACAGAATCATATACCGGCACGGTTCCGATCATAGCCGGACATTCCGCCGTCAGTTTTCTCCGGAACGGAATGGTGTTCCCGTGCGAGGAGAGATCCATGATCGCATGCGCTCCCATGTCAACTGCCGCCATCACTTTTTCCATCTCCACGTCATAATCCTTACAGTCTCTGGAGATTCCGAGATTTACATTGATCTTCGTCCGCAGCATCGAGCCGACACCCTCCGGGTCAATGCATTTGTGATGCCTGTTCGCGCAGATGACCACCTTTCCCTCCGCAACGAGCGGCATCAGCTCCTCTGTGGTCATGCGCTCCTTCGCCGCAACTTTCTTTAACTCTTCCGTCACAATGCCCTTGCGGGCTGCCTCCATCTGTGTTGCATACTGTTCCATATTTTTCTGCTCCATTTCTGCAGAGGATGTGCGAAAAAATCCGGCGTCGCAGTGACGCCGGATTCCACAAACTATCTGATCCATCATTCGCTCCCTACGACAGTATTAACTGACAGGTTCCAAGAGTCAGGTTTTAACCTTCTCAACCGTTTGCGCATGCGCACAGTCCCTCTGCGATATATTCTTTTTCCTCTAACACCTTATCTCAATTCTATGCTTCTGTCAATCTCCCTTTCCTCAGAACTGCTCTTTTCCATAACAAAAAAAGAACAGCCATCACTGGCTGCCCTTTTAGGAGAAGGTATTTTTACTATGGGGTATAGCAAAAACTATATATAATGTATTGGGGGGTTTTTACGGTTATTATAGTACCATGACTGCGTAAAGAAGTGTGCACAAACTTCACAAAACTTCCATTCCATTTCTATACATTTTATACAGTACCTTAGGACTAGTTCTTTTGTTTCCGCAAAATTTTGCATAACCGGTTGTTCATTTCCTGCTCTTTTTTGCAAAATGTCCTTTTTGCCTTCTCTCTATCTCTGCCGGATCTTTCCCTTGATACGCGAGAGAGCATTGTCGATTGTCTTAGGACTTTTTCCGAGTTCCTCCGCTATCTGGCGGTAATTTTTTCCTTCCAGATATGCGTCTAAAACCTGGCGCTCGAGCGCGCTTAACTGTTCCCGCAGCTGCTCCCAGAAAGCGGTAAAATTCTCCTGCTCAATCACCAGCTGTTCCGGATCGTCCATCTGGTCGGTGAGAAGCGTCTCCGCCAGAGATTTCCCTTCCTCCGTGGTCTGGGAATAAAAGGACACGTAAGTATTCAGAGGTACATGTTTTTTCCGGTTGGATGCCTCCACCGCACTGTAGAGCTGTCTGTTGATGCACAATTCCGCAAAATGGAAAAAGGATGTCTCCCTGTCGGACCGGTAATCCCGGATTGCCTTAAACAGTCCGATCATCCCCTCCTGAATCAGGTCATCCGTATCTCCGCCAATCAAAAACATCGCATTTGCCTTGCGAAGCACCAACGGCTTGTACTTTTCCAGGATATAATCCATGATCCGCTCGTCGCCTTCGCGCAGTTTCTGGATGAGTTCTTCATCCGCCAGCTTCTGATATTCGTCCACGTCTTCCTCCGTCTTCCCTCTCTGCCCTGCTATGCCGCCCAAACGTTCCGCGCACGGCTGTATTTTCCGCAGCATAAAAATCTGTCCGCCTATGCCTGCTCTGTCATCTTACATCATCCGCTGTCTGACGATCTCATAGGCAAGCACACCGGCTGCTACGGAAGCATTCAGAGAATCAATGTCACCCTTCATCGGAATGGAAGCCACATAATCACAGTTTTCGCGCACCAGCTTGCTGACACCCTCACCCTCGCTTCCGATTACAAGACCGATCGGTCCCTTCAGATCCAGGTCATACATCTGCGTGCCGCCCATATCCGCGCAGACAAACCAGATGCCCTGCTCCTTTAACTCCTTGATCGTCGCCGTGAGATTCGTCACCTTGGCAACCGGCGTATAGTTCAGCGCGCCGGCGGACGTCTTTGCCACAGTCGCGGTCAGTCCCACCGCCCTGCGCTTTGGAATAATGACCCCGTGTGCTCCGCAGAGGTTCGCGGTACGGATGATCGCCCCGAGATTGTGCGGGTCCTCAATATTATCCAGCAGAAAAAGGAACGGCGGCTCTCCCTTTTCTCTTGCGATCTCCAGAATGTCATCCACTTCCGCATATTCATATGCTGCCGCCACCGCGATCACGCCCTGGTGCTTCTTCGTCTCCGAGAGCTGATCCAGACGCTCTTTTTCCACAAAATGGATAATGGTATCGTGCTTTTTTGCTTCTCTTACGATCGTGCGCACCGGTCCGTCCTGACATCCGTCCAGCACAAAAAGCTTGTCGATTGTCTTGCCGGAACGAAACGCCTCAAGCACCGCATTGCGTCCCTCTATTTTTAATTCCTCGTATCCCATGTATTCTCCTTTTCTTTCTGCTTCCGGCAGGCGCTTTCTGCTGCCTGCAGCATCCTCTGCCACCGGCAGACGCTCTATGCTTCCGCCTGTGGCTTCCTCTTCCCGCGGCAGACGTTCTATAACTTCAAATGCAGCCCGTCCACACCGGTCTTCACCAGTTCCACCAGACGCTCAAACTCATCCTGCAAGTACAGCCATCCCATCAGCGTCTCAAACCCGGTGGCCTTGCGGTAGTCGGACATCGTCGCATTCTTTGCCATCGTCGGCGACTTGGCATTTCTGCCGCGCCGGTAAATGTCCGCTTCCTCCTCTGTCAGAAGCGGCAGAAGCACCTCCATCATCTCGGCCTGCGTGTGCGCCTTGACAATCTGGCTGGTCCGTTTGTGCAGTTCTCCCGCTCTGGTATTCCCTTTTCCCACGACAACAGAACGGATGACGAGATCATAGATCCCGTCACCGATATAAGCCAGTGTCAGCGGTGAGTAGGTGCGGATATCGACTTCCGCAATCCCGAACTGTTCCTTAATATAAGAATCGATTCCTCTTCCCATACCAGCTTCCTCTCCGACTCACGCTTTATGCCAGATCACACCCTCGCGTGTGTCCTTTAACACAATTCCTTTTGCCAGAAGATCATCCCGGATCGCGTCCGCCTTTGCAAAATCCTTCTCTTTCTTGGCAGCTTTGCGCTCCTCAATCTTCTCTAAAATATATGCCTCAAGCTCTGCATCCACCTCTGTGTCTTCCGCCGGATTCTCCACCTTCGCCGTCGTCAGGTTCAAGGAGAGCACGCCGTCAAAATCCTCCGCCAGCGCACGCTTGGTTGCATCGTTTAAGGTATCATCCTTGAGCAGGTCATAGACGATTGTAATCGCCATGGAAGTGTTCAGGTCATTGGAAATGGCATCACAGAATTTTTCCTTGTACTCTGCAAATTTACCCTCATCCACTGTGCCGTCCGCCTTCAGATCCGCGATTCTCTTCACAAGCTTCTTGTAGGCAACGCTCATGTTGTCCAGCACCTCGTAGGAAAACTCAAGCGGCTTTCTGTAGTGGGACTGCAGGCAGAACATACGGTACACGATCGGATCGTATCCTTTTTCCTGCAGAAGCGACACCGTAAGGAAATCCCCCTTCGACTTGCTCATCTTGCCCGACTTGTCGTTCAGGTGGTTCACATGAAACCAGTAACCGCACCACTTGTGTCCCAGATAGCTCTCGGACTGTGCGATCTCGTTGGTGTGATGCGGAAAAATATTGTCCACGCCGCCGCAGTGGATATCCATATATTCACCCAGATGCTTGATGCTGATGCAGGAGCACTCGATATGCCATCCCGGGTATCCCACGCCCCACGGACTATCCCATTTGAGCGCCTGATCCTCGAATTTGGACTTTGTAAACCACAGAACGAAATCATTTTTGTTCCGCTTATTGACGTCCTCCTCCACATCGTCGCGCACACCGACTAACAGTTCTTTCTCGCTCTGGGAAGAAAAAACATAATAGTCGTCCAGCCTGGAAGTGTCAAAATAGACATTTCCGCCTGCCACATAAGCGTAGCCCTTCTCCAGCAGCACCTCGATCATGTGAATAAACTCCGGGATGCAGTTGGTTGCCGGCTCCACAACGTCCGGACGCTTGATATTTAACTTTTTGCAGTCATCGAAAAACGCGTCCGTGTAAAACTTCGCAATCTCCATCACCGTCTTGTGCTCGCGCTTCGCACCTTTTAACATCTTATCCTCACCGGTATCCGCATCGGAGGAAAGGTGTCCCACGTCCGTGATATTCATGACACGCTTTACATCGTAGCCCACATAACGCAGTGCTTTTTCCAGCACGTCCTCCATGATGTAGCTGCGCAGATTGCCGATATGCGCGTAATGATATACCGTCGGTCCACAGGTATACATGGCAATCTTTCCATCCTCATGCGGAATCACCGTATCGATATTTCTTGTCAGTGTATTGTAAAATTTGAACTTATTCTCCACTTTGGTATTCTCCGTTTCTTTTTATTCTTATTATTCCTGTGACGCTCCGGCTCCCGTGCTTAAAATACGCACTTCTTTTTCCAGATCCAGCACACGGTTCACCAGTTCGGCATTCTCATGCTGCAGCACGGTGATATCCTCCTTCACAGGGTCCGGAAGATGCACCTGATCCATGTCATCCTGCGGTGTCCTGATATTGTCGCGCTTTACAACGCGTCCCGGCACTCCGACCACGGTGCAGTTCGGCGGCACTTCCTCGATGACGACGCTTCCGGCGCCGATCTTGGAATTATCCCCGACCGTAAAAGAACCGATAATCTTCGCCCCGGCACTGATCATGACATTGTTCCCGATCGTCGGATGACGCTTTCCGGTCTCCTTGCCGGTACCGCCAAGTGTCACGCCCTGATACAGCGTCACGTTATCTCCGATGATCGACGTCTCGCCGATGATGACGCCGCTTCCGTGATCGATAAAAAATCCCTTGCCGATCGTCGCTCCCGGATGGATCTCAATGCCTGTTTTCCTGGCTGCGCGCTGCGAAATAAACCGCGCCCAGAAATAATGCCCTTTGAGATAAAGCTTATGCGCCCTTCTGTAGCTTAGCATAACATGAAATGTCGGATAAAGCAAAACTTCCATCGGACTTTTGATCGCCGGATCGCGTTCCTTGATTACCTGAAACTCTTCCTTCATATACCTTAGGATACCCATCTCTTCCCATTCCTTTCCACATACAAACCAGAACAAAGTTTCCTATTACAAAAAAAAGGATCATCCGTCTCCTAGAGACGAAATGATCCGCGGTTCCACTCTACTAAAATCATATGATTTCACTTGACGCATGTAACGTATGCCAGACGTACCCGGCTACGGCATCCCTACATCCTGCGGTGCAGATGACTCTCGCCGGATCAGCTCACGGAGGCACTTGGGGACTCTCTCTTCCAAGACTGCTTTCAGCCGGTGACAGTCTCTCTCTGACGAATGTCCGAATCCTTACTCTTTCCGATCTTCGCTTTTCCAATTCATCTTTTTATCGGCTGAAGATACCTCTCCTGCCTACTATAGTTTATGCACTTCCTATGTTTTTGTCAATCTTTTTTCACTGCATGTTTCGTCTGCAGCCGCCTGAATTCTTCTTAGCTCATTGTACGCTTCGTCCGCAGCCGCGGCAGCCCGCGCAGCCTGCCGCAGAGTCCGCCACAGTAAAACTTCCCTCATAAAAACTGGAAAGCGCGCAGATCGCCTGTGAGGAAATCCCTTCCTCCGTTCCGGTAAAGCCAAGTCCCTCCTCCGTGGTCGCCTTGACATTGACCTGATCCGTGCTGATGCCGAGCGCTCCCGCGATGTTTTCCTCCATCTGCGGGATATGCGGGCGCATCTTCGGCTTCTGCGCAATGATTGTCGCATCAATGTTCTCCACCACATAGCCCTTCTCCCGGATCAATTCCGCCACATGGGAGAGCAGCTTCATACTGGAAATTCCCTTATACTGCGGATCAGTGTCCGGAAAATGCTTTCCGATGTCACCTAATCCCGCCGCGCCCAAAAGCGCATCCATGATCGCATGAAGCAGCACATCCGCATCCGAATGTCCGAGCAGACCAAGCGTATGCGGGATCCTGACACCGCCGATGATCAGATCTCTGCCCTCAACCAGTTTATGCACGTCGTAACCCATTCCTACTCTCATGATACCCTCACTTTCAAGCCTTTTCCTATGAAAGAACAGAAATCCCCGGACACACAACTACTTGTATTCCCGAGGACTCTCTAGTAGCGGAAGGGAGATTTGAACTCTCGACACCACGGGTATGAACCGTGTGCTCTAGCCAACTGAGCTATTCCGCCATATTATATTAATATCTATGGGACCTATAGGGCTCGAACCTATGACCCTCTGCTTGTAAGGCAGATGCTCTCCCAGCTGAGCTAAGATCCCATATTCATCGGTCGCTACCGCAACCGACTTGATTAGTATACTATCCGCATTACAAAAAGTCAACACTTTTTTTCTATTTTTTTTGCATCTATTTTCCCGGGGCAGTTTGAAGACGGAAAAGACCGCTTTTCGCCTTCTACTCTTCCTCCAACAGACGATCCACCAGCTTCACACATTCCGCCGCATCCTTGGAATAGCCGTCCGCACCGATCTCCTCCGCAAAGCTTTCCGTGATCGCCGCACCGCCGATGACAACCTTCGCCGTACATCCGCGCTCTTTGACAAGCTCCACCACGTCCTTCATGCGCATCATCGTCGTCGTCATCAGCGCGGAGAGCCCTATCACCCTGGCATTTTCTTTCATCGCGGTATCTACAATCAGATCTGCCGGAACGTCTTTTCCCAGATCAATCACATGATACCCGTAATTTTTCAGCATCAGCACCACAAGATTCTTCCCGATGTCGTGGATATCTCCCTCCACGGTCGCCACGACGAGCGTTGCCTTCGGCTCCTTGTCCGAGCGTGCTAACATCGGCTCTAAATATTCGATCGCCACCTTCATCGTATTCGCAGAAGAAATCAGCTGCGGCAGAAAATACTTCTGCTTGTCGAACAGCTCGCCGACCTCGTTGATCGCCGGGATCAGATGTCCGTTGATGATGTCATCCGGCTTCTCCCCGGTGTCTAACGCATGTTTGACCTCGTCTAAAATATGATTCTTATTGCCCTTTAAAACCGCCGTAAAAACCGCGCTGTGCGCCTCGTTCGTGTTTCCGGAATTCTTCGCGCCGCCTGTGTCTCCCGCCTGTCCCGCGGCAGTACCTTTCACGGCAGCGCCCTTCGCCGTCCCGACAGGTACCCACACATGTTCCATGCCCTCATGCTTCTCGGACAGATAATTCATGCGCCCGATATAGCGGATGCCGCTCTCCTCCTTGTTCAGAAGCATGTCCGATGCAAATGCCGCATTCATCAGAAGTTCCTGGGAAGGATTTGCAATCGCCATCGTAAGGCCGTTTCCGATCGCCATTGTGAGAAATGCCGTGTTGACATAGGAGCGCTCCGGAAGTCCGAACGAAATGTTGGACAGTCCGCAGACCGTCGGCAGTTCCATCTCATTTTTGCAGAAAGAAAATGTCTCAAAACACTCCAGCGCCGCCTTCGGATTGGCACCGATCGTCGCCACCAGTCCGTCCACCACAATGTCCTCTTTTCCCATGCCGATCGCTTCCGCGCGTCTTAAGATCTCGCGGATGATCCCGTGCTTTTCTGCAGAATCCTTCGGCAGCCCCTCGTCCGAGAGCGGCAGCAAAATAAACATGGCACCGTACTTCTTCGCGATCGGCAGCAGATACTCGATCTTTTCTTTTTCCAGAGAAATGGAATTGACAAGCGCACGTCCCGGATAGATGCGCAGCGCCGCCTCGATGATATCCACATGGCTGGAATCGATGCAGAGCGGCAGATCTACCGTGGAAGTCACTTCATAGATGGCGTCTAACATCATCTGCTTTTCGTCAATTCCGTTCATTCCCATATTGATGTCCAGAATCTGTGCGCCGTTCTCCTCCTGCTCCGTCGCCATGGTCCGCACCATACTAAGACTTCCCTCTTTTAACTCCGCCTGCAGCTTTTTCTTTCCTGTCGGATTGATCCGCTCTCCGATCACCATGAACTTACCGTCAAGCCGGATCTCCACATGCATCCGCTCCGAGGCGAGCATACGTCTTTTCTTTGTGAGAGGCATATGCACCGGCATGGAACCCACCGCCTGCTTTAATGCACGGATATGCTCCGGTGTCGTGCCGCAGCATCCACCGATAATCGCCGCGCCCGCCTCCACAAGCTTCGCGCCGACTGACGCAAACTCCTCCGGCGTGGTACGATACACGGTCACGCCGTCACAGAGCTCCGGCATACCGGCATTCGGCTTTGCCAGAAGCGGAATCGTCGCATACTCCGCCATCTGCTGTACCGGATCAATCATCGCCTCCGGTCCAGTGGAACAGTTCAATCCCACAGCATCCGCTCCGAGGCTCTGCAGCACAATCACCGCAGTTGCCGGATCAGTTCCGTAGAGCGTCCGCCCATCCTCATTGTAGGTCAGCGACACCATAATCGGGAGATCACACACCTCGCGGATAGCAATAACCGCAGCACGGCATTCCTGAAGACTCATCATGGTCTCCACGACAAAAAGATCCGCTCCCGCCTCGCAGATCACCTTCGCCTGCTCCTTATACACTTCCACCAGATCTTCAAACATCAGATCGCCGAGCGGATAAAGCTGCCGTCCCGTCATCGTCAGATCGCCCGCCACATATGCCCTGCCGCCTGCCGCGCGCTTTGAGAGTGCCACCAGCTCACGGTTCATCTGCACCAGAGAATTCTCCAGTCCGTACTCCTCCAGCTTGATCCGGCTTGCCGTAAAGGTGGGCGCGAACAAAATATCGGTGCCCGCCTCCACATAGCGCTCCTGCAATTCTATCAGAACCCCCGGGTTCTCCAGAATCCACTGCTCCGGGCAGACCCCGACCGGCATTCCTGCTTTCTGCAGATTCGTTCCTGTCGCGCCGTCCAATATCACCGGTCTGCTTCCCACAAGTGTCGCAAATTCCTCTCTGGTCATTCCCGTATCCTCTCTATCATCCGTTCTTGCTTATCAAGCCACATCTTACCATTTCCCCATGCCGGGTGCAAGTATTTTCCAATGTTTCCTGCAATCCGCGCCACGGCACCGCCGTTTCTTGATTGTTTTCCCATTTTATTGTATCATTCTGTAGATACATTTACAGAAAGGATACTCGACTATGAAACAGCCTGTCAGTCTGATTGCCCTCGATATGGACGGCACTCTTTTTAACGGACAAAGTGAGATCTCAAAGGAGGATCAGGACGCCATTCGCGAAGCTTCCTCCCGCGGAATTCACGTTGCCATATCGACCGGACGCCCTTACGCCGGGCTTCCCGTCACACTTTTATCCGGTCTCGGCGTCTCCTATGCCATCACCTCCAACGGTGCTGCCGTCTATCATCTGCCGGACCGCCTCTGCATCCATGAATCTGCGATGGAGCCTGCGCTTGTATGCCCCATCATCGAAGAACTGCAAAAAAAGAGCATCCATATGGATGCTTTTATCAATGGCGACGGTTTCAGCCAGCGTTCCTGTGAGGGAAAGATCGACTGCCTGGACATGCCCACATCAATCAAACGCTACATTCACCGGACCAGAACCTTCACCGATGATCTCGCTGCCTATATCCGCGTCCACAATCTGAACGTCCAGAAGATGACGCTGAATTTTTATCCGCAGGAGGACGGCACTTTTCTCTACCGCGACGAAGTGATGCAGATCCTGTCAGAGCACCCCGAGATCACCTTTCTCTCCGGCGGCTACCACAATCTGGAATTCACCAGAGCGGGCGTCACCAAAGGAAACGGTCTCACCCTGCTCTGTTCGCACCTCGGCGTCGATATCGAAGAGACGCTTGCCTGCGGCGACACCCAGAACGACATCGACATTTTAAAAACCGCAGCGATCGGCGTCGCCATGGAAAATGCCCTGCCGGAAGTGAAGGAGATCGCAGACTTTGTGACGCGCTCCAATGAAAACAGCGGCGTCGCGCATGCAATCCGCACGTTTGCCCTGTGATGCAGGCGCTTAAGCGTGTGTGATCACGCCGCCTCCCGCGACATAGTCTCCGTTGTACAGCACCACTGCCTGTCCCGGTGTCACGGCGCGCACCGGCTCTTCAAATTCACAGCAGATCTCATCCGCACCGGTGCGCCGCACGGTACAGCAGCTTCCCGCATGCGAGTACCGGATCTTTGCCTTCAGGCGAACCGGCTCCTCAATGTCGGAGAGCGCCATAAAGTTCAGCTGATTTGCATACAGCCGGTTTGTATACACATCTTTATCGCTTCCAAGAACCACCTCGTTTGTCTCCGGGCGTATCTCTGTCACAAACACCGGATAGCCGAACGCAATCCCGAGTCCTTTGCGCTGTCCGATCGTATAATGTGTAATTCCCTTGTGCCGCCCTAAAATCTCTCCGTCCACCGACACAAAGTTGCCCGGCGGCGGAACCATTTCCCCGCACTCTCTGTCTATAAATCCGGCATAATCATTGTCCGGTATAAAACAGATCTCCTGGCTGTCCTTTTTATGTGCAACCATCAGTCCGATGTCTTCCGCAATCGCACGGATCTCATCCTTTGTGTAATCTCCTACCGGCATGAGGGTATGGGAGAGCTGCTTCTGCGTGAGATTAAACAGCGCGTAGGTCTGATCCTTTGCCGCCGTCACGGAGTTGCGGATAGCATATCTTCCGTTGGAAAGCTGTTCCACGCGCGCGTAGTGGCCGGTCGCAATGTAATCGGCTCCGATCTCCAAACTCCTTTGAAGCAGGGATTCCCATTTCACATAGCGGTTGCATGCAATACACGGATTCGGCGTGCGCCCTTTTAAATACTCCGCTGTAAAATAATCCATGACATTCTTCTTGAACTCGCGCTTGAAATTCATCACATAATACGGAATCTCCAGACGATCCGCCACCCTGCGTGCGTCATCCACCGCCGAGAGTCCACAGCATCCGCCGCTCTCCGCCTGTGTAAACTGATCCTCATCCTGCCAGATCTGCATTGTGACTCCGATCACATCATATCCCTGCTGTTTTAACAAATATGCCGCCACGGAAGAATCCACTCCGCCCGACATACCGACTACTACTTTTTTTCCTGCCATGCCCGCTCCTGCCAACAAACATATGAGGTTGCCACACCTTACGGTATGGCAGCCTCATCTCTTCGTGTCTTCCAATGTTAAATTCCGGAATTGTAAAGATCTCCGGTGCTGTAATTATAAGTATACATACCATTCTTGCTGTAGGTATTCGCCTTCGCCGCTTCACTCTTCGCGTTGGATGCGATCTTCAGGAGATCCACATTCGTCTGCGTCGCATAAGATCCGTGCGTTGTAAACAGTGACTTCAGCTTGTCCATATCCGCCTTCTCAAAGCTCTTCTCGTCCACGGAAAGTCTGCCGTCGGCATCCACGGTAATGCCCGCCTTCTCCAACGTCTTCTCATTCGCTCTGGCATTGCTCTTCAAAGAGTTCGCCGCACGCAGAATGCTCTTCGTCTTAGAATCGTCCGCCCGATCCAGCAGTGAATTGTAATCATCCACATACGACTTCACCGCCTTATAGATGGCATCACGGTCATACTCCTGCGTCTTCGTGCCGTCCTCCGCGGTCTTCTCCACTTTGTTGAACACAGAATCCTTTCCGGTTGCTGTCAGCTTGGAAAGCGACTTCTCCGTACTCTCCGCCGCACTCTCAATCCGGGTCAGTGTCTTCGCGTCATCCTTCGCGGTTGAAATCGACGGGCTGACCTTCGTGGCGCTGTCCGTGGAATCCGACTTGCTGTAATAGGCACTCAAAAGCTTGAAATAGCTTCCGTTGCGGATCGTCGCATAATCGGAATAATTGATTCCGAGCAGATCGCTTCCGCCTCCCAGCAGAGAGGAAGTTGTATTGTTCCGGTTCAGACTAGAAAATAACACGCCCAGTGACGATGAATCATATCCTGAAATACTTGCCATACTCTATCACTCCTTTGAAAAAAAGCATCTGACCTCCGTGTCAGAATGTTGATCCGGCTGTTGCATTTGTGCACAATACCTTCTTGTTACCTCATATTCTATATCGTCATTTTAGCCCGAAACCTTAGATTTTTCAAGCATTTTCTGGTGCTTGTCCTTATTAAAATGTTTAACTATTGTTCATAGTTTATTCATATCTTATTGCTACAATAAAATTATCAAAAAACAAGACAATTCGTTACAATATATTTGATAATTTTTTCATAATAGCCCAGGCGCGAGAGTGTCTGGGCACTCCTCATTTTAGGGAGCTCCCTTTTATGCAGACAGAGAGGGGCACCGCACATGCGCGGCACCCCTCTCTTCTATTCCAGATCCATCCGTTCTGTATTATTTCTGATCATTATACTTCACATCACGCACATCATAACCGTGGCGCTCTAACGCGCGTACCACACGCTCAAAATCCGGTGCTTCCACCCGAAGGAAGATCTCTGCCAGATCCATAACATCCGTCGGAATCACCATCATGTTGCAGATGTCTCCGCCCTCCTTAGCAATCAGCTCACAGATCTTGCCGAGCACACCTCGGATATCATACGTGTAGATTGCCATGGAATTGTGTTTGTTACCAAAGATCTTCTGATATTCCTTGAATACCGCCTGCTGCGTCACGATTCCAAGCAGCTTGTTCTGCTCGTTCGTGATCGGAATAAAACGAACTTTGGAGGTGATAAACATTGCTGCCGCTTCCTCAATCCGTGTATTCTCACCGATGGTCTCAATTCTTGTCTTCATGAACTCCATCACTTTTCGCTGTGCAAATTCTTCTCTGGTCCCTGTATAGTTCCGGAAAAATTCCTCAAACAAAAACTGTTTGGACAAAACACCCACAAACTGCTGTCCGTCCACTACCGGAAGCGAGAGAAGTCCCTGCTCGTCGATAATCTTCATTGCCTCTTCTACCGTATTCTCCACGCTGATACACGCCAGCTTACTGAAAGGCATCATAATTGCTTTTACACGCATAACCAATACCTCCTGTCTGCTTTTATTGTAAGTATATTATACACTAAATATTCTCAATTTGCCAGTCTATCGGTGCGATTCCATGCTCCTCAAGAAACGCATTTGCCTTGCTGAAATGCCGGCACCCGAAAAATCCCCGGTATGCCGAGAGAGGGCTCGGATGCGGTGCCGTTAAGATCAGATGCTTCGGATTCGTAAGCATCGGTATTTTGGACTGCGCCGGTCTGCCCCAGAGGAGGTACACAATCGGACGATCCTGGGCATTTACCGCCTGGATGACCGCATCAGTGAACTGCTCCCAGCCTCTTCCCTGATGGGAATTCGCCTGGTGCGCGCGCACGGTGAGGACGGTGTTGAGCAGAAGCACTCCCTGATCTGCCCATTTTTTCAGATAACCGTTATTCGGAATGTAACAGCCCAGATCATCATGCAGTTCCTTATAAATGTTCTGCAGGGAGGGCGGGATCTCCTTTTGCTCCGGCAGCACGGAAAACGAAAGACCATGTGCCTGATTTACATTGTGATAGGGGTCCTGCCCCAACAGAAGCACCTTCACCTCACTAAGCGGCGTAAAATGAAAGGCATTAAAGATATCCTCCGCCGGCGGGTAGACCACTGTTCTGCTGTATTCCTCCCGCACAAATGTGTATAATTCCCGGTAATACGGCTTTCGGAATTCCCCCTGGATTGCCGGAAGCCAGTCATTGTCAATCATCGACATATCCCACTACTCCTTTTTTCACAGACAGCAGTGTGGGCGCACCGTGCTATCGCCGCACAGATACGCCCCTCGCTGCCAGATCGTTCTTCAGATCCATAATCTCAAGTTCTTTATAGTGAAACAGGGATGCCGCAAGAACCGCATCCGCTTTTCCCTTTGTCAGGGCATCATAAAAATGATCCTTCGTCCCGGCGCCGCCGGAAGCAATCACAGGAATCGATACATTTTCCGCGACCTGCCTGGTCAGTTCAATGTCATATCCCGCTTTCGTACCATCGCAGTCCATGCTTGTCAGAAGAATCTCCCCTGCGCCAAGCCGGTCTGCCTTCATCGCCCACTCGACGGCATCCAGACCCACATCAATCCGTCCGCCGTTCTTATAGATATTCCACCCGGAGCCGTCCGCGCGTCTCCTTGCGTCAATCGCAACCACCACGCATTGGCTGCCGAATTTGTCTGCCGCCTCCGAGATCAGTTCCGGCCGGTTGATCGCGGAAGAATTGATCGCAATCTTGTCTGCGCCCTCGCGGAGCAGTGCCTTAAAATCATCCACCGTCCTTATGCCGCCTCCGACCGTAAACGGAATGAACACTCTCTCCGCCACGCGGCGCACCATATCGACCACGGTATTTCTGGCGTCCGAGGTAGCGGTAATGTCCAGAAATACCAGTTCGTCCGCACCTGCCTTATCGTAGGCTGCCGCAATCTCCACCGGATCTCCGGCATCCCTCAGATTCACAAAATTAACACCCTTTACCACACGCCCGCCATTCACATCCAGACAGGGAATCACTCTCTTTGTAAACATCGCATGCCTCCGCTATATTTCCGCAAAATTCTTCAATATCTGAAGTCCCACTGTGCTGCTCTTCTCCGGGTGAAACTGGCACGCAAACAGGTTGCCCTTCTCCACGGAAGCATGAATCGTCACGCCGTACTCTGTGGTCGCCTTCACAATCGACGGATCTTTCGCTTTCAGGTAGTAGGAATGTACAAAATAGACATACGGCTGTTCCTTCAATCCGGCAAACAATCTTCCTTCATGCGGGAAATCCAGTGAATTCCAGCCGATGTGCGGGATCTTAAGTCCCGGCGCCTCCGGAATCTTCACGATCTCTCCGTCCAGCAGATGAAGTCCCTCCACGCCGTCACTCTCCTCGCTGCCCTCAAACAGCAGCTGCAGACCCAGACAGATGCCGAGAAACGGCTTGTCTTCCTGCACAACCTCGCGGATCACCTGATCCAGCTCATATTTTTTCAGCTGCTGCATTGCCGTTCCAAAAGAACCGACACCCGGCAGTACCACTCTGTCTGCCCGGCGTATGCTGTCATGATCTCTCGTGACCACACATTCCTCACCCAGCGCGAGGAGCGCCTTTTCCACACTTTTTAAATTGCCTGCGTCATAGTCTATAATTGCTATCATTCTCTCACTCCGTCGATGTCATCCAAGTCCTGCTGCCGCCAATATCGAATACAGTTCCTGCGAGTAAGTATCCCGCTCTCTCTCCGCGTACAGTTCCTGTGCGCGCTCCTGCGTAAGTCCAAATCCGGACAGTCCTGCCACCGCCTGGTCTCTGATCTTCGCGAGTTCTGTGGAGCAGCCGTAAGCCGCAGCCTCCTCGCTGTACTTATCGCATCTTCCGACCGCGCGGATGAGGGAATCCAGTGCCATGTCATAAATACCGTTTTCCATAAAGGTCTGGTATGCCTGATATTCTCCGGCTGCATTCGCCATGATGCTGTACTTCTGGTAGGTCTCCTGATCTGCCTCCTTGACCGTAAGTCCGCTCACATCCGCGAACGCTGCCTGATAGTCGCCCAGTTCATACGCCTGCTTGGCATTGTTGAAGCTCAGGGTATATCCGAACAGATTCGTTCCCACCAGCACAAGTGCGAGGAAAGACGCCGCCATGACCATAATCAGCACCACCGGCTTTTTCGGAAGCGGCGGTGTATTGTCCGGCTCCTTCGGCTTCTTCGGCTTCTTGGCTTTCTGTGCTTTTTTCTCTGCCTTCGCCTTCTTCGCCTGTGCCTTCTTCTCCGCCTTCTCTTTCTTCTCCTGCGCCTTCTTCTCTGCTTTTTCCTTCTTTGCCTGCGCTTTCTTCTCTTCTTCTGAAATCTCCGGTTCCGCCTCTGTCTCCGGCTCGGCTGCCCCCGTTCCTTCCAGTTCCTGTAAGAGCTTTAAATTCTCATCGGAAAGATCATCCAGCTCCGGTGCCTGTTCTAAACCTTCCGGCTGTAATTCCCCGGTGTCCGCTGGTGCCTCCTCCGTCTCTTCCTCCTCACCAAACAGTGCGTCGCCGATTCTCTTGATCAGGCTCTTTTTCTCCTTTGCAGGAGCCTCATCCCCGGCATCTGTCTCATCTTTTTTCTTCTTGCGTCGTTTTTTCTTTTTCCCGGTGTCCTCGTCCTGCGCCTCATCCGCAGTCTCCGGCATTGCCGTCACGTCCGGCATTTCTGCGTCTGTGTCTGCGACCGGAGCAGTGGGATCCGCCATCTGGCTCATATCCGGGAAATCGCCCTCCGACTGCAGCAGATCCATCAGATCTGAATCGTCGTCCTGGAAATCACCGATGGTATCGACCATAAGATCTCCGTCCTCCGACGCATGGGCAGTCTCCGCCGCTTCTGCACCGCCGGCGCTCTCATCTGCATCCCTTGCGCTGTCTAAAATGCCATCCAGATCCTTGAAGAACTGATCGTTCTCCTCCGTCGTCTTCTGTGTTCTTTCCTCTCCAGGCGCCTGATCCAGCTCATCCTCGAACTGTCTGATAAATGCGTCCGCATCTCCTCCCAGATCTGTATCCGCCTCAAAGGACTTTAAAAAATCGTCTTCCTCACTCATACCAGCTTTTATAATCTCCTGTTCTTTTTCTGCATAAAGCCCGTCTGCCGTATCGCCTGGCTCCGTCTTACGGGCTGTGTCGGCAGGACTTCCTCCCTCTACGGAGTGTAACAACCCATCCAGATATTCCTCTGCTCCGCTCATACGATACCTCCATCGACCTATAACTTAAGCGGGGGATGTGATCCTGCTCCATCACATCCCCTCTTCATTTCATTCTCAGTCCATGCTCTTGTCAATCAAGTCGTCAATCGCCGAAACAAGACTGCCAATCTCCGGCTTTGTCAGCTGGGCATCCGCTCCAAGCTGTTCTCCCTTGATGCGCATCTCCTCATTTACAAGAGATGAAAAAATAATCAATGGAATCTTCTTCATATTGTCATTTGTCTTAACCAGCTTCGTAAGGCGGTGTCCGTCCATCAACGGCATCTCAATATCTGTGATAATGCAGTGTACTTTCTCACGCACATTGCCTGCTTTTTCAAACTCCTGCAGCTTATCCCATGCCTCCTGACCGTTCATTGTCACAATCAGGTTCGTGTAGCCTGCCTTCTTCAGGCAGTCTGTGATCAGTCTGCTAAGAAGCGGGGAATCCTCTGCGATCAAAATCGGAGATTCACAGCGCTCACGCTGTCCCATGTCGTCCATATCGGACATCTTCAGTCCTGTCTCCGGGCTGATGTCCGTCACAATCTTCTCAAAGTCAAGGATGATGATCAGCTTGTCATCCATCTTGATGACACCGGTCGAGGCGCTGTTCTGCTCGGTATTGATCGTGGCATCCGGCTTGATGATCGCCTCCCAGGAAACACGGTGGATACCAAGCACGGCATCTACGTGAAATGCAATGTTTAACTTGTTAAAGTTCGTAATGATAAAAAGTCCCTCTGTCTTCGCATCATCCGGCATTCCCAGACAGCGCTTCAGATTTACCACAGAGATCATCGTATCACGCGGCATGAAGATTCCTTCGATACTCGGATGTGAATTTGGGACAGGCGTAACCGGCTGATAGGTTAAAATCTCCCTGATCTTTGCAACATTGATTCCGTAATGATTGTTTCCCAAGGTAAATTCCAGAACTTCCAGTTCGTTTGTTCCCGATTCCAATAATATATTTGTATCCATTCGTCTCTCTCCTCTCGCGTAATACCGCAACGTATCTATCTGACAGCATTATAGCACATTGGTACCTGAAATGCATTGTTTTTCATGCGTTTTACAGAATAATTTGTATCATTTGATCCATTTGCACATACAGTTCCACACTGTCTGCCGACGCCACATCATCCGGCACCTGGAATACAAGTACCAGGCGGGTGCTCCCTCCCGCAGGAATCGTACCCTGATAGGTGGAAAAATCCGTATCCAGCAATGTGGTCTCCGCCGTGCTCTTGACCGACTGGTTCAATACAACCGTGAACTTCGGGCTGACACTCAAAACATCAAGACCCACTCCGTCCGCCCCGGTGTTGGTCACATCTATGGACAGCACCAGATACTGTTTTCCGGCATCCGGGGTCATCTCATAATAATCACCTTCCATGTACCCCGGTGCAAGCTGCGCGCCCGCATAGGTCATCTGAATGCCGTCGGCTCCGAACAGTTGATCCAGAGATGCCGATCCGGCTGCCGCCACCGACACAGCAGGTGCCGCAGCTTCCGCAGATGCGGCTGTTCCCGTCTCTGACGCGTCCTGTGTCTCCGGCGTCTGCGGCACCGTGACATCCTCCTGCGTCTCCTCCGGTTCTTCCGGACTCACATACGTCAGACCTTCCCGCTGATATGTGTTGTACTTCGTGACGATATGCGCCGCATAATTGACAATGACGTTCTCCTCGTCGTCTGTCAGGTCATAGAGTGCATCACCACACCCGCCCAACAGCATCGTTGCAGCCATCACCGCTGCCATCATCTTGATTCTTGTTCTTCTCATAGGACTCCATTCCTCACGCAAAGTATAAACTAACATTATGTTAGCATTTTAAAGGAAATATAGCAACAAAAAAAATTTTTTGCTGCATCATGACTGTTTTCCTTTTTCCAGTTCAAACCAGAATTCCACGCCATCCTCATGGTTGATCACGCCGCACTGCTGATGGAACGAGTCCATGATCGCCTTCACAATGGAAAGACCGATTCCGCTGCCGCCGTACTCTCTCGTGCGTGCCTTATCGACTTTGTAGAACTTGGACCAGATTTTGTCGATATCCTCCTCCGGAATCGGGTCTCCGGTATTGAAGACGCGGATGCGGACGTTCTTCTCCTGCTCCCTGCAGCGGATGGAAATCTCCTTTTTTCCTCCCGCATAATGAATGGCATTGCTCAGGTAGTTCGTCACGACCTCCTCCGTCATAAATTCATCCGCCCACACATAAATGGGCTCTGCGGGACATTCCGTCACCGTAATGCCGCTCTGCCCGATGAGGATATCCACCGAGTGCAGCACGCCCCGGATGAGCTCTGTTACGTCGAAGCGCTCCATCGTGATCGTCTCGTTTCCGGATTCCAGCTGGTTTAATGTCAGAAGCTTTTTCACCATCTGATTCATCTTATCCGCCTCGTCCATGATGACCTCACAGTAAAAATCCCGGCTCTGTGCGTCATCGTTGATACATTCCTTCAAGCCCTCCGCATATCCCTGGATCAGGGCAAGCGGCGTCTTTAATTCATGCGATACATTCGAGAGAAATTCCTTGCGCTGGCGGTCTATCTGCGTCTTTTTCTCAATGTCTAAAAGGAGCTGGTTGTTTGCGCTTTTCAATTCCGAGATCGTATGCTCGAGCGCCTGCGACATCTCGTTCATGTGCGTGCCGAGTTCATCGATCTCATTGCGCCGCTTTCCTTTCGGCGTATAGCAGACCTCAAATTCCAGCTGGGTCATATGCTTGGAAATCTCGGTCAGTTCCAGGATCGGATCGGTGATTCTCTTAGAGATGAAGACCGACACAACCGTGCTCACCGCAATCGCCAGGATCCCGACGTACAGCAGGAACTGGTTCGACGTCTTGGCGCTCTCCCTTATGCTCTCTAACGCCGACCGCATCAGCACCAGATTGCCGTTTGAGAGGGTTCCGTACAGTACCAGATATTCCGCATCCAGCCTGGTGTCCGTTCTTCTCTGGATCACATAGTCCTCCGCCTGCGCCAGCACCGTGGTCTCATTCTGCGTACCACCGAAAATAATGTCCGTAAACTCGATTAACATACGCTGTGTATCGTTCACGGAGGATCTGACAATCGTGCGGTCCGGGCTGATCACCATGACCGTGATATTGCCGTTTGCGCAGAGATTGTCAAATGTCACATCAAACGAGCTGTCGTCAAGGCTTCCATCCTCGCTTGCCGCGTCAATCGTAGTAAATCCGGACAGCAGTACATTTTCTTTGTTCATCACATAGTAGCGCTCCAGAAATACCGTGTTAAGCACCCAGCAGAGCGCCACGGTTCCCGCCACCAGACCGATGATAATTCCGGCGATTTCCCTGGTCAGTCCGCCCTCTTTCGGATGTCTGCCGCGCCCCTGTCTCTTTTTATCAAAAAGTCCCTTCATTCCGCGTCACTTCCATTATTCTTCCGTCACTTCAAATTTGTAGCCCATGCCCCAGACCGTCGTGATATATTTTCCCTTATCTCCCATCTTGGCACGCAGCTTCTTGACATGCGTATCAATCGTTCTCGCATCGCCAAAGTAATCGTAATTCCAGACGCTGTTCAATATCTTCTCGCGTGAGAGCGCAATCCCCGCATTTTCCATAAAGTATGCCAGCAGTTCAAACTCCTTGTAGCTTAAATCGATCCGCTCTCCGTCAACCGTCACCATGTGGGCTGCCTTGTCCAGAACGATTCCTCCCATGGAGACCGCCGCTTCTTCATCCTGCGTCTTTCCGCTCCGGCGCAGAATGGCTCCGACACGCGCAACCAGTATCTTCGGAGAAAAAGGTTTGGAAATATATTCGTCCACACCGAGTTCAAATCCGTTCAGCTCGTCGCTCTCCTCGCCCTTCGCCGTCAGCATAATAATCGGAACTTTCGATGTCTCCCGGATCTCCCGGCACACTTCAAATCCGTTGCGCTTGGGCATCATGACGTCTAAAATAATCAGCGCTATGTCTTTTTCCCGGTAAAATAAATCGAGGGCTTCCTCGCCGTCTCCCGCCTCAAGCACCTCGTATCCCTCTCTCACAAGGAAATCCCGCACCAGCTTGCGCATTCTGCTCTCATCATCCACCACCAGAATTCTGATCTTATCCATGTTCCCGTATCCTTTCCGCTTTTTATCGTCATTCTAACAGCTACTTATGAAAAATCTGTGTATTTTCCGCTCTATTCCGGCATGATTCCAAGCTCTTTTTCCTTCGCCTCGATCGCTTCCTGCCTCTGGTCGAGCCGCTCCTCCCACGCCTCGTATTTGTTGATCAGCTGATTCTCGTAGTTTAACACCGTCGTATTATTGGTCGTCGCCGTAATTGCAAACATCGCCACAACACATACTGCCAGAATAAAGGCGATCCAGCGCACAATGCGGTAGCGTCTCCTGTAGTCCGCATTTTTTACCACGGTCTGCGTCTTCGGCTTTGGTGCCGGCGCGCGCTTCGCCTTGCGGAGACTCTCCTCCACCTGCGGATGCTGCACCGGAATCGGGAAAATATCTTCCTTCCGGATAAACGGAATCGACTGCAGATACTCCTGCAGATCCTTCAGATAAGAATAGCCGACTGCCGTGTCAAACAGCCGCTGCTGTATCATTTTATTATAAATGCGGAGTACCATCTCAGGGTCGTCCATCTGGGCTTTCTCCTTGACGTATTTCACGCCCTCCGCCTCTTTTCTCGCCTGCGCGGCTTCCGCCTCATTTGCAAATAAAAATCCCTCCACGACCATGGAGGTCTTTTCCTGTTCTTTTTGTCTCTTTTCTACAGACATTCTTCGATCCTCATCTCTTCCGTTTCTGCTGTGATTTTGCTCTTATTATAGGAAATGGCAGTGTGAATTGCAAGTCAGGGAGATGTAAAGATTCCGCATTTTCCCATAAAAAAAGCGCCCTGCATGGCGCTTTTTAAGATGGAGCTGACTGTTTCGCAGTCGAACTCTGAAAACTCTGTAAACGGTATTTCCGTCGGTTCCCCACTAAAACAGCCTGTAACTGTAATTTTATCATCATAGACATAAATCTTATCAACAAAATAATTCAATACAGAATCTCTTATTTCTGCATCATCTAAGTTTGCATTAGCGTACTGCTTAAAATACTCTTTTACAGAATGTTCATCTACAATTAGTCTTGCCTTTGCCTGTTCCACTTCGATTGCATCCGTCAAAGAACCTTTTTCTATCTCTAACTGTTGGAGTTTATCAGTAAGCGCAGAAGACATTGCGCCATTAGCAATAGCATTCACAATATTAGTTATCTGCTTTTCATTCTGTTTAAGCATCTCTTCCAGACTGGCAATAAAAGCAGAATTATCATTCCGGCTCTTGTGGTAATTTGCTATGTCTACAGCCAACGATGCAAGATTCTCACTATCATTCAAAAATGTTTTCAAAATTGATATAACATTAAGCTCCATTTGATGTTGCGGTATGTTTTTTAGGGTACACTTGTGTTTTCTGTGATTATTGCATGCGTAATAATAATGCGTAGCACCTGTTTTAGACGTTCCTGATAGCCCATGCATGCTTTCCCCACATTTTCCACAGTATAGTTTTCCTGTCAGCCAGAAACGGCTCTCAGAGACGTTTTTAGCCATTGTACTGCTTTTGTGGCACTTTATCCGTCTATTCAGTTCAAAGCGTTCCTGTGCCGTTTTAAACAGCTCACAGGGGATAATAGAGGGCATACCATCAGGTATGACTATGTCATTATAATGATACTCGCCTATATAAGCCCTGTTATGCAGGATATGACGTAAACTGTTAATAGTAAATTCATTTCCACGTGTTGTCTTGATTCCTGCATCATTTAATTCATTCATAATCTGTTGCATTGGCACACCTGATGCATATTGTTCAAAGATACGCCGGACAACTGGTGCTGTTTCCTCGTCTATAACATAATGCTTTTCACCGTCAACAGCATATCCCAGTGTCTTGTGACCATTATACAGCGCATGTTCAGCATTATACCTCATACCTCGCATGACATTAACCCTAAGTTGTGCAGAATAAAATTCAGCCATCGACTCTAACATCGCCTCAGTAAACTGTGATTCCGGTGTGTCCTCGTTTGCCACTGTTTCCGCAACATACTTGACACGACAACCTGCTCTTCGCAAAGTATCTTTAGCAATCGCGATATTAGTTCTGTCTCGCCCTAATCTATCAACTTTCCAAACTATAAGCGTGCTAGGTTTCAGCTTTGCAACTTCTGAGAGCATCTGTTGAAATCCAGGGCGGTTATCTGTCGTTCCTGAGATTGCTTCATCACTATATTCCTTTATGATTTTTAAGTCATGCGTTTGTGCAAAAAATTTTGCCTGTTCTCGTTGTTGGTCTATGGACGCTTCATTTTGAGCATGTGATGAAAAGCGATAGTAACAGATTGCAAGGTTATTGTCATTATATTTATATTTTTTCAAAAAAAGCACCCCTTTCTGCTTTGGATTATAGCAAGCGGGGTGCAGGGTTGCAATATGATTTTTACTAGTCTAACTGCCATTGGGATGCAGACCAGTCAGTATTCCGAACTGCATCTGCAATTCTTTGTGTGTCGCGTCGTATGCGCTCTGTTCTATCTAGTGGATGATGCTGTGCATATTCGTTATATACATCCAGTTCGCTTTTTTTAGTTTTGGAACTAACCCTAGACGCAAGAAATTGTTTCACTCGTTTCATTTCAGGCGTATCCTCATTTTTTTGACTTTCAATGTAAAGACGCATCTGTTCTTCAACAGCATTATCAATATTCGCAATTCTATTATTATAATCTTTCAGCGCACATTCACAACTTTGTTGTATCGGTGCAGTAATCTCTTGAGCTTTTGCATTGACACGATAATCAAACTCGCGCTCGTACTGTTGTATCGTTTCTTCTGCTTTACGGTCAGCCAATGGACAGATTACTTATATACTCATCAAGTTCATAATGTTCCTTATGTTTTGCCGCATCTTCTGTATCATGTGTGAGATAAGTTGTTGCAATAGCAAACTTCTTATGAATTGTATCTATGCCCTTGTTTCGTACTATCAGTGCATCATCAATGCCTTTTCGGAAAATAATACCAAGCATGTTCATAACAGTCTGAACGTGAACACGTTTTTTACTGTCAGTACAACGTACAATAATGTGAATGTGTGGTTTTAACCTTGCTTCTGCATACAAGTCATGCACATCAAGTTTTATATCTCTGTCATGGATAATCGCAATCACTTGATACGTTGTTTTTTCAACACTTTGCACACGCTTTATAAAATCAATAATTCCATTTGGCAACTGTTCAATATAGATTTTAAAAGCGAACTGTCGCAACTTTGACCTAAATCCAATCGTATAGTTCTGAGCATCTTTATCAGTCAATGGATTAGGAACAATGCCACCGTCACTGTATGGTCTATGACAATTTATGATTTTATGAACATATATCATCCTCTGTTGTCTGCTGGTGTCTGGAAAAGCAGTATTGACACAGTTTATAATGTCAGTTATAATTGCGTCATCAGGATAAGTGTGTATAGCACTTGTGGATGTGTCTGTGTAGGTAGTCACGGACACATCTTTTTTTATATCATCAAGAAACATGTCATTCATAACGCATCACACACCTTTCTTCTCATTCTTCTGGCGGTAGAAATATACCCATGATGCAACTGTGCTAGGTGAAACACCTAAACGCCCACCAATTTCCATGTAAGAACATGTTTTGCACAGATTTCTTAATTTGCGTGCTGACGGACGCTTTGTTGGGCGTCCAATCTTTGGTGGCAGTCTATAATATTTCTTCCAGTTACAAACAGTAGAACGGTCAACACAATAGAGCTGAGCAATCTGCTCTATTGTCAGCATGTCTGATAAATGCTGGAGCGTTTCTTTATCATGATATTGTCAATATTGGTTGACACATTTATCTCAAAGATATCATTTCCTATGC
>OLPS01000400.1_pt1 | contig 55889 bp, 50 predicted proteins | sample 1673071 | NCBI WGS metagenome assembly OLPS01 (sample SAMEA3136752, study PRJEB25190) | human gut metagenome | reverse complement strand
CCTCCCCGGCTGCAAAGCGCATCGAGTTCCGCGCTCCGGATCCGTCCTGCAACCCATTCCTCGCATTCTCCGCACAGCTGATGGCAGGTCTGGACGGCATCCTGAACCACATCGAACCGCCGGAGCCGGTCGACAAGGATCTGTACGAGCTGCCGCCGGAAGAGCACGCAGGCATCAAGCAGGTTCCGAGCTCCTTGGCCGAGGCCATGGACGCCCTTGAGGAAGATCACGACTTCCTCACCGCAGGCGACGTCTTCACCGACGACCTGATCGAAACCTGGATCGGCATCAAGCGTGGCGAAATCGACCAGGCTCGTCTGGCTCCGACCCCGCTGGAGTACGAGCTGTACTTCCACATCTGATAGGCGAAGCCCCTGAGCCCTACTGCCGACTGGAAAACAGCGGTTACAGAATAGCTCAGGTAACTTATAAGTCGCTTATGCGTGGCTTCAGACGCATGCCCCCACACAAACCATTTGGTTTTATGTGGGGGCATGCGCTTTTCACGTCGAGTTCTCCGGCATGGACTCTAGCCAGTTGTCCAGGTCGCGCCGCCAGACAAACTGACCTCGACAAGACCATCGGTATTTATCAGGAGAGTGAGAAGGTGCTCAGTGAGGATCTTCCGGTAATTCCGTATGTGGCATACGAACGTGGCCGCAGCCTGTGCGAAGGGTGTACATGCCGACTACTACTACATGGTAGTACCTGAATACTACTGTCACCAAATAATATGATGATCATCTGAAACATACGAAATCATACGTTTCGAAATACATCACCGACTGCAATTCATATCCGTGCGGTATGAGCATGCATAAGTATGTTTATGCCGCACGGTCATATTGTGTCAAGTCACCTACGACGCGCTGACAGCACTCCTATACTCGGCCGTATGTTGTTTCAAGCCGGATCTTTGCTCCTTGTCATCATCAGTGTCTATCTGCTCAAACGCATCCACATCTTCTCGGACAAATCCTACAAGGTGGTGCAGGGGCTGGTGTTCAATCTCACCCTGCCGTGCGCCATCGTGATGAGTTTCGCCACGAACAAGCATCCGATGAATCTGCTGTGGCTGGTGGTGTTCGGCCTGTTCGCCTGCATGATTCCGCTGTTTATCGTGTATTTCGGCTCACGAGGCGACGAGCCGAAATACCGTGCCTACCAGATGCTCAACGCATCAGGCCTGAACATCGGCGCGTTCTGTCTGCCGGTGGTACAGACCTTCATGGGGCCGAGCGCGGGACTGCCGGTCATCATGCTGGATATCGGCAACGCCATCATCGCCACAGCGGCATCCCTGACCATCACCCGTTCGCTGCTGCATCTGGGAAGCCCCACCAAAAACCTACCGATGAGTCTCAGAATCAAGAACATCGCGCGCGACTTCTACTCATCCATATCGTTCGACTGCTACATGCTCATGCTGGTATTCATGTTCGCCGGCTGGACCGTACCGCAATGGATCGTCACACTGATCACACCGTTCGCCAACGCCAACGCGTTCGCAGCAATGGCCATGATCGGCTTGATGATGGAAATTCCCGACAATCACAAAGACCGTTCGGAATTGGGCAAAGTCATCGCATGGCGGTTCCTGTTCAGCATCATCATCGCGCTGTCCGCATGGTTCCTTCTGCCGTTAGACGAACGCGTCCGAGAAATCGTGGTGCTGGCCGCGTTTGCGCCGGTGACGATCTTCTCCACGAAATTCACTGATTCACTGACCGGCAACGCGAAACTTGCGGGCTTCTCACTGACCGTCACGGCCATCATCGGACTGACGTTCATGACGATTCTGCATGCAGTCCTGCCGGTGACCTGAAGTTTCCGGATGACGGCCACGCAATCCCTATGCATTATGCGTTGCGATGATACGTTCGATTTCGGCCAGATCAGATGCAAAATAGATACCATGCTGACGTTCCGTGGTGGAGAAGCCCGCATCGACCGTGCGCTGTAGGAACGCTTTCATATCATCATAGAATCCGTTGAGATTATAGAAGATGCAAGGTTGGTCCAGCTGATCAAGACAGATTTTCGACACCACCTCGCTGATTTCCTCCAACGTTCCCGTGCCGCCGGGGAAAGCGATGAACACGTCTCCAAGCTCGATCATACGGGTCCGTCGTTCCACAATATTCGGCACGACAACCAGTTGGGTCAGGTTATGGTGAGCAACGCCTTTGTCCACAAACATCTGTGCCTCGATACCGGTCACGTCGCCGCCGCGGGCGAGTACGGTATCGGCGATCACGGCCATCAATCCTTCGTCGGATCCGCCATACACCAGTCTGTTGCCATTGTCCGCAATCCATATGCCAAGTTCCTCAACGGCTTTCTTATATATGGGATCGTTCCCCTCATGCGCGCCGAGATACACGGTGATGTTCATACCCATCCTTCTTCGCCGGCGAACATGCCGGCATCACAAACCGTCAATCAAAACCACACTTTAACGCATCACCAACCCCCCGTCGACATGCAGGGTCTGACCAGTGATGAATGAGGCGTCATCGCTGGCCAGCATAGCCACGGCCCCGGCGATATCATCGGCGGTGGCGAGTCTGCCCAACGGTGTAGACGCGATGATGCGCTCGCGTACATCCTCAGTGGTGGCGCGGCTCGATTCGGTGCCAATGGTGAGCCCGGCCGCGATGGCATTCACGGTTACGCCCCATGCTCCAGCCTCCTGTGCCAATGATCTGGTGAAACCCACCAACGCACCTTTTGCCGCGGTGTAATCATGATACGGCACGATCGGGGAGTCGACGAGGTTGCTGGAGATGTTGATGACGCGTCCTCCGGCCTGACGCCGCATCTGCGGCAGCGCAGCTTTGCAGGTGTTGTATGCGCCCTTGAGGCATCCTTCGAGCTGTGTCGTGTAATCGGACCATCCGATGGTGTCGAATGTCTTGCGGTTGCGTGGGTCGAACGAATAGCGGGCGAATGCGTTATTGACGAGAATATCCAATCCACCGAATGTGGCGACGACAGTGGATACCATGTCGCGCACCTGCCCGTAGTCGGTGACATCGGCTTTGCAGGTGATCACGCGACCGGCCGCCCCGCAATCATTCATAATGCGTTGCGCGCACCGCTCCGCACGCTCGTCATCGCTGACGTAGTTGATGGCCACGCATGCGCCGGCGCGAGTCAGTCGTAACGCGATCGCCGCACCGATGCCGCGACTCGAACCGGTCACCAACGCGACGCGTCCCTTCAATGGCAAGGAATCGGACTGCTGCATGGAAGTTCCTTTCGGTTTTGGACATATGGGTTTCGTGTGATTGCTTGAATGCGATTATTCGACATCCATATCGAAACCATCGCAGTACATATCGGTGTTGCGTTCGATATCGACCACATGCACCAAATCGAGCAGATTGAAACCGCCGTCATGGTGCCAGCCGGATTTCGCGCGGTTCATCTCCCCGAGCGGGCATATGCGATCGATACCTGCCGACCCGACGCGTTGCGCCACGTCGAACAGACGATTCGGCCCAAGCGCTACGCCGCAAGTCTGCAGCCACTGAGCATAGGGACGCAACGAAGACAGCGCGTCTTCGACATGGTCGACCGCCACGATATTGACGGTACGGTTCAACGGCGTGGACAGCGAATCGGCCATACCGACGGACGGATAATACAACACCGTCCAGTCAGTGCCTGAGCGCGACTGTATGACGAACGGATCGTCGGACGCGGCGGCCGCGGCCCCAGCCATTGATCCGGCCCCCAGCAACGCTTTCATCTGCGCGGTGGAACGTAGCCGCTGAATCGCCATCGATTCCTCTTCGGATGGTGTGGAACAGGGATATTTACGTTGCTGGGACGATAACTCACATGCGAGCAATTCAGCGACCTGCGAGGGAGGAACGGCCCCGCCGCGCTCCACGAACATGGTCTGTGGAGCCAGACAGCTTTGCTGATCGTATGTGGCCACATCAACCGCCATGCGATGCACGGTATCGGTATACAGGTCGGTCCGCAGGGACTCACGGCCGATTAGCGAGAAACCGATTTTCGCGCCATAACTCAGGAACGGCTTCCCGGCACGCACCCGTGGACGGATTGCCTCAGTGGTATGCGATGAGCCATACGCGATCACCGCGTCAGCCTCGCCAATCGCGGCATCCTCCAAATCCGTGGTGCCGCCATGCCACGGCATAATCGCCAAGGCATCCGCCATATCAGGATCGACGCTTCCCAAAGAACGGGCGAACAACACCGGCATCAGCGGCTCATCAAACGACGATTTGCCGAGAACCGCGCTTTTCACCAACAACGACATCGTCATGCTCCATACCGGAATACCCGGTACATTGCTGGAAAACACGTGGAACGACAATTCCGGTCCATACAGCCGCGTATATCCGCCCGAACGATTCGGACGATACTCATCAAGCATCTGCGGACAATCCAGTTCATCATCAACGAAACGCAACAGCTCCCGTCGCCGGAACATGCGCATATACCGTTTCAGCTCGAGACGTACCATGGAGGCATCGTAACCGGTAATCGCGGGAATAAGACGTTCTGCAAGCCGACGTTCCGGATATTGCGGATCCGTCCACAACTCGGCGGCCCGCGCGATGACATCGACGATTCTATCCGTGGAATACCGTGCTAGCGTCGCATCGCGATGCTGCCGTACGGAATCAGCCAGCGTATGCACCATACCGGCATCAAGCCGCGGGAAACGCAGCGTCACCGTATCGCCGCCGGGCAATGAAACATCATGCGTATCGAAATCGTCGAACGCGAATCCGCGCGGTGCGTAAAAAACGTCGACGACGCTCATGCGTTGGCCGCCATTACCTCATCAACGGTAATCGAACAGCCACGCGCCTCGGCGCCTTTCGCTCGGCCGTTGAGTGTGTAACCATAAGAAGATCTCACTCCCAGATCTTCCGTTAAAATCGCCAGGCAGGAATTCCAATTTGCCAAATCGTAATGCGCGATCACACCCTGCTCCCCGTCTGGCACCGGCGCAAGCGTGGCCGGATCAAGGAACACGGAACGTACCCACGACGGCGTCTCCTTCGAATAGTTCAATGAACCATCTGTGTAATAGGACAGGATGTTCTGATCGTAAATCTGCGAACTCAACTCCGTCATACCATACATATTCACGCAATGCGAACGGTCCACGCCAAGCGCACGAGCAAATGCCGCGTACAGATCATCAACCGTCATATCGGTGCGAGTGCTCTTGAACCCGCCCGTATCGAACACGCGCGAATCAGAGGCAAGACGATAGGTTTTACGCTGCTTGTCCAAATAATCCAACAAATACAGATAAGCCGAGGAAGCGCCCATCAGCATCACCGGCGCATTGTCGGACACTGCTACGTCAAGAAAACGCTCAACACCAGTGAAATCAAGACCATCCTCATGAAAGAAGAAGCCGCTGCCTTCCGCACCACACTGTTCCACAGCACGGGTCAAATACCTTGACAGCGACGAATGCTCGTTCATATCCCACGCGGGGGAGAGAACGGCGATACGGATGCGTTCGCGGTCCGGCATGATGAAATGCCGGAACGGCACGATCATCGATTCGTCCCACACTTCCAGATCGGGGTGAAAATTACGGCCACGCTGACCGGGATGCGTGGTGCCGCTGGTGGTGAATACCGCTTCACAATCCCGTTCGGGCACGGAAGTGAGCGTCAGCATTTTGAAGCCGTCGACGGGCATGGGCGGAATCTGCATCCAGTCGGTGAGTGTTTGCGGGGTGACGCGTTTGGACATGCAGTAGGCCCGGTATGGCAGATTATGCTCGAATTGGAAGGCGAAGATGCGTTTCGCGAGCGTGTCGAACGCTTCGTCCGGTGCGCGGGAGCAACCGTATTGTGTGATGAAATCGAGCACTTTTTGCTTGATGATCGTCTTCTGTCCGTTGAGTTCCAGGGATTCCTGCGATGCTTGCATGTCCATTACCATATCCTCTCCGTCATATGTCGGATTGCCTCAATGATGTTGATTATTCTGCTTGTTTTGTATGTTCCGTGGGTTTGTCCGTATGCCGTGCGATTGCGTTTGGCAGATCGATGATAAGGGCCTTGAGTATCACTACGCTGAATGCGCCGACCAGAATCGAGTTTGAGAAGAACACGTGCATGCCGCCTTCAAGTCCGCTTAATGCGTTTGGCAATGCGATGCCAAGCAGGAGGGATAGGCCTATCACCACTTGGGTCTGATCGTTGTTCTCCGCCTTTCGTAACGTGTTGAGTCCGGTGCTGATGAGGCTGGCCGCCGCCGGCAGGAAGATGCCGCCGATTACCGGGGAGGGGATGAGCGACAGTACGGCGCCGGCTTTCGGTATGAAACCAAGCGTCACGAATACCACACCTGCGATAATCACCGGTACACGGGTGCGGGTCTTGCCTTCGTCTGTGACCTTGAGCAAGGCCACGTTCTGCGGATATGCGGTGGTGGTGAAACCGCCGATCAGTGAGGAGACCGCCGATCCGGCCGCTTCTCCGGCGAGGCCGTAACGCACCTGGCGGTCTTCAAGCTTTGTTCCTTGGATTTCTGTGGCGGCTTGGTACACGCCAAGCGCTTCCATGATGGCCACCATATAGGCTATGAAAAACGGTACGAAAATGGCGGCGTTGAAGTCGAAACCGCCGTATGGCATGAACTTCGGCAGACCGATCCATGGCTTGGACGCCACTTCGGAGAAGTCCGCCATGCCGAACGCCAAAGACAGTATGGTGCCTGCGGCCAGCGCGATCAGATATGACAGCGCCTTGAGCATGCCTTTGCCGAATTGGGAAAGCGCCACCACCAGCATGCAGGTGATGATGGAGACGGTCAGCGTCTTCGGATCGGCGAATCCCGGGTCTCCTGGCGCGCCGCCAAGGAATTCGCTTAGTGTGAAGCCGGAGAGTGACACGCCGACGAGGAGAATGATTACCCCCGACACGATTGGAGCGAATAGAAACCGCAGTTTTTCGATCACGCGGGTCAGGCACAATACCAGGAATATTAGCGAACTGACGAATATGGATGTGCCGGCGGCGGCCAATGATCCTGCAGTACCGGCGGAGATCATCAGCGCGTCGAATGCGGCGGACGGTCCTTGCACGATGGGAAGACGCACCAGTTTTGTGGCTTGGATGAGCGTGACTAGACCGGACACTATGAAGATGGCATTCACCATGTTTGACGACAACGCCAGAGGAAGGCCAATGGCTCCGGCCACGAACACGGGGTCGAGCCACACGTTTGACACGAGTACATGCTGCAGGCCGAGCAGTGTGTTTTTCATGGTGGCTTTTTTGACGGTCCGCTCTGTCGTGGTTTCCTTCGCGTTTCGCGGTGGTTCTGCGTTTTGCGATGGTGCCGCTTGCGTTGTTTCTGACGATGACGCTGTCCCGGCCATGGTTCCCTCTCTCCTTCGTCGGTTGCTTGCGCGCGCCGAAAATACAAAGGTCCTTGTCCCTTTAATGGGAGCCACACGTTTTCCCAGTACTCCCTACGCAAGCGTTATCTTGATCAGGTCGAAAGGTCCGGGCGATGACCACCGCCCATCTCAGCCGTATTCGGCACCCCTGTACTTCGGACGGAGACAATCATAACGTCACCGTCCAACCAAAAGCCCTGTGGCATGCGAGCGCTTTGAAAAACGCATGTCATAGGGCTTTTGCGGTAGTCGGTCCAGCTGGTTGCGCAATACGCGCGGGGTCGCTTGGCCGTGCGAGGTCTGTTAACGGCGTCGCTTGATTGGGGCCAGTTCGAATATCTCGTCGGAGGCCTTGGCCACTTCCGGACTATGCGTCACGATGATGACGCAATGCTGTTCGTCATGTGCCAAGGCTTGAAAGATGCCCATGATGTCGTCCTGCGTGGCGAGGTCGAGATTGCCGGTCGGTTCGTCCGCCACGATGATGGCTGGGTCGTGGCTGAGCGCGCGGGCGATCGCCACACGCTGCTGCTCACCTCCGGAAAGATGCAGAATGCGTTCGTTCGCATATTCCTGCGGCAGATGCACTTGTACAAGCAGATCGTTGACGATCTCTTTCTTCGAACGGTCGAAGGTCTTGCCGGAAGCGTCCATCGACAGGATGATGTTTTCCGCGACGGTCAGATTCGGCAACAGATTGAAACCTTGGAAAATAACGTCGATATCATGACTGCGGTACCGGTATCGATCCTGCTTCGACAAATCGTTGCCGTTGTACAACACCTTTCCCTCTGTGGGATTGGCAAGCCCGGAAATCAGCGATAACATAGTGGTTTTGCCAGCGCCGGAAGGTCCGGTGATGGCGTGCACACTGCCCGACTGAAAATCATGACTGATATTTTTCAGCACGCGCTTGCCGCCCTTGGTATACGAGTAGCTCACATCGTCCAATCTCAGCACAGGCATATCGGATTGTTGCGAAGCTGTATTGGTGGTTTTGTCGGTTGATACGGTAGTTTGATCAAGACGTGTCTCGTCTGTTTTGGCCATGTCAAATCCTTTCAACGAATGATGATTGATGGTTCAGGAACGGTCGGCAAGAATCTGCAAAGGCTCGTATCGCAATACGAATACGACTGCGACTAATGCAGCGATGAGCGTCAGCCCAAGACCTACCAGCAGCAGTTGGCCCACCACGGTGAGGTTGACGGTTGCGTTGACAGAGGAAGCGTAATTCACCGCGCGGTCCATCATGCCTTCAGGACCGTTGCCGCCCTTGCCCGGCATGGCCGAATTCTGGTTGGATGCACTATCGGAATTCTGCGAATCCGTGGAATTCGAGGAGTCGTTGGCATTTCCGGAATCCTGCGCACCAGTGCCGGAACCATCAGCCGACCCCTGCATGTCGCGACCGAACTGTTCGCGTTGGTTGGTCTGCTGCGACTGCTGTTGTTCGATCTGGCTTGCCAGCAACTGGTTGGACACCGGCACTGAAGCTACCGCACCGGCGCAGGCGCCCAATGCGAGGCCGATCATGGTGACGATCAGCAATTCCAAGGTGAACTGCGCCGCAACCTTGACTTTGTTCACACCGATCGCGGCAAGCACGCCGATCTCATACTTACGTTCGCGTACGTTCAGCAATGTGATGATCACCAGCACCACGCCACCGACAGCCAGCACCACGATCAGCAGTGTCAACGCGAACTTCGACAGGTTGTTGAGCGGCACCAGGATGGATTCGTAATTCTCCACATCGGCGGAGGAGACGGCATAGTCATCGTCGAGTCCGGCGTTGATTGCATCCTCGCAGAATGCTTCGTAATCCGATTTGCTGGAGAACACGTACGTGTAATTCAGCCGTGCGGCGGAATCGGTGTTCGCGTCGGCATCAAGTCCTAACGATCTCAGTGTGGAGACCGACGTATATATGGCATTGGCCGGATCGGAGGCATTGGAGGCCATCGGCCCGCCCATCTGCTGGGTGGAATCGGTGGAATTCTTGTAAATGCCGACGATGGTGAGCTGGTAAGTGGTGTCCGTGTCATTCGGATCGGCCACGCTGATGGTGTCTCCTACGGAGAGGGCATTGAAATCGGCGAGTGACTTGGAAATAATTGCGTCGCCGTCACTGGATTTATCGTAGCCGAACACTTTGCCGTCAACCATGGTGAAGCTACCGTTCGATGTATTGGAAACCGCTTCGTCCGAAGAGAAGCCGACGAGCGAGAAATCGCCGCTGACCATGGACGTGCCGCCGAAATCCTTGCCGCCGCCCATACCGCCGACATTGGGCCTGCCTTCACTAGACTGGTCTGAAGCGTCGGATTCGCTGGAATTGGACTGGTTTCGTGATTCACTGATGAGTTTTCGCGGTCAAGACTGATTTGTGCGGTCACAGTAGTGTTTTCCAAGCCAGTGTTTCGCGCGGTTGTGGCCGCTTGCCTAATGGACAGGCCGATGGTGGCGGCAATGGCGATGATGGTCACGATGATGATGACCAGTATGTTGCGTCCTTTGTTTCTCGTGACGCTTTTCCATGCGTTTTTCACAACGAACATGATGTTTCCTTGATGAAAGAAGGGGTGAGGGGCCGCCGTCGCGATCGGCGTTGAGACCGATGATAAAAAATCGCTCTTAGCGAATTCCCCAAGGATTGCTCGACTGAAGCTGGAATGAATCTGAAAGTCTTCTGAATTAAAAACGCGACATGGGCGGGGCGTTCATTGCGGCAATGGTGTTAGGCTAACGCGTATGCCTATAAAATCCGAAGTCATTGCGAACCCCAAGTCGGAGCGCGTCCGCCGCGTGTCCGAACTCGCCGATCGAAAAGGGCGGAAACGGTCTGGCCGTTTCATGGTGGAAGGCCCTCAGTCGGTGCGTGAGCTGCTGACATACCATCCAGGACTTGTCGAGGACCTCTACGTTGAGGTCGAGTCGGCACAGCCCGATGCCTCATTTGCGACACCTGTTGTCGCGCAGATGGCGGGCAAGGCCATGCAATCCGGCGTGTATGTGCACAAGGTCACTCATGCGGTGATGCACCGTATGAGCGCCGACGCGCAAGGCGTGCTTGCCGTCGCGGATATGCAGGCTTTCCTTGATTCGTCCGCCGTTCTGGACGATTTCGACGGGCATGCGATGGTTGCCGCGTTTTGGCAGGTTCGCGATCCCGGTAACGCCGGAACCGTGATTCGTTCCGCCGATGCGGCCGGCTGCTCCGCCGTGGTATTGGTCGACGACTGCGTGGACATGTTCAATCCGAAAGTGGTCCGCTCCACCGCGGGATCACTGTTCCACCTTCCGATTCTGACCATGGGAACGGACGACTTCTTCGCATGGTGCGATACTCACGAGCTGGCAGTGTATGCGGCCGATGTATATGGCACGGATTCCCGACAACCGGAATCTCTGACGGATGTAATTGCCATGCCGGAAACGCTTGCCGGAGCCAAAGCGGTGTTGTTCGGCAATGAGGCGCGTGGATTGACCAAGGAAGTTTTGGAACGAACCGATAGGATCGTGTCCATACCGCTTTATGGCAAAGCGGAATCCTTGAACCTCGGCACTAGTTCGTCGGTAATGCTGCTGAGCTTGGCTATGTCGAGTCATGTTGAAAGAATGTAGAGTCGGAAAACGTTGAAATTGCGCGTTTTTCGCGTAAAACAAACGGGAAATGAGAAAGGTATCTCGTGGCAGAAGGTGCGGTATTCGACGCCCAAGCGGTAACCAATGCGGTTGCCGAGGGCATCGCGAAAATCGAAAACGCCTCCAGCATGGAGGAATTGAAAGCCATCAAGACGCAGTACGCCGGAGCGGAATCCGCGATGACGCAGGCCAGCAAGGCCATCGGCATGCTGCCGAAGGACCAGAAGAAAGACGCCGGCAAGATCATGGGCAAGCTGCGCGCTGACTTCGGTCGTGCGTATGGCACCAAGGAACAGCAGGTCAAGGCTGAGGAAGAGGCCCGTGCGCTTGCCGCCGAAACCGTGGACATGACCCTTCCGGTCAGCCGCAAGCCACTTGGCGCGCGCCATCCGTTGCCGAAGCTGATGGAGGATGTCGAAGACTTTTTCATCTCCATGGGCTGGCAGATTTCCGACGGTCCTGAAGTGGAAACCGAATGGTACGACTTCGACGCGCTGAACTTCGGCCCCGACCATCCGGCACGTCAGATGCAGGATACCTTCTACGTTAAGGGCAATCAGGCCAAGGACGCCGCAGGCTTCGTCGGGTCCAACATGGTGCTGCGCACCCAGACCTCCTCCGATCAGGTGCGTGGTCTGCTCACTCGTGGCGTGCCGCTGTACATCGCCTGCCCGGGTCGTGTGTTCCGCACCGATGAGCTCGACGCTACCCACACCCCGGTGTTCCACCAGGTGGAGGCTCTTGCGGTCGACAAGCATCTGACCATGGCCGACCTGAAGGGCGTGCTCGACAAGCTTGCCGTGGCCATGTTCGGTCCGGAAGCAAAGACGCGTCTGCGTCCGAGCTATTTCCCGTTCACCGAGCCGAGCGCCGAACTCGACCTGTGGTTCCCCGATAAGAAGGGCGGCGCAGGCTGGCTCGAATGGGGCGGTTGCGGTATGGTCAACCCGAATGTGCTGAAGTCCGCTGGCCTCGATCCCGAGGTCTACACCGGCTTCGCCTTCGGCGTGGGCGTGGAGCGTACCCTGCTGCTGCGCCACGACATCAACGACATGCACGACCTGGTCGAAGGCGACGTGCGATTCAGCGAACAGTTTGTGATGGGGGAGTGATTGACCCATGCCAATGGTTGACATTGATTGGCTCAAGGACCATGTCGAGGTTCCGGAAGGCCTTACATACGAACAGCTTGCCAAAGATCTGGTGAAGGTCGGTCTCGAAGAGGAAGAGATCCACACCTCCCAGCTGGTCGGTCCGATCGTCGTCGGCTATGTGGTCGATGCCACTCCGGAACCGCAGAAGAACGGCAAGATCATTAACTGGTGCCATGTTAACGTCGGCGACGAATACAACGAGACCGATGAGAACGGCAACAAGGTGCCGCGCGGCATCATCTGCGGTGCGCCGAACATGGCTGCCGGCGAAAAGGTCGTCGTGACGCTTCCTGGCGCTGTGCTGCCGGGTGATTTCAAGATCGAACCACGCAAGACCTACGGCCATATTTCCAACGGCATGTGCGCTTCCGAACGTGAGCTTGGATTGGGTGATAACCATGACGGCATCATCCTGCTGCGCAAGTACGGCTTCACCCCGGAAGAGTATGAGAAGCTCCAGCCGGGCGACGACGCAATGCACCTGCTGCACTTGGATGAGCCGCTGCTGGAGATCAACATCACTCCGGACCGCGGCTACGCGTTCTCATACCGTGGTGTGTCTCGCGAATACCATCATTCCACCGGTGCGGCCTACACCGATCCGGCTGTCGCTCTGAACGAGAAGGCGCCGATTACCAAGGGCCTGCCGGAAGGCACTAAGACCGACATCGAAGTGATCGTCGACGACAATAATCCGATTCACGGTGTGGTTGGATGCGATCGCTATTACGCTCGCGCGGTCAAGGGATTCGATCCGGCCAGCCATACGCCGAACTGGATGCGTCGCCGCCTGGCCCGCGCTGGCATGCGCTCCATCTCCTTGGCTGTGGATGTCACCAACTATGTGATGCTCGACTTGGGACAGCCGATGCATGCCTACGATCTGGATAAGATCGAAGGGCCGATTGTGGTGCGTCGCGCCAACGAAGGTGAGAAGCTCACCACGTTGGACGGCAAGGATCACGATTTGAGCGTCGAAGATCTGCTGATCACTGATTCCCCGAACGGCGCACGCGGCTCCCGTGTGCTTGGCATCGCAGGTGTGATGGGCGGCATGTATGGCGAGGTTACTGCTGAAACCAAGAACATCCTGCTGGAATCCGCGCACTTCGATCAGGTGTCGATCGCGCGTTCCGCACGCCGTCACAAGATTCCGTCCGAAGCCTCCCGTCGTTTCGAACGCGGTGTGGACGACCAGCTGCAGCCGGCAGCAGCCCAAATGGCCGCCGAACTGATGACTAAGTACGGCAATGGCGAGCCGAGCGAGCACCCGACCGACTTCAATACCGTCTCCAATCGCCGTCCGATCCTATTCAAAGCTTCGGAAGTGGCTCGTGTGGCCGGACTTGACACGGATGTGAACACCATCAGCGACATTCTTACCGATATCGGTTGCTCCGTCGCCGGAGGCGGCAATGGCGAGTTTTCCGTGGTGCCCCCAAGTTGGCGCCCCGATTTGAACGAGCCGTGCGATCTGGTTGAGGAAGTGGCGCGTCTTGTCGGATATGACGAGATTCCTGTCATCGTGCCTCCGGCACCGGTCGAAGGCAAGGTCGGTCTGACTGCCGAGCAGCTGCGTAAGCGCCAGGTTGCTGATGAACTTGCCGAATACGGTATGGTGGAAACGTTGAGCTATCCATTCGTCGGCGATGAGGATTACAAGAACTTCGCGCTGGACGCCGCTGAGACGAAGAACGTCAGCGTGGAGATCGCCAACCCGCTCGCCGGTGATCGTCCGTTCCTGCGTCGCGATATTATTCCAACGCTGGCACAGACCGTTCAGCGCAATCTGCGTCGCGGCGTGGAGAATGTGTCGCTGTATGAGATCGGCCACGTGTATCTGTGGGATCCGAACGCTCCTGCGATTCCAGCACTGCCGGGTGCCGTCAAGCCGACGGACGAGCAGCTTGCCGCGCTTGATGCCGGTCTTCCGGATCAGCCGATGCATGTTGCTGGTATTCTGACCGGCAACGCCGTTGACTCCGGTTGGCTGGGCGAGCGCCGCGCAGTGGATTGGTCTGACGCCGTCGAGGCGGTGCAGCGCATCTCCGACCGTATTGGCGCAGCTCTAACGCTGAATCAGCCGAATGCTGAAGATGTGCCGGCACAATGGCATCCGGGCCGCGCGGCCCGCGTGATGGCCGGTGACGTATTCGTCGGCATGGTCGGCGAGCTTCACCCGCACATTAACGAGGCGTTGGGCTTCCCAGCCCATTCCGCGGCCTTTGAATTGGATTTGACCGCGTTGTTCGCCACGTTGAGTGGCAAGCCGGTGCAGGCCAAGCCGATCTCCACCTTCCCGCCGGTCAAGCAGGACCTAGCTTTCACGGTGTCCACCGACGTTACGGCCGCTGAACTCAAGCAGGTCATCGTCGAAGCCGCCGGAGACAGTCTTGAAAGTATTGAGCTGTTCGATGTGTACACCGGCGATCAGCTGGGCGAAGACGAAAAGTCCTTGGCCTACGCGGTCACGTTCCGCGCTCCGGATAAGACTCTCGCTTCCGAAGACAGTGAAGCCATCCGCAAGCGTATTGTGGATGAAGCATCCAAACTGGGTGCGCAGCTGCGCGCCTGATTCCAACCTTCCCAAGAACAGAGGATGATTATGAACAAACCGGAACAGTATCAGCCGAACAACACCGACGAACGTCAGGAGACGGCTGATGCTGCTCCGGTTTCGTCATCTTCTGACGCCGCTGCGCCTTCACAGCCGGAGTATGGTCAAATCAGCCAACCCGAATATGGCGCGATGAGCAGTCAGCTGCCAGTCGGCTACGATCCATACGTGTATGGCGCGCCTGAACCTGAACTGCAACCCGCGGATGCCGTTCGGCAGCAGAATACGCAATACCAAACGGGGCAATACCCTTCAAATGGGCCACAGCCGATGCCTCCGTACAGTGCGAATGGACAACAGAATCCATACGGTGCCAATCCGTATGGGCCAAATCCGTATGATCCGAACCGATATCCGCAACGGGGCAATATGCCCTATCTGCCGAATCTGGATCTCAACGATCCTCGGCAGAATCCCGCATACGGCCATTGGGATGCCTATGCGATCATGTCTTTCGTGTTTGCCGTGCTGATGCCGGTGCCGGTCCTTCCTGCGTTGGTCGGCGCGATCTCGATGTGGCGTACCAAGAAGCTCCATATGAAAGGGCATGGTCTTGCCCTTGCCGCGGTAATCATCAACGTGCTGTACACCTTGGCCGTGATTTGGTTGGCGATGCATGGACTTTCCGTCGCTGACCTGTATAACGAGGCGTTGCAGAATATGTTTGGCGGTGCAGGATCAGGGCAAGGAGACGAATCGATCAATGCCTGATTCGGTGTGTTTCCCGGTCTTTTAATAATCGTCATAGTCACGCAGTGACCACTATGCGACACGAAATGAATGCATAATTATGCAATGTAATGCATAAAGTGTATGCTGAATGTGTTTTCAGTGAGTCAATGAAAAGAGACGAGACATGGCCAAATACACAGTAGCTGTGGCCGGCGCGACCGGATATGCAGGAGGCGAGGCTCTTCGTATTCTTGCGGCCCATCCATATTTCGAAGTGACGTGCGTGGCCGGGCATTCATCCGTTGGTGACAAGCTTGGCAAGCATATGCCGCATATTCCGCAACTTGCCGACCTTGTGGTGGAAGACACCACTCCGGAAGTGCTTAATGGGCATGATGTCATTATTCTTGCCCTGCCTCATGGGGCATCCGGCGCATTGGCCTCGCAGCTTGATCCGAATGCCGTGGTGGTGGACTTGGGGGCCGACCATAGGCTTGAGGAAAAAACCGCATGGGATGAGTTCTACGGCGGCGACTTCTATGAGCACTGGACTTACGGCATGCCTGAACTCATTACAGGCATTGCGGCGGACGGCTCCTACATCAGGCAGCGCGAATCTCTTGCCGGAACCAAACGCATCGCGGGACCGGGATGTAATGTGACCGCTACCACGCTAGCGCTCCAGCCGGGTGTGGCCCAAGGACTTGTCGAACCTGTCGACATTGTGGCTGACTTGGTGGTCGGCTATTCCGGAGCCGGCAAGAATCTGAAGCGTACCAACCTGCTGGCCGCAGAGGCCTTCGGATCCGCATTGCCGTATTCAGTGGGAGGCACGCATCGCCATATTCCAGAGATTTTGCAGAATCTCGCCCATGCGGCAGGCAAGAACGCTTCCGATGCAAGTGAATTCACGTTGGGATTCACTCCGATTCTCGCTCCGATGGCTCGAGGCATTCTCGCCACGGTCTCCGCTAAACTCACCGACAAGGCTTTGGCGATGACGGACGAGCAGATCAGGCAGGTTTGGCTTGACGCTTACAAGGATCAGGATTTCATGGTGGTTCTTCCGGAAGGCGTGATGCCGGCCACCGGAAACATCATCGGATCGAATGCCGCCCATATACAAGTGGTGGTTGATCATAAGGCCGGACGTCTGCTGGCGTTCGCGGCCATCGATAATCTCAACCGCGGTACGGCAGGACAGGCTGTGCAGTCATTGAACGTGGCGCTGGGACTTCCCGAAGATGCAGGATTGACGAAGATTGGAGTGGCACCGTGAGTGTAACATTTGCGCAAGGTTTTTCCGCGGCCGGCGTGGAAGCCGGTATTTCCGCAGTCGAAGGCAAGAAGGATCTGGCTCTTGTAGTCAATAACGGTCCGCTGGATGCGGCTGCTGGAGTGTTCACTTCGAATCGTTTCTGCGCGGCTCCCGTGCAGTGGACGCGCAAGATTGTGGCTGACGGTCATGTGAAAGCCGTCATCCTTAATTCCGGAGGCGCAAACGCATGCACTGGCCAGCCGGGATATGAGCAGTCCAAGGCCACGGCCCAAAAGGTCGCGGCGCTTGTAGGTGCCAAAGACAGCGATGTCGCGGTCTGCTCCACGGGTCTGATCGGTGAGCTTCTGCCTCTTGACCATGTGCTTTCTGGCGCAGGCAAAGCGTTCGCGGCCCTTGCCGATACCGCTCAGGCCGGTGCGGATGCGTCCCATGCCATCATGACCACCGACACCAAGCCGAAAACTGTTGAGTTGGAAGGCTCCAACGGCTTCCGTATCGGAGGCATGGTCAAGGGGTCGGGCATGATTGCCCCGCAGTTGGCCACCATGCTATGCGTCATCACCACGGATGCCGTGGTGAGCGCCGGCCAGTTGCAGGCGGCGTTGAATACTGGAGTGGAAATGTCGTTCAACCGAATCGATGTGGACGGATGCATGTCCACTAACGATACGGTGCTCCTGCTCGCATCCGGCGCTTCGGGCATCGAACCCGATCCGGACGAATTCAAAGATCTCGTAGCGCAGGCCACGGCGTCTCTGGCACGCCAAATCATTGGCGATGGTGAAGGCGCGAGCCATGACATCCGTGTCAAGGTGACTGGTGCCACCACGGAAGATGCGGCGCTTGCTTGCGGTCGTGCGGTAGCGGCATCCAATTTGCTGAAATGCGCCATTTCCGGCAATGACCCGAATTGGGGACGTATTGTCAGCTCGTTGGGCACTGTGCCACCGGAAGTCGCGCCATACGATTCCAATAAAGTCACGGTTGATGTCAATGGCGTGCGTATTTGTGAGAACGGCGGAGCCGGACGCGACCGATCCGAAGTCGATATGACTCCGCGCGAGGTGCACATCGACATCGATTTGCATGCGGGAAATGCGGAAGCGACCGTCTGGACCGACGATTTGACCCACGAATACGTACACATTAATGCAGATTACGAAAGCTGATTGAACGGTAATGACCAAGGAACTCAAAGGACCTGGATTCCATTTTGACGTGCATACCGATTTGCGCGCCGACCAAAAGGCGGAAGTGCTAATCGAGGCACTGCCATGGCTTGAGGAATTCGCTGGACAGCGCATCGTCATCAAATATGGCGGCAATGCGATGATCGACGATCATCTCAAGGCCTGTTTCGCTGAAGATATGGTGTTTCTGCGACAGGTCGGCTTGCATCCGGTTGTGGTGCATGGCGGAGGTCCGCAGATTTCTCACATGCTTAAGGCTTTGGGCATTAAGTCGGAATTCAAGGGAGGCCTGAGGGTCACCACGCCGGAGGCCATGGAAGTGGTGCGTATGGTTTTGACGGGCAAGGTTTCCCGTGAACTTGTCGGATTGATCAACGCCCATGGTCCGTTCGCGGTCGGTCTTTCTGGTGAGGATGGTGCGCTCTTTTCCGCCATGCAGCGCAAGCCGATCATCAATGGTTCTCCAACCGATATTGGTTTGGTTGGCGACGTGGTGAGCGTCGACGCATCCGCGGTTGAGGATCTGATCAATGCCGGACGCATCCCTGTCGTGTCCTCGGTGGCTCCAAATGAGGATGATGCTACCGAAGTGTTGAATGTGAACGCCGATTCCGCGGCTGCGGCGCTTGCAGCCGCCCTTGGCGCCAGCAAGCTGGTCGTGTTGACTGATGTGGATGGCCTGTACGCCGATTGGCCAGACAGGGACTCTCTGATCGGACGTATCGGCGTGGAGAACCTACGCGATATGCTGCCGGATTTGGAAAGCGGCATGCGCCCCAAGATGGAGGCCTGTGTCAGGGCCATCGACGGAGGCGTGCCGCGCGCCCACATCATCGACGGACGCAAGCCGCATTCCATCCTGAATGAGATTTTCACCACAGACGGCATTGGAACCATGGTCGTTCCCGAAGACGGTATTGAAATGAGGAGCTCGTATGGCAACTGAACAGTTGGAAAACCTCGGTAGTGAGGACGCCAAGTGGCTGGGGAAGTACTCCCAGGTGCACATGAACGTGTTCGGCACGCCTCTGCGCGTTATGGATTATGGCAAAGGCGCGCATATCTGGGACGTCGATGGCAATGAATACCTCGACTTCCTTGCGGGCATCGCAGTGAACGCGCTCGGCTACGCCCATCCGAAATGGGTGAAGGCCATCAGCGAGCAGGCCGCCAAAGCCGCCCATGTGAGCAACTACTTCGCCACGGAGCCGCAGATCAAACTGGCGTCGAAGCTCATTGAGCTTGCAGGCGCTCCCGAGGGATCTCATGTGTATTTCGGCAACTCCGGAGCGGAAGGTAACGAGGCGGCATTGAAACTCGCCAAACTGTATGGCCGCACCTTACCGGGCGCATCGCCTGCCATTGGCGGAAAGCCGGCACGTATCATCGCCATGACCCACGGCTTCCATGGGCGTACCATGGGCGCGCTGTCCGCAACGTGGAAGCCCTCTATCCGAGAAGCGTTCGAGCCGCTGGTTCCCAATATCGAATTTGTCGAAGCTAGTGACGATGCCGCATTGCATGACGCGTTTGCCGAAACCGGTCCCGGCAAATATGGCAAGGGTCCTGTCGCCGCCGTCATCATGGAGCTGATTCAAGGTGAGGCCGGCGTGCGCCCGCTTGGTGCCGACTACGTGAAGAAGGCCCGTCAGATGTGCGACGACAACAATGCGTTGCTCATCATCGATGAGGTCCAGACAGGCATCGGGCGCACCGGATCCTGGTTCGCATTCCAGCGTGAGGATCTTGCGGGCGGAGTGGTTCCGGATATCGTAACCTTCGCCAAGGGCGTTGCAGGTGGTTTCCCGATGGGTGGCATGATCTCTTTCGGCGCCAAGCTTTCCGCGCTGTTCACCCCAGGATCCCACGGCTCCACCTTTGCGGGCAATCCTCTCGGAGCGGCCGCCGCGTTGGCCACGTTGGAAACCATTGAGGAAGACGGCCTTGTGTCCAACGCCGAGGCGCGTGGCCAGCAATTGCGTGACGGCATCATGGCTTGCGGTAATCCGCTCTTCGTCTCCGTGCGTGGACGTGGCTTGCTCGATGCGGTCGAACTTGCCCATCCATGCGCGCATGCGGCGATGAATTGGGTGTTGGAGCACGGTCTGATCGTCAACGCGGTGGCGCCGGATGCGCTTCGTCTTGTCCCTCCGTTGGTGGTGACCGAACAGGATATTGATCAGGCCATCTCCATCCTCGCGAAGATCCCCACGGATCTTCCCAACGACTGAACATAGCCGTCAATCACAACGAACCGGAAATCTTTTGAAAGGAGCCAGCAATGGCAACTCCTGAATTGCGCCACATGTTGCGCGATGACGATCTCAACCATGAAGAGCAGAAGCAGGTTCTCGAACTTGCCATCAAATTCCATAACAACCGTTTCTACCATCAGCCGTTCGCCGGACCGCAAGGCATCGCGGTGATCTTCGACAAGCCGAGCACCCGAACCCGTTCCAGCTTCTCCATTGGCGTTGCCGAACTGGGTGGCTATCCGCTGGTCATCGACAAGTCCGGATCCCAGCTGGGCCGTGGCGAACCGGTGGCAGACACCGCACGTGTACTTGACCGCATGGCCTATGGTGTGGTGTGGCGCACCTTCGGTCAGGATCGTGTGGAGGAAATGGCGAAGTATTCCACCCATCCGGTGGTGAACGCTTTGACCGATGAATTCCACCCTTGCCAGATTCTTGCCGACTTCCAGACCATTGCCGAGCATCGTGGGGGCGTCGACAATCTGAAGAACCAGACCATCGCCTACCTCGGTGACGCGGCCAACAACATGTCAAACTCCTACCTTCTCGGCGGTGCCGTGGCCGGCATGAACGTACGCGTTGCAGGCCCGAACGGCTATCTGCCGGATCCGCAGATCGTTGCCGATGCCGAAGCCATCGCATCCGAAACCGGCGGGTCCGTGCTGGTGACCACGGACCCGAAGGAAGCGGTCGCCGGCGCTGACTGCGTGTTCACCGACACGTGGGTTTCCATGGGCGAAGAATCGGAATACTCCATCCGTTCCAAGCCGTTCTGGGATTATCAGGTGAACGCCGATCTCATGTCTTACGCCAAGGAAGATGCCATCTTCCAGCATTGCCTGCCTGCATACCGTGGCAAGGAGGTCACCTCCGAAGTCATCGACGGACCACAGTCCGTGGTTTGGGATGAGGCCGGTAACCGTCTGCATGCGCAGAAGGCGCTGCTGACTTGGCTTGCCGGCAAGGCCCGCGGCGATGAAAGCCTGCTGGCCTGATGACGGACCAAACGCCTGCGCTGCAACGCCCCGCCACACGGGCCGCTCGATTGAGCGCCATCGAGCAGGCGTTGCTGACGTGCATCGTCACCTCGCAATCGCAATTGTCGCAGATTCTCGCAAATCAGGGCATCGAAGTGACCCAGGCCACCTTGAGCCGCGATCTCGACGAGATCCATGCCACCAAAACCCGTTTGGCTGACGGAACCGTGGCCTATGCGCTGGGCAAACAGCCAGAAGAAGCCGCATCGGCCAATCCTGATGCAAAAACGGAACAGCAGATGAACCGTGTGCTTTCCGGATTAGTCACTTCGGTCGCTGCGGCCAGGAATCTGGTGGTGGTCCACACGCCGTCTGGCGCGGCTCAGTATGTGGCAAGTGTGGTTGACAAGCAGCCCATCGACGGAGTGCTCGGCACCATTGCCGGGGACGATACCGTCATGGTGATCTGCGCCGATGACGATTATGCGAAACAGCGTGCGCAATGGCTGTTGGACGTTGTGTCCAAAGGCTGAATAGTCATATAGTGGACACGACGCACCGTATATGCATAAATATACAGAGCATTGCATATACTGATGAATAACGTTTGATGTTAGAAAGGGAAACCATGAGCGATCAAAATCGTCTCGTTCTGGCGTACTCCGGTGGTCTGGATACCTCCGTCGCCATTTCATATCTGAAGGAACGTACCGGCAAGGATGTCGTGGCCGTATCCCTCGACGTCGGCCAGGGTGGCGAAAGCCTCGAAACCATCAAGCAGCGCGCGCTTGCCTGCGGTGCCGTTGAAGCGTATGTGGTAGACGCCCGCGACGAGTTCGCCAATGAGTACTGCATGAAGGCGCTGAAGGCCAACGCCCTATATGAGGGTGTGTATCCGCTGGTTTCCGCCATTTCCCGCCCGCTCATCTCCAAGCATCTTGTGCGCGCCGCCCACCAGTTCGGCGCCGACACCATCTCCCATGGCTGCACCGGCAAGGGCAACGACCAAGTCCGTTTCGAGGTGTCCATCTCCTCCATCGACCCGACGCTGAAGGCCATCAGCCCGATCCGTGACCTGTCGCTGACCCGCGACGTCGAGATTGCATTCGCTAAGGAGCACAAGCTTCCGATCGTGCAGACCGAGAAGAGCCCGTTCTCCATCGACCAGAACGTGTGGGGCCGCGCCATCGAAACCGGATTCCTTGAGGATCCGTGGAACGGCCCGACCAAGGACTGCTACTCTTACACCGACGATCCGGCATTCCCGCCGGTCGAAGATGAGGTCGTCATCGAATTCAAGCAGGGCATCCCTGTCAAGATCGACGGTCACGACGTTACTCCGCTGCAGGCCATCGAAGAGATGAACCGTCGCGCAGGCGCACAGGGTATCGGACGTATCGATCTGATCGAGGACCGTCTGGTCGGCATCAAGTCCCGCGAGCTGTACGAGGCTCCGGGCGCTATCGCACTGATCACCGCCCACCAGGAACTCGAAAACTGCTGCCTCGAACGCGAGCAGCATCGCATCAAGCGTGATATCGACAAGCGCTGGGCCGAACTAGTCTACGATGCGCAGTGGTTCTCCCCGGCAACGCAGTCCCTGAATGCCTTCATCGAAGATACCCAGAAGTATGTTTCCGGCGAAATCCGCATGATTCTGCATGGTGGCCGCGCCGTCGTGACCGGTCGTCGTTCCGACACCTCGCTGTATGACTACAATCTGGCCACCTACGATTCCGGCGACAGCTTCGATCAGAAGTCGTCCAACGGCTTCATCGACATCTACGGTCTGCCGAGCCGTGTGGCCGCAGCCCGCGACGTCAAGTTCGGCAATGGAATCGAGGTTCCGGAAAACAGCGTCGAGTAAGCGGGTTTTTACACCAAATCGTCTCGATAATGGGGGAGAGTGTACCGTTAGGACCATCCTGACTGGTATTCTCTCCCTCAGCCATATCTGCAAGGAGAATGAAGTAACAATGACCGAGAGCACAACCAATGGTGAACACCTCGCCCTGTGGGGCGGCCGTTTCAAGTCCGGCCCGTCTCCGGAACTCGCGCGACTGAGCAAGTCCACCCAATTCGATTGGCGTCTTGCCGACGACGATATCGCAGGCTCACGCGCCCACGCCCGTGCGCTCGGACGCGCGGGACTGTTGACCGCTGACGAGCTGCAGCGTATGGAAGATGCTCTCGACGAGCTGCAGCGTCGTGTGGATTCCGGTGCATTTGCTCCAATCGAAGACGATGAGGACGAAGCCACTGCATTGGAACGTGGACTGCTGCAGATTGCCGGAGACGAACTTGGAGGCAAGCTCCGCGCCGGCCGTTCTCGCAACGACCAGATCGCCGCACTGATCCGCATGTGGCTCCGTCGCCACAGCCGCGTCATCGCCAAAATGCTGCTCGGCCTCGCCGCGACACTGACCGAACAGGCCGAAAAGGCTGGACGCACTGTCATGCCGGGCCGCACCCACATGCAGCACGCCCAGCCGGTATTGCTCGCACACCAGCTGATGGCTCACGTGTGGCCGCTGCTGCGCGATGTGGAACGTCTTGCCGATTGGGACAAGCGCATCGACGCAAGCCCGTATGGTTCCGGCGCTCTCGCCGGCAACACCCTTGGCTTGGAGCCGGTGGCCGTGGCCCGCGAACTTGGTTTCTCCAAGGTGACCGCGAACTCCATCGACGGCACCGCCAGCCGTGATCTGGTCGCCGAATTCGCATTCATTGCGGCCATGGCAGGTGTCGATATCAGCCGGCTGTCTGAAGAAATCATCATCTGGAACACCCAGGAATTCGCGTTCGTGCGCCTTGATGACGCCTATTCCACTGGATCATCCATCATGCCGCAGAAGAAGAACCCGGATATCGCGGAACTCGCACGAGGCAAGTCCGGCCGTCTCATCGGCGATCTGGCCGGTTTGCTCACCACGCTGAAGGGCCTGCCCACCGCTTATGCGCGTGATCTTCAGGAAGACAAGGAAGCCGTATTCGATCAGGTCGACACGCTGGAAGTGCTCCTTCCCGCGTTCACCGGCATGGTCGGCACCATGGTCTTCAACAAGGAACGCCTCGAAGCAGAAGCCCCGACCGGTTTCGCCCTCGCCACCGACATCGCCGAATGGCTCGTCAAGAACGGAGTGCCGTTCCGCCATGCGCATGAGCTTTCCGGCGCATGCGTGAAGATCGCCGAAGACCGCGGCCAGGAACTGTGGGACCTGACTGACGATGACTTTGTCGAGGTCTTCAAGGAATTCCTTCCGGCCGACAAGGCGCCTGAAGTGCGCGAAGTGCTGTCCACCGAAGGCTCGGTTTCCGCCCGCAATGGCAAGGGAGGTACGTCTCCGCTGCGTGTGCGCGAGCAGATCGTTTCCGCGAAAACCGCCATTGAACAGCTGCGTGCCTTCGCAAACTCCGTCAGTGATGGCCCGGCATATAAGACGCCGGAATCATTGCTTAAGTAACCACAGCAACAATACATAAACAAAGGCAAAGCGGTGCCACTGACACGAACGCAGATACAGCAGCTTGTTCGACTTCACGGCCAGGAAATACTATGTCATGAGCACATGCAGATCGAAAGAGTTTGTTACCAGCATGGCGTGGTCACCACGTTTGCGCATTCCATTCGTGTGGCCTGTCTGACCGTATGGATCGCAGACAGGCTGCACTTATGGCATAGGGTGAATTTGCATTCGTTGATTCGCGCCGCTTTGCTGCATGATTATTTTCTATACGACTGGCATGCTCATGATGGTGGCCGGCATCGTATGCATGGTTTCACCCATGGTGGCACCGCCATGCGCAATGCCATGCGCGATTTCCATCTCAATAGAGTGGAACGTGACAGCATTGAGAACCATATGTTTCCTTTGACACCGATACCGCCTCGGTATCTTGAAGGGTATTTGGTGACTATCGCAGATAAGATCAGCGCCACACGGGAGACGTTCAGCTTTGACCGCTTTTATAAGACGAAAACCAATACGTGCATAAGTGGAAAGTGACGGCTCAAAGGCATGCTCCTGTTGGAATACCTGTTCTTATGGTTTCTGTTCTATTCATTTGCCGGATGGGTATACGAGTCGATTCTTGTGTCCGTTTCGGAACGTCGCTTGGTGAATCGTGGTTTCCTGAATGGTCCCATCTGTCCGATCTACGGTTGTGGAGCCGTTCTTGCGATTGTGTTACTGCATGATCTGCATAATCCCTTCGCTGTTTTTCTCATCTCCTCGATTGGCGCATGCATGCTTGAATACGTCACGTCATGGGGCATGGAAAAGCTATTCCACGCGCGGTGGTGGGATTACAGTCATCGCCGATTCAACATTCAAGGGCGCATCTGTCTGCTTGGAGCGGTGGTGTTCGGTTTGCTGGGTGTGCTCATCACCGATGTGATACAGCCTGAAGTGAATCGTGTCACGCAGATGATTCCTTTGCCTGCGGTGCATTGGATGTGTGTGATTTTCATGGCGCTTAGCGTCGCGGATACCATTATCACAGTGCTCGGCATCATCGATTTGGCCGATAATCTTGCGAAGTTCAGCGAAACCGTGCAGGCATATGCGGAGAAGGCCGGCGATTCTCTGCAATGGGGCACGGACGTTTTCCGAGACAAATTCCGTGACAAGGTACAAGACAAGGTTCAGGATTGGTCGGACTCTTCGCAGGAAATCCTTGCCAATATGCAGGCTACTGCCACATCTATCCTGAACAAGCAGCAGCGTCGTATGATCAACGCATTCCCACGTCTGCGTTTCACGGATTCCATCAAATACAGCAAGATCATCGAAACTCTGCACGAAATGCTGCGTCGCAAATAATCGCGCAATAAGCAACGACATGAAATCGCCTGCCGCTCGAAAGAACGACAGGCGATATATTGACCGAGAGCGTCGATGATGCGTACGCAACACCGAACACCGAAGCGAACAGACAAATGACGACTATCATCCAATAATGTTTTCTCTGGGCTTTCTTAGCCGCAACCTTCATGCCTTTGCGGTCCATGCAGATATCTCCCGTCTTGGTATGGGGATTCTCCTTCTAACTTTACTTGTATGCACGATGGTTGATGGATGATGGCAAAAACACCGCGTGTGCCTGTCTTCATCTTCTGCGAAACTGTAGGATGCGTAAAACGCAGTATCATCCGCAATTCAATAGGGAGAAAACACAGCTATGGCTCACGTCATCGATTTCAAGGAGGCCGGTTTCGAGTCCGTCCTCGATGAACTGGAATGGCGCGGGTTGATTTCCCAGTCCACTGACAGGGATCGACTCGCCGAAGCGTTGAACGGAGATCCCATTTCCTATTATTGCGGTTTCGACCCGACTGCTGCCTCTCTGCATATCGGCAATTTGGTGCAGCTCATCAACATGCGTCACCTTCAGGCAGCGGGCCATCATCCGATCGCTCTGGTAGGCGGTGCCACCGGCTTGATCGGCGATCCTCGCCAATCGGGCGAACGTACGCTCAATCCGAAAGACGTCGTGGCTGGTTGGGCCGAGCGGCTGAAGGCGCAGATCGGCGGCATTCTCGAAGTGGAAGGCAGCAACCCGGTTCGTTTTGTGTCCAATTACGATTGGACTGCCTCCATGAACGTCATCGACTTCCTGCGTGACGTTGGCAAGAACTTCCGTTTGGGCACCATGCTCGCCAAAGACACCGTTGCCCGCCGACTGAATTCCGAAGATGGCATTTCCTTCACAGAGTTCAGCTACCAGGTGCTGCAGGGCAACGACTTCCTACACCTGTTCGACGAATACCATTGCGTGCTTGAGCTTGGCGGATCCGACCAGTGGGGCAACCTCACGTCCGGTCTTGACCTGATCCACAAGGTACGTGGCGTGGATGTGAACGTGTTCACCAGCCCGATCATCACCGACGCTCAAGGCAAGAAGTTCGGCAAGTCCGAGGGTAACGCCGTCTGGCTCGACGGAACCATGCTGAGCCCGTACAAGTTCTACCAGTTCTGGTTCAACCGTCCCGACAGCGAGATGGAGAACCTGCTGAAGGTGTTCACATTCCTGCCGAAGGTGGAGATCGAACGTCTTGTGGAAGAAAGCAAGACCAATCCGGGCGCGCGTGAGGCACAACGCACCTTGGCTTGGGAGGTCACCAGCCTGGTTCATGGTGAGGAAGCCACCCGACAGGCCATTGAGGCGGCCGGTGCGCTGTTCGGCCGTGGCGGCGATCTTGCAGGCGTTGACGAGGCTACGCTTGAAGCAGCTCTTGACGGCGTGAAGATCGACGGCGAGTTCGCCAAGGCCGCAGTGGGCGACCGTGTGGCGGAAGCCGGCATGAAGGCCGGACTGTTCAAGTCGATTTCCGAAGCGCGCAAGACGATTAAGGCCGGTGGCGTGTATCTGAACAACACCCGTGTTGAAGACGAAGAGCAGATTTTGAACGAAAACGATTTCCTGCATGGTCGTTTCGCATTGATCCGTCGTGGCAAGAAGGCCCTTGGCGTCGTCGAAAACGCGTGAGGCAATCGCGAGCGGCGCAAGCAAACGTAAGCGAAGAACAACAAAGATCATCCTCAAGGAATACAAGGAATATAAGGAACAGCATGGCAGAAGAACAGCGCGGATCGCGCGGCAAGTCCTACGGCAACCACAAGTCCTACGGCTCGGGCAAGCCGGGCAATCGCGGCGGCAAGGGATTCAAGCCGCGTGGCAATGGCGGCAAGTCCTACGGCCACAAGGCCGGAGGCTTCCATAACGACGACCATAAGGGCGGATATCGCAAAGGCAATGGCGGCAATTTCCACCGCGACCGCGATTTCCGTCGTGACGGTGAGGGGGAAGGCCAGGAGCGCCGCTTCCATAACGGTCCGCGCAAGTTCAACCGTGACGGCGAGCGTCGTGACGATCATCGCGGTTATCGTGGCGGTCGTGGAGACAATCCGCGCTATCAGCGCGATGGCGAGCGTTCCGGTTTCCGTCGTGACGATCGTCGTGATGGTGATCGTAAGGACTTCCGTCGCGACGGTGAACGTCGTAATTTCCGCCGCGACAACGATCGCAGGGATTTCCGTCATGACGGTGAACACCGCAACTACCGTGATGGTGAGCGTCGTGACTTCCACCGTGACGGTGAACGCCGTAATTTCCGCCGCGATGACCACCGTGGTAATGATCGTCGTGACGGCGGCCGCCGCAATTTCCGTGATGGTGATCGTAAGGATTTCCGTCATGACGACCAGCGTCGCGACTTCCACAAGGATCGTGACCAGCAGCAGGGTGAGGAACGCCGCGAGTTCACCCGTGAGGAGAAGGTGGCTTACCGTGAGGAGAAGCGTGGCGAGTACATGGCCAAGCCGCGCCGCAATTCCGATGGCACGATGAGCTTCCCCTCTCAGAATCCGTACACGCATCGTCGTCCTGACGAGCCGAAGATGCCGAAGGGTATCGAATGGCGCATGCTCACCACCGACGATCGTGAACGCCTGCGTGGACTGTCAAAGGAGCATGCGGAGAACATTGGGCTGCACATTCTTGCCGCATACACGCTTGAGGAAAGCAATCCGGAACTGGCTCTCGAACACGCCAAGTGGGTGGCGCGTCAGGCTTCCCGCATCGATTTCGCCCGTGAGACGCTAGCCTTCGTGGCATACCGTCAGGGTGATTATAAGCTTGCATTGCGCGAGTTCCGCACCGCGTTCCGTATGAACGGCTTCTTGGATTACCTGCCGTTCATCGCCGACTGCGAGCGTGGCGTTGGCGAGCCGAAGAAGGCCATCGAAGTGGCGGTGAGCGACGACGCCAAGTATCTGCGCGGCGAAGCTAAAGCTGAAATGTTCTTGGTTTACGCGGGTGCCTTGGGCGACTTGAAGATGTGGGACAAGGCCATTGAGATCGTGCATACGCTGGGCCGTTCCAAGGGATTGGCCGGCGAATACCGCATGCGTGCGGTGCAGGCCGAACAGTACTTCCTTGAAGAGGCCGGTCGTACCGATGAGGCCATCGCATTGGATCGTCTGCTTGACAAGCTCGAACTGCAGTATGCCGATGTTGAGGACGATGAGACTTCCGATGATCTTGTTGTCGAATACGACATGCAGGAGCTGAACGACGAACTCATGGACGTGCTTGGCATCTCCGAAGATGACGCGCAGTATGCTCCGGAAGATCCTGAGGATGAGGAGGGCGAATCCGAGGCCATCGATGAGAACGGCGAAACCAGCGATGAAACCCAGCTTGAGGCCGAGGAGGCGGAAGCTGGCGCGGAATCCGATGACGAGCCGGCGACTCAGGCCGACGCTGAGCCGTCCGAAGCCGACGAAGCGGATGAAATCGTCGAAGACGAAGCTTACAGCGCCGAAGATGAGACCGAGGAATCTTCCGAAGCCTCCAAAAACAACAAGTGAGGTGCGTGGCCCACATGCTGAAGTCCACGAATCAACCGCTCAGCGAGGCATACAAGCTGGCGCTGCTTGATCTTGACGGTGTGGTTTACCGCGGCAAGAACCCTGTGGAACATGCCGCCGAGAACATTCGCAAGGCCGAATCTTCGGGCATGACGGTGGAATACACCACCAACAATTCGTCCAGATTGCAGGCCGTGGTGGCAGATCAGCTGAAAGGGTTCGATCTGGAAGTCGAACCATGGCAGGTCATCACCTCGTCGGTTGTCGCCGCACGCATGGTGTCCCGTGCCGTGCCTGAAGGCTCGAAGGTATTCGTGCTTGGCGCCCAGCATCTACGTGAGGAAGTGTCCAAGCAGGGACTTGAGGTCGTCGATCGTGCGGAAGAGCAGCCGGTTGCCGCCATTCAAGGCTGGTATCCCGACATGTCATGGAATGAGATGGCGCAGATCGCTTATGCAGTCGAGCATGGCGCAACCTATTTCGTGACCAATCGCGATCTGACCATTCCCCGCGAGCTTGGCATCGCGCCGGGATGCGGTTCCATGATCATGGCGGTGATCAACGCCACCGGTGTGGAACCGGTTTCGTCTGCAGGCAAGCCGGAATCCGCCATGTATGATGAGGCGCGTGTTCTCGCAGCCCATGATGGTGACGATCCGGTGGCCAAGGAACTGTGCCTCGCCATTGGAGACCGTCTCGACACCGATATCGAGGCAGGCAATCGTGGCGGATATGATTCCCTTGCGGTGTTGACCGGTGTCACTAATCCAAACGAACTCATGCTCGCGCCGGCGCATCTTCGCCCAACCTACATCGCCAAGGATCTGCGCGGCCTCAACGAGTCCGCTCCTGAAGTGGTGCACGATGAGGGTGCATGGCGGTGCCGCGATGCAAAGGCTCGTGTTGACGGCGACCGTCTGTATGTTACCGACGTCACCAGCGTCGACGGGTTGCGTGCCGCATGCAGCGCCATGTGGGCCGCTGCTGACAGCGGGCGTGACGTGAGTGGCGTCATCGTTCCGGAATTCCGTATTTCCTAGCGGACAGTTCATGCCGATTATTGGAAAACCATTGCGAAACAGTGATTCCATTCAAGTAGTTCGTCTTGATGTTGCGTTGTTGGAACGAGGTCTGATCGGCAGTCGTTCCAAAGCGCAACGTCTGATTGCGGACGGCAAAGTCAGTGTGAACGGTGTTGACATCACCAAGGTGTCAACGAAAGTCGGCTGCGATGACATCATCACAGTCGATAGGGGAGACGATTACGTTTCCAGGGGCGCATACAAGCTGGTCGGCGCGTTCGAACGGTTCGCCGACGCAGGATTGCGTTCGGCGCAGGGGTTGCATTGCTTGGATATTGGCGCGTCCACCGGAGGATTCTGTGACGTGTTGTTGCGTAATGATGCCGCGCAGGTCATCGCATTGGATGTCGGCCATGGACAGTTAGACCCGAAAATCGCGTATGACGATCGTATTATCGAGATGAGCGGCGTCAATGTCCGCGATGTGTATGTGGATGATTTGCCGTATCGTCCGGAAATGATTGTTTCCGATGTGTCGTTCATTTCTTTGACATATGTGATTCCCGTAATCGCAAGAATCGCCGCACCGCAGGCGCAGATTGTGCTGCTGGTCAAACCGCAATTCGAGGTCGGCAAAGGCAACCTTGGGAAAAACGGGATTGTCGAAAGCCGGGAATTACGAGAACGGGCGTTGACATCCGTCGTGGCATGTGCGGAACGCAACGGGCTTGACGTGCGCGCCACAACAGTATCTCCCATTGAAGGCACGCATGGCAATATCGAATATCTGCTGTACGCGGTCATGCAGTGAAACAGTGGCTGATCGAGAAAACCGTGTTTGCAGTGTAAGCAAGACAAATAAGATAAATAAAATCCGGAAATCATGATTATGAAATTCCGGATTTTTCCGTATGGAAAGAGCATGTCAGCCGCGTAGGAACCGGTCGATCTGATTCTGCTTGCCCATGATGATGAGCTCGTCGTTGCGGTGCATGATGAGCTCTTTCGAACCGTATTCGAACTCCTTGCCTGGCGATTTGACGCCGACCACGGTGATGCCGAAACGTTCATGCACGCGGGCGTCTTCGATTGTGTAGCCGACCACATGCGCGGGGGTATGGATTTTGACGACGTTGTATGCGCCTTCAAGCTCGATGTAGTCAAGATAGTTGCCGGACACAAGATGCCCAACACGCTTGCCGGCATCGGTTTCCGCGTTGATGATGTGGCGTGCGCCGATGCGCTGCAGAATGCGGGCGTGTTCCTTCGACACGGACTTGGCCCAAATGTCGGAGATGCCGGCGTCGAGCAGATTGCCGGCGGTAATGACGGAAGCTTCGACGCTGTCGCCGATGGCTACGACGGCCGTGTCGAAATCGGATGCGTTGATCTGCTCCAACGCCATCACGTCGGTCATGTCGGCCTGCACGGTGGGAATCTGCGAAGACCAACGGTTCACCAGTTCGCTATCCTTGTCGACGGCGAGCACATCCTGGCCCATCATGTCGAGCGTGGTGGCCACAGAGCTGCCGAAACGCCCCAAACCAACTACGAGAACGCTTCTGGTGTTGTTAGCCATGATGTTATGCACCTTTCGAAATTCCGTCTTCATGTGTGATTGCAGGCAACTGCAAGTATATGAAGCCGTATCGTCAGCCGACCACAATCTGCTCGGTGGGGTAGCGGACGGCCTCGAGATTGTGTGGACGCGAAATCGCGTAGGCGATGGTGAGCGGTCCGAGACGCCCGATGAACATGGTGGCGGCGAGAATGTATAGCACCGTGGGGCTACTTTCACTGGCTACGCCTACCGAGTAACCGCCCAGTCCGAACGCGGAGCAGGTATCGAACAGTGCGTCGCACAGCGAGCAGCCGGTGATTATCATCAGCGCCATCGACACCACGGTGACCAGCGTGAGGCATGCCGTGCTTACGGCCACGGCGGTCATAACCGCCTGTGTGTGGATGCGGCGGTGGAACGCGTTGATGTCGTGGCGTCCGGTGAATGCGGCACGACAGGTCAGCAGGATCACTGCGAGCGTGGTGACGCGGATGCCGCCTGCGGTCGAGGTGCTGCCGCCGCCGATGAACATGACGATGGACAGGAACATTTTGGTTGCGTCGCTGACGCCTGGCATCCACGACAGGTCAAATCCGGAGCTTCGTGGCATGACGGCCGCGACCATGGCGTGCCAGAGGCGCGGCTCGATGCCGTCTCCGGCGAACAGTAGCTTGTTGTTCCATTCCATCAGCAGGAACCACGTGAACGAGGCGATTACAATGCAGAACGTGGTGGTCAGTGTGAGCTTGGTGTGCAGGCTCCAGCGCTTCGGAGGACGGCGCATGCGCCAGGAGCGCATCAGGTTCAGTAATACCGGAAAGCCGAGGGTTCCGCAGAAAGCACTGGCCAGGATCGGCAGGCCGACTGCCCAGTTGTTGACATGCAGTCCGGCTCCGTCGGGGGTGAAGCCGGCGTTGTTGTACGCCATGACCGCGAAGAACAGCGATTCCCACAATGTGTGGCGCACATTACCGTGGTTGACCTTGTAGAGGCCGGGGAACAATGCGACGAATGTGATGCCTTCGATGACGAATGCGGTGGTGATGACCACGGTGAGCACGCCTTTGATTTCACCGAGCTTCGTAGTGCCGAGTTCGTTGGCGGTCAGCATGCGCTGTGTGGCCTTGAGATGGTGATTCACGGCCAATGCGATCAAGGAGGCGAACGTCATGACGCCAAGGCCACCCATCTGTACGGCGAAGATGAGCACGCCTTGGCCGAAGGCGGTCCAATGCGTGGTGGAGTTGACGATGGAGATGCCGCATGTGGAAATGGCGGATATTGCGGTGAAGAACGCGGTGGTGAACGTGGTGGTTCCGCTTTTCGGCGTGGCGATGGGCGTCATCAGCAACGTAGTGGACAACACTGCGAGCGTCAGAAAGTAGAAGATGGTCAGACGGCCTGGATGGTTGACGAGTCGGCGCGTGAGGCCTCGTTTGCGTGGCTTGCGGTCTTCCGCCATGGCCTTCTCGAAAGTATCTCCTGAGAACCACCATGCGTAGCCATGTGAGGCCTCGCGATTGGAGGAGGACTCGTCAAAGACGAGGTTTGACATGCCGTTCCTCTCTCCTTTTCTTATGAGTTCGGTCTTCGCTCCTGTGAGCTATTGTAAGCATATGTGCGACTAACAGGCTATTTGACGGCCGGTATTCCTGATCCGTGGCTTGCATTGGAGACGGATTTGGGGTGTTTTCGCGGATTTTGGCATGTTTTCGACGCGCATTGCCGGTTTTCGTTCATTTGTTCGATTACACTGGAGGTCGGTGACGTCTTCATGGGCGTTTTCCATAGGGCGTTTCCTTTGCTGGAAAGGGATTAACGATGTTCGGTACCCGTCATGCGGTGGTGGTGACGCATAGTCGTCTGAGGGAGAGCGGTACGGTGGTTGAGGAGGCTGTCGAGCAGCTGACCCAGGCCGGTTTCGAAGTGTCGATCATTGACAATATCGAGGCGCCGGATTTTGGCAAGCAGCCGCCGGTGGTTTCCGAACGCACTGAGATCGTGGTGGTGCTCGGCGGGGATGGCACCATTCTTCGAGCGGCTGAACTGGTGCACTGCACCAGTGTGCCGATTCTTGGCGTTAACTTGGGGCATGTCGGCTTTTTGGCGGAGTTTGAAAGCTTCCAGATGAGTGAGGCGATCCGCAGGGTTGCCGAGCATGATTATTCCATTGACGAACGCATGATCGCGCATGTCGATGTGTGGCTGCCGGGGGCAAGCGAGCCGATTGAGGATTGGGCGTTGAATGATATCACGTTGGAGCGTGCCGACCGTGGCAAAATGGTCGAACTGTCGATTCGTGTGGATGATGTGGAAATGAGCTCTTTCGGTTGCGATGGCGTGATCGTGTCGACTCCGACCGGCTCCACCGCATACGCGTTCTCCGCCGGAGGGCCGATCATGTGGCCGAACGTGAAGGCGTTGCAGTTGGTGCCGTTGGCCGCCCATGCCCTGTTCGCGCGCCCGTTGATTATTGGTTCCGGTTCCACATTCGCCATTGATATTCTCGAGGATTCCACGTCGGACGGTTGGATCTGCTGCGATGGCCGTCGCCAATGCGCGTTGCCGCGGGGCACTAGGGTCGAGGTGCGCGAATCGAAGAGCACATTGCGTCTGGCCCGTCTTTCCGGCGTGCCGTTCACGAACCGTTTGGTCACGAAATTCGATCTTCCTGTTGTAGGTTGGCGCGAGCAGGCGCGTAAAACCGGGGAAGTGCATCATGGGCATGTGTTTCCGGAAGATAAAGAAGCGAACGAGTAAAAACACTGATGCTTGAAGAACTTGAGATTCATAATCTTGGGCCGATCCGTTCTGCGCTGATCGCGCCTGCCGGCGGTATGACGGCGATCACCGGTGAGACGGGTGCCGGCAAATCGATGCTGTTGAGTGCGATTCGGCTGATTTCCGGCGGTCCTTCTGACGGTGGCCGTGTATCGGTCGGAGCGAACGAAGCATGGGCACAGGGCGTGTTCGAGGTCGCCTCATCGCCGGCGGCGGTTGCCGCGGCGCATGAGGCGGGTTTCGAACCTGAGGATGGGGAACTATTCCTGTCTCGCAAGGTGCCTGCTTCCGGGCGTTCCCGCAGCATGCTGTCTGGTCGCAGCGTGCCTCGTTCCGTGCTTGGCTCGATCGCGGCGGAATTGGTGACGATTCACGGTCAGGCCGACCAGTTGCGTATCGCATCTTCGGCGCGGCAACGTGAGTTTTTGGACCGCTATGCCGGCGATGATGTGGCGTTGGCCGCATACGGCAAGACTTGGAACGCGCTTCGTGCCATGGATGAGCGGTTGGAACGATTGTCGAGTCAGGAATCGTCCATGCGTCAGCAGGCGGACTACCTGCGCGAGTCCATCGAACGAATCAACCGCATCGATCCGCAGCCGGGGGAGATGGCCGAGTTGCGTGCTCGCCGTGATCGCATTGAGAACGCGGCTGAGATCGCCGAAGGCGTGAACCGCGCGTTGAGCGCGTTGGATGCTTCGCAGGTTGTTGACGATGTTGAATCATCCAGCGCCACCGATTTGATTGATCGCGCGTCGCAGGCGCTTCGTGCCATTCACGTGGACGGCGTGTTTTCGGAATTGGCCGATCGACTCGATTCCATCAGCACTGATTTGTCTGATGTGGTGTTCACCTTGTCGGGCGAAGTCGACAATGATCTCGGCATGGAAGACTTGGACGCCATCAACGGGCGGATTCATGAGCTTGACGAATTGGTTCGTCGTTGGGGCCCGGAATTGTCGGACGTGATTGCGTGGCGAGATCAAGCGGTGTTCGACTTGGAGGATCTGGACGCGTCTCCAGAAAAAGTTAGTCAATTGCAGGCGGAACGTGAAAAACTGTTCGGTGAAGCGTTGAAGGCGGCGCGTGCGGTAAGCAAAAGGCGTATCGCTGCCGCGAAGGAACTTGCCGCCAAAGTCACTGCGGAACTCGAATCTCTTGCCATGAGCGGATCGAAACTAGAGATCTGTGTATCGGAACGTGAACATTTGGACGCTTCCGGCGCTGACGGCATCGATTTTTTATTCACGCCGTTCCCGGGTTCGCCGCAAATGCCGATGGGCAAAAGCGCGTCCGGCGGCGAGCTGAGCCGGCTCATGCTCGCGCTTGAACTCGTTGCGGCGGAAAAACATGTGGTGGCGGGCGGTTCCGTACCTCCCATGACGTTCATTTTCGACGAGGTCGACGCGGGCGTCGGAGGCAAAACCGCGGTGGAGCTTGGTGCGCGATTGGCGAAACTCGCTCAATCCGCGCAGGTCATTGTCGTTACCCATTTGCCACAGGTTGCGTCTTGGGCGGACGAGCAGTACGTGGTCGCCAAAGGTGAAACGGATGACGGATCAATCGCCACCACCATCAATCAAGTGCGTGGAGAGGCGCGTGTGCACGAAATCGCCCGCATGCTCTCCGGCAGTGAAAGCGAAGCGTCGCTGGAACATGCCGAGGAACTGCTCAAATCGTCCGTGCTTGACTGACCCGTGGCCGGCAATCGCAGGCAAGTCGCAAAATTAATCGCAAAACAGAAAATCGAAAAATACGACCATCAAAGGAGTTGACATGACGCAGGAAAACGTGAGCAACCAAGGTAAAGGTGCCATTTTCGATCTTGACGGCACGTTGCTCGACTCCATGGGCGTGTGGGACCAGGTGGATGTCGATTTTCTAGCCAAGCGTGGATTCGAAGTGCCGGACGACTACATGCAGAAGGTCGCCGCCATGCAGTTCCGGCAGATCGCCGAATACACGATCGCACGCTTCAACCTGTCGGACACTCCTGAGGAGCTGATGGAGGAGTGGGATCATATGGCGCGCGTCATGTACTCCACGGTGGTAGAAGCCAAGCCGCACGCGCGTGAATACCTGGCAACGTTGAAGGCGAGCGGGGCGAAACTGTCCGTGGCTACATCATTGCCACCGATGCTGCGAGAGCCGGCTATGAGGCATGTCGGCATTTTCGATTATTTCGACGAGGTGGTCAGCGTCGACGACGCGGGCGATATCGGCAAGGACAGGCCGGACGTGTACCTGCTGGCCGCGTCGAGGCTCGGCCTCGAGCCGACCGACTGCACCGTATTCGAGGATCTGCTCGTCGGCATGCGCTCGGCCAAGTCCGTCGGCATGCGAGTGTGGGCCATGCATGACGATTCGTCCGATGCCGATTGGCCGGCGATTTGCGCTCTGGCGGACGGTGTCATATTCGACTTCCACGACGCGCCTGCCGTATTGTAGGAACCGGTGTCGTACGGGGATACATGCATTTGGGGCTTTCCGTTGATTCGGAAGACCCCAAATCCGTTCTCCATAAGAGTCTGCCGGCTGGCTCGGTTCAGATGTCCTTGCTACCGTAAATATGCAGCGATATCTTGCTGGAGAACGCCAAGGCGAGTACGTCGATGATCAAGAATGCCGCTAATGCAATGGCTTGGTGCCGGCTGATCGCCTCGGCCAGCTGTTCGACGGTCTTTCCGAATTCCGGCAATGCCTTGCGCAGTCCGATGACCGTGCCCACGATCACGCCGATGCTCAGAATAATGGCGGCCATGGCACGATAAGGGGAGAATCGGTACAGGAACGGCTGCACGATGGCGTTGAGTAGCACGAGGGTCAGCACGGTCATCGCGGCGAGGCCGATCGCATCCGTTACTTTAACTGGCTCGTGCATGATGATGCCGGCGCAGGCGATACTGACGGCCACTTCCAATCCCGCCACCAGATCGCAGGCGATAAGGAATGCGAATCGTCCGAGGATCTGGTGGTTGCGGTTGATGGGCACGATGCCGTTCATCCAATGATGGTTGTTCATTTGTTCATAGGAGAACAGGGTGATATTAAGCATCAGGAAGCCGGAGGCCGCCCCGCCGATGGCGGCTCCCGCAACGCTGTCGAGAGTGGACCCTGTGGCCGCCATCAGGCATGTGAAACCTGGAACGTACGCGAAGAAGATGGCTATGTACGACCGCCCGTAGCTGATGGTGCGGTTCCGGTCCAAGGAAATCTGCCTAAGGATGGCGGTCATGGCGTCCGCGTTCGCTGTCGTATTCATCGTACGTCTCCTTCGTTGGTATTACTGATTGCCGTATGTTCCGTGGCATTGGTCAGTCTGATCACATCCTCAATCGAAGCATGCTGTGTCAGGAGACCGTCGGTGCCGCCGATGTGTGGGATGTCCTGCGTGCGGACCAACGCGTCGAAGCCAGTTGCGTATGTGCGGATGCCGACCATTGCCCGCTGTAGACCATCCGTAAGCTCATCCGGCCCGCCCTTGATCAGACGGAACGCGTCTTCGAACTCGTCTTTCGGCCCGCTGTAATACAGCATGCCGTGCGTGATATACGTGAGGAAATCCGCGCAACGCTCCAAATCGGCGGTGATATGCGTGGAGAAGATTACGCTGTGTTCGCCATCCGCAACATAATCGGACAGGATGTCCATGAGCTCGTCGCGGGACAGTACGTCCAGACCGCTGGTCGGCTCGTCGAGAATCAGCAGTTTCGCATCGTGGCTCAACGCCACGGCGAGCATGAGCTTCATCTGCATGCCGCGCGACAGGTCCTTGATCTTCTTGTTCCGTCCGAGTCCGAACTGTCTGAGGTATGTGTCGAACAGATTGTGGTCCCACAGCGGGTACATTGGTCTGCTTGTCCGTTCCACCGCGTCGACCGTCATGTATTCGATAAAATAGCTGCTGTCGAGCACTACGCCCAGCTGCTCTTTGACCCGCTCCTCATCGGCCATCGCGTCAAGGCCGAGCACTTCGATTCGTCCCGCGTCTCGCGTGGTCATATTGAGGATCAGTTTGATCAACGTGGATTTGCCGGCGCCGTTCGGACCGACCAGACCCATGATGTAGCCGGACGGCAGGTCGAAGGTCACGTCATCTAATGTGAAGCCGGAATCATAATGCTTCGTCAATCCGGTTACGCTCAAGGCCAAGGTTGGTCGTGTCCCTTGGGGGAGTGAGGAATCGTTCATGATTGTTCCCTGTATGCTTTCTCGAACATGCCAAGCAGATCAAGCAGGCTGATGTCGGCGGCTTTGGCCTCGATGGAAACTTCACGGAGCTTGTCCATGATGCGTTCGCGCGCACGTTCCCTCATGAGTTCGTTGCCTCGTTCCATCACGAACGTGCCTTTGCCCTGCACGTTCTCCACGAGCCCCTCGTCAGCCAGTTCGTTATACGCTCTGGTCACGGTGAGCACGCTGACGCGCAGTTCCTTGGCGAGCTTGCGCAGTGAGGGAAGCGCCTCGCCTGCCATAAGCTCACCCGACATGATCGCGGACCTGATTTGGTTCTTGATCTGCTCGTAAATCGGTTCTCCGGACACGGATGAGATGATCAGCTTCAATCTGTGCCTCTTTTTCTGTATGTTTCGTAGGTGATATATCTCCCAGCTGAACAGTTAGATGCAAACTGTTTAGCTGTTATATATAACAGTAACACAGAAAACCCGTACTGTTATTGCATGTCGCATAACAGTACGGGTTCTGTTGGAATATAAGGAAATCCGCCGCTCCATGAACGCCTCTTGCGGTCGGCGATTGACGGAAGCGACATTTACTTGCGTTCGCGGATTCCCGTATGGACGGTTATACGCGAGTCGGATGGATGATACGGCGGAAACACAGGTAGATCAGCCACGCCAACGGCATGATCGTCAACATAGGCAATGTAGGGAACCGGCGATGAGTCCCACGTCAGTCATGATTGCGATTTGCTTCGCGCCGAAGGAGAGAGAGCGTCCCCTTTGGTGCGATTCGTCGCCTGGGTGGTGTTGCTCTATCTTGCTGCATGATTGTTTGTTGAGGAAACCATCTGTTATTCCATTCCCCTATAGAGTTCTTTGGCGAGATCAATCAGACCGTGAACGTCGAAATCCTCGGATCCTGCCAGCACTCCACGCGCGTGGCGGGTGGAGATCACACCGTAGGGAAGCGCGGCGCCAACGTGGTCGGAGTGATTGCCGGCAGATCACCTGGGTGGCTTTCGGTACGGCAATCGGACCGGTGACCACATGCGGGCCATCTGTATCGGGATTATGGTGACATTCTCGTGCTATGGCGATGCCGTCGTTCAACACGTCGTTTGCGGCGCGACCATCCATGAACAATCATGGGCGACTGATCAAATTCGCCGGATTGCCGGGCATGTCGAAATCTACGGTCTGCCGCCAATGATCGTGCGGGAAATCACGCCATCCAGTTTGGCGCCGTCGAACGCACTAATGGGATTGCGTCCCAACAACGCATTCGCATCGACAACAAACTGATGGTTGGGATTTACCATTACCAGATTAGCCCTTTTGCCGGGGATGATAGCACCACCGCCTCGGGGTTTCAGTGCATATGCGGCTGGGGCTTTTCGCGCACTTTGGCGGTGAAGTAGTCCGCTTCCACCTTCCATACGGTGACGGCGCGTACCTGCTGGTCGGTGAACTCCACATGCTCCATACCGGCCTGCTGCCTCATCAGCAGTGCGAGCCCCTGGCGCGCCTCGTCAAGATCGTCGATGATGGACGCGGTACCATTGCCAACGATCGACTTGAACGCCTCGCCCCAATTGCACAGCGTGCGCCCCTCGACCACCTCGCAGTCAGTCGCCATTTCGAACGCCACGGGAAGCGCATTGTTCGCGGCCTTGACCGCGTCCATCTTGCGTCCGGTCGCAGAGCCATGGAAATACAAGGTGAGATGGCTGGATTCCGTGTCGAACACGTATCCGAAATTCAACGGCACGATGGTGATGCCTTCCGCATCGGTGTATGCAAGACTCACGATCTTGCATGTTGCGATAATCGCATCAATCTGCTGTGGTTCGGCCACCTCACGGTCGGCACGCCTCATCATGCGATGCCTTCCCGCAACCGTCTGCTCATTATTGCGCCGCGTCATTTCAATCGCCTTCAATTCCAAACGTTCACGCTCCTCAGCCAACGCATCGCCAACACGATCAAGCAAACCGCACACGCGAGCCGTGGACTGACATGTCGGAAGACGATGATTTATTGTTGGAAGTCTGAGTCTCATCGCGCTTCTCCTCTTCTCTTACGAGGCCGTGCCCCGCGCCGTTACGAGACCTTCGAAAGGCTTGTCGAAGAGACCATATTCGAAGACATCGGCACACTGCACGACCGCTATCAGGAATTCGGCATCTACCCGCTACTGACGCTGCTTGCGTCATTCGCATGAAAAAGCTGATCTAAAAAGCAACAATGCACTCCAGGCTAGAAAACAGAACCATCGAGCTTGTCAAGCGCCCGCAGCAAAGAATCAACATGACCCTTCGCGCGCACGTTGTATCGGGCAACACGAATCACTCCATCACCATCAATCACAAAAGTCGAACGAATCACACCCTCATAAACCTTGCCATACAACTTCTTCTCACCATACGCGCCATACAAACGATGCACAGTCAAATCAGCATCCGACAGCAGAGGAAACGTCAAATAATCGCGCTCGCGGAATCGGATAAGCTTGTCCAACGGATCCTTCGATACGCCGAGCACTGTGAATCCGCGGGAGCTTAGGCGTGCGAGGTTGTCGCGGAAGTCGCAGGCCTCGGTGGTGCAGCCGGGAGTCATCGCGGCAGGGTAGAAGTATAGGATGATATTTTGGCCGCGCAATGCGGAGAGCGTGATGCTATCGCCGTTGTCGCTGGGAAGTGTGAAGTCCGGGGCCGTCTGCCCCGCTTCGAGTCGTGCGGATGCAGGAGGGTTCTGTGCTGCCGAGGCTACTGACGGATTGATGTCGGACATGATTATCTCCTTACTGTTCTTCGGATTTCAAGTGCCGATACCAAGCGAGAATAAACGTCATCATACCCGCCTTTGCGTGTGCACAGTTCGTTGACTCGTTGCGCGCCGCCGCGAACTGCCCAAGCAGTAGGTGTCAGACCTGTCAAGGGAACAAATCGGAAAAAGATCCTGCGCGAAGTATGGTTTGAAACGTGTCATCGTGCGCATTTTCTGGATCTGTCGGCTTTGTGCTGAGCAAAGCAGGCTGTATCTCGCCTATGTATGGCAGATTCCGGGATGTGACATGAGGCATCTCGCTTATATATGGCAGTCGGTTTCGTGAAAATGAGGTTTTTCATACCCCCTACCTACTGCTTTGACGGACTGACCTGCCATATATAAGCAAGATATCTCCGGACAAGTTCGCAAATCTGCCATACATAAGCGAGATATGGGCAAAACAGTGTTCAACAACAAAGGAAACGTCAAATGATCGCGCTCGCAGAATCGGGCATGAGTACTCTTTAGATACTCTTCGGAATTCAGAAGCCAAGTGGAAAACGAACTGTCATACAATTTATCTCCTATGATGTTTTCCAGAACGGGGAAATTTTGGGGAAGCATGGCGCGTTGAAGAGAGGGACATCCACGTCGCACCGTACGACAACGGAGAACAAAGACGCGGCAGCGAACGTCACCGCGAAATCCATATGGTTCAAACGACAGCTCGACATGGCGGTTGCGGCGGTGGGCAGCGTCGCATTGTGCGCCACCATGGCCTTCGTCGCGGCACTCACCGGCTACGTTTCCTCAAGCGACTAGACTCCGCAGCATACAAGATGGCGGCCTCCCAAGCTGAAATCACCGAGAGTCTCATTACCGACAGCGACGGCGTGCGGAAGGTCTATAATTCCGCTGCCATAGCGTTCCCTGACGGGCACGCCGACTCCTACCAGAAGATGCATCGCGCCGGATCCGAGGAAACCGCATGGTCGTTGCCTGGCAGCACGCCGGTCATGTTCGAGATGCCCGAGTGGACCGGCTCGGACGGCAAGCCACTCAAGGTCGGTATCGACATTTGTCGAGACGGTCACTTCTATCCGGAACTCGGTCGTTATTATGCCGCGTCTGGAGCCGAACTGTTCCTGCATCCGACGGCCACGACCGGCAACGCATGGTATCGCGAATCCCGCATGGGCAGCTATACCGACCGTGACGGTCTTGCAGTGATCACCGACAACGTGTGGGGTCCCGACGGGTATCCGCTCGACGTCGACGGCAACCCGATCTACTTCGTCGATGAGAACGGCGACACCGTTTCCTCCGGCAAGGACATTGCGGGCTACAACTACGCAGGAGTCGGATTTGACCCGTTCCGCACGTCGAGCCTCATCATCAACACATGGAGCGGCAAGGACGGCACCCCGTTCGACTACTCCACGGGCAGCGCGCTCGACGCCAGCGGAACAGGCAAGGGCGCGTCCGACAGCGAATCGTCCGACATGACGTTCGCCGAAGGCGCCTACGATCCAGACAATCTGGAAATCCGACAGATGAACTTGTCCCGCGCAGGGTTCAGTGTCATGAACTTCAACGCTCGCCTCTACTCCAAGATGTACGATCAGCTCGCCAAACTGACCATCCCAGGATATCAGGCCATGTATGATGATCCGACCGAACTCGACAACACCACGTTCAGCAGCGAACAGAACGGTCTTGTCTCCAATGCCGCCACGCTCCTTAACACGGCATTGGACGGTCTGAAGCTTCGGGAAACGAAGCCTGATGACCGGCCGGGCGGTGGCGAGGCCAAGCCGAATGACAAGCAGCCCTCGAAAGACAAGAATGCCAGCAAGGCCGATGGAAAACCGACTGCGGACTCGCCTCGCACGGGCTCCGACATCGTTCCCATTATCGCGGTCATGCTCCTCCTTGCAGGAGCCGGAACCACTGCCGGTACGTTGATACGCCGCAAGCATGTGTAGCGGTATGTTCTAGAAACCACCACCAGATAAATGGCCGGTCGAAGCACATTAGCTGCGACCGGCCATTTATCAAATGGGGTACGGTGATTAGAAGACGCTGTAGCCGCCGTCTACGCGAATGTCAGTGCCAGTAACGTACGAGGACGCGTCGCTGGCGAGGAAGAGCACCGTGCTGGCAATCTCGTCATTCGTGCCGAAACGATGCATCGGCACGACCTCGAGCATGGCGTCGTGGCCAGGCATGTCGATACGGCCATTGAAAATTCCAGACCACACGTATCCGGGGGAGATGGTGTTGGAACGGATGCCATCTTTGGCGAGCGCTGCGGCAAGGTAACGTGAGTGTTCCATGATGGCCGCTTTGGTGGCGCCATACGCGTTCACCGGCGTCGGACTTCCCATCATGTAGTTCGCGTTGTGTCCGGACAGGGAGGCTGTGAAGATCAGTGAGCCGCCATGACCGTGTTCGCGCATGATTTCATGCGCGATGCGGCCGGTACGGTAGGTGCCGTTGAGGTTGATGTTGATGGTGCGCGTCCATACTTCTTCGGTGGCGTCTTGATCGTCGCCCGGTACGTTGACTCCGGCGTTGAGGAACGCGAAGTCGACGGTGCCCAGCTGTTCCACCAATTGTGTTTTGAGTTCGGCTACTTGTTCGACGTTGGTGACGTCGCAGGTGAGCGCGATGACGTTGGTGCCGAAACGTTCGCTCATGTCTTTCGCCAGTTCGGTGAGCTTGTCTTCTTGGCTGGGCAGGTCGACTAGTGCGACGTCTGCTCCGGCTTGGGCGAGCGCGGCCGCCGCGTTGCGTCCTAGACCGCCTGCGGCTCCGGTGACGAAGCCTTTGCGGCCGCGCATTGAGAATTTGTCGAGTATCGAGTAGTTTGAATCCTCCCATTTGTCGAGGGGATAACGTTCGTCGAAGATTTGTTCGACGGTTTTCTCTGGAATCTTCGATGATTCGTCTGCCATGTTTCGCTCCTTTGCGTGATGGTGACCGCTTTTTTGGATGCGTCCGCGCATCATGTTTGGCGCATCTATGGACCATGTTTGCGGTTGCCTATATTCGTGCCTGCGGTCGTTCGACGTCCGTGCCGAACTAATCCGAGTGTAGCAAATAAAACGATGGCGGTGCTGTCAGTATTTGTCAGGTAAAACGTAGTGAGAAAACCGTAAGGTCAATATAAATTGAAAGGGGAGTGGTGATGACGGATTTGAAAATGTTTTCCAAGCCTGTGGTGTTCACGGATTTCGATGGGGTGCTCAACGCTTTTCCGGATGACAAGCTTTTGCGCAGGGGCGGCGTGAACAAAGTTATGACCTGGGCGAAGCCCGACAGTCCCTACGCGAAAATGTACAATCCTGAAAAAGCGTTCCACTTGGACGGCAACGAAAAAGCCCACACGCCCGTAGGCTCATGGCGCATCCACTGGTCCAGCGAACTGTCCGACGCCATGTACGCGTTGGCAGTTGACGGCATTGTGGAATTGTGGTGGCTGTCCACCTGGCAGCCATACTGCAGTCAGATTCTCGACCCGATGCTCGGCTGGGATCCCATGCTGGTCGATGTCATCACCTGGTACGATCCTGTCACCAAATGGGGACGTGAGACAGGCAAATGGCAGACCATCCAACGACGCGTACGCATCGAATGCGAAGAGAATGAACCCGCGCCGATCGTATGGATCGACGATGATGAATGCTTCGAACAGCGCGCGCAGCTCTTGGAGGAACTCCAGCCGAAAGCGCCGGTGCTTATGGTCCGTCCGGACTATCGTATCGGCATCAGCCGTCGCCAATGGAAACTGATCGATACGTTCGTGCACCATCCCGAACAGTTCGACACGGTCACGTTCGACATGGAACCAACCTGCAGGATATACGACATCCACCACGGTTTCTAGCCTAAATGAATTACCATGGGAGGATAGTCGAGCGGAATGAAGGAAGGATGGGGTTATGGCGGAACGTATCGTGGAACGTCTTATCCGAGAGCGTGATACTCGATATGGTGACGGCATTTACACGACTACACAAATCCAGTTCGCATGGAATTCCAATCATATGGAAGGTTCCACCCTTACTGCCAAACAGACCGCGCAGCTATTTGCCACCGGTACCTATACCACGGATGGCAGCGAACAGGTCAATCCTGACGATGCGTTGGAAACCCGTAATCATTTCGCTGCGTTCCGTTGGATTCTCGACCATGCTGATGAGCCGGTGGACCGGGATATGGTCTGTCACCTGCATGCCATTCTCAAGCAGGGCACCAGACAGGTCTCCGACTCGCTTTTCAACGTGGGCGGCTACAAGACTCGGCCGAACTTTATTGGCAATCCTGTCACTCCGACAAGGACTGCGCTGCCGCAGGATGTTCCCGAATTTATGGACAGGCTGTTTGATATGTGCACGAAACTTGAGGATGAACCGTATCAGATCGCCCGTGTCCATTGGACGTTTGAGAAGATTCACCCATTTTCGGACGGCAACGGTCGAATCGGACGGCTTATCATGTTCAAGGAGCTTTTGCGTATCGATGCGTTGCCTGTCCTTGTCCATGACGCGTATCGTGCGGAGTACGTCAATGGCATCAGCAAGTTTCCGGACGAGCCAGGATGGCTGGTTGATACGCTTCTATTCGAACGGGACCTTTACCGGTCGCATGTTCTGAAAACGGATGCCGAGGCATTGCGTTATACGTACCATGACCAATGGAATATGGCTGAGCATCGGGTGGAACGAGATGAGGATCTGGAATTCGCCAAGCTCATCGACACGAAGGCCCAGCCGTTGTTCGATGAGGAGTATCAGCAGCTCGAACGGCTCCTATGGGGCGAATAGCGGTCCGACTGTGTTGTTGTGGTGGTTCCTCCTTCCAAACGTGACATGAACCGAATGTGCATTGAGATGTGCAATTTGTGCACATTGCGGTCGCCGGCCGTTCACCTTGGTGTAAGAAGGAATCAGCCTTCGGACTTTAGCATGAGGTGCAATGGCGCGTATTGAATGCGCGCATACGAGGAAGTGAGAGCTGCATACATGCGTGTATTCGACTTCGATGGAACCATCTATGACGGGGACAGCCGTTTCGATCAACCCATGATCGACATGGCCCGCCGTGCCTACATGGTCAAAGGCAACAAAATCCACCAAGTCAAATAATCAGAAAGCGGAATGCGGATGAAATACCAGCACCAACGTCTTCATAAGTCGCTTCCTCACAACGTCTGTTCTACGATATCCGCCATAATAACCCCAACCGCAATCGCAGACACGAAACGCAACCGTTCAACCCACGGCTCAAAAACACAATCAGGCTTTCATTCGCTTTTATAATCCGAAACCCTGCAACGAAACTTCGAACCTCCAAGTCCAAAACTTCGAAAAAAGAAAGTTTCGAACATGCAAGCCAGAAACTTCACACCATCATTCAACAACTACCGCGAAACACGCTTCACACACAACAAATAAATCAACCAAGCAACAGGCATCGCCAACATAAACACCGGATAAAACCACACAGCAGGCAAATGCCCATACACCAAACCACCCACAAACGGACCAACCGACATACCCAAATCAATACCCGCATAATACGTACTATTCGCAATACCACTGCGCTCGCGGCCTGCGATTACCACGGCCTGCGCCTGCGTGACTGAACTCATCAGACCGTAGCCGACAGCGGTGAAAATCGCAGCCAACAACAGCATCCAATCATTGAACAGGAACGTCATGCATGCGAGCATCGCCAGCATGCCCAACGAGCAGACCGTCAGCCAGAAACGGAAGCCCTTGCTGTCGAACAGGTCGCGCAAGCCCAGTCGCAACACCAATAACGCGACCGCGTAAAACATGAAAAACAGGTCGGACGATACCGGCAGATGACGAGACTGAACATAACTCACGATGAAGGACTGATTTGCGAAATACGCTATCGCAAACATCATGAACGTCAGCGACAACGGCACCACACGCGGTTCCAGAATCGAACGGATCGAAAAACGATGCTTTTTGGTTGCGCTTATGGAAGTCTGCTTTTTGCGTACCGGCTGTCCGCCATTCTTCACCATCAACGTGGCGATCAGCATGATCGCCGCCAATACCAGCGAACTCAAAAATGTTAGCCGATAGCCGATGTACTTTTGCGCGCGAATACCGAATGCCGGGCCGACCGCCATGGCCAGCGCGTTCATTGTGCCGTATAATCCCATGCCGGCACCCATATGGCGAATCGGCAGCAGAAGCGACATCCACGTGGCCAAGCAGACCGAACAGCATGCGAAACCGACACCGTTGATCACACGCGCCATGATGAGCATGATGGGGGAGCCCGCGAAATAGTACAGCAGGCCTGCGGCGAAATAGAGTACCGTGCCAGCCGCCACAAGCGTACGCTTGCTGGTTCTGTCGGAAAGATTGCCTGCGATAGGGCGGCAGAACAATGAGATGAAACTCATCGACCCGGCCACCACACCCATCAGCATGCCGGACGCGCCCAACGATTCCGCATATCCGGCGACGATCGGATTGGCAAGCATATTGCTCGACATGAAACAGAACGTCGCGAGCATGACCAACGCCATATCACGTGTGATGAGACGATCATGCTTATGTTGTGGCTGCTTTGGCTTGTTTGATTGTTGTGCCGATTGTTCCTGCTGCATTGATTCAGATGCGGATGTCGTTGATAATGCCATGCTAGTTCGCCTCCGAGCATGCAACTGTAGCAGCCTTGACGAAAACGACCGCCCGCGCATTGCGGACGGCCGGCGGTGACGAACTAACGGTTCGAAGGCGGGCTTCGTTTACAGGGTTTTGGCGGCCTGCTCGACGAAGTCTTCCATACCGTCGATATCAACGACATGGTCGAAACGCACATTGGCGGTTTCCAATCCACGCAATGCGGCTGGGGCAGTGGTGCCGGTCGCTTCGGCAAGCACGTCCATGCATTCGAAATCCGTGCCGGAAGAGTCCAATCCCAAGGATTCGTTGACCACACGCGGGAACTTGTATGGGCTGGCGGTGCTCAACAGCACGCGCGGCGTCAGCGGATCGCGAGGCATCTGCTGCATCACGTAATAGCCGCACGCAGTGTGCGGGTCGATCACGTAATGGTTCTTGTTCCAACAATCCGCGATCATCTCACGCACCTGATCCTCATCGGCCCAGCCAGTGCCGAATAGGGAACGGATCTTGGCCAGCATTGGTTCGGGAACCTCATAGGCGCCCCATTGGTTCAGATCGTTCATCAGCATGGCAATCAGACGAGTGTCCTTGTCGGACATGTAATACAGCATGCGCTCCAGGTTCGAGGAAATGAGAATATCCATCGACGGGGAAATCGTCTGATAGAACGGGCGCTGACGGTTATACGTGCCGGAAGTCAGGAAATCGAACAGCACATTGTTCTTATCGGACGCAACAACCAGATGCTTGACCGGCAGGCCCAGCAACTTCGCATAATATCCGGCAAGAATATCACCGAAATTACCGGTCGGTACCACGAACTCGACCTCATCGCCAACATTGATGACCTGCTGTTCGAGCAGCTGCGCGTAAGCGGAGAAATAGTAGACGACCTGCGGCACTAGACGCCCCACATTAATCGAATTTGCGGAAGACAGTACCACATGTGAGTCGGACGCCAAGCGGTCGGCAAGCTCGCGGTCACCGAAAATTCGCTTGACTGCGGACTGTGCGTCATCGAAATTGCCCTTGACTGCGCACACGTTTACATTCGAACCGGCCTGTGTGCTCATCTGCAGTTCCTGTACCTGGCTGACCTTGCCTTCCGGATAGAACACGGTGATGCCCGTGCCCTCGGCATCCGCGAAACCAGCGAGCGCTGCCTTGCCGGTATCTCCGGAAGTGGCGGTCACGATCATGATTTTCTCGTTGTCGTCGCCGCCGGTCGGGGTGGTGCGTGCCATGAAACGCGGCAGGATCTGCAATGCGATGTCTTTGAATGCGGAGGTCGGTCCGTTGAATAGTTCCATCACGTAGTCATCGCCGAGCGGCTTGACCGGGGTGATCTTTTCGTCGGACCATTGCACGCCGTATGCCTCGCTGATGCATGCTTTGAGTTCGGTTTCGGTGAAGTCGGGCAGCAACACGCTCAGCACGTCGAATGCGATCTGCTGGTAGGACTTGCCTGCGAGGGATGCGATGTCCACGTGGGTTTCGCCCAGTGAGTCGGTTACGAACAGGCCTCCATCGTCGGCGATGCCTTTGCGGATGGCCTGCTTGGAGGTGAGCGAATCGGTGGTGCTGCGGGTGCTGTGGAACGTGGTCACTGGATTTCCTTAGCAATAGAACGGACAATAACGTCAAACAGTATTGAGTGTAGCGTTACGGGCGGGAAGAAACATGCTTGGCGTCCGTGGAATGGGACGACATGCAGTTTGCAAATCGGCGAGTGTTTCCTTCTTGTTTCGTGATTACTTCCATGTTTCGAAACGCCCTATTCCCCTATGCGATTTATGCACGTACACTTCATCGTTAAGCCCGCATGCTTGTACGGGCAACGTTTTATCCTCCAAGCCAAGGAGAGCTCAATGACCGCGTCGCCCCTCGCGCAAACCCCGAACGACATATTCAACGCACCCATTGCCGAAGCGGATCCCGAAATCGCCGAAGTGCTTAACGCCGAACTGTCCCGACAGCAAAACGGCTTGGAAATGATCGCCTCCGAAAATTTCGTGCCGCGTGCAGTGCTTCAGGCGCAAGGCTCCGTGCTGACTAACAAGTATGCCGAAGGCTATCCGGGACGCCGCTACTACGGCGGCTGCGAGCAGGTCGACAAGATCGAAACCATCGCCCGCGAACGCGCCAAGAGCCTGTTCGGTGCCGAATACGTCAACGTGCAGCCTCACTCCGGCGCACAGGCCAATGCAGCCGTCTACCAGGCGCTCGTCAAGCCGGGCGACACCGTGCTCGGCCTCGCACTCGACCATGGCGGACACCTGACCCACGGTATGAAGATCAACTTCTCTGGACGCTTCTACCATGCCGAAGCCTACGGAGTCAACCCCGAAACCTTCCGCATTGACCCTGAAATCATCCGCCAGCGCGCGTTCGAAACCCACCCTGCCATGATCATCGGCGGCTGGAGCGCCTACCCGCGTATCGAAGACTTCAAGGCCATGAAGGAGATCGCCGACGAAGTCGGAGCCAAGTTCTGGGTTGACATGGCACACTTCGCGGGTCTCGTTGCCGCAGGACTGCATCCGAGTCCGGTACCATACGCCGATGTCGTGTCTTCCACTGCTCACAAGACCCTCGGAGGCCCGCGCTCTGGTTTCATTCTTGCAAAGCAGGATTATGCCAAGAAGCTCAACTCCGCAGTCTTCCCGGGGCAGCAGGGTGGTCCTCTCATGCACGTCATCGCAGGTAAGGCCGTCGCATTCAAGGTTGCAGCCTCCTCGGAATTCAAGGACCGCATGCAGCGCACCCTCGACGGCGCCAAGATCCTTGCCGAACGCCTCATGGCCGACGATGTCAAGAACAACGGCATCAGCGTCCTCACCGGTGGCACCGATGTCCACCTCGTCATGGTCGATCTGCGCAACAGCGAAATGGACGGCCAGCAGGGCGAAGACCTCCTCGCACAATGTGGCATCACCATCAACCGCAACACCGTCCCGTTCGACCCGCGCCCGGCAAGCGTGGCCTCTGGCCTGCGCATCGGCACCAGCGCACTCGCCACCCGCGGCTTCGGTAGCAAGGAGTACGAAGAGGTCGCCGACATCATCGGCACCGCACTTGCGGCAGGCAAGGACGCTGACGTGGAAGCCCTCAAGGCTCGCGTCGACAAGCTCGCCGAAGACTTCCCGCTGTATCCGGGCCTCGACCAGATTCACTGATTCCATGCGAATAATGGTTGATCGAGAACGGTTCCGGATATGAATCTCTGAGGCCACGCGACATGTGAAATCGCGCCCTGCTCCCGACGCTACGACGAAATAATGGTCGAAGCTGCGGAACAAGGCGCGTTTTCGCGCTAATCTAGGAAATTATGACGAACCTACAAACCCAAGCCAACGCCATGGAAACCGACGTGCTCAACGAAGTGTGCGCCAAAGCCGACGCCGCACGAATCGCGCAAGCGCAACTCGCCCAAACCAACACGCAACGTAAAAACGAGCTTCTTAACGTCATCGCGGACGCACTCGACGCGCGTGCCGGAGAAATCGCCGCAGCCAACGCCATCGACATGCAGGAATCTGCTGAACATGGTATGGATGCAGGCAAACTCGACCGACTCAAATTTGACGTGTCCCGCGTCAACGCAGCCGCACAAGGCGTACGCCACGTAGTCACACTGCCGGATCCGATCGGCGAAATCGTACGTGGATACCATCTCGACAACGGTCTACGACTCGAACAGACTCGCGTGCCCATCGGAGTGCTTGGCATGATCTACGAGGCGCGCCCCAACGTCACCGTCGACGTCGCATCGCTCTGCATCAAATCCGGCAATGCGGTGCTCCTCAGAGGCGGACACGCGGCCGAACGTACCAACGCAGCCATACTCGGCATCATCGCCGACGTGCTACGCGAATACGGATATGACCCCGCACTCATCGCATCCGTCGACGAATACGGACGCCAGGGCGCCACCGCCATGATGCAAGCCCAAGGTCACATCGACCTGCTCATTCCACGAGGGGGAGCGGGACTTATTCAAACCGTCGTGCAAAACTCCAAAGTGCCGGTCATTGAAACCGGAGCTGGCAACGTACACATCTACGTCGACCAAACCGGCGACCAAAACAAAGCCATCCCCATCATTCTCAATGCAAAAACGCAACGTGTCGGCGTCTGCAACGCCACTGAAAAACTCCTCGTGCATCAGGGCATTGTCGAAACGTTCCTTCCGCAGGCTGCAGCCGCACTCGCTGCAGCCAATGTTGAAATGCATGCCGACGAGCGCGCTTACGAAATCATCGATAAAGCCGGTATCGACGGAGTGAAACTGATGCATGCCACTGACGAAGACTGGGATACCGAATATTTGGCATTGAAAATCGGCGTCAAAGTGGTCGACTCACTCAACGAAGCCATCGAACATATCAACCGTCATTCCACCGGACATACGGAATCCATCATTGCCGAAGACTATTCGGCCATCGAGGAATTCACCTCACGTATCGACTCGGCGGTGGTGATGGTCAACGCATCCACACGCTTCACAGACGGTGGAGTATTCGGTTTCGGCGCCGAACTCGGCATCTCCACGCAGAAAATGCACGCGCGCGGCCCCATGGGACTACGCGAAATGACCACGACCAAGTGGATCGGTTACGGAACGGGGCAGGTACGAGCATGAGCGAACGAAACGATACCAACGAAAACGACAGCCAGATGGAGGGAACAATGACCGACGTCAAGAATCCATGGAATGCGGATCTCAATAACCCATATCTGGGATTGAAGCTCGCCTCCGAACGATTAAGCATCGTGCGATACGTGTTCCTTGTGCAAATCGAGGACGGCATCGCCTCGGCGGCACAGCGTGCGTCGCTCGAATATGCCGACGCGGTACTGATTGGCTGGCCGGAAACTGACGCAGACGACGTGGTGGAACTCAACGAGGAGAAACTCAGGAACGTCGACGAGCAGATGCGTCTCATGGAACAGTACATCGCCAAATTCAGCGCTATGGAACGCGAACAGGATATCGATGGCATGACAGATACGCTGATTCGTGTCACCGAACGTGTGGCCGAGGTACGGCGTGCCTACCAGCCGGACTTCCCGTTGCCGACCTTCGCTGAAATCAGGCGTGTTGTGCAGGACGAGTGGGATGAGGATATGGGCAAGATCGATCCTGACAACGCTTCGCCCACGGCTGACAGCATCGGACGTGAAACCGCGGATGCCGATCAGGAACAAAAAAACGAGGATGCCTCATGACCGGACCGAAACGCATGCGGCCCGAATCCGCTGAAGCCGATTCCGAACTTGCCATCAGCTATGTGGTGGAACCGGAACGGCGCATGTCCGGCCTTTCCGTGGAATCAGCAGGTTTCGCGGTGGCCACGGGCCGACGTTCAGCGCGCGGCAACTGGCATAGCAGGCTTCGCATCGGCATCATGGGCGGTACGTTCGACCCCATCCACAACGGCCACTTGGTGGCGGCATCAGAAGTGTCATGGGTGTATGACCTTGACGAAGTGATTTTCGTGCCGACAGGACGTCCCGTATTCAAACTCGACAAGAACGTCACCAACGCGGAAGACCGCTATCTCATGACGGTCATCGCCACCGCATCCAATCCGAAATTCACCGTATCACGCGTGGACATCGACCGTCCGGGAGTCACCTACACCATCGATACGTTGCGAGACATCCGTGCGCAATATCCCGACGCGGAACTCTTCTTCATCACCGGAGCCGACGCGGTCGCGGAAATCATGCAATGGAAAGACGCCGACAAAATGTGGGATCTGGCCCACTTCGTGGCCGTGACCCGCCCCGGATACTCATCGCCAGAAGGGGCGAAACTGCCGGAAGGCAAGGTCGATACGTTGGAAATACCGGCGCTGGCGATTTCTTCGACCGATGTACGTCGACGCGCGGAACACGGGGAACCTGTTTGGTATCTCGTACCGGACGGCGTGGTGCAATATATTGGCAAGCACGGACTGTACCGGTAAATTCCAGGTGAACACGCGCTGATGAGACGGTCTGCGCGGATGGTTAATATGGGTCACGTCCACTTGACGCGAAAACAGACGTTTGGAGACATGGTGAGCGCAATCCTTGAAGGAAAGCCGGATAAAAACCTTATCCTTGTCACAGGCAGAACACATCCGAAACTGGCGGCGGAAGTCGCCGAACAACTCGGCATCGACGTTCTGGAAACCACAGCATACGACTTCGCCAACGGCGAGATGTACGTGCGCTACACCGAATCCGTGCGTGGCGCGGACGTGTTCGTACTGCAAAGTCACGCAGCTCCGATCAATCAGTCGATCATGGAGCAGCTCATCATGATTGATGCGCTCAAGCGTGCCTCCGCACGTTCCATCACGGCGGTCTGTCCACTGCTGGGCTATTCTCGCCAAGACAAGAAGCATCGCGGACGCGAACCTATTTCGTGCCGCCTGATGTTCGACCTGCTTAAGACTGCGGGCGCCGACCGTATTATGAGCGTCGACCTGCATGCGGCACAGTCCCAGGGCTTCTTCGACGGTCCGGTCGACCATCTCATCGCTATGCCGGTGCTTGTTGACTACATTCGTGATCGTTTCGCCAACCAACTTGACAACGTAGCCGTCGTATCCCCGGATGCAGGCCGCATTCGCGTTGCGGAACAGTGGGCGCAGCGTCTTGGCGGCGGCCCGCTCGCCTTCGTGCACAAGACGCGCGACATCACCCGTCCGAATCAGGCAGTCGCCAACCGAGTCGTGGGCGACGTCGAAGGCAAGGACTGCGTGCTTGTCGACGATCTGATCGATACCGCTGGAACCATCGCAGGCGCCTGCAGCGTGCTCAAGAACGCCGGCGCCAAGTCGGTGACCGTTGTCGCCACGCATGGCGTGCTGTCTGGTCCAGCTGTCGAACGTTTGAAGAACAGTGGCGTCCGAGAGGTCGTGCTCACCGACACCGTGCCGATTCCTGAAGAGAAGCGTTGGGACGGTTTGACCGTGCTATCAATCGCGCCGCTTCTGGCCAGCGCCATCCGCGCTGTGTTCGAAGACGGCTCCGTGGCTGAACTGTTTGACACTTATCCGGAACACCACGGCCAGGGTTTCCTGTTCGCCTGACATAGGTGCGTATAGGTGCATTTGCGAGGTGCTCTCCCCATATGGGGAGAGCACCTCGCAAATTTTTTGTATTACGAATATTTTCCCGGAGTGTTGCTGAGCTTTCTGCTGCTGCGTTTCCGGATAGTGTAAAAGCTCCTGCAAACTGATTCTGCAGGAGCTTTTACACTAGCAAGCTCCCCCACCTGGACTCGAACCAAGACAAAGGGTTCCAAAGACCCGTGTGCTGCCA
>OLPS01000396.1_pt1 | contig 56255 bp, 45 predicted proteins | sample 1673071 | NCBI WGS metagenome assembly OLPS01 (sample SAMEA3136752, study PRJEB25190) | human gut metagenome | reverse complement strand
CGAAAATAGGTTCCGTTACAAGTTTTTCGATATTGTTCAATTTTCAAGGTCCTGTGCGCCTCAGCCTTGCGGCTGACGACTTGATTATTTTACCACAGAAGCGATTTTTTGTCAAGCACTTTTTTCAGAAGCTTTTCGATCTTTTCGAACTTGTGGCTCGTTTTTCAACGTATCCATATTGGTTCTTTCGCTTTGCTTCTGCCGCTTTCAGAAGTCATTCTTTCCGGCGGCCCTTGGCGCTCAAGTATAATACCACATCCCCAGCCTTCTGTCAACACTTTTTTGCATCTTTTTTGAGTTTTTTCTATATTTCGCAAAAGGAGTGCTTCCGGGCAGGTTTTGAACCCCTCCGAAATGGCCACGGCCATTTCGTCTCCCCTTTGCCAAGGGGAGAGCCCTTGCAGTTTCCGGGGCGGTGTTATATTATATAATTACATTATAGAGCGGAGGAGGCCCCCAACCATGATCCTTACGGTCAACATCGGCAACACACACATCACGATTGCCGGCTACGAACACGACACCCTGCAGTTCAGCGGGCGGCTGCATTCCAGCCCGGCCGCAACGGTGGACGAATACGCCATGAACCTGCTGAATCTGCTCTCCTTATATCAGGTTGCCCCCGAGCGGATCGAGGGCGGCATTCTGGGCAGTGTGGTGCCCGCACTGACAGGCCGGGTATTGGGTGCGCTGCGGATGTTCTGCTCTGCCCGCTTCCTGACCGTTGGCCCCGGCTTGAAAAGCGGCATCAAGCTGCGGCTGGACAACCCGGCCCAGCTGGGCGCAGAGCTGCTGTGCGGTGCTGTGGCCGCACTGGAGGAGGGACCCGGACCGCTGGCGGTCATCTCGGCAGATACCGCCATCTCCATCATGGCAGTCAACGGCAAACAGGAGCTGGTGGGCGGTGTCATCCTGCCCGGGCCGCAGCTCTCCCTTTCCGCGCTGGTGCAAAAAACCGCCCAGCTGCCCCAGATCGATCTCTCCGCTCCAGCTTCCTCCTCGATCTTGGGCAAGAACACCTCTGCCTGCTTACAGAACGGTTTCGTGCTGGGCACCGCCGGGCTGCTGGACGGGCTGGCCGAGCGCTTTCAGGCAGAGCTTGGCCCGGATATCCGCTTTTATGCCACCGGCAACCTGCCCCGCACCATCCGGGAGGCCTGCCGCACGCCGATCGAATACCGGGAGTATCTGATCACGGACGGCCTATACCGCATCTGGCAGAAAAATCGGAAAGGGTAATATCAAAATCAAAAGGAGTCCTACACCATGAATTCCAAACTTGCATCTCTGCTCTGCTGTCTAATCATGCTCGTGAGCTTTTCCGGCTGTACCAAGGTCACACAGCTGGTGAAAGACGCGCAGCCAACCAAAGCGGAACTGCTCGCAGAAATCAACGAAGAGCATCGCCGTTATGAGGGCGGTTCCTCTGCCCCAACTCCATACCTACGGCATTACGATGACCCCGCTGATGCCCAGAAATCAACCGATTATCTCACTGACACCTACAGCGAATACGATGCAGCCAAAGAATTAAATCCGGAAGAAGCCGAAGAAGATGTGAACTATCTCTTCGACGCATTCTATTATGATTTTGCCTTTTATGACTATTTTGGCGGACACGCTGTATTCGATCAGGCAAAGGCTGATACTCTGCAGGAAGTCCAAAGCAGGGACAGCCTGACCTGTGAAGATTTGCAGAAGATTCTGGTAAGTCATCTTACCTTTATCAAGGACGGTCACTTCAACATCAATCAGGACTATCCGTCGGAAAAAGACATTCCGTTTTTCTTCCGTCAGGTGATGTTTGTAAAAACGGATTCGGGCTATCAGAATGCCAATGGAAAAGTCGTTGCATCCGTGGACGATCATCCCGATCTGGATGAACTGTTCAAACGCTCCATTTCCAAAGAAGGATATCTTGTGTACTATCCTGTGCTGCTGAAAGAAGCAAAATTTGATGGAACCGAGTGGGACAAGCATGTGTGCGACGAGCAATTGACCGTGCACTATGCCGATGGCAGTACGGATGTATTGACAGCAGACACTTGGAGCCAGTATTACAAAGATCTCCCCAAAGGGCAGAATACCGACTTGCGCCAGACTGACGGGATCCCGGTGTTCCAGTTCAACCATTTTGACCCGTCCTTCCTGGAGGAGACCAATGATGCAGCGGCACAGATGAGCAATGCGGAGATCTCCATGCTGGACCTGCGCTCCAATGTTGGCGGCTATGAAGAAGTTGCGCATCAGTGGTTCAACCGATACAGCCACCAACGGGTATTTGGCACTGGAGTTCGTTATTCCGTTCTTCCAGCTTCTCTTGTCGCTTCACCTTCCACCTCAAAAACGCCCCGCGCAAGCAATGACAACATTCTGATCCTTCTAAGCGGAAAGTGCTCTGCATCTTGTGCGGAGATCACACTGGATCTTTCCTATAATTTAGACAATAGCCTGATTATTGGAGAGAACACAAATGGAAGTATGATCAGCAACAGCGGCCATATCGAATTGCCCAACAGCAAGTGTTCGGTGGATATGACTTTCTCCACGGTCTATCTGACCCCGGATGGCTCCGATTATTTTGAAGAACTTCGGGGATTCTTCCCGGATATCTGGGTTCCGGCCAAAGAAGCCGAAACGCTGGCGGCAAAACTTATGGAAAATCTAAAGTAAGGTCTGACCCTCCCGGCCACAAAGAAAAATCCCCGGCGCACTTTTGTGTACCGGGGATTTTATTAACACATGCGACCGGGAGGATTCGAACCTCTGGCCTTCCGGGTCGGAGCCGAACGCTCTATCCAGCTGAGCTACGATCGCACATTACTGGCAAACCAGTGTAATGTAGTATAGCACAGCCGGAGGCAAAAATCAAGCCGTCTGGCGGCTCTGTATCCGGATTCCGTGCCCGATTCCGCGCCAGCAAGACGCTGATGCATTCTGTTCTTCCTTTTTGAAAGATTCATCTTGCAAAAGTGTGCGCATCTCTTATAATAGGTGTTGTGCCCCGGTGTGCGCGGGCACGGTTTAGGACTGAAAAAGGAAAAAAGAGAACATGAAATCTAGCACAAGATCCCTGACAGATGGCCCTCTGGCAAAGCAGATCCTTCTGGTCAGCCTGCCGCTGGCATTATCCAACCTGCTGCAGGTCTTATTCAACATGTCGGACGTGGCCGTGGTGGGGCGGTTTGCGGGCTCCACAGCGCTGGGCGCGGTGGGCTCCACCAGCATCTTTGTCACGTTGTTCACCGGCTTTCTCATTGGCCTGGGCAACGGCATCAACGTGCTGGTGGCCCGCTTTTACGGAGCCAGACACCCGAACGATGTCCACGACACCGTCCACTCGGCCCTGATCGTCAGCCTGATCGCAGGCGTGATCCTGCTGGTTGTGGGGCTGCTGGGCTCCCCTGCCATGCTGCGGCTGCTGAACACCAAGGAGGACCTGCTGCCGGGTGCGATCCTCTACCTGCGGGTGTATTTCCTGGGTATGCCGGCACTGGCTCTGTACAATTTCGGCAACGCCGTGTTCAGCGCCATCGGGGAGACCAAAAAGCCGCTGTACATCCTGAGCTTTGCCGGTGTGCTGAATATCCTTCTGAATCTGTTCTTTGTCATCGTCTGCAACCTGGACGTGGCAGGCGTGGCGCTGGCCAGTGCCATTTCCCAGTGTGTTTCTGCCGGGCTCATCCTCCACGCCCTGACCAGGGTGCAGGACTGCTACGCCCTCCATTTTAAGGAAGCAAAGCTCGACCCCGCCATGACCAAAAGCATTCTGGCGCTGGGCCTGCCTGCCGGATTCCAGAACGCCATTTTCGCCATCGCCAACCTGTTCATCCAGGCCGGTGTCAACTCCTTTGATTCCCTCATGGTCAAGGGCAACAGCGCCGCCGCAAACGCTGACCCGCTCATCTACGACTGCATGGCCGCCTTCTACATGGCCTGTGCCAGCTTTATGAGCCAGAACTACGGCGCAGGCAAGCCCGACCGTGTCAAGAAGAGCTACTTCATCTCGCTGGCCTACTCCTTTGGTGTGGGTCTGGCGCTGGGCGGCGGCCTGTTCCTGTTCGGGCGGCAGTTCCTCGCCCTTTTCACCACCGAAAGCGCCGTCATCGATGCAGGTATGAAGCGTGTGGGTGTCATGGCGCTGGCCTACTGTATTTCGGCCTTTATGGACTGCACCATTGCCGCTTCCCGCGGTCTGGGCAAGACCGTGGTGCCCACTGTCATCGTCATCATGGGTTCCTGTGTGTTCCGGGTGATCTGGGTATACACCATCTTCGCCCACTTCCACACCATCCCCTCACTCTACCTGCTCTACCCCTGCTCCTGGGCCCTGACCGCCATTGCGGAGATCCTCTATTTCATCCACTGCTACAAGCAGGCCATGAAGATCTTCCGGGAGCCGATCCCCTCTTCGCTGTAAAACAAAAAAGATGGATGTCGTGCGGCATCCATCTTTTTTGTTTTCTCTATTACACCTTGACTTCCCCGGCCAGGACCCGCTTGTAGTCCTCATAGTTGCGGGCCAGCAGGGCGGGCGTATCCAGCCCGTAGGGGCACTTGGCCTTGCACTGGTTGCAGTGCAGGCAGCCCTCAATCTTCTTCATCTTAGCCTGACCGGCAGGGCTCAGATGCTCTGCCGAGGGCGAGCGCCGGAGCAGCAGGCTCATGCGGGCGCAGTTGTTGATCTCGATGCCAGCCGGGCAGGGCATACAGTAACCGCAGCCGCGGCAGAACTCACCGCACAGCTCCTCCCGGTCGTGGGCAATGACCACAGACAGCTCTGCGTCCATCCGGGGCGGGTTATCAATGTAGGAGAGGAACTCGTCCAGTTCCTTTTCCCGCTGAACGCCCCAGATGGGCAGAACGCCCTCGAACTGCGCTTCAAAGGCATAGGCGGCGGCGCTGTTGGTAATGAGACCGCCGGACAGACCCTTCATGGCGATAAAGCCCATCTCGTGCTCTTTGCACAGCTGCACCAGTTCCAGCTCCTGCTCACCGGAAATATAACTGAACGGAAACTGCAGAGTCTCGTACAGGCCGCTCTCAATGGCTTCCTTAGCCACGGACAGGCGGTGGTTGGTGATGCCGATATGTCGGATCATCCCCTTTTCCTTGGCCTCCAGCGCGGCTTCGTACAGGCCGGAGCCGTCACCGGGCTTGGGACAGAAGGACGGGTTGTGGAACTGGTAGATGTCCACATAGTCGGTGCGCAGATTGTTCAGGGAGGTGTGCAGGTCCTTCCAGAACTCCTCCGCGTTCTGGGCGGCGGTCTTGGTGGCGATGTAGACCTCGGAGCGGATGCCGTCAAAGGCTTCGCCCAGCTTCATCTCGCTGTCGGTGTAGGCGCGGGCGGTATCAAAGAAGCGGATGCCCGCCTTGTAAGCCTTGCGGGCCAGAAAGACCGCGTCCTCCTGGGAAATGCGCTGGATGGGCAGGGCACCAAAGCCGTTTTTGTTCACGGTGATGCCGGTGCGCCCCAATGTGACCATATCCATAGGGAACCTCCTGTTTTTTCCAAAAATACTCTCTGTGCTCATTATAGGGCGAATTGCCCCACAACGCAAGAAAAACCCTCTCCATCAAAGCGTGGCAGTGCACAGCGATGACAGAGAGGGTCAGTTTTACTGATAATCGTGGTTCAGGAACAGCGCTTTGATGGCGACGATCTCGTCGTACTCCTCCTGCTCCACCTGCACATCCGCATTGACGGCCTGCAGGCGGGCCTTGACGGCATCCAGTGCCTCGGCGGTGGTCACGGCCTGACCTTCCTCCACGGCATCGATCATCCGCTTGAGGACGATCGGGTGGGCGTAACAGCTGGGCACCGGGAAGCTGCCGTTGGGGTAGTGCTTCACATACTCCGCCATGGCGGCGTCAGCCTGATCGGCCCGCTTCATAATGGCGTTGTTGTTATTGTGCGCCGTGGGCAGCATGTTGTAGCTGGAAAAGAGGAAGATGGCTGCAAAACCGAACAGTGCAAAGTACACGCCGTAGCTGCCGGTGTGGGTGAACACCGCGTACAGGCCGTAGGCCGCGGCAGCAGTGCCGAACAGGAAGATGGCAAGAGCCACATAGCGGTAGACCGGCTTGCTCTTGAGCTGGGCGCGCTTGCGGCGCTGAGCAGCACTGAGCTCATTGGAGAGCTCGGGCTTTGCGTCCAGATACTCCTTTGCCCTGCGCAGGACCGTCACGGTGTGTTTGGCATCGTCAGACAGCTCCGGCAGCTTGCGGGCGGCCTTTTCCTCGGCCTTTTTCTGCAGCGCCTGCTCCCCGGCGGCACTCAGCAGCCGGATCTGGGGCTGCTGCTTTGCCAGCAGCTCCAGCAGGGCATCCACGTCCCGCTCATCCTTGAAGTTACACTGCTTCTGTTTGCCGCCGTCGTACTCCACCACAAGGTAAGCCATGGAGGCAAACATTCCCTTGCCGGTAAAGCCGCCCGCACTCATGGCCACCCGCTTGAACACGCGGGTGATGCTGGTGTAGGGCAGGTAGTAGCGGCGGTCGATGTAAAAGCTGTTCAGATACAGGGCCTTTTTGCCCACGCCGCAGGGGCCGATCTTTTTGCAGGCTTTCCGGTCAGCCGCCAGCTCGGCGGGGTCGAGCCTGGCAAGGCCCAATTGTGCAGGTTTGAAGAGCATAACGTTCATCCCTCTTTTGCGTTTTTGTTTGTACCCATTTTCCCACTCCGGCAGAGAAAATGCAAGGCCCAGCCCGCACTCTTAGCCAAAAACAGGAAACCGGCCGCTGAACTGACAGCGGCCGGTTTGTTTTACTGAGAAATTGCCGCTATGAATGGGTTATGCGGCTTTCTTCTCGGTGTTCTTCTTGGTTGCATAGATGAACAGCGCCAGCATAGCAATTGCAAAGACGATGCCGATGGGATATGCAACTGCGGTGTTGTAAGCCACCAGCTTGCCGTCTGCATAGGTGTTGATCATCTTGCCCAGGCACTCAGGAGCCAGCACGAAGTAGGTGCAGGACACAGCGCTCATAAAGGTAGCGGGCACTGCGGTGATCCAGAAGTTCTTCTTCTCCTTGAACAGGTACATGGAAGCAGCCCACAGGACGATCATAGCCAGCGTCTGGTTGGTCCAGCTGAAGTAACGCCAGATGACGGTGTAGTTGATGAAGCCCAGTGCATTGCCGATGCCCAGGAATGCGCCCACGCCCAGAACGGGAACGCAGAGCTTCAGGCGGTTTGCGTAGCTGTCCTGATCGATCTTGAGCCAGTCGGACAAGGTCAGACGAGCGGAACGGAACGCGGTATCACCAGAGGTGATGGGGCAGATAACGACACCGATCATAGCCAGTGCCACGCCAACCTTACCCATGGTCTTGAGGCAGACGTCGTAGATAGCGGCAGACTGACCGGCAGCCAGAGCCTCGGCCAGACCGACCATCTTGCCGTCGGTGATGGTGTACAGTGCGCAGCCGGCAGCGGCCCAGATCAGAGCGATAACGCCCTCGCTGACCATTGCACCGTAGAATACGAAGTGGCCCTGCTTCTCACTCTTCATGCAGCGAGCCATCAGAGGCGACTGGGTGGAGTGGAAGCCGGAGATAGCACCACAGGCAACGGTGATGAACATGAAGCTCCAGATGGGGGTGTTGGAGGGGTGCATATTGCTGAAGTTTGCCCAGATCTCGGGGATGGTGTAGGCGGGGTTGGTGAAGATACCGAAGATAACGCCCACTGCCATGATGATCAGGCAGATGCCGAACAGGGGGTAGATCTTACCGATGATGGCATCGATGGAAATAAAGGTTGCGATGAAGTAGTAGGCCAGAATGATGATCAGCCAGAACAGGGTGGTGGTCAGCAGACCGGACATACCGCCGTTCTTGCACAGGGTCACGATCAGGCCTGCGGGGCCCACTGCGAACACGGTACCGACCATGATCAGCAGCACCACAGAGAACACACGCATGATGTTCTGCATCACGGGGCCCAGATAGCGGCCGGTGACCTCAGCGATGGAAGCGCCGTCGTTGCGCTCGCTCATCATGCCGGAGAAGTAGTCATGCACGCCGCCGGCAAAGATGGTGCCGAAGGTGATCCACAGGAACACCACGGGGCCCCACAGAGCACCCTGCAGTGCACCAAAGATGGGTCCCAGACCTGCGATGTTCAGCAGCTGGACGAGGAACAGCTTCCACTGGGGCATCACAACGTAGTCAACGCCATCGTTGATGCGCACAGCAGGAGTTTCGCGGTCGTCCGGTCCGAACGTATTGTCAACGATCTTGCCATAGACAAAGTAGCCGATGATCAGGAGCGCCAGACAGAGTAAGAAACTAATCATACCAGAAACCTCCTTTTATCGTCCGTGCCCGGAGCCCCATTCTGCCCCGTCACGGCCATTCCTTGGCCCTATGTTAACACAATCTTCATAAATCTGGTAATATCCTTCCAGAATGGCCCTTATATCAAAAACTATATAAGTCAGCCGTTCCCGGGAATCCCGGCAAATATTTTTTAACGTATCCTCGGCAAAACTTCTTTGTCGAAATCGTTTCAGCGGGTGTTTTTTCGTTTTTAGTGCACCCTGCCAAACTTTTTTGCATATTTTTGTGCATCTTGTCTGCATTCCTGTTCTTTTTGCCGCAATTCGTTGTTTCTCTGCACAAGCAAAAGCCGCCTGCCGGACGGCCCGGCAGACGGCTTTTGCGGTTGTGAATGGGTATCGAGAAGGTTGAAGAGGGGGAAATGTCAATTATGCAGTCTTTTTCACCGTCTGCTTTTTGGTTGCATAGAGGAACAGCGCCAGCATGGCGATCGCAAAGAGGATGCCCACCGGGTAAGCAACTGCGGTGTTATAGACGATAGCGCCCTCAGCAGTCTTATGGTTCAGCAGGCCGCCCAGGCACTCGGGAGCCAGCACGAAGTAGGTAGCGGACACAGCGCTCATAAAGGTAGCGGGCACTGCGGTGATCCAGAAGTTCTTCTTCTCCTTGAACAGGTACATGGAAGCGGCCCACAGAACGATCATGGCCAGCGTCTGGTTGGTCCAGCTGAAGTAGCGCCAGATCACGGTGTAGTTGATGAAGCCCAGCGCGTTGCCGATGCCCAGGAATGCGCCCACGCCCAGCACAGGGATGCAGAGCTTCAGGCGGTTGCCGTAGCTGTCCTGATCGATCTTGAACCAGTCGGCCAGGGTCAGGCGGGCGGAACGGAAGGCGGTATCGCCGGAGGTGATGGGGCAGACGACCACGCCGATCATGGCCAGCGCGATGCCCACGCCGCCCATGGTCTTGGAGCAGACATCATAGATGGCCTTGGACTGACCCATTGCCAGTGCCTGTGCCAGACCGGTGTTCAGGCCATTGGTGACCTCGTACAGAGAGCAGCCTGCAGCGGCCCAGATCAGGGCAATGACACCCTCGCAGACCATGGCACCATAGAACACGAAGTGGCCCTGCTTCTCACTCTTCATGCAGCGGGCCATCAGAGGCGACTGGGTGGAGTGGAAGCCGGAGATCGCGCCGCAGGCAACCGTGATGAACATGAAGCTCCAGATGGGCGTACCCGACGGGTGCATGCTGCCAAAGTGATCCCAGATCTCGGGGATGGTATAGGCGGGGTTGGTGAAGATGCCAAAGATGACACCGATGGCCATGATGATGAGGCAGATGCCGAACACGGGGTAGATCTTGCCGATGACCGCATCAATAGAGATAAAGGTCGCGATGAAGTAGTAGGTCAGAATGATGACCAGCCAGAACAGCAGCGAGGTCATCACGCCGGATGCACCGCTCTGGCTGCACAGCTCAACGATCAGACCGGCAGGGCCGACGGCGAACACGGTGCCCACCATGATCAGCAGCACAACAGAGAACACACGCATCACGTTCTGCATCACAGGGCCTAAGTATTTGCCGGTGATCTCCGCGATGGAAGCACCGTCGTTGCGCTCACTCATCATGCCGGAGAAGTAGTCATGCACACCACCGGCAAAGATGGTGCCGAAGGTGATCCACAGGAACACCACGGGGCCCCACAGAGCGCCCTGCATGGCACCAAAGATGGGGCCAAGGCCCGCAATGTTCAGCAGCTGGACGAGGAACAGCTTCCACTGGGGCATCACGACATAGTCCACGCCGTCGTTGATGCGCACAGCAGGCGTTTCACGGTCGTCCGGGCCGAAGGTATTGTCCACGATCTTGCCATAGACGAAGTATCCGCCCACCAGGATCGCAAGACAGAGCAGGAAACTAATCATACCAGAAACCTCCTTTTTGCCCCTGCCGGCCGCGGCCCCATTCTGCCGCATACCCGGGGCTCTTTTCTGGCCTCATGGTAGCACACTTTTTTCCAGCGGAGAAATATCTTTCTGGCATGGGGCCATATGGTTTCTGATATAGCTGCAAAGATTTTTTTGCCGCTTTTCCGTTTATTTTTTGACTATTTATCAGCAAAAATAAAACCGGGCGCTCATTTTCGCCCGGTTTTGCATCCATTTATTGGTTTTTCTGTCAATTTCAAAGGGAGCAACCTTTGCCGTGCCTTAGCCGGAAAGCCCCTTTATTTCACGGCGGAAGCCGCTTCCTTGTGGAGCAGATCCACAAAGGCCTGCTCCTCGGGGCGCAGGCGGCCCTTGTCCGGGTAGACCAGCACATCCCGCATCTGCTGGCGCTGGGCCGGGCACTTCTTCAGCACCAGATGGTACTGCTCCAGTGCCCTGCGGGGCATGGGCGATGCCCACATGTAGGCCGTGGGCAGCCGCTGCAGGATCGAGAACTGGCTGCACCGCTCATACACGTGGATACGGCGTTCCGGGTTGACATGCCAGCGCACACCGTCGCCGCCCTCCTCGCCGGGCAGCTGGAAATCATCGTGGAGGATCTCCATATACTTGTCCAGCTCAGACAGGTCGCGGATCTCCTTCCGGGCCAGCGGGCCGTCCCGGTTGGTCAGCAGACTGTATTCAAAATCCATAATGGGTTCCATTTTCAGGCCCCGCCGGGCGCAGTAATGGGTATAGTGCTCGTCATCCTCCACGGCGTACCGCAGCAGAGCCAGATGATACCCCTGCCGCAGGACATGATCCAGTGCCTCCATGGAGCCGCCCTCCCGGATATGGATGTGGAGCCGCTCAATGGAGGCTGCCCGCTCCAGATAATCCACCGCCGCATAGGAGGCATAGGTGGCGTGGGGGATCATTACCCGCAGCTCGGCGCAGCGCTCCTGCGCCTCCTGCACGCTCCGGTCCAGCCGGTCCACCTCCCGCAGCACCCGTTCGGCCTGCTCGATGAAATGCCGCCCCTGCTCCGTGGGGATCATGCCGGTGGATGACCGCTCAAAAATGCGGAGATGATATTCTTCTTCCAGATTTTTCAGCGCCTTGCTCACGTTGGGCTGAGCGGCATACAGCCGCTTTGCCGCCGCACTCACAGATCCGCATTCCATGATGGCGACAAGATACCGCAGTTCTGTAATGTTCAACTTTTTCTCTCCTTTTGGCGTTTTTTCCCTTGCGCCTAGTTTATCAGGCGGCACACGGGGCTGTCAAGCGTTGACGGGGCCCCGCTGCCGTTTTATAATGTAAGAAACAATCTGCCCGAAAGAGGTCGAAGAGGATGGAAGAAAAAAACTACCGCGTTCTGCGCATTGAGGAGCAGCTTTATGGCTGCGAGGAGCTGCCCGAGGGCCAGCCCGTGCTCTGTGATGTCCTGCTGGAGGCTGCCGACGGCACGCAGCGGGTTCTCCCCTACCCGGATGCCGAGCTGACCCGGCTGGACATCAACGAGGGCAGCACCGTCACCCTGCGGGATCACAGGCTGACCAAGGCGGTGCACAAGGTCTATTTCACCCGCCACGGCGAGACCGTTTGGAACGTGGAAAACAAGATCTGCGGCATGACCGACAGCCCCCTGACCGAAAAAGGCCGCGCCCAGGCCCGGGAGCTGGGCGAAAAGCTCCGGGCCAGCGGCCTCCGGATCGATGAGATCCTGTACTCTCCCCTGTCCCGCGCCGCCGACACCGCCCGGGCCATTGCAGAGGCCACCGGCATTCCTGCCCGGTGTGAGCCCCGGCTCCGGGAGCAGTGCTTTGGCCGCTACGAGGGCACGCCCCGAGACGGCGAGGAGTTCCGCATTTCCAAGACCCACTTTGCCGACCGCTACTCCGGCGGCGAGAGCATGATGCAGCTGGCCCAGCGCATCTACAACCTGCTGGACGAGCTCCGGGCCGACACCGATAAGACCTACCTGCTGGTGGCCCACAACGGCATTGCCCGGGTGGTGCAGTCCTATTTTTACGATATGACCAACGAGGAGTACGCGGCGGCAGGCATCAAAAACTGCGAGTTCGTGGAATTTACATTCTGAAAACAGAAAGGACCCGCCGTGGGTCCTTTCTTTGTTTGCGGTTATTCTGCCTTGCGGTAATGGAACTGCCGGTCTCTGGTGATGAACAGGCCGATGCTGACCAGCAAAGCGGCCAGCTCGGCGGCTGTCACGGCCAACCAGATGCCGTCAATGCCCAGCAGGAGCGGCAGCAGCAGAACCGCCGCCACCTGAAACAGCAGGGTGCGCAGGAACGAGATGAGCGCACTGGTCACACCGTCGCCCAGGGCCGTGAAGAAGGAGGACGCATAGACGTTGAACCCCATAATAAGGAAGCTCAGGCCATAGAGCCGGAAGGCCCGGGTGGTCAGAATGAGCAGGTTTTCATCATAGCCCACAAAGAAGCGGGCCACATGGGGGATGATGAACATGGAGCCGATGGTCATTCCCACTGCAACCACGCCGATGAGCTTCAGGCTCTTGCGGTAGAGGTTGTTGACCTCTTTGCGGTTATTGGCACCGTAGTGGTAGCTGACGATGGGCGCACTGCCCACGGCGTAGCCCACAAACACTGCCACGAACAGGAAGGATGCATACATGATCACACCATAGGCGGCCACGCCATCCTCGCCCGCAAAGCGGAGCAGCTGATAGTTGTACAGGATGTTCACCAGCGACATGGAAAGGTTGGTCATCAGCTCGGAGGAGCCGTTGATGCAGGCATTCAGCAGAACTTTGCCCTCAAAGCGGGGACGGCAGAGGTGGATCAGGCTGGTGTTGTTCCGGTTGAGGAAGTAGAACACCGGCAGCAGGCCGCCCACCACCTGGCTGAGCATGGTGGCAATGGCGGCACCCTCTACGCTCCAGTGCAGGATGCCCACCAGCAGCACGTCCAGCACCATGTTGGTGCAGCCCGCACCCACCGTGAAATAAAAGCCCAGATGCGGCTTTTCGGCGGTGACAAAAAAGCTCTGGAACATATTCTGCAGGATAAAGGTGGGCAGGCTGAGCATCAGCACCCGGCCATAGCGCAGGGCGTAGTCCAGCATCTCGCCTTCGGCACCCAGCATCATGGCCACCGGCCGGAGCAGCAGCATCCCCAGCACGGACAGCACGATACCAGCGATCAGCGCCGTTGACATGAACAGGCTGAAGTAGCGATCAGCTTTTGCATTGTCGCCCTCACCCAGCGTGATGCCCACAATGGCGCTGCCGCCGGTGCCCAGCATAAAGCCCACTGTGCCCACCAGCATGGGCACGGGCATAATGAGGTTGACTGCCGCAAAGGCCGTTTTGCCCACAAAGTTTGAGACGCACAGGCCGTCCACAATGCCGTAAATGGAAGTAAACAACATGGTGCCGATGCAGGGCAGCACAAAACGGATCAGCCGTGAATAATCAAAGTGATCCGAAAGTTGGATTTTCTGTTTTGACATAGATTCTCCTTTTTGCAGGGGTGGATCACATCATCCCGCCGGGCCGCCAGCCGGTGCAGTAGCGGGCGTAATCGCGGTCGGCCTGTTTGACGTAAAGGAGGAACTGTTCCTTGCCTTCCTTGTCCGTGACCTGACGGACTTTGGTGGGCAGGCTCTGGCGCTGGAGCAGCTCCAGTTCATCGTTGAGCTCTTCCTCGGTATCAAAAGCATCCAGCTTGGTCCAGTGGGTGGCAAAGAGCCAGATGTTTGCAAGGGTGTTATTCATATTCAGTCTCCTTTTCCGGGGCATCGGCAAGAGTGCCGGCCCGGTAGAACGGCGCAATGGCGTTGGCATCGCCGTGGCGCACGATGGAATAGGTAATGTCGCAGTAGGGCTGGATGGCCGTGCTCTTTTCCACGGTGGAGATGAGCAGCACCTGCAGCTGCAGGCGGCGGAACAGCTCCATCATGGGGCGGATGCGGTCACTGGTCATCTTGCTGAAGGCCTCGTCCAGCAGGACAAGGCGGATGCTGTTCTCGCTCTTCTGATAAATCTGCAGCAGGCTGGCGCAGATGGCCACATAGAAGGGAGCCTGATTCTCGCCGCCGGAGGAATCGCGGCTGACACGGGAAAGATAGGCCTGCTGGCCCGAGACGGTGTTGGTCACCTTGATGTCATAGTCCAGATAGGTGCGGTAGTCCACATAATCCGAGAGGGTGGCACCGGAGGTGGTGCGGCCCTCCTGCCGGGCCCGGGTGTTCTCATCCACATCGGCCATGATCTTTTCCATCAGCGCGTCCACCTGCCGCTCGTAGACGGGGTCGGCGGTGGCGGCAAGGTTGTCCAGCGAGTCGCCATCGGTCATCTGCTGGTTGCCCTTGTCCACAATGACCTGATAGAAGGCGGCCAGCTGGGGGTCACGGCTGGGCTCCAGCTCAAAGCGGTAGACTTCCTCGCCGTAGGTCAGCTGCTCCATCACCTTGTTCAGCTCCCGGAACTGGCGGCGGGCGTTGAAAATATCATCCTTCATCCGGAAGAGGATATCCTTGCGGAAGCGGTCCTTGCAGTCCCGCTGTGCCTGCTCCAGCCGGGCGGCGTAGCGTTCCAGATCAATGCGGACAAGGCTGTCGTGCTGGGCGCGGTACTGCTCCACTCCGGCCAGACCCAGCGGATAATCGCAGACGTAGTGCTCGTTGTAATCCCTCTGGGCGGGTTCCAGCGTGGAAGTGAGATAAGCCCGCAGGGTATCGTCCAGCCTGGTCTGTGCCTTTTCGGCAGTCTGCGCGGCGGCACGGGCCGTGCGCCCGCCCGTCATCAGGCCCTTTTTGCGTTCCTGTGCCAGAGGCTCCAGCAGCGGGTGCTGTGCAAAGAATGCCTCTGCCGCCTCCCGGCTCTGTGCGGCGGTCTCCACCGCCTTCCCCTGCTCTGCCTCGCAGGATGCGATCTGCTTTTCGCAGACGCGGATATCGCCGCCCACCTGCTCCACGGCCTTGCGGGCAGTCTCCCATGCAGCTTCGCGGGCTTCTTCCTCGCGGTAGAGCTGCTGCAGCATGGGGTTCTCGCGGCAGTCCGCCAGCTTCTGCTCCTGGGCGGCGTAGTCGGCACGGGCGGCATCCAGCGCGGCCCGGCTGGCCCAGAGTTCGGCCAGCTGTTCCAGCGCATGGCCCCGCAGGACGTTCTGGTACTGGTCGTAGGCAGATTTCAGGGTCTTTTCGGTCTGGGCGGCTTCGCGGCAGCGGTCGGTCTGGGCGGCAAGCTGTGCTTCCAGCGCTTCGGCACGCTCCCTGCGGGCATCCAGGCCGATATAGCGCTGGGGCCTGCGCAGGCGTTCCAACCGGAAGGGATGGTGGCGCAGCAGGTCCCGGGTGGCGCTGTCGGGGAAATGTTCCAGCGTATCGGGGGTGTCGCAGCAGACGATGCGGCGCAGGATGGTGTCCGCATACTGTGCGGCCAGCGGGTTTTCGCTGGTGACCTGGGCGGCAAGGCTGTCGGCGGGGGCCGTCTCCGCATGGCGGTCCGCCTTGCGGATGCCCGGGGTATCCAGCAGGCTGATGGGCCCCACCCGGTCGCCCAGCGCCACAAAGGCGCTCTTGGCGGCGGCGTAGTGGGCAGGCGGCACAAGGATATCGAACCGGCGGTCACCCAGGCAGGCTTCCACACAATCCTGCCAGCTCTCATCGGCCACGGTCAGCAGCTCACAGAAGATCTTTGCATCCGCTGTCATGCCGCGGCTTTTCAGCTCGGCATTCACGGCATCCCGCACTTTGGTGGCGGCATCGCCGTGGGGGTAGACCCACTTGCCGCCGGACACGGCGTTCAGCTCGGCCCGCAGGCCCTCCTGCTCTTTTGCCAGATCCGCCGAAGCCTGCCGGGCAGCAAAATACTGCTCCTCCAGCGGCTTTTCGATGCGGGCCAGGGCCTCGGTCAGGGCGGGGAGATGTTCCGCCGTCAGGCGCTGGGGCCAGAGCTCCTTCTCCACCGCAAAGCCGCTGCGGTTCAGCTGGGTCAGCAGGCCGGTGATGGTATCCGCAGTTGCTTCCAGACCATTCCTTGTCCGGGCTGCTGCATCCAGCGCGCTCTTTTTCCGGGCCAGCTCCTCGGTCAGGGCATCCAGCGCCCGGCCCGCGCCGCTGTCACCGGCCGCACCGTGGGCCGCCAGATAGGCCCGGCGGGCTTCGGCTTCGGCGTTCTTGGCGGTCTCGTATTTTGCGTTCAGGTCGGCCAGCTGGCGGCGGCCTGCGTCCAGATGGCTCTGCCAGGAGGCATCCTCACCGGCATCCGCTTCGGCGCGGGCCAGCAGGGCCGCGCCCTGGTTGACAAGGGCATCCGTTTCTTTGGCAGCAGCTTCCCGGCCATACGCCACGATCTGTTCCAGTGCGGCGGCACGGGTCTGGGCCTCGGCCAGAACGGCGTGGAGGTTTTCCAGCTCCACCCGGTCGCCCTGCAGCGCTTCCAGATCCAGCTCCGGCTGGGGCAGGATGTACTGGTACAGGAACTCCCGGAAGTTGGGGATTTCGTCCATGCTGGTGCCCATCTGGAACACTTCGTTGAATTTTTTGCCCAGCGGGCTGGAGGCGCGGCCAATGCCCAGGGCACGGCAGATTCGGTCCCGGGCCTCGCTGGGGCTGCGGGTGTAGGACAAGCGGCCCACGGCAGGCTTGAAGTCCTCCTTGGCGCTGGGGGCACCGGTGCGCGGATCAAGGAAGGGCAGCTTTTCCAGCGTGATGCCGTCCTCGGAGATGTACCAGGTCTGGTCGCCGGGGTGGAGCTCCTGCATGGGGCCCTCGGATTCCACCCGGACAGCGATGACAAAGTTTGTCCGCTTGACGGTATCCCAGAACTCTGCACCGATATATGCCACCGTGCGGCCCGGGCGGCGGTAGGCGTTCTCGCCGCGCTGCTTGGCGTGGACAGAGCCCTGCAGGGTGCGGCCGCTCTTTTTATTGCCCAGGGCATTGAAATTGCGGTTGGTGGTCAGGCAGTAGCGGATGGCATCCAGAATGGTGGTCTTGCCCACCGCGTTGACACCGATCATATAAGTCAGACGGGCACAATCGAAGGTGACATTTTCAAAGTTGTGCCAGTTGATAAGCTTCAGGCGCTTTAATTCGATCATTCTTCTTCCTCCCCGCTGGCATCTCCGTCAGGCCGCTCGTAGAGGGCCAGTTCCTCCCGGGTGCGGCTGCTCTCGGCGGCGGCATCGGCAAGGTCTGCGTCCGGCAGAGCCAGCAGCACGGTGGGGAACACCTCGATGCGGCTGTCCAGACCGGTCAGCCGCCCCACCGGGCGGGCCAGATTATACCTGCGCAGGGTGCGCATCAGCTCCTCCAGCGTGCGCTGGTCCAGCCGCCGGGGCAGGTTCATCTTCTGCAGCTCCGTCTGCACCTCTTCCACCGTGACCAGCACCTGATCGGCGCTGGCGGCAAGGCTCTCCCGCTTTTGCAGGTAGAGCAGACGGAGCACCAGCAGCAGGATGCTCTCGTATTTCAGCAGCCGGGCCTGACTGCCCTCATGCTCGTTGACCAGCGCCGCCGCCTGCAGCGGAGCCGGGTAAAGCGTTACCGCATAGCCCAGCGGCGCAAATACGGCCCGCACCTCGGGCAGATGATCCTGCACATAGAGGTATTTCGCCCGCTGATCCTCCACGCCGCCCAGCACAAAGCAGTGGTTGAGCAGATAGTTTGCGGTCTCTTCCAGCATTTTATTCGGTTCGGCCATGGTCAGCGTCCTCCCTGCGGGGTGTCAGAATAAACTCTTCAAACCGGAAGCCGCCCCGTTCGACCCAGTTTCCGGTAAGGGTGATATCGTAAGCCCGGCGCGGCGACTGCGAATAGGTGTGCAGGCCGATGATGCGGGCAAAATCGCGGGGGTATTCCTCCGCCAGCGTAGAGGCGGCCACCGCACTGCGGGCGGCAAGGGCCTGTTTTGCCAGCAGGCCCACGTTCTCCTCAGTCACGGCCATCCGGGCGTAATCCAGCAGCAGCTGCTGTTCTTTGCGCAGCTGCTCCTCGTCCAGCCCGGCCTGCCGCACCGGGGCCAGCGGCGTTTCGCTGCGGGGCGCGGCGGGCGGGTAGAGGGGCTTTGCCCCGAACACCGCCGCCGGGTAGAGGTGCAGGTGCTTTGCCACCGGGCCGTCATCCGGCGCGAACAGCTGATCGGGCGTTTTGATCTCCTCGGCATAGCGGCGGAGCAGGGCGGTGACACTGCCCTGCGCAGAGCGGTCGCTCAGCAGCAGGAACTGTGCCCGCTGCACGGCCCGCTTGCGGTAGCGGATGTGGCTCTGGTCGATCTGGCGCATCAGGGTGCTCATCTCTTCCAGCGAATCCCGCAGTTTCTGGATGAGGGCACGCACGGCAGGGGCGGCCTCGCCGGGGGCACAGCGCTCCACCCGGGCGTAATCCAGCGCCAGCCGGGGCAGGTGTTCTGCCTCGCAGTCGTCCAGCTCCTCTTCCAGATAGGCGCGGTAGTTGAACAGGTTATCGCTGGTCTTGAAGCGGTGGTAAGCGGCGGCCACCACCTTTTCCTCGTACTGGTCGAAGAGCTCCAGCACCTCCTGGGGGGTGCGGTTGCGGGTGAGCCGGTCGATATAATGCCCGATGGATGCGTTCAGCGCCCGCAGGGACTTGTTCAGTGCTTCCAGATCGGAGGCCACCTCCCGCAGAACATTCTCATAGGGGCTCTTTTCCTCCCCGATGTTCTGCAGCAGTTGCCAGGCCTTGTACAGCTTGCCGGTGTAGGTGACAACACGCGGGTTCAGGATCTCTTCCAGCGCTTCCAGCAGGGGGGCCACCTCGGGCACAAAGGCAAGGGCAGGCTCCTCCTCATAGCTGCCGGGCTGCTCTTCCAGCCAGCCGGTGCGGCGCAGACGGAGCAGAAAGCCCAGCGCAAGGGTATGGGGATCCCGGGTGGGCTGTTCGGCTTCGTCGCCCGCGTCATCGGCATCCAGTGCCAGCGGCTTTGCCAGTGCCGCAAAATAATCCTCGGCCCGGCTCACCGCTTCTGCCCGGGAGATGGAGTAATCCGCCGTGTGGCGGCACTCCTCCCACAGCAGGAGCAGCAGCTCCGCATAAAACGCCCGGTTGGGCCCCGCCAGCGGGCGGAACAGCCGCGGGCTGACCAGTTCAAACAGCTGCATCCAAAGGTTCCTTTCTTTCGATAAAATCTATCTTTTATTGTACCACATTCAGAAGGATTTTGCCACAAATACAAAAAGCCCCGGAGGGCGGCAGGGGTTCCGCGCTCCGGGGTATGCTCAAGAAAATTTTGCTTGTATTCTAATCGTTACAATCAGGCGTTAAAGTTTGCCTTTACAGTCATTCTGTATGCAACGCCAACATAGGTCTTGCCATTCTTCACGATGCTTGCAGCGCCGACAGCTTCCGGCTTCTGAGAGGAAATCTTATTCACGTTGTTTGCATTTGCCTGGCTCAACAGTTCCTCAGTCACTTCGATAGCCTTATACTTGGTCTTGTCAGCATTGATGCCCTGAGCAATAACATACACAGTGAAGGTACCAGTGCCATCCTTGTTATCAACAACATCGCAAGGCAGGCCATACATCTTGGACTTGTTCAGAGAAGCAATATCGATTTCGCCGTTCTCATCAATCTGGTTCAGCATTGCACCAACTTTATTCTTCAGGTCTGCGTCATTCTGATAGGTAGTATCGTAAGCCTTATTGAAGCTTTCGATCATCAGGTTTTCTGCACGCTGGCCCAAAGACTGCGGTGCCTCCTCGCCGCAAGCGGTCAGCATCGCCAGAGCCAGCACGCTGGCCAGCAGGATTGCAACAAGACGTTTCATTTTTTTCATAAAACAATTTCCTCCATAATAAAATTCAGATCCCTGTATAACCCCAAATCATACAGTGCACCTATGTTCATTTTAGCTCTTCCCCCCTCCCATATCAATTCGCATATCAGCCAAAATTTTAATTTCTTTTTTTTGCAAATAAAAAAGCCCCGGAGGGCGGCCTTTCAGCCACGCTCCGGGGAGTGTATTACTGTATCCTTATGCGTTGGGGTTAACCTGAACAACGATAGAAATGTACATATTGCCCTTGATTGTCTTTGCGGCTACACCAACCTTAGTCCACTTGCCAGCTGCGTTGATGTTCACATCTTTATTATCATTGTTTATCCGTTCAAAGAACTCTTCCAACAGTTTACCGTTATACTCATTCTTGACCACGACCTTGGCCGTATAAATACCATTATCACGATTGACCTCTATTCTAGAGCCTACATTCCAAAAACCAGTATCGATGTTCACTTTCGAATCCAGGAACTTTTCAGCTTCCTGTTTGAGCTCGGTGTCATTGCACAGCTGTACTTTCGAACCAAGATTTGCATTGATCGTGCTCATCATCTGAGCTTCTGCCTGAGCCTCAGGGGTCGATGGGGTATCACCGCCGCAGGCGGTGAACAGAACAAGTGCCATGGTCGCCGCCAGGATCAAAGCGGCCAGTTTTTTCAGCATTTTCATGTCGGGACCTCCAGTCGTTTTGTTGTGTTTTTCATAATATGCGGGGTGCCTTTCCTTTTTTGAAACAGGACCCCTTCTGGCTTTATTTTATCCAACGACTGTCGCTTTTGTCAATTGCCAGCTTCACCAAACATTTTCTCCTGCTTTTGTTATTTTTTCCAGAACGAATCTTCGCAAAGATCCTTTGCCATGCCCGGGGCAAAAACCGGAAAATATTTCCGGCGTTTACACAATTCTACCACGATTTGGTGCTAAACTTAAAGCAATGGGAACCGCCGGGTGCCGTTCCTGAACAAGGAAAAGGAGTTTGCCCCATGCAGCATGGTTTCCTGCGCGCTCCGGTGCGCGTTTTTGTGGCAGCAGTTCTGCTGTGCCTGAGCTTTCTGGCCGCGCCAAAGGCTGCGGCGGCACAATTGCAGGATGTAAACGGCATCACGCTGCTGTCCTTCGACAGCCGGCAGATCGTCTCCATCGGCAACCAGACCTCGGGCCGGTGCAGCTGGTACGCCCTGCGCTACGCCCGCACCATTCTGGATGGCAAGCCCTGCTCAGGCAGCGGGATGTGGTCGAACGGCGCGGTATGGTCTGCCGCCGGGTACTACGCTTACAGCGGCCCCCTTTCCGACTGCCTTTCCCGCCTGTATGAAGAGCTGCAGGCCGGGCGGCCCGTCATCGTACATCTGAAAAACACCGCTGTCAGCGGCGTGTCCAAGCACACCAACCGCGTGACGAGCTATGAATACCACCTCTCCGGCTCCGGCTGGAAAGAGGTCAATTACCCCCACATCGCCACCAGCAGCACCTACGGACACTGGGTGTGCGTGGTGGGCATCTCCCCCACGGCAGACCCCGAAAACCTGCGGGAGAGCGATTTCTATGCGCTGGACCCCGCGCGGGTCAGCGTGAACGGCACACTGGCCGTAACAAAGCTTTTGGATGGCACCATCTGGACTGATAACTCTCCCTTAAAAGTCGCAGCCTGACGCTCCCTTACAAAACACAACAGCCCCCGGAACATGCAGGGTTCCGGGGGCTTCGTGTTTTGTATCGGGGGGTTACAGCTCCTGATAGGCGCTCATCATGGCGGGGATGAACTGCTTTTTGCGGCTGACCACGCCGGGCAGCGTCCAGCTGCCGTCGGCGGCGGGCCGGCTCTCAAAGCCGTTGCTCAGCACCTCGGCGGCGTAGCGGCCGGTGCAGATGACCACGCTCTCCTCCTTGGGCACATCGGTCAGCAGCATGTAGAGGTCCTCCACGTTCTGCTTGTTGCGGGCCTCCTCCAGATAGGGCTGGAGCAGCGCCTGGGCGGCCTGCAGGTTTTTGCGGGTCATGTAGCTGCCCTGTGCCACGCCAAAGCGGATATCGCCGCACATGAACACCTTGAAGTCCTGCAAAAAGACCTCTTCGGGGGTCTTGCCGTCCAGTTTTTCACCAGCCTCGAACATTTCGGTGGAAAACTCTTCAATGTCCACGCCTGCAATCTTGGCCAGACGTTTGGCAGCGTTTTCATCCACGGGGGTGCAGGTGGGGCTGCGGAAGGCCAGCGTATCCGAGAGGATGGCCGCCAGCAGCAGGCCCGCGATCTGGGGCGGGATGTCCACACCGTTTTCATCGTACATCTGGGTGATGATGGTGGCGGTGCAGCCCACGGGCTGGTTGCGGAAGTAGACCGGGCCGCTGGTCTCCAGACTGCCGATGCGGTGGTGGTCGATGATCTCCAGGATCTCGGCCTGATCAAAGCCCTCCACGGCCTGGGTGGCCTCGTTGTGGTCCACCAGAATGATGCGCCGCTTGCGCAGGGCAATGACGTTGCGGCGGCTGACCATGCCGCAGTATTTGCCGTCCTCATCGAGGATGGGGAAATAGCGGTGGCGCACCTTTGCCATCACCCGCAGCACATCGGCCACGGGGGTGACGAGGGTGAATTTGAGGATGTTGTCCCGGGTCATATAATAGGAGATGGGCGCGCACTGGCTGATGAGCTTGCCCGCCGCGTAGGTATCCACGGGGGTGGTCATAATGGCAACGCCGGTCTCATCGGCAATGCGCTGGATGGTGCGGCCCACCTTGGCCCCATTGCAGATGATGAGCAGGGAGGCTTCCTTTTCAATGGCGCAGAGCTGGCTTTCGTACCGGTTGCTCAGAATGACGATATCCCCCTTTTCCACGCTGCTTTCCAGCATCTCGGGGGTGGCGGTACCGATCTTGATGTGGCCGGTGGTGCAGACCGCGTCGGCATCGCCCACCACCATGGTGCCGTTCAGCGTTTCAAGGATGTTCTTATAAGAGGTACGGCTCTTGGCCAGCACCGCGGTATCGAACACGTCCATGTTGGCGGTGGCAAGATCCTTCACGGTGATGATGCCCTCCAGCTCGTTGTCCGCGCTGGTAATGGACAGGGTGTCGATCTGCTGGTCGCGCATGATCTTCCATGCGCGGCGCAGGCTGGTGGAGCCCGGGATGCCCGGCATCTCGCGGTAATCCACATCCCGGATCTTGGGGTTCACGTCGGTGCACATCCGGGGCGGCGTGACACCGAACTTTTTCAGGACGAACTCGGTCTCCTGATTCATTTTACCGGCACGGCGCGGCTCACAGACCAGCGTGCTGGTGCGGTTTTTGAGCTCCGCATAGGCAATGGCGGAGCAGATGGAATCGGTATCGGGGTTGCGGTGCCCGATGACCACGACCTTGTGTGCTTCTTTTGGCATAGGTTGTTCCCCTCTCTGGGTCAGATTCATTTACCTTCCGATCGGCCCCATGCCCCAAACCACCGGGCACGGCTGCCAGCTACATTTTAACACATCCGGCACCGGGGGTAAAGGCGGCAGATATCTTTTTCTTGACAGCGCCCTAAAAATCGTCTATCCTTGACCTGAATTTTTTTCTCTTTGGAGGTCACCCCATGAAAAAGCTGTTCCGCACCCTTTCCCTCTGCCTGACACTGGCCCTGTGCGTGTTCGGCAGCACCGCCGCGCTGGCCGAGGCTCCCGCCGCCACGCCCGCCCCCCAGGACGAACGTGTCATCACCGATGTAAGCCCCCTTGAGGATCAGATCCGCAACATCGTCGGTTTCACCACCAGCACCGGCGGCCCCTACGATTTTGAACAGGCCGACCATAAATCTGCCGTGCAGGCCTACGGTGCAGAACCCGCCGAGGGTGCCGTGGCCCTGCTGCGCGTCTACGCCCGGGCCGAGGATCGGGGCGATGCCTCCATCAATTCCAGCGGCCACTCCTTCCTCTCGGTGCGGAACGTCTCTGACCACGACATCGAGGTGGGCGGCCTGCGGATCGCGCCCGACACCGAGATGACCTTCAGCCCCCGCGGCAACCGCTGGGAGCACACCGGCATCTGGTACAATCTGGAGGGCTACTACAAGCGCTATCTGGCCGATTCCTACTACCAGAACATCTATGCTGTCCAGACCTCGCTGGATCAGGGCCAGCTGGACGTGGTCAACCGCAACCTTGCCAAATCTGACCACTGGTCGGCCTACTTCAACTGCGCCGCCTTTACCGAGAGCATGTGGAACGCGGTCTGCGCCGACACCCTTTCCGCCGGGCAGCCCTACACCCCGGAGAACCTGCGGAACGACATTCTGGCCAAGTACGGCAATCTGGCCGCATACAACCACCAGGTCCCCTACGACTACATTGTTTATTATGGCACCAGCCTGACCCCCAGCAAAGAGTTCGCCTGATTTTTTGATTTGTTGGATACAACATCTTGATTTTCACGTCATTCCGCGCTATCATGGGTGTGTTTGAATCCACGCGCCAAGGGAGGACACCATGACAGACGCATCGACCACATCAAGACCGCTGTTCAACCGCCAACAGCTCATTTCACTTTTCCTGCCGCTGGTGGCAGAGCAGGCCCTCAGCATCTCCATCGGTCTGGCGGACACCCTGATGGTCTCCTCGGTGGGCGAAGCCGCCGTTTCGGGCGTGAGCCTGGTGGACTCCTTCAACGTGCTGATGATCCAGCTGCTCAGCGCACTGGCCACCGGCGGCGCGGTGGTCGCCAGCCAGTACATCGGCCACCGGGAGCCCAAACGGGCCAAGGCCAGCGCCGCCCAGATCATGTTCATTATGATCTCGCTCAGCGTGGTCACCGCTGTCATCGTGGCGGTGGGGCGGCACGCCATCCTGCGGGGCATCTTCGGCTCCATTGACGCGGATGTGATGCGCTACGCCGAGACCTATTTCCTGCTCTCAGCCCTGAGCTATCCCTTTATTGGCGTGTACAATGCCGGTGCGGCCCTGTTCCGCGCCCAGGGCAACAGCAAAATCAGTATGCTTTCCAGCCTGGTGATGAACGTGGTGAACATTGGCGGCAACGCCATCCTGATCTACGGGTTCGGCATGGGCGTGATGGGTGCGGCCACCGCCAGCCTCGTGAGCCGGATGATCGCCTGCTTCACCGTGATGTTCCTGCTGCAGAAGCCGGACTGTGCGCTGCGCATCGACCACCTCACCGACCTGAAGCCCGACCTCGACCTCATCAAGCGCATCCTGAAAGTCGGCATCCCCGCCGGCATCGAGAACGGCATGTTCCAGATCGGCAAGCTGTCGGTCTCCAGCCTGACCAGCACGCTGGGCACCGCCGCCATTGCCGCAAACGCCGTGGCAGGCAACATCTCCAGCTTCCTGAACGTGCCCGCCTCCGCCGTGGGCATCGGCGCGCTGACCGTTGTGGGCCAGTGTCTGGGTGCCGGGGAAAAGGTGCAGGCCAAGCGCTATTCCCGCCTGCTGCTCCTGACCGCCTACGCCGGGGACTGGCTGATGAACCTTTCCGGCCTGTTCTTCCTGAACAAGCTGGCGCTCTCCTGGTTCAACCTCTCGCCGGATGCCTACGGCATGGCACTGGAGCTGATGGTCTGGTTCAACGCTGTATCGCTGATCCTGTGGCCCTCCAGCTTCACTCTGCCCAACATCCTGCGCGCCGCCGGAGATGCCGCCTTTACCATGACGGTCAGCGTCATCTCCATGTGGGTGTTCCGGGTGGCCTTCTGCTACCTGATGGTGCTCAAGTTCCACTGCGGCCTGCTGTTCATCTGGATGGGCATGTTCCTGGATTGGGCCATGCGCTCGCTGTTCTTCTGCGTCCGCTTTGTCCGCGGCAGGTGGATGGAACAAAAGGTGATCTGAGTTTCCGTATATCCGGCCCTCTCCGCCATTACAGTTTTGGCGGGGAGGGCCTTTTTTGTGCAGGAAACCCGCATCCTGTCTCGTATCAATAGGCAGAAGCTTCTCTCCCCTGCATCCGCTTCCCCAAAGCATACCAAATTCCGCGCGGATGTGTTCACGATTTTGTCAGCTTTTTGTCTTGTTTTCTTCGTCTTTGCGCGGTATAATCATACGCTGCAAAGAACTTTAGGCGGGGCTGCGGCCCCCATTCCAGAAAAGGAAGTGTGTTCCATGCGCAACTGGTTTTCCCGCCATCCCGTTTCGTTCATGGCGTTTTATCTCCTGTTTTACCTTTCGGCGTTCCATTGGCTCGAAGTCCATATTGCCGTGCCCGATGTTCTGGTGCACTGCCATCTGGACGACCTGATCCCCTTTTGCAAATACGCCATCGTGCCCTACTTTGCGTGGTTCCTGTGGATTCCGTTCACCCTGTTCTACCTGCTGTGGAAAGCGCCCCGGGCCGACTTCTGGCGGCTCTGCCTGCCCCTGTTTGCGGGCATGACCATTGCGCTGGCCTGCTATGTCATCCTGCCCACCGGCCTTGACCTGCGGCCCTACCGGGTGTACGGCAGCGACCTCTTTGCTCAGGCCGTGCGGACGCTCTATGCCACCGACACGCCCCTCAATGTCTGCCCCTCCATCCATGTGTTCAACTCCGTCACCCTGATGATGGCCTATTACCGCAGCCGCATCTTTGAAACGCCGGGCCGCCGCTGGATGCGGCCCGCTTCCGCCGCGCTCTGCGTCTCCATCATCGCGTCCACCGTTCTGCTCAAGCAGCACAGCTGCATTGATGTATTGCTGGGCATCCTCCTGGCCATGGCGCTGGATACCGGCATGACCGCACTGGAACGCAGCGACGCAAGAGCCTTGCAGCGGCTTTGAATCTGTACGGAAGAACACCCATGCCGGCGCTGGCATGGGTGTTTTTGCATTTTGGGGCATTACGGAGCCGGAGCAGTGAACTCCTTCAGGTGCGCTGTATCCAGCTCTTCGGCATCTTTGGCCGCTGATGTATAGGAAATTTTCAGATATTTCAGGGCCGTATCGTTTGCCAGCAGTTTTTTGCAGGTTTCCGTATCAAACGTGATGTTGTTGGTCAGATCCAGCCAGATCAGCTGCGGCATCTGGGTCAGGGGAGTATAATCCATGTCTTTGTAGGTTTCCTGTGCACCCTGAGAGAGGGACATACTCAGATACTGCACACTGCTCTCCGCCAGCGGGGCAAAGCTGTCGATCTCCGGCCCTTGGCACAGCTGCAGAAAGCTCAGATTTTCCATCTGCTTCAGCGGTTCCAGCGAACCGATCCGGGTCACGTCCAGTCTCAGGACCCGCAAGTCAGCTCCGGCCAGCTGGGTCAGATCGACCTCACTGCCGGTGATCCACAGCATCTTCAGCGACTTCATCTGCGCCAGTGCCGAAAGGTCGGAGACATTGGAATCCGCCCGGATCCCGTCACTGCCATATTCCAGCTTTACCACAGAATCCAGCTTTGCAAAGGTCGGGAATGCGCTGCTCTCCACACTGGGCACACTCAAAAGCATCAGATTTTTGCATTCTTCCAGACCTGTCAGATCTGTAATGGGTGGGGCTCCCCTTCTATTATTGACCGACAATACCTGCAAGCTGTCAAAATGCCGCAGATCTGCGAGCGAAACCACCGGATCATACGTTCCCTCTACGCTGACTGCGCAGGCTGCCAGCTGCTCATTGCTGCTGACGTTTCCCCCAATGTCCACCCCGTCCGTTGCATCTTTGACGAGGAGATCTTTCACGCCGGTTCCGGAATTTATCGAGACTCGCTGATAATCCCAGACATCGCTGTGATAGATATCTCCCTTCGGGCGGTCAAGCCATTTCCGGACGTGCTTTTCCATCACAGGGTCCTGCCACTCAATGACATAATCCTCCCCATGTTCGGCGTGACTGGCCGGAACCGTAAGTGTCGTCTGCTGAACGAAAACATCCTGCATTTCCGAACGGAAAGGTCCCGGTCCCAGATTCAAAGAGCCTGCACATGCACTGAACAAAAGCATTGCGCAGATCGGCAGGCTCAAGGCTTTTAACATTTTACGCATAACAGGCTCCTTTCTATTTCGGCAAAATCTCTAGTTATATTTTACCATAGATTGTTTTTTTGTAAAGAAAAACCCACGATCTTTGCACAGGCATGGCAAAAATCGTGGGTTTGCTTAAAACAGATTTTCCGGCAGGCAGATATCCTGCTTTGGCACCTTGTCCCAGGAAAAGTCTGGGATCAGGCTTTCCGGGGTGCGGGGAGCCGGTTCAGGTTGGAGACCATAGGCAAAGGCAAGCCTGCCTACGATCTCTTCCGCCGTATACTTTGCCCGGAGATTTTCCAGGCTCTGGTCCCCGTCCCGTTTGGACAGGCGGCGGCCATCGGGAGCCAGCAGAAGCGGGCAATGGGCAAACTTTGGGGCGGGCAGGCCCAGCAGACGGTAAAGATAGAGCTGCCGGGCGGTGGAAGAGAGCAGGTCCGCGCCCCGCACCACCTCTGTGACCCCCATCCGGGCATCGTCCACCACCACAGCCAGCTGGTAGGCAAACACGCCATCGGCGCGGCGGAGGTAGAAATCCCCGCAGTCGCGGAGCAGGTTCTCGGTGTGGGGGCCCATACAGCCATCGGTGAAGGTGATGTCCTCATCGGGCACCATGAGACGATAGGCCGGGGCCTTCTTTTTGCGCTTTTCGGCGATCTGCTCCGCCGTCAGCCCCCGGCAGGTGCCGGGATAGATCACATTGCCGTCGGAGGTGTGGGGTGCGCTGGCGGCATGGAGCTGGGCACGGGAGCAGAAACAGGGGTAAACAAGGCCCTGTGCTTCCAGTTTGTTATAGCTCTCGGTGTAGATGGCGGCGCACTCGCTCTGGTAATAGGGGCCGTTGGGGCCGCCGCTGCTGCCGCCCTCGTCCCAGACAAGGCCCAGCCAGCGCAGGTCCTCTTCCAGTGCGTCGGCATATTTGCGAGGGCAGCGCTCGGCATCCAGATCCTCAATGCGCAGAACGATGCGCCCGCCCTGACTTCTGGCGCTGAGCCAGGCCAGCAGGCTGCAGGCCAGATTGCCCAGATGCAGCCGCCCGCTGGGGCTGGGGGCAAAGCGCCCGGTCACAGCGCTCACAGGCCCAGCTTCCACTCGCCGTCCACAGGCTGGGAGATGGGCGTGTTATAGAACTCGGCCACAGCCTTTGCCATGTACTCGGCATCCTTGCAGCTGGCGGTCTCCATTGCGGAATGCATGGCCAGCTGTGCCAGACCGATATCCACCATGGGGATCAGGATCTGGTGGCCCAGCAGGTTGCCCAGCGTGGAGCCGCCGGGAACATCCGCGCGGTTTGCGGCCACCTGCACCGGCACACCGGCCTTTTTGCAGATCTCGGCAAAGGCAGCGCCGGTAAAGCCGCTGGTGGTATAGGTCTGGCGGGCATTGTACTTCAGCAGCACACCGCCGCCCATGACCGCCACATTGGCGGGATCGCTCTTTTCGGGGTGGTTGGGGTGGGTGGCGTGGCCATTGTCGGCGCTCAACAGCAGGCTGTTGGTGCAGGCACGGATGCTCTGCTCCCGGGTCACGCCCAGCTTTTCCTCAATGCGGGCCAGCACGTTGGCCATCAGGGTGCCCTGTGCGCCCTGCCGGCTGGAGGAGCCCACCTCCTCGTTGTCGAACATGACCCACATGTCACCGCGGCCTTCCTCCTCGCCGCGGCCCTGCAGGAAGCCCCACAGGGTGGTGTAGGCGCATTCCAGGTCATCGATGCGGCCGGACATGAAGTATTCGCCCTTCAGGCCCACGCGCTCGGCCTTTTCCCGGGTGCAGAGCACCAGGTCAGCGTCCACGATGTCCTCAGCCTTGACCCCGGCCTCCTCAGCCAGAGCGTCCCGCAGGGTGGAGCCTGCCTCACCAAAGATGGGCTGCAGATCCACCTGAGGGTTGTACTTCATGCCGTTGTTCAGGTCATGGCTGAAGTGGATGCAGAGGTTGGGGATGACAGCCAGCGCCCGGTCGGGGTGGACCAGCAGGCTCCGGATGCCGTTCTCCGTGCGGACCAGAATGCGGCCCGCCACGCTCAGGGGACGGTCCAGCCAGGTGGGCATGATCATGCCGCCGTAGCCCTCGGTCTCCGCCTTGGCAAAGACTGCGTCCTTGCCGCCGTCCAGCTGCTTGATGCGCCAGGTGGGAGAATCGCTGTGGCTGGCGGTGACATGCCAGCCGGTCAGCTCGCCCTTGGGCATCCGCCATGCCAGCACGGCAGAGCCGTTGCGGGTGGTGTAATATCTGCCGCCGGGCACCAGCTCCCAGGCTGCGCTCTCGGGGCAGTTCTGGTAGCCGTTCTCCTCCAGGATCTTCACAGCCGCAGCCGTGGAGTGGAAGGCGCTGACACCGGCGTTCAGAAAGTCGAAGAGACCTTCGACGGAAAAGGTGTTATTCTGCATTTTATGTTCTCCTTTATTTTTAGGTTATCCATTGCTAAACCTCTCCGTCATTGCTTCGCAATGCCACTTGTCCGGGTTGCGGCTCCCAACATTCACTTCGTGCAAAGTATTGCACTTGTGCCTTGTTGGCCGCTGCCCCAACAACAACTCCCTTCATCCGCCACTGGCGGCGGTTGTTGTTGTTGCCTAATAGGAGAGGCAGGGGCTTTTTTGGCTCCCCTGTTAGAGGAGCTGTCGCCGCAGACAACTGAGAGGTTTCGCCACAATTATACCGTTTCTCTTATCAAAATGCAATCACACCGGGGCCATCTCGGCAAGCTGCTGTTCAAGCGCATGGCGGAGCTGGGCGGCGTGCAGGCCGCAGACCAGCTGGACCCGGGTGCCCTGCACCACAAGACCTTTATGGGGCAGGGAGAGCAGAGCCCCCATATCCAGCAGCGAGGCATCCCGCACCGTGAGCCGGAGGCGGGTGAAGCAGTTTCCCAGCTGGGCAATGTTCTCCGGCCCACCCAGCGCGGCGATGAACCGGCACACCTCCTGCGGGTCGGCGTACGGGGACTGATCTGCGGAGAGGGCTGCTTCCCGGCCCGGAGTGGGCAGATCCTTTGCCTTGATGAGGACGCTGAACACGGCAAAGTAGGTCAGGGTCTCCGCAAGGCCCAGCAGATAGAGCAGCGGCAGATTCTGCAGCTGCTCCCCGGCGCTCAGGTTGAACACCAGCGACCCCAGCAGGTTGGAGGTAAAGGCCCGGACGTGCAGGACATGGAGCAGCACCATAAAGCCGCCCGTAATGACCGCATGGGCCACCCAGAGCAGGGGCGAAATGAAGCAGAACAGAAAATCAATGGGTTCGGTGATGGAGGCCACCGAGGCCGTGACCGCCAGCGGGATCATAGCGGCGGCGGTACGGGCACGGTTCTCCCTGCGGGCCGTGAAGATGAAGGCCGCTGCAATGCCCAGATAGCCAAAGGTCTTGGTGAAGCCGGTGTACATCCAGACGATGCCGTCTGAGAGGGGCAGGCCCATGGTGTACTCGGTCATGCAGACGGCGTAAGCACCTGTGTAGGTCACAGAGCCCACGGTCAGGCTGCCGCCCAGCGAGGAGAACTGGAAGGGCATATAGATGAGGTGATGCAGGCCGGTGGGGATGAGCAGCCGTTCCAGAAAGCCGTAAAGGAACACACCCGCGTTCCCTGAAGCCGCGATCCAGCCCGTGAGGGCGCTGACCGCCCGCTGCAGCGGCGGGCAGACAAAGCAGAACCCCAGCCCCAGTGCCACCGCCAGCGCCGACAGCCACAAAAACGACCACCGCAGGCCCGAATAGAGCTGGGTGATCATGCCATAAAACTGCTTTTCGCAGGTGCGGTTGAAGAGCCACGCCGCCGCAAAGCCCAGCACGATGCCGCTTGCCACGCCGGTGTCCACCACCTGAATGCCCAGAATGGTGGTCTGGCCCGTGCCCGCAAGGCCGGTCATCCCGTTCGGCTGGGCAAGCAGTCCCAGCGCTTCCAGCGCGGTGTGGTTGGCTGTGAGGAACACAAGGTAGGCCATCAGCGCCAGCAGGGCGGCATCCTGCTTTTCGGTTTTGGCGCGCACGGCAGCCACCCCCACGCAGAGAATGACGCTGAGGTTGTTGATGAGCACCATCATCCCGTTATAGAGCAGCTGACCCACCAGCTGCAGCGGAGCCCACTGCAGCACCGGCAGCGCCTGACACAAGGGCTTGCTGGTGAGCAGCGCTCCCAGCACCAGCAGCAGGCCCGCCGCCGAAAGATAAGACAGCGGCGACAGCAGCGACTGTGAAAAGCGTTCCAGCCGCCGCAGAAATTTCTGCATCAGTTTCTCCCCCTTTTCCCGGTTCTTCACTCATTTCTCCCAGTTTGACCATGGCCGAATTATACGCGCCAGCGCAAAAAATGTCAATCCCGCCCGACTGAGAAAAAAACGACAAAAGTTTGTATAGTTTGCACAGCCGGGGTGAAAAATCGTCCTGCGCACGCCGATTGACAACAGCCCGGCAGAACAGTATACTAGAAATGTACCAGAGCAGTTTCTCCGGCAGATGGGCCGGAACACGATAAAAGGAGGCTTTCCTATGATTCGCAAGCGTATTCTTTCCCTGCTGGTCTGCGCCGCCTTGCTGTGCGGCGTGCTGGCAGGCTGCAGCACCTCTTCCGGCAGCACTGCCGCTTCCGGCTCTTCCGCTTCTGCAAGCGAGAGCATCCCCTCTTCCACCGTGACCGCCGACACTGGCAAGGTGGGCCCGCTGGACGCAGGCGAGAACTCCCTGTTCTCCCTCTCTGACCCGGACGATGCCTTTGCCCCCTGCCTCGGCTGGGGCCCCGGCGTGTCCGGCTGCTCGCTGAAATCCGTCATCGCGGCGGCTTCCCTGCTGAAATGGGCCGATGGCTGCAACATGAGCATCCAGCCGGTCAGCGACATCAAAGATGCCTATACCCAGTGGTTCGACAGCCTGAGCGCCGATGACCAGCAGAGCTTTGCCGATACCTGGCCGCTCATCAAGGCCGATGCCGAGACCCTGCTGACCGACAAGGACAGCATGACCGGCCGCATCGAGGATGCCGGTCTGGATGCCAAAGAGCTGCCCGGCTGTTCCGAGGAAAACTGGAAAGCCCTGGCCGATGTCATTGACGTACTGGTTCCGGCTTCCAGCGAGTATTGATCGTTCCGTCTGCCCCTGAATGCAAGAGACATAAAAATAAGCCCGACGTTGTCGGGCTTATTTTTATGTTCAGATCTTCTTCAGGGTGTACTGGCGGGTGCCCATGCCGATCTTTTCGGCCTGCTCCAGCGTTGCCTTCCACTCGACATTGGGGTTGGAATCCTTGAAGTTGTCGTGGTGGCAGTTCCAGCCGGGCTTTGCAAGGTTCTGGCCCAGCTGACTGTTGGGCAGGGGCTGTGCGTTCAGGCAGGCATCGGCACAGGCCTGATCCAGCGCCACGGGGTCAAAGGAGGCGAACATGCCGATATCCGGCAGGATGGGGGCATCGTTCTCGCCGTGGCAGTCACAGTTGGGGCTGATATCCTGCACCAGGCTGATGTGGAAGCAGGGGCGGCCTGCACAGACGGCGGCGGCGTACTCTGCCATCTTGCGGTCCAACTCCTCGTTGGCGCTGCTGTCGATGGAATAGATGGCATCGAAGTTGCAGGCACCGATGCAGCGGCCGCAGCCCTTGCACTTTTCGTAATCAATGACCGCCTTGTTGTTCTCATTGTAGCGGATGGCATCGGAGCCGCACTCCTTAGCGCAGCGGTGGCAGCCGCGGCAGAGCTCCTCCTGCACGGCGGGCTTACCGGAGGAGTGCTGTTCCATCTTGCCCGCACGGGAACCGCAGCCCATGCCGATGTTCTTGATGGCTCCGCCGAAGCCAGTCGCTTCGTGGCCCTTGAAGTGGGTCAGGCTGATGAAGATGTCGGCATCCATAATGGCGCGGCCGATCTTGGCGGTCTTGCAGTATTCGCCGTTGGGCACGGGCACCTCAAGCTCATCGGTACCGCGCAGGCCATCGCCAATGATGATCTGGCAGCCGGTGGTCATGGGCCAGAAGCCGTTTTCCTGCGCGCAGCTCAGGTGCTCCAGCGCGTTCTTACGGCTGCCAGGGTACAGCGTGTTGCAGTCGGTCAGGAAGGGCTGGCCCCCCTGCTCCTTGCACAGGTCTGCCACTACCTTGGCGTAGTTCGGGCGCAGGAAAGCCAGGTTGCCCAGCTCACCAAAGTGCATCTTGATGGCCACGAACTTGCCGTCCATATCAATGCTCTTGATGCCCGCCGCAATGCACAGGCGGCGCAGTTTTTCGGTCAGGCTGGTGCCCACAGGACACCGGAAGTCGGTGTAATATACAGTCGATGCTTCCATAGGGATCTCCTCCGTTTTTGACAATTTCAGGCGCGGCACTCTCCCGCCGCCGGGTTCTCTCTTTATGGCTCCAGTATAACACAAGGCCGGGGCCGGTGCAATTGCCCCGGGACGCAAAAAAGCCGCCCGGGCGGGCGGCTGGGGGGTTGGGATCAACAGGCTTCATCCCCAAAGAACGGCTTTACTGTATTCAGGTTCTCACCATTGCGGCGGGCCTTCCCCTGCTCGTAGGCCACTCGGGTGGCTTCTTCCACAAACGCTTTGACCTCAGGGGATGCAGCAGACCACGTAACATTGAATTGTCGGCATATTTTGTAAAAGGTGCGGTAAAACTCCTCCCGCTCCGGATCTCTCTCAAAATATTCCCGTGCTGTCATCTTACAAACACCTCACTTCAAGTACATAACAAATACTTTCATTGCAGCTTCACCGGAAAGCTCATAGCGTGGAGCTCCACCAAAACTCGGAAGAGGACTTGCACCATAATTCTGCACATAGTGCTCTGCCAGCTCCGGAACCTTTGCTTCAAAGGTAACCGTTCCACCGCACGCATGGTCAATGGACAGCTTGATGCCGTAGGCAATCAGGACCCGCCCTATTCCATGGTATTTTCTGGCCTGTCCAACAATTGTCGGATTGCTCTGCGGCTGGCTCTCAATATAAGTGATGTGAACCATTACATCATTTTCCAATATTTCATACGCAGCCAGAGCAACCAGTTCCCCATCTGCGGTTTTCAGCGCATATTTTTCAAAGGAATTACTCTGAATATACTCCGACATCCAGCTTGTCTGCCAGTGTGGCTCTTTTTCCGTTTGTGCCGCATCCGTTTTTTTCATCCGCGTGATTTGTACGCCAATTTTCTGGTTATCACCGGCATCTACAATAAACGGAACAAATCTTGCCATAAGCGCCTCTCCTCCGAATCCCCTTCCGAACTGACAATATTATTATACTCGTTCATGTGCATTTTTTCAACAATGGCGCAAAAAAGCCGCCCGGACGGGCGGCTGGGGGGTTCGGGAGCGATTTACGCAATGGCGGTGATGGCGGCCACGGCCAGGACGATCAGGCCCAGCACGATGCGGTAGAGGCCGAAGAACTTGAAGTTATGGCGCTTGACGTAATCCATCAGGAAGCGGATGGCGGCAAGGCTGACCACAAAGGCGACCACGCAGCCCACCACGAGAACAGCGATCTCGGTGCCGGTCATCGCAGCGCCGGAGAGGACGAACTTGACCACCTTGAGCAGGGACGCGCCCGCCATAACCGGGATGGCGAGGAAGAAGGTGAACTCGGCCACGCAGGCACGGGACAGACCCAGCAGCAGGCCGCCCACGATGGTGGCACCGGAGCGAGAGGTGCCGGGGATGATGGCCAGCATCTGCCACACGCCGACGATGAAGGCTTCGCGGTAGGTGATCTGTTCCAGCCGGGTGACATGCGGGGCGGTGCGGCGGTTCTCCACAAGGATGAAGAGGACACCGTACAGGATCAGCATGGCGGCGACCGTGATGTAATTGTAGAAGCGGGTCTCAAACCAGTCGTCCAGCGGGCTGATGATGAGCACCGGGATGGTGGCGGCCACCACCTTGAACCAGAGCTGCCAGACGGCAGGTTTGGAGCAGACGCGGCCATGGCGCAGGCCGAAGGGCCAGAGCTTATTCCAGAACAGCACCACCACGGCCAGAATGGCACCCAGCTGGATGACCACGCGGAACATGGACATGAATTCCTCGCTGGCGTTGAACTTGACCACCTGCTCCACCAGGATCATGTGACCGGTGGACGAGATGGGCAGCCACTCGGTGATGCCCTCCACAATGCCCATCAGGATGGCTTTCAGTATTTCAAGAAACATGGGTTCTCCTCCCTGCAAAGCGGCACAGGCGCTCTGCGCACATTCAGATTGGGTTCGCTTTCCAGTATATCATATTCTGAGAGCCTGCGCACGAAAAATCACAAATTTTATACAGAAGCACTGTCTGCTTTTTCTGTATTTATCTGCCACGGGAAATATGCTATACTGGACACAACGTTTTTCCCTGTGTTTCCTTCTGACACGGACTGCCGGGCCAGACAACAACAGATTTTGAACAATGAGGTGACATCCATGAATATTCTGGTGATCGGCTGCGACCAGGTGGGCGCGGCACTGGTGCGGGATCTGGAACGCATCGGCCATGATATTTCCCTGATCGAAAAGGACCCCGAGCAGCTCAAGCGGCTGGACAGCTTTGATGATTATTCCTTTGGCGGCACGGCCCTTGTGGGCGACCCCACCGATCCCGACATCCTCAAGCAGGGCGGTGTGGAGAACTGCGACGCGGTGGCCGCTGTGTGCGAGGATGACTCCGTGAACCTGATGGCCGCACAGATCGCAAAGAACATCTTCCGGCGCGAAAAGGTCATCTGCCGCGTCTCTGACCCGCATTTGCAGGTGCTCTACCACAAGACCTACGAGCTGGACACGATCTGCCCCACCATCCTGACAGAGCAGGCCGTGTTCCGTGCGCTGGCGAAGTGAGGAGTAAAACCTCTCCGGCAATACGAAACATTGAGGGAGAGGTTTTATCCCAAAATAGCTTTACTTAAAGTAATACGAGGTATCAATATGAAAGTTTGTATTGCAGGCGGCGGGCGTGTTGGGCGGTATCTGGCCCAGAGCCTGCTGACGAACCACCATTCGGTGGTCATCATTGAACCCATCGAGGCCCAGTGCCGGATGCTGGCAGATTCGCTGGACATCCCCGTGATCTGCGGCGATTCCATCAGCGTGGACACCCTGCGCACCGCCGATGTTGGCAGCTGCAACGCCTTTGTGGCCGTGACCGGCTCGGACGAGGATAACCTCGTGGCCTGCCAGATCGCCAAGCGGGAGTTCGGCGTGGACCGCACCGTGGCCCGGGCCTCCAACCCCAAGAACCGGGAGCTGCTGCACACCTTAGGCGTGGACACCGTGGTCTGCGGCACCGACAACCTGAGCCACATTCTGGAGCGGGAGATCGAAACGGATACCATCCGCCAGCTGCTCAGCCTGGGCGGCGGCACAGCCAGCCTGAACGAGATCCTGCTGCCCGAGAACTTCAAGTTTGCGGGCAAGGCCATCATGGATGTGCCCATTCCCGGCGATGCCATTCTGGTCAGCATCACCCGCGACACCGAGTTCATCATCCCCCACGGCAACACCGTTCTGCTGCCCTGGGACCGCATCCTGGTGCTGACGCAGGACGATACCCTGCACCTGCTGACCGATGCCTGGGAGCTGAACAGCAAGTGACGGAGCGGGAGCTGCGCCGCACGGCGCTCATCATCCCGCCCCGGGGCCGGGCTGTGCTCTGCTGCTGGGCCGCCATCCCGGGCCTGTTTGCGGCTCCCTTTGTGTTCTGGCAGAGCCTGCCCGCCGGGATGGTGTTCTGCCTGCTCTGGGCCGCACTGGTGGCGGTGGTGTACCAGCGTGCCTGCAGCTATGCCGCCGCGCTGGGCGCGGAGACCCTGACGGTGTACTCCGGCATCGTCTTCCCGCTGCGGCGGGCGGTCCGACGCAGGGCCGTAACAGGGCTGTTCCGGCTGCGCACGCCGCTGCTCCGGCTGGCAGGGGTATCGGTGGTCGTCATCACGGCACCGGGCACGCGGCTTATTTTACCGGCGGTCCCGGCAGAGCAGGCCGCTGCCCTCACCCATGCCCTTGCGGAGGAAATCCGATGAACGAACGCCGCCTGCACCCCTTTACCGTCCTGCGGTTTCTGCGCAAGACGCTGGTGGTCTATCTGCTGCCGCTGGTTCAGGTGCTGTTTGAGCGGAACTGGACAGCCCTGCACACGGCTCTGCGGCAGGATGCGCTGCTGTTCCTTCTGCTCTGCGCCGTGAGCTGGGGCATCCTGCGTGTGAGCAGCTGGAGCATGGATGACACCGGAGTCTTTCATCTGCACTGGCGGCTGGGCATCCGGCTGGATCGTGCCCTGCGGGGCGAGATGCTGGCGGCACTGACCATCGACCGGCCCCTGCTCTACCGGATGGCCGGAGCAAGCCGCCTGACCCTTTACCCGGTGGGCGCAGCGCAAAAGCACACCCTTTCGGTCTGCCTGCCCAAAGCCGATGCCGAGGCGGTGGCAGACCAGCTGATGCCTCTGGTAAATCCTACCCTGCACCGGCCCGCCGGAGGGGAGCGGGCGGCGCTGGGTTTTCTGGGGGCCAACAGCCTCTCCACGCTGGCCCTGTTTGTGCTGGCCGTGCGCCAGACCCGGGATGTTCCGGACTGGAACCCTGCCGTTTTTGCCCAGATCCAGATGAGCTTTCTGGCCCGATTCGCGGCGCGGTGGCTCCCTGCAGGCGCGGCTTGGCTGCTGGCGGCTGCTGGCTTTCTGCTGGGGGCCAGCCTGATGCGCAGCTTTGCCCAGACCGTGCACTACACTGTCTGGCACACGGCCGACCAGATCGGCAGCCGGGGCGGCTGGCTGGGGCACTTCGAGTGCCGGGTGCGGACAAGCGAAATCAGCTTTGCAGATGTCCGCATCTCCCCCGCTGCCCGGCTGATGAAGCGCTGGCCGGTCTTTGTAACGGCAGGCGGCTGCTCCCCCGAGCTGCCGCTGTTCGTCTACCGCAGCGGCGAGGAAGCATTGTTCCGGGAGCTGCTGCCGGAGTTCCGGATGCCGCCCGACCTGCTGGCCCGCACCGAGCAGCGCAGTCTCATCTTTTTTGCACCGGCAGGCATTCCCTTTGCCCTCTGCCTCCTGCTGACGCTGGTCTCGGCCACAGTGCTGCCCCAGCTGACCGTGACCCTGCTCATCCCCACGCTCTTCTTTGGGGCACTGCTGGCCGGAGCCGCGGCCGGCTACCGGCGGGAGGGTCTCTGGCTGCGGGAGGGCCGCATGACCCTGCGGCGGCAGCAGGGGCTCTACCTGCACTGCATCTGTGTGTTTCACCCGGATGTCTGCCTGACCGCAGCACAAAGCCCCTGGGCTGCCAGCGTTGGCCGCACCAACCTGACCCTGACCTTTCCCGGCTGGGTAAAACTCAAGGTGAGGAGCGTGCCGCTGCGGGATGCGGAGAAATTTTTCAGATTTATGGAAACGAATTAAACCTCTCAGCCGCCGATCGGCGACAGCTCCCCCAATAAGGGGAGCCCTTGGCATAAAGATAAAGTTATTTGTTCTTAGGGGAAGTAAAATTGTTATGATTCATACAGTATTATTTGATTTGGACGGCACTTTGCTGAACACCATCGATGATCTGGCTGATGCAGGCAACTGGGTGTGTGCACAGCATGGGTGGCCGGAGTTTACGGTGGAGCAGTTCAAGCACATGGTGGGCAACGGCATCCCGAAGCTCGTGGAGCGGTTTTCGCCCGCCGATGCCCGCACACCGGAGCAGCTGGCCGCTACGCTGGCGGAGTTTACCGCCCGGTACGATGCCCACAAGGAGGACAAGACCGCGCCTTACCCGGGCATTGCTGCCCTCATTGACGCGCTGAACACCGCGGGCGTGCAGTGCGCGGTGTTCTCCAACAAGGCTGACCCGCTGTGCGGCAAGATCATCGAGCATTATTTCGGGGCAGGTCGGTTTGTTCTGGTGCGGGGCAGCCGCCCGGGCGTGCCCACCAAGCCCGACCCCACCGGTGTTTACAGCCTGATGCAGGACCTGCACGCAGACCCTGCCAGCACCCTGTTTGTGGGCGACAGCGATGTAGATATCCTGACCGGGCACAATGCCGGTCTGCCTGCCATGGGGGCGCTGTGGGGCTTCCGGGGCCGCGCAGAGCTGACTGCTGCCGGAGCCGATGCACTGGCCGGCGTGCCTGAGGATATTTTAGAATACGTTAGAACACATTAAAGGAACGACCCTCTCCGGTGCTGTGAAGCACGGACGGAGAGGGTCGATTTTTATTTGCAGACTGTTCACAGGATGTTTCTTGCATAAACTCCCCTGTTTTCCTATAATATAGTTCCTATTTGAAACAATGGAGAAACGGAGGACTTGCCCATGGCAGCTGAAAAGAAAACTTCCCCCAACGTAGAGAGCCGCCTGCGCCACAACATCCTGAAAATGCCCCAGGAGGTGTATGCCGCCAGCGGCATCGTCATCAACGGGCGGCGGCTGAAAAGCTTTGTATTCACCACCGACCTTGCCATCATCCGCAACTGCGATGCGGACGCGGTGTTCGCGGTCTATCCTTTCACGCCCCAGCAGGCCATCAGCGATGCCATCATCAAGGCATCCTACATCCCGGTGTTCTGCGGTGTGGGCGGCGGCACCACCCACGGCGTGCGCACCCTGAACCTTGCCCGCGACGTGGAGAGCCAGGGTGCCATGGGCGTGGTGCTCAATTCCCCCATCTCTGACCTGAACCTGCTGGCGGTTTCGCGGGTGGTGGACATCCCGGTCATCATCACAGTGACAAAAGAGGACACTAACATCCAGAGCCGCATTGATTCCGGGGCATCCATCCTGAATGTGGCCTGCAGCACCAACACGCCCCGGGTGGTGGCAAAGATCCGGGAGCAGTTCCCGGATGTGCCCATCATCGCCAGCGGCGGCAAGACCGGCGAGAGCATTTCCGCCACCATTGCGGCGGGTGCCAACGCCATTACCTACACGCCGCCCTCTCCGGCTGTGCTGTTCAAGGAAATGATGGAGAAATATCGGGAATGATTTACGCTAGACGCTGTAACTTTTTTCTGTTACAGCGTCTTTTTTACGCCATGGAAGGAGATATTTCAGAAATTTTTGAATTTTTGCGAAATAATTGTTGACAAATCGCGGTCGATTGGATATAATAATAAAGCACTGTTCAAGTGCACAAAATAAATATGGCGGTATAGCTCAGTTGGCTAGAGCATTCGGTTCATACCCGAAGTGTCACCGGTTCAAATCCAGTTACCGCTACCACATTACAGAGTTTCGCTAAGATAAGGGGGACGGTCGTCCGCAATAGTGGATGATGAAAGTCGGAGGTTTTAGCGAAGCTCTGTATTTCTAAGGCCCGTTGGTCAAGCGGTTAAGACACGGCCCTTTCACGGCTGTAACATGGGTTCGATTCCCGTACGGGTCACCAAAAAGCTTCTGATTGAAAAATCAGGAGCTTTTTTCTTTTTGTTTTTTCTACACAACAAAACCCCGCCGTCTGCATCACGCGGACGGCGGGGTTTTCAACATTTTATGAGTGCTTTGTGGAAAAGCTCAGGTTCAGCCCTTCTTGTGGGTGGGAACCATAACTTCCAGGCCGCCCATGTAGGGCTGCAGCACCTTGGGGATGGTCACGGAGCCATCGGCCTGCAGATGATTCTCCAGGAAGGCGATCAGCATACGCGGAGGAGCCACGCAGGTGTTGTTCAGGGTGTGGGCCAGATAGCTCTTGCCGTCCTTGCCCTTGACGCGGATGTGCAGGCGGCGTGCCTGTGCATCGCCCAGGTTGGAGCAGGAGCAGACCTCGAAGTACTTCTGCTGGCGGGGGCTCCAGGCCTCGATATCGCAGCTCTTGACCTTCAGGTCAGCCAGATCGCCGGAGCAGCAGTTCAGCTGGCGCACGGGGATTTCCATGCTGCGGAACAGTTCCACGGAGTTCTTCCAGAGCTTCTCGTACCAGTCGGCGCTCTCCTCGGGGCGGCAGACCACGATCATCTCCTGCTTCTCGAACTGGTGGATGCGGTAGATGCCGCGCTCCTCGATGCCGTGTGCGCCCTTCTCCTTGCGGAAACAGGGGCTGTAAGAGGTCAGGGTCAGAGGCAGAGTGGCCTCGTCCAGGGTCTGGTCGATGAAGCGGCCGATCATGGTGTGCTCACTGGTACCGATCAGGTACAGATCCTCGCCCTCGATCTTGTACATCATGGCATCCATTTCGGGGAAGGACATCACGCCCTGCACCACGTTGCCGTGCATCATAAAGGGAGGAATGACATAGGTGAAGCCCTTGTCGATCATAAAGTCGCGGGCATAAGCCAGCACAGCCTCGTGCAGGCGGGCAATGTTGCCCAGCAGGTAGTAGAAGCCATTGCCGGCAACGCGGCCAGCAGCGTCCATATCGATGCCGTCAAAGCTCTCCATGATCTCGGTGTGGTACGGGATGGGGAAATCGGGCACCACAGGCTCGCCAAAGCGCTGAGCCTCCACGTTGTAGGTGTCATCGGGGCCGATGGGCACACTGGGGTCGATCATCTGGGGGATGGTGTACATGATCTCCTGGATGCGGTCAGCCAGCTTGGCTTCCTCGGCTTCCAGCTCTGCCATCTTGTCCGCGTCGGCCTTGACGGCGGCGTTGTTGGCATCGATCTGTGCCTGCAGCTGGGCCTTCTGGGCCTCGTCGGTGCACTTCTTCAGCTGACCGAACAGAGGGCCGTTGGCCTTGCTCAGCTTGTTGCGGGCAGCCTTCAGGCTCTCAACTTCCTTCAGGCACTCGCGGTACTTTGCGTCCTTCTCGATGACTTCATCCACCAGAGGGAGCTTGGCATCCTGGAACTTCTTCTTGATGTTTTCCTTGACAGCATCCGGGTTGTCACGGACAAATTTGATATCAAGCATGATTTACTCTCCTTACTCTATTTCGGTTCGCATGGGGCGGGTAAGCCCTTTCCCATGCCGTTCAAAGGCGGCGTGCGCCTTAGATCGCTATGTTTTTCTTCTCGGGCAGGCTTGCCTTCGTACAACCTCTCAGTCGGGCTTGCGCCCGCCAGCTCCCCTAGCAGGGGAACCTCTGGCGTATACGAAAAGCTTCCATCGGCTGCCAAGGCCTCTCCTACTGGGCAACAACAATGACGGAGAGGTTTAATCCTCAACCTGATATTGCCCTAATAAGTTTGCAAAAGCCTTCAGCTGCTCATCCGAGTAGAAGTGGACGGTCAGCTTGCCCTTGCCGTCGTGGTAGGCCACATTGACCTCACTGCCCAGCGCCTGCTTCAGGCTCTCCTCCACCTCCACAGGCAGGGTGCCGCGCGGGGCGGGCTCCACAGGCTCTTTGGGGGGCTTGGCCAGCTTTTTGCACAGGGCCTCTGCCTGCCGGACATTCAGCTCATGGTCGGCAATGATCTGTGCCGCCTGCTCCTGCAGCTCCGGGGTGGGCAGGCCCAGCACCACCTTTGCGTGGCCGGTGGTGAGGAAACCGCCCTTCAGCAGCTCCAGCACCGTTTCGGGCAGGTTGAGCAGACGCAGGCTGTTGGCCAGTGCACTGCGGCTCTTGCCCAGTTTGCGGGCGGCCTGCTCCTGGGTCAGGTCACAGCGGGTCATCAGCTCCCGGATGCCCAGTGCTTCTTCCACCGGGTCCAGATCCTCGCGCTGAAGGTTTTCCACCAGCGCCAGCTCCATGGCCTGCTCATCTGTGACATCCTTCACGACGACGGGTGCCTCGGTCAGGCCCGCCATCCGGCAGGCACGCCAGCGGCGCTCACCGGCCACGATGAGATAGCGGTCTACCCCGTGGGGCCGCACCGCGATGGGCTGCAGCAAACCGTGCTCTGAGATGCTGGCCGCCAGCTCTGCCAGCGTTTCCTCATCAAAGGTCTTGCGGGGCTGGGCCGGGTCCGGCTCGATCTCCCGCAGGGGCAGTGTCTCGATCCGGTTATCGGACTCAAAGCTGGGGGCTGTGTCCTCAAACAGACTTTCCAGGCCCCGGCCCAGTCCTCCTCTTTTTTTTGCCATAGGTTACGCTTCCCCCTGCTTCACTTGTTCCAGTGCGCTTTTCTGCTCGGCGGGGGCACTGTTCCCTTTTGTGCGGCGGCGTGCCGGCTCATGCGGGCGGTTGTTCTTTACGAACTCAATGGCGAGATCCATATAGGCCTCGCTGCCCTTGCCCTTGGGCTCATAGAAATTGATGGGCTGGCCGTAGCTGGGCGCTTCCGAGATGCGGATGGTGCGCGGGATGGTGGTCTTGTAGACCTTGGAGCCAAAATACTTTTTGACCTGATCCACCACCTGCAGCGTCAGGTTGAACCGCCCGGAGAACATGGTGAACACCACGCCCTCGATGTCCAGATAGGGGTTGTACTTCTTGCGGATGGTCTTGAGGGTGCTGATGAGCTCCGACAGGCCCTCCAGTGCGTAATACTCACACTGGATGGGGATAAGCACGCTGTCGCAGGCGCACAGACCGTTCAGGGTGAGCAGATCCAGGCTGGGCGGGCAGTCCACAAAGATGAAGTCATAGTCCTTCTGCACCGAGGCCAGCGCCTTGCGCAGGCGGCTTTCGCGGCACGGCAGATCGATCATTTCCAGACCCGCACCCGCAAGCCGGGTGTTGGAACCGATGACATCGGTGCGGAACTCGGTCTTGCGGATGGCATCCTTTGCCTCCGCCTCACCGATCAGCAGCTCATAAGTACCCACATCGACACTCCGCTTGGGAATGCCGTAACCGGTGGTGGTATTGCCCTGCGGGTCCAGATCGACGATGAGCGTCTTTTTGCCCAGAGCCGCAACGCAGGACGAAAGGTTCACGGCCGTGGTGGTCTTGCCCACGCCGCCTTTTTGGTTTGCAATTGCAACGATTTTAGCCACGCTCTTTGTTTCCTCCCGGGAAAATTATTTGTTCCACGTGGAACATTCGAGGCCGGGTCCCGCTGTTTTCCCACCAGCAAAGCCCCTTTAAAGACTAGTATAGCACATCAGCGCGGCTTTTTGAACCTGTTTCCCGATTATTTTGCGTAAAAACCCTGTGGAATTGCATTTTTTGTGAAAATTGCGATGCGTTTTATCTTTGCGCGGCTGCGGTTGGAATGCGCACCGTGTATTCGATATAGCCGTCCCGCTCTTCCCTGTGGGCCGTGGCAGGCACACCGTTGTCCGTCATCAGCCGGATGGCATGGTCGATGGTGTTGACAAAGATGCGCACATCCTTGACCATGGAGATGCGGTGTCTGCCCGGGGCGGCGGCATTGAGCACCTGCTCAATGTACAGGTCGGTCTGCCGGGCATTCATCCGCCGCTTGGCAATGGTGATAAGAGCTTCGCTCCGCCGGTTCTCGGGCAGGCGCAGGACAGCCCGGGCGTGGCGCTCGGTCAGGCCATTGTCCAGCACGAACTGCCTTTGGTCCACCGTCAGCTGCAGCAGCCGCAGCTTGTTGGCAAGGGTGGGCTGTGCCATGCCCAGCCGCTTGGCCGCCTCGGCCTGGGTGCAGTCCCAAAGGGCGATCACATCCCGCAGCCCCTGTGCCTGCTCAAAGGGGTTCAGATCTTCCCGCTGGATGTTTTCCAGCAGACCCAGCGCCGCAGTCCGCTGGTCGCCGCAGTCACAGAGGATGGCCGGGATGGTCTCCATCTTGGCCAGCTTGCAGGCGCGGAGCCGCCGCTCCCCTGCCACCAGCTCGTAACCACCCTCGACCTTCCGCACCGAGATGGGCTGAAGCAGGCCGTTTTCCCGGATGCTCTGAGCCAGCCCCGCCAGCTCCTTTTCATCAAAAACAGTCCGGGCCTGAAACGGTGAGGGATGGATGCTTTTCACAGGCAGGGTGTAGATCTTTCCGGCAGATTTCTTCCATTCAAACATGATTCTTTCCCCTTTCGCTGAAATGTGACGCAGTTTTCCACCGTTTCCCGGGAAACGGTGGAAAACTCACTCATTGCAGTTCCAGTGTACCAGAAATCAAAAAGCCCTGCCAGAAGAATCGTTCGGCAGGGCTTGGCATTTATCTTGCGGTTTTGCGTTATTTCAGCGGAGACTTTGCGATCTTTCCACCGTTTCTGGGGTAGGCTGTCGGAGTTTGCGAAATCTTTTTGCAGAGGATGAGGGTGCGGGTATCGCCGCCCGGCAGATGCAGGGTGCGGGTCTCCTTATACTCACCGCCCAGCTTCCGGATGGCACCGCGGGCCGCAGCCAGCTCCTCCTCGCCGGAAGCGCCCTTCATGGCAAGGAAGCTGCCACCCACCTTGACCAGCGGCAGGCAGTACTCGGCCAGCATGGGCAGAGCCGCCACCGCACGGGCAGAGGCCAGATCAAACTGCTCCCGCCATGCTTTGCGGGCGGCTTCCTCGGCGCGCTCCTTGGCAAACTCCACCCCGGTCAGGCCCAGCTGAGCGCAGGCATACTTCAAGAACTCCACCCGCTTGCCGGTGGGCTCCATCAGGGTCAGCTCCAACTCGGGCTTGTAGATCTTGGTCACGATGCCCGGGAATCCGGCACCGGCACCCACGTCCACCATCTTCCCTGCTACCTCGGGCTGGCTGGCAAACAGCAGGCTGTCGAGGAAGTGCTTGTCCTCAATGCCCTCTGGGTCGGTGATGGCGGTCAGATTGACCTTCTGGTTGTAGTCCACCAGGATCTGCGCAAAGGCATCCAACTGGTCCAGCTGGTCCCCGGTCAGCGCAATGTTCCACATGGAACATTTTTGCTCCAGTCTCGCTTTATCGATCATTTCGCACCTCTCGTTCTCGATTTCAAATCGGCGCAGAACAAAAATGCGGTCAAGAGATTTTCGTGCGAATGCACGAATCTCCAGCATTTTTGTTTGAAGCCTTCTTCTTTGGGGTCACCAGGGGCGAGCAACCCCTGGTTCGTGCCTCCCGCGCCTCGAAAGCAGCGGGTGCTTTTCTGCTTCTCTTTTGGCAGGCAAAAGAGAACTCAGTCTCCATTCAAAACAACATAAACAGGCTCATGGTGTACCGCCGGCAGGAACTTTTCCAGAACATCCTTCGTGTACAGCTTGAGCGAGGAGGTGTTGATGCAGGGGTGGCATCCCAGAAACTCCCCCTTGACCACATCCTCATCCATGAGAAGCTGAACTTTGTTTTCCTTGTCGTTCGCCAGCCCCATAACAGACGAGGAGCCCGGCGTACAATCCAGATACTGCTCCATATCCTCCGGGGAGGCAAAGCTCAGGCGGGAAATGCCCAGCTGATGGGAGAGTTCCTTTGTCTTGAAGGGCTTATCCCCCGGCATCATCAGCAGATAGAAGTTCGTTTTCTGCCGGTTGCAAAGGAACAGGTTCTTGCAGACCGTAGCACCCAGGCAGTCATCAATGACCATGCAGTCCTCCATGGTGTCGGCCCGCAGAAAGGCATGGTCAGTGCGCCAGTACTCCAGCCCCAGCGCGTCCAGCAAATCATAGGTGCGGATCTCTTTTTCAAGCCGGCCCATACAATCGGCAGGGCGGCCTTTGTATAGAACCAATTCCATAAAGTAACCCTTCTTTCTTACCATCCTCGCCCTCTCAGGCCGCTTCGCGTCCAGCTCCCCCAAAGGGGGAGCCATTGGCAGGGTTGATTCTACGTTCTGATCAAACCGCCAGAGCCTCTCCCTTTGGGAGAGGTGGCAGTGCAAAGCACTGACGGAGAGGGCGACCCCATTTATCGTTTTGCAGCAGCCAGCGCAATACTCAGCTGCGCCACATCGGAGGGCGACACACCGGGGATGCGGCCCGCCTGCCCCAGATTCTTCGGGCGGATGCGGGTCAGCTTCTCACGGGCCTCCAGCGTCAGGCCGGTCAGGTCAGTATACTCAAAATCTGCGGGGATCAGGGTCTTTTCGTGGCGGGCCACGTCACGGATCATCCGATCCTGCCGGGCAATGTAGCCTGCGTACTTGATCTCGGTCTCCAGCCGCTCGGCCAGCATGGGGGTGATGCCCTCGCCCCAGCCGATCACGCCCGCCAACAGCGGATAGCTGATCTCGGGGCGGCGGAGCAGCTCCTCGGCAATGCCGCCCTCAGCGGCAGGGGTCAGCCCGGCTGCTTCCATGGCAGCGCGCAGGTCAGCGGTGCGCAGGTGGGTCTCGTGCAGGCGGCGGCGCTCCGCTTCCAGAATGCTCTGGGTGTGCTGGTATTTTGCCCAGCGGTCATCCTGCACCAGACCGTACTCCCGGCCAATGGGGGTCAGCCGCTGATCGGCGTTGTCCTGCCGCAGGGTCAGGCGGTACTCGCTCCGGCTGGTCATCATGCGGTAAGGGTCCATGACCCCCTTGGTGACAAGGTCATCCACCAGCGTGCCCAGATAGCTGGTCTGACGCTCCAGGATCAGCTGGCTCTCCCCTTTTGCACTGCGGGCGGCGTTCAGACCGGCCAGCAGACCCTGCGCGGCGGCTTCCTCATAACCGGAGGTGCCGTTGAACTGGCCTGCACCGTACAGGCCCCGCACCACCTTGCTCTCCAGCGTGGCTTCCAGGCTGGTCGGATCTACGCAGTCATACTCGATGGCGTAGGCCGGGCGCATGATCTCAATGTGTTCAAAGCCCTGAATGCTCCGGTAAAAGGCGTTCTGCACATCCTCAGGCAGGCTGCTGGACGCACCCTGCAGATACATCTCCTCTGTGTTCTCGCCGCAGGGCTCCACAAAGATGGGGTGCCGGTCCTTGCCCGCAAAGCGCACCACCTTATCCTCAATGGAGGGGCAGTACCGGGGGCCAACCCCCTCGATCATGCCGCCATAGAGCGGGCTGCGCTGGATGTTGTCCAGAATGATCCGGTGGGTCTCAGGGTTGGTGTAGGCGATCCAGCACTCGACTTTGTTGTGCATGGGTGCATCCGTCAGAAAGCTGAAGGGCTGAAGTTCACTGTCCGGGTCGCCAGGCTGGCATTCCAGCTTGGAGAAGTCGATGCTTCTCCGGTGGACACGGGCAGGGGTACCGGTCTTGAACCGCCGCAGAGGCAGACCGGCGGCTTTCAGACTCTCGGTCAGGGCATTGGCGGCGTGCATCCCGTCAGGGCCGGAAGCATACCACGCATCACCGACAAAAATTTTGCCACCTAGATTGGTGCCCGTGGCAATGACCACACACTTTGCGCTGTACTCCCCGTTCAGCTGGGTCACAACGCCCTTGACATGGCCGTTCTCCACCTCAATGCCCACCACCTCGGCCTGATGGATGGCAAGGCCGGGCGTGAGTTCAAGGGCGTGCTTCATATATTCGTGGTAGCGCTTGCGGTCGGTCTGAACGCGCAGGGCATGAACGGCAGGGCCTTTGCCCTTGTTCAGCATCCGGCTCTGCAGGTAGGTGGCATCTGCCGCAAGGCCCATCACACCGCCCAACGCATCCAATTCACGTACCAGCGTTCCTTTTGCAGTTCCGCCGATGCTGGGATTGCAGGGCATGTTGCCAATGGCATCCAGGCTCATGGTAAACACCGCCGTTTTGGCACCCAGCGTGGCAGCAGCGTGGGCTGCTTCAATGCCAGCGTGGCCCGCGCCTATTACGATCACATCATAATCTCCTAAATGGTTCATAACTTTTTCGGATTCCCTCTATTGTCAATGGAACAATCGAAACTGTACCTACACAGCCCGTCGCGCAGCGACTTCAAATCGGTGGAAAGCAAAAATGCGGTTAAGAGATCTTCGCGCGGAAGCGCGAATCTCCAGCATTTTTGTTTGGAGCTCACTTCTTTGGGGTCACTAGGGGCGAGCAGCCCCTAGTTCGTGCCTCCCGCGCTTCGAAAGTAGCGGGTGCTTTTCTGGTTCTCTTTTGGCACGCAAAAGAGAACATTCCTCATTACTTCCCCACACAGAACCGCTCAAACACTTCATTGATGACATTCTCCGACGCATTTTCGCCGGTGAGGTCACAGAGGGCATCCAGCGCATCGTCCACACAGACCGATACGGCATCCAGCCCGAACCCGCCGCTGACCGCATCCAGCGCACCGGCCACTGCATCCCGCGCGCGGGTGGCGGCGGAAAGCTGGCGCTGGCCCGAAAGACTGGCAGCGTGGGGGTCGATGTTGTTGGTGCCCAGCAGGCGGGCAACGGCAGCAGCGATTACCCTGCGGCTCCCCTCTTCCTGACAGCAGACCGGGAGCACCATGGCAAAATCGCCTGCAATGATCTCTGCGTCAAACTGAGTGGGCTTGTCCTCTTTGTTGACCAGTGCAATGGCCGGGCGGCCAGCACACCGCTGCGCCAGCGCAAGATCCTCCCGGGTCAGGGGCTCAGAGCCATCGAACACCGCCAGGATCAGTCCCGCCTCTTCCAGCTTTTTCCAGCTGCGGCGGATGCCTTCGGCCTCGATCGCATCCTCGGTCTCCCGCAGACCGGCCGTGTCGAACAGGTTCAGCCGGATGTCCCCCAGCCGGACGGCCTGCTCCACCACATCCCGGGTGGTGCCCGCCACGGGGGTGACGATGGCCCGGTCGAACCCGGCCAGCAGGTTGAGCAGGGTGGACTTGCCCGCATTGGGCCGCCCCACGATGGCACAGTCCACACCCTCCCGCAGGACAGCACCGGCATCATAATTCCGGATGAGGGTGTCCAGCTCTTCCTTCACGGCAGTCAGGGTGGATACCAGCTGGGCATCCTCCAGCGCGGGAACGTCCTCCTCGGGGAAATCCACCCAGGCAGTCAGATGGGCCTGCAGGGCGGTCAGGGCATCCTTTTCAGCCCCGATCTTCTTCGCCAGCGCGCCGTTCAGGGAGGCATTGGCCAGCGCCGCACCCTGTCGGCCATCGGCAGAGATCAGGTCCATAACGGCCTCGGCCTGGGTCAGCCCCAGCTTGCCGTTGAGGAAGGCGCGGCGGGTGTACTCGCCGGGGGCGGCGGGGGCGGCCCCGGCTGCGATGCAGCTTTCCACCAGCCGCCGGGCCACCGCACTGCCGCCGTGGCAGGAAAGCTCCACCACATCCTCGCCGGTGTAGCTGTGGGGAGCCCGGAAGAAGAGGGCCACGCCCTCGTCAAAGGCCTCCTCCCCTTCCATGAAATGCCCAAACAAGGCGGTGTAGCCCTTGGCATCTTCTACCCGCTTTGCCGGGTTGGCCGGGCAGAACACCTTTGCCGCCACAGCATAGCTTTCCGGGCCGGAAAGACGCACCACGGCAATGCCGCCTGCGCCGGGCGCGGTTGCAATGGCCGCGATCGTTGAATGTTCCATGTTGGTGCTCTCCCTCCGCTCTCAAATCAGAATTATTGTATCACGAAGCGACGAAAAAGGAAAGAGACAAAAAGCCCCCTTCCAGTTTTCCACCGGAAGGGGGCAGCATTGTGCAAAACTCAGCGGAGTTTACAGCTCGATCTTGCCGAAGCTGAAATCGGCAAAATCATCCACGCGCTCGGTGCGCTTGGGTGCCACGGGTGCGGCAGTTTCTGCGTCACGGGGAGCATAGGTGCGCTCGGGCACGCTGGAAGGACGGGGACCGCGGCTGCCTGCGGGGCGGCCATTGCGGGGACCGCCATTCCGGGGGCTGCTGCCGCGTCCGCCGCGGAAGCCGCCATTGCGGTTGCCGCCGGGGCGGCGGCCATTGCCCCGCGGGCGGCGCTCGCCATAGGTGTTGTCGGTCTGGGCATCGGGAGCAGTGGAATAGATGACCACACGGCGGTCACGGCCCTCCCCCTTGCTCTCGCTACGCACACCCTCCATCTTGCCAATGGCAGAGTGGATGATGCGGCGCTCGTAGGGGTTCATGGGCTCCATGGCAAAGCTGCGGCCGGTCTTGCGCACCTTGTTGCCAATGCGCTGTGCCAGCACGGTCAGGTCATTCTCACGCTTGTCGCGGTAGCCGGCCACATCCAGGCCCAGCTTGATGTAATCGCCTTCCAGACGGTTGGCCACCAGGCTTGCCAGATAGGACAGGCTCTCCATGGTCTCGCCGCGGCGGCCGATCAGGGCACCCAGCTTCTCGCCATCCAGACGGATGATGGTTACCTCGCCCTTCTGCACGGCGCTGAAGGTGACATTTTCCACGCCCATCAGGGCAATGACTTCCTTCAGGTAGTCCACAGCGGCCTTGACCTTGGCGTTCTCTTCGATGTTGATGGGAACTTCCGGCTCCTCACCCTCTGCGGCGGGGGCGGCAGCCTCCTCAGCAGGAGCGGCCTCCTCTGCCACAGGGGCAGCGGCAGGCTCCTCGGCCTTGGGTTCCTCAGCGGGAGCTTCCTCCACAACAGGCTTCACCTCAGGCTCCACCTTCTCCTCCACCACGGGAGCGGCCGGGGCATCGGGCTCTTCCACGCTCACACGCACCTTGGCGGGGGTGGTCTTCAGGCCCAGAAAACCGGTTTTCTGGGGCATTTCGAGCACTTCATAGCTCACATTCAGGTCGTCGGCCTGCACGCCCAGCAGGGCGCAGGCTTTTGCGCGGGCTTCATCGACCGTCTTGCCGGTCGCTTCCTGAGTACGGATCATAACCGTCAATCCTCCTTCTTGTTTTCCAGCTCGCTCAGCGGAACGGTGCGCTCGTCCTTATAGCGCTCCTCATCCAGCTTGCGGGCATACTCCAGGCGGCGCTTGTTCATTTCGCTGGCGGAGATATTCTTCTCCACGACCTCGCCGGTCTTTTCATCCGTGACCTTGATGGTGGTGCTCTTTACACCGCGCTTCTGCTCCTTCTTGCGGGCAGCCATCTCGGCGGCGACCTCTGCCTTCATCTTCTCGGGGTCGTAGATCTTCTTCATCAACAGGCTCTGCACGGTCATCAGGATGTTGGAAACAACGTAGTACAGAGAGAAAGCGCTGGGCACGGTGAAGCAGAAGAAGACGTACATCAGCGGCATCATATACATGGTCAGCTTCATGCTGCCCTGCATCTCCTGGCCGCTGGCCTTCATGCTGATGTGGGTGGACAGGAACATGGTCACGATCGCCAGGACCGGGAGGATCAGCAGGGGCAGGTTCTCTGCAGCCAGGCTGTACTGGGGCACACGGGTCAGGTCGATGCCAAAGAAATCCATGTGCTGGCCGAACTCGGTGATGGTAGCCACCTGATCCGGGGTGAAGCAGGAGGAAACGGTGCTCTCGCCTGCAATGACCTGTGCAATGATGTTGGTGTCGCGGGTCACGGTGGTAAAGCTGATGCCCATGGCAGTCAGGGCCTCACCTGCAGCGGTCAGGGCATCGGCACCAATGTGGAAGATGCGCTGCAGCGGGCGGTACACGACCTCGATAACACCGAACATGACCAGGAAGTTGACCAGCATGGGCATACAGCCTGCGGTAGGCTTGTAGCCCTGCTCCTGCAGCTTCATCAGCTCTTCCTGCTGCTTTTCGGGCTTGTCACGGTACTTTTTCTGGATCTCGGCCACCATGGGCTGGAAAGCGCTCATGCGGGCCATACTCTTCTGCTGGTTGAGCTGGAGGGGGATCTTGATCACGGTGATGAGCAGGGTGAACAGGATGATGTCCCAGCCGTAGTTGGGGATCAGCTTGTAGATCCACTCCATTACATAGCCCAAGGGCCAGCCCAGGATGTACAAAGGATTCATAGTTTCGTCCATTCTGCCCCGCCTGTGGTGCGGGACGTTTAGATTTTTATGAGAAGGACACCCCGCCCACAGTGCGGAGCGTCACAAGAAGCATAAGAACGGATTAAACCTCTCAGTCAACGCCTGCGGCGTTGCCAGCTCCCCTAATAGGGGAGCCCTTGGCAAAACCGTCAACTGGATCGGACTGCCAAAGCCTCCCCTACCAGGGGAGGTGGCATTGCGAAGCAATGACGGAGAGGTTGTACAAAGGAGCCGTGTATCATAAGCACGCTGCTTAACCGTGCCGCCCCCGGAACAGCTTTGCCGGGGACAGTCTCCGCTCCGGGCTCACCCAGCGGCCTTTGGGCGGCACCGGGTCAAAGCCCCACCGGCCAAGCGGATTGCACCGGGCGATGCGCCAGGCGGTGAGCAGCAAGCCCTTGATGCAGCCATGGGTCTGGATGGCTTCTATGCCATACTGGCTGCAGGTGGGGGTAAAGCGGCAGTTGCGGCCCAGCCCCGGGCTGATAAAGCGCTGGTAGAACCGGATGGGCGCACAGAGCGCGTTCCGGCAGACGCGGGAGACGGGATTCACTGTTTTGCGGCCCGGTCTGCGGGCGGGACCGTGGCAGGGGGCTTTGCGCCCGGCTGCTTTGCCTTGTCGGGCAGGCCGGCCTGGGCAAAGAGCCTGGCCACCACTTCGCTGAGCTGCCAGCTCTTCAGGCGGGGGGTCATGCCCCGGGCCACGAACACCAGATCATAGCCGCCGATGTTCTGATCCAGATGCTCATCAATGGCAGCCTTCATCACGCGGCGGGCGCGGTTGCGCTGGACGGCATGGCCGATCTTTTTGGTGGCTGTCAGGCCCACACGGGTCTTTTTGCCGCGGGTCTTGAGCACATACAGCACCAGCGCCGGGTTCACATAGGACTTGCCGCGGGCATACACGCGGCCAAACTCGCTGTTGCGGCGGATGGGACGATAGCGCACTGCTCCGTCGCCTCCTTTTCGGTTAAAAAATCGCAGAACTTCCCTAAAGGCAAAGTTCAAAATTCAGTATAGCAAAAAAACGCCGACATGAAAAGGCTGTCCGGGCGTTTTTTGTGCCAAATCTTTTGCCAAATTTTTAGTCATTCCGCGCGCAGAACGTCCAAAATAAGAAAAAGACCGCCAATTCTGAATCAGCAGTCTTTTGTGCGCATGTTCAATTCTGCGCCGGATCCCTGGCAAAGCGGGATCAGACGGTCAGGCTCTTGCGGCCCTTAGCACGGCGAGCATTGATGACCTTGCGGCCGTTCTTGGTGCTCATGCGGGTCAGAAAGCCATGAACTTCCTTGCGATGACGCTTCTTGGGCTGAAAAGTTCTCTTCATGGTTGTATCCTCCGTAAAAACTCGTCCCCGGTAATGGGGTATTTCTGGTCCCAAATTGGGGACAGGCTTGCAATTCAACAGTATATCGCACACTATCCCCTTCTGTCAAGCATTTTTTTCACTTTCCAGCAAACTTTTTTCAAATTTCTTTGTGAAAAAGCTTTCAACTTTTTCACCGGTTCTCCGTGGAAAACTTTTCTTCCACCATATCTTGTGGCCAAAAACCGCCTTGGGCACAAGAGCCGCGAGGGCACGATGGAGCGTCTTTTCTTATGTATTATAAATTACATTATAGAATATAGACGCAGGGAGATTTTTGTGGTATACTAACGGGGTATCAGCAGCATTGTTGAAAACTTCGACCAATTCAATGGAGTGGATGTTTTATGGATTCTTTCAAGGACGTTTTAGAGGCCGCCCAGGCATACTGCAAAACGCAGATGGCCGAGCCGACCTATAATCTCTACATCGACGGACTTGAGCCCATCAGCTTTGAGGACTCGAGCCATATCACCCTGTCGGTGCGCAACGATTTTATCTGCAAGATCGTCACCGACCGCTACCTCGGCCTGCTGAAAGAGGCCTTTAAGACCGTGCTGGGCTTTGACGTGGACATCACGCTGGTGGTGCCCAGCACCCCGCCCCATGAGGTGGTGCTGGCCCAGCAGTACGAGGCAAACCCCGCCTCGCCCCAGGGTAATTACGAGTTCACCTTCGAGAACTTCATCAAGGGTCCCTCCAACCAGTTTGCGTTTGCTGCGGCGCAGGCGGTTGCGGCCAACCCCTCCGGAGCCTATAACCCGCTGTTCATCTACGGCGGCTCCGGTCTGGGCAAGACCCATCTGCTCACGGCCATCCAGACCGAGATCAAGCGCACCCACCCCGATTTCGTCATCATGTACGTTACCTGCGAGCAGTTCACCAACGAGCTGATCGCCGCCATCCGCGCCGGCAGCACCGAGGACTTCCGGATGAAGTACCGCGTGGCCGACCTGCTGCTGGTGGACGATATCCAGTTCATCGCCGGCAAGGAGTCCACCCAGGAGGAGTTTTTCCACACCTTCAACTCCCTGCACGATGCCCACAAGCAGATCGTGATCGCCTCTGATCGCCCGGCCAAGGAGATCAAGAGCCTGGAAGAGCGCCTGCGCACCCGCTTTGAGTGGGGCCTGACCGCCGATGTCCAGCCGCCTGATTTCGAGACCCGCGTGGCCATCGTCAAGCGCAAGGCCGAGCTGCTCCACCTGGATCTGCCCGAGGATGTGGCGGAATTCATCGCCAACCACCTGAAGAACAACATCCGCCAGCTGGAGGGCGCAGTGAAAAAGCTGAACGCCTACTACATGCTGGAGGGCATCCAGCCTGTCATCAGCGTGGCACAGAACGCCATCAAGGACATCCTCAATGAGACCCAGCCCGTGCCCGTGACCATCGAGAAGATCGTGGGCGAGGTCTCCCGCACCTTCAACGTCTCCCCTGCTGACATCCGGGGCACCAAGCGGAACGCCAACGTTGCATCCGCCCGCCGCGTGGCGATCTATATCCTGCGCGAGGTCACCGGCATGAGCATGGAGGAGATCGGCCGGGAGTTCTCGG
>OLPS01000384.1_pt1 | contig 57284 bp, 48 predicted proteins | sample 1673071 | NCBI WGS metagenome assembly OLPS01 (sample SAMEA3136752, study PRJEB25190) | human gut metagenome | reverse complement strand
GTGTAGCAGGCAACGGAGCCAGTAATGGCATTTCTTCCCCAAGAAATAAACTGAGTCTGCTACATTCCTTTTTCTGAAATTTACGGGCGTTGTAGGCATCCAGTTTTTCACGGATTGAAGCATTTAATTCTGCAAGAGAGAAAAACTGCTCATTGCGAAGGGCTGCTGTTATCCATGTGGATATCTTTCCTACTGATCCCTCTACATTCGGTTTATCCTTGGGTTTCCGGACTCTGGCCGGAAGGATGGCGAGATTGTAATGTTCTGCCATCTCATGATAAGTTGTGTTTAAGGCAGTGTTGTACCAGTCACTCTTTTTATGATTCACTGCGGTTGTACAGTTATCAGAAACGAGCATAGGTGTGACACCTCCAAAGAAATCAAACATCTGGACATGAGCTTTGATCCAGTTGTCGGTTTTCTCATTCATATATGCTTTTACAAAAGCATACTGACTGTAAGTTAATACACCTACAAATATCCATGCATCTGTGATTTCTCCGGTGTCCGGATCAATGATGTGGGCAGGGTCACCGGCCCAGTCAACTTCAATCTGTTCACCTGGTTTTCTGGGGATATGCATGGTAGCCCTGCGTTTTTCTTCATCCTTCTGGATGTAGTAGCAGAACTGAGAATACATTAGAGGCTCTTCGTTGCTCATGCGACACTCTGCTCACAGTATTCTACCCAGAGAAGCTTTTTGTTTACGCCGTTCCGATTCCATTTTCCTGGTGCCAATTCCACATAGAAAAGTTGTGAAATCATCAATCTCACCATATAAAAAATAGACTTTTACCTAAATTTGAGATAAAGGCTCCAAAGCATCCATTTTTAAGCTGCCGGAAAGGCTTAAGGGCTTGCCCTCTGCAATACACAGATAGCAAGCCCTTTTCGCCCCTAAAACAATTTACATTAAATATATTTTTCTCACTTTTTGGGATACTTCATTTTGCTTTCTTTTTCCCAAGCATAGTTATCTTGCAATCGCAACTGTCTTTGTGGAAGGAACCCAAATCACATTTGCGCCCAATTCCTTGGAAATATAGCTGATGGGAACCATCGTGCGTCCGTTGCTGATAATAGGTGCTGCGCCAAAGCCTTCCAAATCCTGATTGATTCTCATGGTCAAAACCTTGCCGTCAATCACGATGGTAACTGTCTTTGTATCCTGCGCCCAGCTTACATCTGCACCGAACGCCTCTGCAATAAATCTCAGCGGAACCATTGTTCTGTTCTGAGAAATCAAGGGTGCCACATCTAGAATCTTGTTTTCATTATTCAGTGCAACGTGTTTGTTGCCAATCTGCATGCTAATTGTTGTTAAGCCTTCCTTTTCCACAACGAAATAGCTGCCTTCCTCTACCACATAACCAACAACCGCATTCGCCTTTGCATCATAGCTGCCGCCAACAATTTCCAGCTTGCCTGTTTCGGCGTTCAATCTTGCCAAGGTCAGTTGATTTACATTCTTCACATCCTTGGTGTCCGCAGGAATTTTCAAAACCGCAGGGTTCGTAAAATCCTTACCGGAAACACTTGTCCCCTCTGTTACCAGTGTTACCTTATCATCCGCCTTCGCTGCATTTGCCGCCGCCGTATTTGCTTCTGCTGTGGTTTCTGCTATTTTTACGGTATCATTCTTGCCATCCACGGTAGGAGATACAGCAGGCTTTTCTGCGGGTTTTTCTGTGGGTTTTTCCGCAGGCTTACTGCCGCCGCCACCGCCGCCTCCGCCGCCGGAATGTCGATTGGAAACAGTCAGTGCTCCATTGGCATAAATAATATCATAATTATCATTTGACAGCGTACCAGTAATGTTGATTGTGGTTTTGCCGGCTTTGCTCATATTCGGTGTCTGCGCATAGGTCAATGTTACAGTGCCGTTCAGGCTATCCGTACCGACCAAGCCCTCTACCTTGTAATCCTTACCTGCTTCCGGATTGCTCAGAACCGGCACATCGCTGCCGATGTAGGCGTTCTTGTCCAGTGCCGTAACGGTAACCGTTTTTTTCGCCACCTTCACTGCAAGGTCTTTCTGTACCGTGTTGTAGTTGCCGCTGTTGTCCTCGGTGTAAGTAGCAGCAAAGGTTTTCTCTCCCACATTACCAACAGAGGTATCGGGAGCATCCCAAGCCCATCCGCTCGGCAGAGGTACATCCTTCAGTATGCTGCCATAGACGGCGTTCAATTCGGTCGGTGTCTCCGGGGTAGGCGTTGCCTTGCCGATAATAAAGGTTCCGCTTGCTGTGCCGGTATAGCTGCCTATGCCGGTAACAGTCACTGTGGCCTGTCCGGCGTTCGTATTATCTCTGGCAGAAATTGTGTACTGGTCATTAGGAATCGTTTCACCGTCTAACTGAACCGTTACCGCATCAGCGGCCGGAATTTGAGCCTGACCGGTATATGTATAGCTGCCGGATACCGTCACTTGGGCATCGGTCAAGCTTTTTGCATTGACAGTCAGAGAAATTTCCTTCTCCTTTGTGGTAATCGTTTCATAGTTGTTTTCTGTATCTGCACTGGGAGTAAACACCACTTTGTACGAGTAAGTTCCCACTGTGGGAATCGTATTCTTTACATCATCCGACCAAGTGAATGTACCGTATTGGGTACTGCCTCCGCTCAAGAGGTTGTCCGACACCTTTTCCCCGCAGGTAAGTGCGCTTGCCGTTGGCCAACTGATTTCAGGGGCCGCTGCCTTGCTGATGACAAAGGTTTTTTTTGCTGTACCGATATAGTTGCCTATGCCGGTAACGGTCACGGTTGCTGTGCCCGCATTGGTGTGATTCGTATAGGCAAGCGTATAATCGATGCCCTTAATGAGCTGTGTTCCATTTTTTAATGTTACGCTTACAGCGGGGGTAATCGGAGAGCCTGTATAGATAAACGATTCGCCCTCTACCGCAACATCTGCTCTTCCAATCCCGGCCTGCCGAATAAATACTTTCTTCGTTTCTGCCTGCTCTGCCATATTTTGCGATCCTACAAATTTTGCGATGAGCGTGTGCCATCCATTTTCGAGATTCGCTTTTGCGGTGTCGATGGTAAAGGTCAGCTCTTTGCCGGAGGTTACATCTTTCGCCTCAGTAAGCTGCCTGTCTCCTTCGTAAATTGCCATCTGGCCCGCCTGAGGTGTACTAAGTGCTCGCACCTTTCTAATAGGAGCCTTGCCGGTTGCCTTAGGTGTCACAGTGACGTAGATAGGATCGCCGTAGGCATAGAAACTCACTTTCACTCCGCCGCTAAACTCAGTCCCGGACTGCGCAATGGTGTACTGCACTGTTGCCGTCTGTCCCTCCACGGTAACAGCGGCGGTATAGGTGCCCGCATCGGTGGGCGTTCCGGTAATAGCAGTGCCGCCCTTGGTATAGGTAATGTCCGATACAGTCACACCGGAGATAAGGTTTTTTTCCAGAACTGCGGCCTTTCCTTGTCCGTCATAAATCAAATTGTCCGCAGGAGCCTTGATAGTCACACTGCCACCGTTGTCTTCGGGCAGTCCGCAGTTTTCTGCCGTACAATGTTCCGTAATAGTTGTACCGTCCTGACTGACGATGTACTCCCAGCTATGCTGGTGTGTCTGAAGCTGCACGGTTTTGCCGTCATCTAATAGGGCGATACCATAGTCGGGAATGTCAGAGGTGAAGTTTCCTTTCTGAATCCAGCCTCCATCAGTTGCCTTGGCGATGGTGATCGGGTTTCCATCTGTAGGATTATGAAAGGATCTCACGCCGATGCGGGTATCATCATGCAGTTTCTCTATTACCTGAATGGTTTTCCCATCAAACAAAACCACATTTTTTCCGCCATTTCCAGTGTTGTCGGTAATTGTTACCTTGCCTTTGCCGGTGACCTGAAAGGCTTTGTCCTTGAAGTACACGCCGCCGCCATAAGGAGCGGTGTTGCCGGTAATTTTGCCGCCGTGCAGAATCATCTCTGCGGTGTTGGGGCTTATGATTGCACCGCAGTACACACCGCCGCCATAAGTAGCGGTGTTGCCGGTAATCTCGCCGCCGTACATTTCAAATTTACTGTACTCTCTCAGAAATACGCCTCCGCCTGACGGTTTTACGTTGATATCTGAACCTGAATAGGTTGCATGGTTATTTGTGATTTTTCCGCCGTACATGATGAATGTTGAGGGATTGCTACTACTGCCCCAGCAAAACACGCCGGCACCGCAGTAAGTTTGATTTTCGGTAATCGTCCCTCCGTACAGACGGAATGTTACACCCCCTCCGCTGAAGGATACACCGGACTGAAAGCCGGTAATCGTGCCGCCGTACATGTCAAAGGTGCTTCCTGCTAAGGGGTTAATGCCCAATTTCTTGTATACTTCATTGCCCTCTCGGCAAAGCTTGCCGGTTGTCCCGCAGTCGGTCAGCGTCAACTTTCCGTTTTCAGAAATCTCCACGAAACCCTTGCCGGAGAAGGTCATCTTATGTCCGTTCAAACAAAGCACCACATTCGACGGTTTCCAAATGCTATTCAGCGTGACATCCTTTGTTAGGTAGTAGCCGTCCACATCTGCAGGCATAGAGGTCGGCATCTGAGGATTTGCGGGATTTTCCTTATAGGGATTCCACGGCTGAAAATTCAACTTATTTTCTTCCGTATGATTGCCAATGGCGTTGTGTGTACCACCACAGACACAGTGCGCTTTATGCCCCTGTGTGCGAAGCAACACCACATCACCCTCCCGATACAGCTCGTTTGCGAGCGCATCATCCGGGAAGAGGTTGTTGAAATATTTCCCGCCGGTTTCGTCAGTAACAGGGATGGGTGCCTCGGGGGAATCCGAATTCTCTACAGAAATGCCAAAGCGTGCATCGGTATTCAGCTTCCCGAAGGAGAGCGTTTTCCCTGTGTGAAGCAGAATATTTTTCGTCTTGTTCTCAATTACCTTTGCTCCGCCGCTGAGGGTAAGCGTGCCATCCCGATAGTCTACGCCTGTGGTGTTTTTGGTAATGGAACCGCCTTTCAGCGTACATGTCCCGCTATCGAGCAGTACGCCGATGTTATTGCCGCTGATTACGCCGCTGTGCAGGTTGAACGTGCCACCTGTTACCTCAATGCCGGAGGAACCACCGCTGATTTTGCCTTGCTTGCAGTCCATCAGAGTGAATGTGCTGCCGTTGCCTACGGTAATTGCAGAAGCATCGTTAGGGGCTGTGATGCTCTTTCCGTTCAGACAAAGCGAAATGTCCCGATTCGGAGCTGTCCATGCTTCGCTCAGTGCGACATCTTTGCTCAGACAGTAGTATTTTGTGTCTGATGTGTCTCCTGTGATTTCACCCAAAGAGTTAACCTCCTTGAATTCTGTCTGCGTGCCGTTATCCAGTCGGTGTATATGAGGGGTTACAATGGCGTAACTGCCGTCATCGTTTTTCTTGACCCTCCCGTAGCTTTTATCCAGAGAAATGTCCGCAGAGCCGATTTTTCTTTGCCGCCAGATGTCATACTTTCCATTCTCATTTAACAGCCAGGTCACTTCGCCGGTGCCCATCTCCTTCTGCGTCTTGGATATTACAGTATGGTTGTCTCCGTCCTGGTATAGTTCACCCTCGTAGTATATTGCATCGCCGACTCTTGGTTTGGAGTGGTAATAGTAGCAGTTTGTGATTTTACCGCCGGAGCTATTTTTTGCAATGGCGTAGTCTTTCGGCACATAGGAAGTGCCTGTGATCCCATCTGTTCGGAGTTCACCGTCAAACAGGCAGTTTTTAATTGTGCCTGAATTTTCATAGGCAATGCCTGCAGCAGAGGCATTCTCCGGAATAAGAATATCCGACTGTAACTTTCCCACCGCACTCAGGCAGTCTTCGATTGTGCCGCTATTCCTGTAGGCAATGGCACCAAACTCCCCCTTGACATGGAACGTATAATAGACTATGGCGCTGCATCGTTGGATAGTGCCTGCGTTATACGCCGCAATCAGTCCACATTTGATAACATTGACATTGTCGGGTTTATACGTAGAGCCCATGTAGTCAACCTTCACAACCACATCCTGTATTGTACCGCCCAATCCAATCCAGCCGAAAAGGCCCTTTTCAGAAATTGGGTCTGAGTCACTGTAGTTCCCCAGCCGAAAATTCCTTATGGTATAGGCGTTTCCGTCAAAGGTGCCGGTGTAGGGATGTTCCTTGGTTCCAATGGGCACCCAACTGACGTTATTCAGGTCAATGTCATGCAGCAGTCTGGCGTGAATATCGGTTGTTCCGCTATTCACCGTATCCCGAAACCATGCCAACTCCTCTGCGTTGGTAATCTGGTAGGGGGATTCTTTTGTGCCTTCTCCCTTCGGCTTTTCATTTGTTGTTTCTGCCGCAACAGCCTGCAGAGCTGCAATTTCTTCGGCATTTTCTCTGGGGCTATCCTCTACGTTCGGCAGTGCATTGATTTGCTCCTGTCCTGAGCAGATCTCACATTCATAGGTGCAAGGCGTTCCCTCGGTAGCGGGGGAATAGCCGCAGTCCGCATTATGCTCATGTCGGCAGTCTAATTTTTCTGTGATACAGCCGCTTTCCTTACTACATTCATGGGTGCATGTATGCGGCTCTCCTTCCGCCGTATTCTCTGTTGCACTGTCCTCCGCAACAGGATAACAGCTCTCCCCATGCTCATGCACACACTGCTTTATCGGTGCATAGCAATCCTCTGTATGCACATGCCCGCAGGGTGTTCCCTTCTCTCCTTCCGTATACCCACAATCCTCTGTATGCTGCGTGTGGTGTATACATAAGCCTACATCAGCAGGAGATTCAACCTCTGCCGCCGCTATCTGCATTTGCGGCATGGTCAAAATCATTACCGCTGTCAATAAAAATGCGGTCAATCTCTTTCGATTTCCCATTTATACTCTCTCCCTTCTTTTTCCTCATTTTCTGTCGGATATACTCAATACCTCCTCTTTTTTCCTGTATTTGATTCTGCACCCTGTTCGGTGCATTTTTTCAATAACACTTTCATAAGCATTCTCTCCGATACAAAACCTGTCCAAAGGCTTTCCGCAGGCTATGAATATCCACTGGCTTTTTCCCAAACCAGTCCGCATTGTACCGATAGGCACGCAGGGCAAAATCCAAATCCGAAAACCAAAAAATATGCGCATGCGGTCTTTTCTCCCACAGCAGCTCCACAATCTCCAGACTAAAGGTGCCATCCTGCGCCACCACAAATAAATCAACCTCAGGTCCATCCCGCACCAAGCTGCAAAAATCCTCCTGTCTCACATAGGGGGTAATCTCCACAAAACGCAGATATTCTCTGGCACATTGGTCAAGCTGTCCCAACAAAATTTCCAGTTCTCCAAGGTTTTCATTGTAAAGTGCAATCTTCAACACGCCTCCTCCCTTCCACAGTAGATTAAAAAGGCATAAAAAAAATCGATTCTTTTACAGAACCGACTAAATTTAGGATACCATTTTTCACCACTCTGTCAATAGGTCTTGCATGAGATGTCAAAAATCTGCACGAAATGTAGGTCAAACCAAAAAAAATATGATACAATAGTTCTTGAAAAGCAAAATTCTTAAGTTAGGAGGCGAAAATTATGCGGATTGCCATTGTAGATGACCTTTCCACCGATTCCGAAGCTTTGCGGAAGCTCCTCTGCCGCTGGGCATCGGAACAGGGGATTCCTCTGGTTCCTTCCCCTGTTATATTGGAAAGCGGCGAGGCTCTGCTTGCCCATTTCGCTCCGAATGCCTTTGATATAATCTTTCTGGATATTTATATGACCGGCATAACCGGTATGGAGGCTGCCCGAAAAATTCGGGAGCAGGATACGCATTGTCAGCTAATCTTTACAACCACCACCGGAGAGTACGCTGTGGACAGCTATGAAGTTGGGGCGGCATATTATCTGGTAAAGCCCTTTTCCTATGAAAATCTAACACAGGCACTTTCACGCTGCAGTGCGGAACTTTTGGAGCAAAGCCAGTGCGTAATCATTCCGGGTGCTGCAGAACAGCCACCACTTCTGCTCCATCAAATTACCTATACCGAATACCAAAGTCGCAATGTAGAGGTTCATCTGCTTGGCGGAAAAACACGCCTCATCTCCATGCGGCAGGCTGATTTTGCGGCTCTGCTGTTGGCGTATCCCTATTTCTGCGACTGTATGCGTGGCGTTCTGGTCAATTTGGAGCAGGTGGAAAGCTTAACGGCAAGTCATTTTCTTCTGTCAGATGGGACATCTGTTCCTGTCAGCCGATTAAAATATAAGGAGGTGCGGGAAAAGTATCTTTCCTTTGCCTATGCCCGCATGAGAGGAGGCTTCACAAATGGAACTCTATGATATGCTCCACCCGATGCTGGAGCTTTCCGCCTCTCTCCCCGCTATCATTCTGTGCTTTCTGCCGATGAAAAACCATCTGAACGGCAAGGGAAAGCTCCTCTTGCTGTGGGGCATTCCCACTCTGATTTTGTGGTGTGTAGGGATGGGCTGGCTCTGCTGGCGGTTTCGTTATAGCACAAAGCTCTGTATGCTTTTGACGCAGGTATTGCTTCTGCTGTTTTATTGCAAAGCAGTTCCGCTATCTCGGTGGAAAACCGTCAACGTATTTCTGGCGGTTTGCGGTGTATTTTCCTGCATGTATAATCTGGCAATTCTGATAGATGCCCTTCTGTTTCGGCGGAGTGGTGCAGTTGTGCTTTCCCTAAACAGTACCATTCTTTATGTCCTACTGTGCTGGCTGCTGCTGGGAATTTTATGCTACCCTGCCACACACGCTGCCCGTTGGCTGTTGGATGAGGTAGAAACACCGGAAACCTGGTATATATTCTGGATATTGCCGTTGGTGTTCTGGTATCTGAATACCACCCTTCGCCCCAGGAAATATTCCACGCTTTATACCAACCGTGTGATGCACTTCTATCCGATTTTAATTCTTGCACTTCTTGGACTGATGCTGCTTTATTATGCCCTGTTTTACTGGATGGCAAGAGGGATTGCCAAAAATATCCGTCTGTCACAGGAAAACAAGCTGCTGCAAATGCAAACTGCCCAGTATCGCACTCTGCAAAAGAGCATTGCCGATACCCGCCGTGCCAGACATGATTTGCATCAGCATTTCAAGGCATTACAGGGCTGTGTGGAAAGCGGCGATATCTCCAAAGTGGCGGCCTATGTGAAAGCATACGGAGAAAGTCTCCCACCCGATACAATTCATCAATTTTGCAAAAATTATGCTGTGGATGCCATTCTGCACCACTATGCAGAGCAGGCCCTCCTCCAAAAAACCGATTTGGAGGCTGTGGTTCAAATGGAGGAGCAGACGATTATTCCGGAGCCGGAGTTCTGTTCGCTTTTGGGAAACCTTCTGGAAAATGCCCTTGATGCCTGCGCCGCCTCCAAAACACCACGCTTCATCCGTCTGCACATTCGCCAGCAAGGAAGCCTTTATCTGACGATGGATAACACCAGCGACCAACCGCCACTCTCCGATGAAAAACGGCTCATTTCCTCCAAGCACGATGGCTTTGGGATTGGGACGGAATCTGTACGAATGACCGCGGAACGCTATAATGGGGATGCTCGTTTTGAATGGAGGGAAGGAGTATTCTATGCCTCGGTTATGCTTTCCTCTGCTGACTGACAGAATCCCCCTTCTGTAAATCAAACGGTTTTTTCTCAGAAAATTTTATAAAAAAATCGGAATTTCCTATAAAGGCACAAAAAAACGGTTAATTTATAATCAACCGTTTTCTTACTAAGCTATAATTTTTCTTTTATATCTGTCACAAAACCATCTCTATATTCACTCCAAATCTCTCTCACCCTCTAAAAGCTCCTTGGTCTTTCCGACTAGATATAATGGAATATTGGTAATATTACCGTCCTTTCTATATCCCATTTTTGAAAATTTGACTGCATATTGAGGGTGATTGTCTACAACACATTCATCCAATTACCTTCTTTCAAAATTAAAATTGACTTTCATGCCCTCAATTACAATGTTTCAGGGCATAAAAGTCAATTACACTTATTTCAATATTTTCCTCATCACGTTATCCGTATTCTTCTTTTTTGACTCCGTCTACTCTACCATTTTACCACTGTGATGAAAGAAGAAAATCTGACAAATGGACAATTTTAATACCATTTTCAATTCCCACATCCAAATCATTTAAAGTAACAACATACTTAGGATAGTGGTCTTTAATTTCCATTAGATTTCCCACTTCACGATCAGATTTTTCCGGAAGCTGCACACACACCTGCACATATATCTTCTCATCTCGTCGGATTGCCACAAAATCTATTTCCTTGGTATCGTTCTTTCCGATAAATACATCATATCCTCGCCGTTTTAATTCAAGAAAAACAATATTCTCCATTACCCCATCCAACATTTTACGGTTATACCCCATCAGTGCATATTTCAAAGAAATATCCGCAAGATAATACTTCTCCTGTGTTTTCAAAATACTTTTTCCTTGTAAATCGTATCTTGCACAAGGATAAATGATGAATGCCTGTTCCAGCCATCTTAAATAATTATAAATACTCTCTACAGATATTTTTCTATGCTCATTTTTAAGAAAATTAGAAATAGAATTCGCAGAAAATGTTTTCCCTATATTTTCTATGACATACTTCACCACACGATCAAACAAATCCTGTTTATTGATGCGGTGTCGCTTCACTATATCACGAGAAACAACCGTATGATAAATGCCATTGACAATTTGATATGCCGGCTGCGTTTCATAATCTCCGATTGCAATTATCGGAAATCCACCAGAACAAATATACTCTTCAAGTAGCTCTCGTCTGGACAATGTACTGTTCGCTTTGAAATCTAAATACTCCCGAAAAGATAATGTAAATACAGGAATCAAAACATACCGCCCTGTTAAATAAGTAGAAATCTCACTGGACATAAGTTTGGAATTAGAGCCGGTTACATAAACATCCGCATTTGTACCTTCAAGCAAGCTATTAACTGCTTTCTCCCAACCTTTAATCTCTTGAATCTCATCCAGAAGTATATAACATTTCTCTTTTCCTGCAATTTCTGCAATAAGTTCATCATACATCTGCTTCGCTGTAATATTCTCAGGAATATCCATTTCTGTATATCTCTTCATTATAATACATGATTCCGGTACATTCCGGCTAAGTAATTCTTCTTTTAGCATTTCAAAAATAGTAGATTTTCCACAGCGTCGGATACCTGCAAGAATTTTTACCAGAGGTTGATTTATAAATGGTTTTATTGCTTCGATATAATCCGGTCTAAAAATCATGTTATCATCACCTTTCTTATTTATTATAACAAAAAACTATATAATTTAAAACATTTTTTCTGTTTACACCTTAAAAATTATAAGAATTATGATAGTTTTATTGGTTCTTTCCCCACACACTTTCTCCACCCTATTTCTTCTTTTATCTCTCTCTTATATTTGTAATAGGAATTTCTACTAATTCCAAACAGTTTTATAACCTCCTTATCCTTCAGCATACCGTTAAAGGACGAGGAATACTTATATATTTCCCGTTTTTTCTGCTTTGTACTTTCGTATTCAATTTTTGTGCCGGCAGCTCGTCCTATCTGCTTACCATTCAAACGAGCCGTTTCGATTCCCTCAATGGTTCTTCTCCGCAAATCCTTAACTTCCTTCTCTGCCTGCTCAAAACATATTTTTATCTGCTCCTTCGCAAGAGCCAGCATATACTTGTTTACACCTTCCAGAATATAATCTACAGTAGTACCTGTCATTTCAATGCCGGACTCCATTGCCTTCTTGTAGACACTGGTATTGATATGCGGCTCTTTGAGAAATACCAAATCAATTCCCCTATGATATAATTCTTCATAGGCTGTGAATCCTTCTTCCGCATCCCTCGACATACGGCTGACAGAATCAAAAACGATTCTGTCCCCTTGTCGGACGTTCTTAATCAGCTTCAGCCACTTTTCCCTTCCTTCCATCTTCGTTCCCATATTAATGTAACACTTGTATAGCAAAAAATTCTAAAAATCGAATGGGTGAGCATAGGCCCTCCCATTTTTTTATACAAAGGAATACAGCCCCAGAGCACTTTGCCCCGGAGCTGCTGGATGAAAAATTTTATGAAAAGTAACTTTGAAAATATTATTTTCAAAGTCTAAAGGAAACTGTCACAAAAAATTGTGCTTAGCACCCCTTAAGCTGTTGCTCCTTAAAAGCTACTACGAGGAATACCTCTCATGTGTCATAACTATCTTGGTGGTATGTATCTCCGGCATTTTCAAATAACTTATCTACAATTTTCAAAAAAACATCTAATTCTGTCTTTGATACAGCTATATCGTTTCCTTCAGTATCAGACATATGTTGATATACTCTGTCATCTTTATAAATAGCAAAATCCTTGATTTCTTCGTTTGTAACCCAAACTATTCGATACATAAAATTTGCTGTTGGTCTTAATACATTCTTTCCTGGGGATTCAACAATCTCCCCTTGGTTTAATAAATCAGACAATTCATCGAGCACCAAATTGATATCAGCTTCATTCGTTATATATATATAATCCGATCCTTGCTGAATACAGATGAAATCCGCATCAAAATTATAACTCTCACCTTCATAACCATCTCTCTCGGTTGTTTTTTTCAAAAAATTACTACCGATCTTTTGAATATCTTCTTGAATTATATTGACATTAATAATTTTTTCAGAATCATTCCATGTTATATCGATCCTTGGGAATTTTTCAAATACATAACCATTATTTATTGCCATTCCAACAACCTGATGGCTTACAATAATAGAACCCCATGCTTTATTTGTTGCTTTTTCTATATCAGCTAGCTTAAAATAATATCTTCCGTTCAAAAGAAAATACTCGGCTTCACTGCTAGAATCATCATAAATGAGTCTGCCTTTTTCCACTTTGACTTTAGCGGTCTGTTGGGTTAATTCTTTCAGCGGCTCGTTGGACGTGGGTATATCATAAGGATCTACCACCACACCTTTATTATCATTCTGGATTGCATATACTGCCATATCTAAATGGTTCATAATGTCTCTTATCCTAACAAAGTTGTATCCATTAATGTTATAGCACTGGATTGTCTGTATCTCGCCATTATTAAAACGCACCTGAGCATTATTCAATGTTGCATTGCTTGTATCCGATGCAGCATATACCGTTGTAGAAAATAATACTATACATAAGAAATATAAGATTTTTTTCACTTCTCAACGTCGCTCCTTCACTATAAAATAAAAATAAGGAAATTGTCAGAAAAAATTTCTACATTTTTATTTCTTTATAATTTAAAACTTAACAGTTACTAACGTAAGCATCTTATCTTTGTCATACAGAATATATCTCACGCCAGAATTCCATCCATCTGCAATCATAAAATAAACATTTGTTTTATTTGTATGAACGTATTCTTCATACCCAAATGTGTATACATAATGTGCACCATACAAGCTGCCTTTATCCAACTGAATAATTTGGCAAATCTGATTTTTTACATTACTCATCATACCATTTACTCCTACATCACTCACAAACTGAAATTCTCTTGTTGCACCTGTATATTTTTTATTAATACTTGTAAGATACTGATTAATACCAGAAGACAGAAAATTAGGGTATGTTCCATTCTTGGGATCACATCCCGTTGTTTTAAATAATTCATCGTATACATTCTTGATTGTTCCATCTAATAAAACATCCTCACCGAAAGAATGCTTTGCCATGATCATAAGATTGGTTGCTGCAACCGGTCCACAATCCCCAATGTTTCCAACGAAATCATTCATTGTTTTATATGGTGCAAACGTAGAATCAACAATATTTCTAATATTTAAAGACTTATAGCCATCTTCCATTGGAGAAGGATCTTTAATAAACACGGGCACTACTGCCTTCTTTTCATAGGCTTTATATATTGCCTTCCACATATCAGAATAATCAGAAGTGTCTGTACTATTGTTATACGTATCGATACTTACGCTTTGTACTTCTTCTTGAGTATTTAAATTTTTTACTGTACCAGTACCTTCATTAACCGCAAAATAATCATACCCGCCGACATAGTAAATTTCTTCATTTGCTTCAGCAGAATCTAAAAAACCTTTTTCATCAGAAAAGCTGTATTCAATGACAGGTGCATATTCTTCTTGCGCACCAATAACAATATATCCATGATAAGTATCCTTCTCATCTTCAATATCAAATTTGTATGCAGAAGGAACACCTTCGGTCTCATATATTGTCTTACTTAAAATCAAATTATAGTCATTTGGCAATTTTTCAATTATATCTTCATTTTCTTCTCTTGAAAGCAGAAAATCATATGCAATTGCCATTGCCAAATCTTCGCTTACTACTTTATCATTAGACCCACTTGCAAACGCAGTTGATGTTCCACCCAACAACATTACCATAGATAATGCTATAGCCATAATTTTTTCTTTCATATATTTTCCTCCCTCGTATAGAATAAATTTATAGAAAACAATAGGAATTTATTGTATACTATATCTATCAATCCTGATTGAAACAGATTTTGTGTTAGCCGCACGATTCTGCCTTTTCATTCAGGATTTTTTTATCACCTCCATTACCGATTTTTTCTTACCATTCATAGCACCGCCTCCTCTCATTTATGTAATTTATAAAAAGCACTCATATTTAATAAATGCTATTTACCTTAATGTGTACATTTTGCCATAGTAACAGTATTGATTACATCACCTTTCCAAACAGTTCCACAAGTGCTGCATTCTTGCCCTTCATAGTATGTTGTTACGCAAGAACCATTACTTTTTTTCTTATGCTCCTTTAAAGTAATATTCACCAGCTTATGAACATGTCTGGGTTCAACCTGCACCTGCACCTGTTCCGGCATATCAGATACTTCCCCCTGATAAATAATTTCGTATGTTGTATCATCTGTATTGCACAGTTCAAATTCCACCAGACTGTCTCTATTTATATTTGTATTGCTTTCAAATTCCCCTTCCATCTGAATATCATCAGCATCTACTTTTTCTAATTCGCCCGCTTTTACAAATTCAACATTCTTAGAAAACAGCATATTTACAGGAACATCCAATTCCTTCGCCGATGCATTGCCACAAAACATTGCCACCATCGCCATCGTTGCTACTGTCACCTTTCCCAGTCTGCTGTTCATATTGCACTTTTTCATAATCTTTATCATCCTCCACTTATAATTCTTTATCTCCAATCCTACAAAACCAATGCTGAAAAATGTCCCTTTGCTTCTGACCTGTTCCAGTTCTAGCACCTTTATAATCAGCTCGCAATATTTTCGTTTTTGCCCCTTCGTATATTTTTTTGTTACATCTTCATCGCAGGCAGCTTCTGTCCATTCTGAAAGATTCTTCATTAAAAGGTAATATAATGGGTTGAACCAATTCAGGCAATTTAAGAACAACACCAATAGCTTCCGCAACAAATCCCGATGCTTCACATGATAAAACTCATGTTCTAAGATAAAACCAATTTCTTCTTCGTCAAAGAAAGCTATCATATAAGCAGGAATCACAATGTATCTTTTTCTTATACCGATTGTACATGGTGTAGATATATTGCAGCACCCAATCAGGCTTACATTTGATACCTGATTACTGTCTTTAATCTTACAGAATGTTTTATGCCATAAATCATCCTGTACATAGAACATAGACTTTTTAACGGCATATAACAGGCTGGCATATTTCCATACATAATAAATGAAAAAGCCAATAACCCCGATCAACCAAATGGTTCCGAGATATTCCATGTGTATTTGACCTCTCACATTATATATAAAGCCATCATATCCGCTTATATCTTGATGTATCAATAAATCTGACTGAATAAAAGCCTTTTCACTGCCGTCCCTTAGCGATATGACAAAATACAGCGGTGTTACAAATGAGAATAGGGCTACTGTATTTACATAGACCATTGTCCTTGCCGAAGTCCACTTATATGCAATCTTCTCAAATGGCAAAAAAATCGCACAGAATACAAATCCGCTGATAGATAACAATAATGCAACAATAAACGCTCGCTCAATCATCAAGTTCATCTAACCACGCCTTCAAATCATTCATATCCTTCTTACTGATTTTGTCACTATCTCGGAAAGCGACCAGAAAATTTTTTAATGAACCGCCGAATTTGCTTTCTACAAAGCCTTCTGCTTCCTTTGTTTTATATTGTTCTTTGCTTACCAGTGGAAAATAACAAAGCTTGTTCCCCTTTTTGGTTACTCCCAAGATACCCTTCGCTTCCAAACGTCTCAGGAATGTTGCTACGGTAGGGTATGTCCATTCTTCGCCTTCTTCGTTTAAAATTGCCAGCATTTCCGATACTGTAATCATTGCTCCTGTTTTCCAGATATGATTCATTACCTTCATCTCTGCATTAGAAATACTCATATTTTCATCCATCTCATATCACCTCCTTCTGTTACGTCTTGTAATTTCATTCTATTACATCGTGTAAGATTTTGTCAACTACTTATTTTCTTTATAGACAATTTTTTCATATTTGGACAAAACACATAATTATATAAAAAACGGCTGATTTATAATCAACCGTTTCCTAATTTCTTCATTGTTTTCTCCTCTCTTTCAAACCGTTTTATTTTCGTTTATCAAATATTATATCCTTATTCAAATATAATGTAGAAATCGCCTCCAAAGCCTTTCTATGTCCGTCACAAAACCACAAAAAGAAACCGAGATTATCGCGTGCCTTCTCCTTCTGAAGCTCCGACTGGTTTCCAATAGAAGTATCAATTTCATCATTTGCGATACATGCAAGAATCTCTGCACAGGATAACCTTGCCTTTCTTGCCAGATGTAGCACACGTCGCTCCATTTCTGTGTAATTCTCTTTTTGAAAAACATTCTTCGCCACTGTCAACGGCAGCTTTTCAAAAAATATAAAACGAAAAAATGCCTGCACCTTAACCATAAAGCTGCTTTCAAGAGGTATGACATAGAGGTTCGCCAACAGACGATATAATGCAATATCTCCTTTTTCCGCCTGCGCGCTTACTACTAACTGTCTGACTTCCAGTCTTTGCAAAACTGCATCAAAGCGTTCCTGAGAAACGTCCATCCTCACAGCCTCCTTCAAAAAATAAGTTTTTGCTTCTTCTTTCGTCAGAATCTCCCACATCAGGCAGGACCAGAGCAGCAGTTCCTCTCTGCTTAATGCCATTTCCTTTTGATCTACTTTTACAATCGGCTGCTTTTCGCCGTTTTCATTCTTTCTTAATTCATATCTCCCAACCGATGTATATAATGTAATCACCTGTAAGTTCCCCCTTTTGTTCTTCTCCTTTATGCGACCTTACGAACAAATACCACATCTTGCCGCAAATGCTTCTGCGCTCTGGAAATACAAGCAGTAATATAATTGGGCTTCACATGATACCGTTCTGCAATATCTCTGCCGCTGTATCCCTGCATTTTCAGTTCTATAGCTTCAATGCCCTTTCGTACACTACCACTACAGTTCTCCTTGGACTGCTGTAACGCTCGTAAAAGTTCCCTTTCGTATAAAGTTCCTGCAAGGTCTGTCATATACTGCTGTTTTATATATCGCTCTGATTCCTCTAAAAAGCAGCTCTGTACTCGCAACCTTGTATTTAGCCCTCGCAGGTAATCAATGATTGTATTTTTTATCACATGAAAAGCGTATGTAGAAAAAGTAGCTTGCTTGGACTGTTTATAGCGGCTTGCTGCTTTGCAAAGACCAATCGCCCCAATCTGATAAAGATCGTCATACTCCATACCGCAGATATTGTTATTCACATGAACACAACTTTTGATTACAGAATCAATCACTGTCAGATTTTCCTCAACCAACTCTCTTTGTTCCTGTGTTAATCTCTCATCCATCTGATAGCCCTCCTTTCGGAAAATTTTATATCTATACATGCTTCCGTTATAAAAATCCTCTCTTTACTGAATACATTCCTATTTCTATTGTAAAAAACCAAATTTATAAAATCTACAAATTATAAAAATCCGTGGGCTAAATTCTGGGACAACTTATGTCGACAACGAAATAAGCAATAAAATCTGGCAAAAGAAAAAGACTCCCGGAAGGAATCTAAGCCATTTGCAGTGTTGCTGTAATCTCTTTTCTCTTTTCTGTGAAAGGGCGCTACATAGGTCTCTGTAGAAATCCTTGTAATACTCCGCTTTCTTCTCCGATACCATTCCCTCTATAAATCTCAACAACCATATATCTGTCCATCCCCTGCTCTGATACTGCACTTCTTCTGAAAGCTGTTTTTCCTGACACAGCATACCAGACCAGATTTCATACCATGCATCTCCCGAAATCCTGCGGCTTAATTCTATAAAATGACTCATATCCTCTTGTCTTTCAAAATATTTTTCAGCAAGTAATCCAAGCACAGGCAGGTCTTTCTTTAATTCATCGATATACCGCCAATATTGTAATAGCATGAAAGCATAGTCTGCTGCTGTAAACAGGATTATCCCTGCGCACATCGCAAGCATCCAGCGCACATCTATAAAAACCAACGGTAAGGATAATACAATGCCGCACGCTGCCATAAGCAGTCTGCTGAAAAGATAAATTGCCGCAGAATAATTCACACCGTTATAACTCAAAACAGCACTTATCATACTCGGTTCTTTCTGTTCAAAATCAAGTTTTCTTACAAGTTTTTCCGCCAACTGAACCATAAAAATATTGTCGCAGAGGCGTATCCGCTTCCGATACAGCTTCAACAGGTGCCTTCCTGCTTTTGCCGTCGGGAACATACTAAAGTAGCAAAACAGGTTATAAATGCCATAGCAAAAGAATAATACTCCCATATAAATCAATAAAATCATGTTATCCCTCCATAGAAAAAGAGTGCCGATAAAATCGACACCCATTTGTTTATTAAGCCCTATCTATCACAAAATTGCATTTATTGCCACTGAATCCCCCAGTGCGTATCCCCATAATCATCCGAAATGCTTAAATAGCCGAGGGAATATCCCCCTACAGGATAGCATGCGCCATTATACTTATCCACCAAAACTCCAACAGCATTTTCCAGAACTTCGACGTAATAATACTCACCCAAATCAGCAAGGCATTTTCCGGAATATTTAAAATAAGATTTTTCTCCAATATTAGATGGAGTGATGTTATTTACATCTATATGATTATACTCAAGCACATAATCTCTCATTTCCGGCAAAAAATCATTAAAATATAAGTCTGTTGCTTTTTTTATTGCTTCGCTTTTTGATACCTTTACTGTTTTGGATTTATCCTGAATCCAGACTATTCTTACTTTTGGTCGAATTTCTGTTACATATCCAACATCTGCATTGAAGCACTCTGCAACAGCTCTGATTGGCACATATGTGTATCCATTTATGATTTGCGGTGCATAATTCATTTTAAAGGATTTATGATTTAATTTTGCAGATTTATTGCCAACCTTCATTTCAATTGTATTGCTGCCTTTTACAATGGTAATTGTCTTTGTTTTGGCATTCCATGCGACATCAGCTTTCAGCTGTTCACTGATAATACGCAACGGAACAAGTGTCGTTCCATTTTTTATGATGATATTTGCATTTGAAATCAAATCCCCATTTATCATCATAAGCACCGCCTTGTCATCCGCATACTTTACGGTTCCGTCATCATATTCAATTTCAAAACCATCCTCAACAGAACCTCGGTACGCTATCTTAACCTTCGGGTTTGCCGCATATGCAATATTTGCCATAAACAAGCTAAAAATAACAGATAAAGCTAACATCTTTTTGCACTTCATTGATATCCATCCCTTCTTAAATTACTCAATCTTTCTAACTCTTTCTGGTAACATTTTCCCTATATATCCGACTATTTACTCACAGATACAGAAGCTGAATCCGATTTGGATGTATTTGGATCGTTATGCCAATCATAGCCAAACCGATATCCCTTATAATCAAAAGAGAGTGTATACATCCATACATCATCCATCAGATTCTGATAATATACCGGTTGTTCCAATACAACCTCATTTCCAACTGCCTTAACAATTTCCGGATAGGTCATATTCCCTGTTAAACCATCAAGTAAAGCACTATTTCCATCCGTAAAAAGCATCGTAACGTTTTCATCCCCTCTGAGTGTATCTACCACTTCTCCCACGAAAAAGCAGGGAGAGTCTGTATATTCCACATAACTTGCCCCTTCATAAGCACCTATATAATAACTGCCCCCATAATATTTGCTTAGCTCATTCACAGTTTTTCCAATAAACTCTGCCGAAAATACTGTTTTCCCGTCCATTCTATGATTTGCTTTGTTTTCTTGTGAAGAATTCAAATAGATATCACATGGAATTTCAAATGAACCTTCTGCTCCTATCCCTAACTCATATACCGGAATGCCGATAACTAATTCACCATCTGAAGAAATATAAAAATCAAACGAGTCTAAATCGTATCCTTCAATCGTTTTCTTTTTTTCTTCTGCCTGATCGCTATCATCTGTATTTCTCATCACTTTTTGTACAAGCTTAGTCTTTATTTTTGTCAGCAGCTCATCTGGATCCATTTTAAATAAATCCTGTAGGTTCATTCTTTTACCTGTTCCTAAATCATAAGTAAATCCATGTGGTATAGCATTATGCACTCCACCCATACACCAATCTGTTCCGAAATAGATTGATAAAATACCGTCTTTCTGATAACTTTCCTTTCCGGACCAAGTGTAAAGGTATTCCGCTTGGTCAATATCAAATGTTTCTTCTTTCTTTAAGTCTTTTACCTCTTGCAAATATTCTTCATAAATTTTTTGTAGATCCGCATTGATTTTTCTGCCCTGCAAATGTTCCTTGCTTACAGATGGCAGGTCATAATAAAACTTTGCAATAGTTTGGTTATCATCAGAATATAGGGAATGATCTTTTCGTTCAAACTTCAATTCTATAGGAAAATTTAGTTCTGTAATTTCTTCTTCTCTTTTAGACAGCCTATCATTTTTTGTAATTTTATATCCTTCCTTTAAAACGGCTTTTGCTTTTTCTGTATCCTCTTTGCAAAGATAAATATCTGACAAGCTAATATATGCCTCAATACATAATTCATCCAGTTCCAACGCCTGTTCATAATCTGCTATTGCTTTTTTATAATCATCCTCTATCATTGCATAAGCATCCCCTCGGCCAATAAAGACTTTCGGCTGTTTTGAATCTATTTTAATTGCCTCCGAAAAAGCTAAAATCGCCTCCTCATAGTTGCTTTCTTCTAAATATTTTATACCTAAATCATATTTTTCCTGCCATGTAGCCATATCTTTTCCGCATGATGCACAGAAAAACACTGCTAACAGTAATATTCCAAATGCTCTTTTCATTTCATCCTCCTTTTATATTCAACAGCATCTACTACACCTTTTCTGTTCATTTGAATATAATTCTTAAGACGCATCATAGCTTAAGTTATCTAAAAATTCAGTAAGAATGGCATCACACTCTTTTCTGTTTTCCGCCGGATAATCAAACATTACCGTTACATATGCCGTATTATTGATATTAATATTTTTTATATAGAAGATGTCATCCATATTACCATAATAGCCATATCCGCTTAGTACGCAATAATTATCCTTTGCCAAATGATATGTAACATTGTCCCCTAAGCGATCTAATTGATTTTGATAATCCTCCATCATTTGTTCCTGAGGATCCAATCCGTTCCCTACTTTCCCGAAAGAAATCTCACCTACCTCAATCGTCATTCCCAAACTGTCGTTTTTATATTGATACACATATCCGGGAGTAGCACCAACATCAACCGATTCAAACCCTTCCGGCACACGAAACTTTCCTCCAAAAACAGTAGTAAACCATTGTCCCCCAGCTGTTTCGTTATCTGAGTTAAAATTATCAAAAATATCTTCTTCCGTAAGATTGTCCGCTGTTTCTTGCTCCTGTTCTTGTTCCTGCTCCATTATTTCCTGCCCTGTATCCTGCTTTAAGCATATCCTAAAATAAAAGCATGCAGCAACAACTATAAACACGCAAATTCCAATCACAAAGACCCATTTAGAATAATTTTTGTCCTCATTCAAGTGTGCATCAGAGGTTTTATGTGCATCAGAAACAGTCTCATCCAATTTATATCCGCAACCGGTGCAGAATTTAACATCATCTGCAAGTTCTTTCTTACACTTTGGACAAATTTTCATATTTATACGCTCCATCCTCCATTAATGCTCTCTTTTCCTAAAACGGAATCATCTCTATCAGCTAATAAACTCTCTTTTCCCATGCAAATAGCAACTGTTTTATATTTTAAAGAGGCGGTTTCCGCATCCTTCATTGCAACCTCTTTCTTCCGAATCCATGCAATTTCTTTCTCTTTCAACGCTTTAAAACCATTTGTAGAGAAATGTTCCCGTAAATATCCATACACATCATCCAACAGCTTTGTCCAACATTGATATGTTTCTTCTTCATTTGCATTTACTTCAAACCTATAATCTCATGCACAAAAAGTAGTAATAAATATCATCCATTCTCAGTACCCTCCTTATTCTTTCCTGATTCCTTTTCCTGTGCTGCAAAATACGCATCCAATCCGTCTGCAATACCGCAGGCAATTTCCTGTTGATATGCCGTATCCGCCATATACCTGTCTTCCTCAGGGTTTGTCATATACCCGACCTCCACAATCGTTGCCGGCACCTGACACCAGTTAATGCCACTCATGGTATCCGTTTCCCAGACGTATTGTTTCTTTGCACCTGTCTGTCCAGTCAGGTAGTCCAGAATATTCTCTGCAAGTGCCCTGCTCTGTGCATATAATGCTCCATTATAAGGATTCTGCGGTGTCTGACATATTGTCATCGCCCCACTTACAGAAGAATCCTCAGAGCCATTTGCATGGATACGCACAAATGCATCCGCATTTGCTTCATTCGCAAAAATTGCCCGTTCCGCATTACTGAGATTTACATCATTTTCCGTTCTTGTCATGAAAACCTCATAGCCTCTCCTCTCCAGTTCTGCCTGCAATGCCTGTGCAATCAGAAGATTCAACTCATATTCATGCAGACCGCTCACGACACCGCTTGTCCCACCAGAAACCTTCGCCTTTGTTTGCGCTGCACCGAGACCAATCGGTTCCTGCTCTGCATTGCCCCTCATCTGATGCCCTGCATCAATCACCACAAGATACCCATTTTTCTGTTCCGTTTCTTCTACCCCCTCCGTTTCTGCCCAATTTATCGTCTCCCGTTCTACCGCTGTTTCCGTTTGGCTTTTCGCCTGCTTCGCATGGCATCCTGTAAGGATAAAAACGGACGTAAGCAGAAGCAAAAAGCCTAACTTCCCTGTATTCCTCATATTTACCGATACCCCATTTCCTTCTCATAGGAAACAATCAGATCCCTGTTTGCAATTTCAACCTCATTCAGTATGCTTTCCTTGAAATCCTCAGGTGCAATAGAGGGTGTATACCAGCTGCATGAATTGAAATATGCCTGCAAGCTGTCATCCTGAAACATTCTGCCATGACGTGCATAAATTTCATTTCTGGCGATTTTCAATTCCCCTTTTGATAAACCTTCTATGTCTAATCTCTTGAGATTTTCAAAATCGCTATGAGGGAAGATAAATTCATTCAATGCCGCTTCGTCTGCCGCTGCCGTAGGTTTACATTCCAGAGCATCAGAATCCTCATTTAACCAAGCGAAATCTTTATCATCGTCAGACAGTTCATCTGTCAGATATCCATCTTCGACAACGTCGTCTTCTGTGCCACCCATACCCATTCCAAAATAACAAAATACAACTACAATCAAAAATACACAAATCCCTATTATAAGTATCCGACACCACTGAAAAGGCTTCTTTTCTTCGCCTTTATATGTATCAATGATATCTTTATTTAATTCACATCCGCAATGTGTACAGAATTTGATGTTATCCGAAAACTCTTTATTACAGTTCGGACAAATTCTCATATCATCACCTCCTAAATCTATGCTAATCTTTTTCCCTGCTGTCATCCGTACTCCGATTTTCTATCTTAAAACGGAATCATTTCAATGAGTTGATTTACTCTCTTTTCCGTCCAAATAGCACCTGTTTCATATTTTAAAGAGGAGGTTTCTGCATCCTTCATTGCGGCCTCTTTTTTCCGAATCCATGTAATTTCTTCTTCCTTTAAAGCTTTAAACTCACTCGTAGAAAGGTGTTTTTGTAAATATCCATACACATCATTGAGCAGCATGTCCCAATATTGGTATGTTTCTTCTTCATCCGCGTTTACTTCAAACCTATGTGCTGCATTCGCCCATTCTGAATAGAACTCTTTACCATTTAAATAGGAATATGCCGCAATTCCTTCTTCTGATAGAAAAGTTCCCTTATCTTCATAGTTCAAAATCATTTGAACCTTTTGATTCGTAATAATTTGCACCTGGGAGTCTACAATTTTATAATCAAAGCTGATTTCCGTTCCTGAATTATAAAATGGTTTAATTCTCTCTTTCCCTGGAAATGCAGTGGATAAAATTCTCCCTTTTCCGTTTTCCTCAAAAATATAGTAATACTCTCCATCTGATAAGACATATTTATCTAAATAATATTTAATCTCTCTTTTTATTTGTTCATAATCTATTTCTGGCTCTGATGTAAAATCTTCCGTGACATCATGTTCTTCTTCAATAACTTCCGGTGTTTCGGGTTCGGTATTTTCAGAAGAACGTGTTCTGCTAAAATAACAAAATACAGCCACAACCAAAAATACACAAATCCCTATTATAAGTACCCAACTCCACTTAAAAGGTTTCTTTTCCTCACCTTTATATGTATCATGTATCTCTTCATTTAATTCACATCCGCAATGTGTGCAGAATTTGATGTTATCCGAAAACTCTTTATTACAATTTGGACAAATTTTCATACTTTCACACTCCAACAGATTCTTTATTCTACTTTAGTCCCACAATGCTCGCAGAAAAGACTTTCTGCGTCAATCGGACTTCCACATTTTTTGCACGTCACTTTTTGGCTTTTCTTTTTATCTTCTTCTGTTTTAATCAGACTCCCGCATTTTCGGCAAAATACGTCGTTATCTCCAACCACCACTCCACAGTTGGAACACTTTGTCTTTTCCGGTCTTTCGCAGCCACATTCGGCGCAGAATCTGGAGTCTGCTAAATTCTCATTTCCGCAGTTCTTGCATTTCCATTTTTCATAACCTACCATCTGTGTCAGATTTTGTGCAACCTCCTGACCTTTTTGTACAAATTTTTCCATCTGTGGTACTTTTCCATTGTCAATCACATCTTCAATCGGCAATAAGCATTTTAGCTTTATCGGCAATGCCAATAGCACTGCAAAACAGGGCATTAAGGTTAAAGCTAAAAATTTTTGAGTGGCAACATTATTTATATATATTACTCCGCCCACAGATATAATTGCCAATATCACTTGGCATACAAAGAATGTTTCCTCTGCACCTTGAAACCGATTCTTATAAAAAGATGCTATTGACAATATCCCAGAAATAACTGTAACCCAAAAGAGAATTCGATATATCAAAAAAAATGTATATAAATTAGCCTCTTCACCATCCGGATCTCCCACTGCCTTGATAACGGTATTAAATCCCTTGCTAATGGAAGCTGCCTCTTTGGGGCTTATTTCCCCGTCTAACAGGGCGTTAACTGCTTCTTCGACCGAGTTCATATCAATGGGCTCATCTCCCCAAGAAAGAAACCACCTCGCCGTATCTAATACTCCACTTACCTCTTTTTGGTAGTCACTAAAATCATAAGCCATTGTTCCGCTAAACTTCACCCACGTTGTACAAAGCATTATCATAGAAATTAACACACATGCACTTGCAAATATCTTCATTCTTCCCGAAAGAATAAACATAGTACCTCCCCCTCTCAATCCTGCTTCACTCCGCAATTTCCGCAAAACAAGGTTCCTTCATCCAGCAATTCTCCACAGTTAGAACAAAGAGTAGACTCTTTTCTTTCCTGCTCCCGATCCAAATGTTCTAGTCTCAGCTTTTTATTCTCTTTTTCTAAAACGGTTTTTTCACCAAGGAGCTGATTTGTATACGCTTCAGCCTCGCCTACCTTCTCTTCCAGATCACTTACATACGCTTTATACCTTCTAATTTCCCCTTCATATTCCCGAATTTTCCTTTCTAAATTGGAAATGGTGCTTTCCGCCTCTATTTTCACTTTATCCAATTCCAACTCCATCTTCTTAACAGCTTTAACATAGGTAGCAATCATATGATCACTTAATTCTCTCATATCCAAAGAGTATTTTGTAAGTTCTTCAATCGTCAAGCCTGCATCCATTTCATCGGTTTCAATGGATTGAACAGGTGTTCCGCACTTTTTGCAAAACAATACTCCTTCCGGAATGGAAAAACCGCATTTTTTACATACGTTCATAAGTATCCCCTCCTGCTCTCTCTTATTCAAACGGACTTTCAAAATCTGCCCCCTGCAATGTGATTTCTCTTTTTGTTCCATCCCACTTTACATCACGCGCAAACGCATTTGCAAGGTACTTTATCGGCGCATACACGCGGCCATCCTTAATAACAAGGGCTGTATCCATAGTAATAGTTTTATTTACAACCTTGCCAAATACATCTTTATACTTAACCTTAACTTTATTACTGCCAAGTTTGAACTCAACTGTTGTGTCACAATGCGTTTGTCCTAAATCTTCATAATAAAATGTAACCCCTGTAAATACAGCAGTTTTCGCATTTGCATTCCATTTTACATCTATCTCCATGCCATCTGCCACATCTCTAAGCGGAACCATCGTTCTGCCCTTGCTGTCAATATACGGCTTTGCATCTGTCCATTCTATTTTTTCGCCATATATATACACTTCTATATCCTTATTGCCTTTCGTTGCATTATTTTTTGATGATGTAGAGCTTTTGTCTACATTTGTACCATATAAAAGGAGATATCCATTCGCTGTATCACACACATAATATCCCAACTCATCATTTGGTTCAGATGTTCTTTTATATCTTTGACCATCAAGGATTAAGTCCCCGTTATCATATGACCAGGTTCCTTCATCTGTAAGCGTGCCGAACCCATAATCTTGAGAAAACCAGGTTCCATCGGAATAGAAAACTAAATCAAAGGCGATTCCTGCCGGCCCCTTATTTGTCCAATGTGTGTTATAAAACGCAGATGCACCACTTGCCGCATAGGCAGTGTTGCCATTTACATCCCCGAAACCAGCACTTGCGATCAATACCGTACAGATTGCTGCTGCACAGATTTTTTTCAGATTAATTCTTTTCATCTTAACCCTCCTCTCGTATAAAAATGGCAACCCTTACAGATTGTATAACAAATCAAATTGCGTACTATCCGAGGGTTGCCATCAAACTGTTTACTTAGAAATCTATAAAATAGATATTTATTTTTTTATAAAACTTTTTAGTACCACAATGCAAGATTGGATACAGCTACATTTGTCCATAAGCCATCGTCTAATTTAGTGCCGCTAATATCCTCCTCTATAAAATTAACTCTCAGTTTAAGCACTCCTGTTAAATCAACTTTAAAATCAACAGGGGTTTCTCCATATCCTACCCTTCCTTCATACAAAAGTTTGTCATCACCAAAAATTTGTATAACTCCAAAACATCCGGTATTTGCATTTTTGGGATAAAACAAAGTTCCCGAAATAGCAGAATATTTTCCGTTTGCGAGATATGTATTTTTAAAACCTACGGTAGTACTATTTGTCCGATAATTCCCAAGATTGTCTTGTAAAGTTCTGGTTTTTATTTCTCTACCTGTAAGACAATCTACATCTTGGAGGTATGCAGCAGGCTCTGTGGATGTATGTTTTCCAAGATATACACTGCTTGTTTTTCCATCCCACTGTACTGTTTTATCCACAGCATCCGCTACGGCTCGTAAAGGCAAATATGTTGTTCCGTTATAAATAAAGCCCTCAACATTGTTTCCTTTACGGTCTTTAATCAGTTTTTGATCATCAACATAAATATTTACACCTGTTGCTACCTGAATTGTCTTGCTAACCATTGCCGCAAACGCAGGAGTAGCTGTTAAAAATAAAGATGCTGTAATAGCAGAGCCTAATGCAAAGCTTAATATATTTTTTGTATACTTCATAATATCCCCCTTATTTTTATGTATAGCAGAGAGAATGCGTCTCCCTGCTATACATTTTACAACATTGCCCTTTACTGAATCACAAGGTATCTGTTATAAGCGTAACCGGAAACACCATTATATGTAACATAATACCAATTCCCTGATGTACGGCTTAAATCAATTGTACAATATACACCTTCATCCATACGCCCAATCTTTGTATACTGGTTTGGCTGACTGTTAATTGCCAGTCCACCGGGTGTGCCACTGACGCGAGCAGTAACAAGATTACTGTTCACCTGTGCTGGAGTGGTAAAACTCTGCACGCTGCTTGTTACCTCTCTGCCATCCATGATTGCATACATTTTGTAATAATAGGTTGTCCCGGGCGAAAGGGTGACGCCATATTTGTTCAGGCTGTACCACATATCAAAGGGATTCTTGTTGTGGTTGATTGCATCGCTGCCAACCTTACGCATAGAACCTGCGGAATTACCAAAGTAAACCCCTACCTCAGAAGGATGATTCCCACTGTAGGAAATGGATGCATTCAGTCGTGCATTTGTCTGGGAAACATTGCTTGCGTTGATGTTGTAGAAATCAGCCGTAGAAGTCGATACTGCATTTACATTAAATCCTTTCCAGGGACTCTGTGCACTGTCAGAATTTGGTCTGGAAACTACAAATGCACAGTATACCCCCTCTCTAACATTGTTAAAGGTATAGCTTGTCCCCTGTGTCGAACCACTATATTTAATATCTTCCCATCTCCAAGGATCTTCAACTAAGTACACGTCATATTTTGTTGCATTTGCCACAGAGTTCCAACTTACAGAAACAGTAGCGCCATCTACAGATACAGAAGGCACTGCCGTTTTTTCAGGCTTAGGTGTTTTAAATGTTTTATCTGTGGTTGGTGTGTTATTCGACGTAGTGCTAGTTGCAACAACCTCTACTTCTACAGTATCATATTTGCTGCTATCACTTACAGAAACAGCTTTTATTGTTGCTGTCCCGGGGTTCTTAGCTGTTACCAAACCATTACTGTCTACAGATGCCACATTGCTATTGCTTGAAGACCAAGTTTTATCCAAGCTGATACTGCCGAAACCTCCAACACCGGCTTTTAATCTCTTAGTTTCTCCCACTCGCAAACAGAAATCATTTGAACTGATATCGACATAAGAAATACTACTTACTACTTCAAATTCCTGCTTTTCAACTTTTTTAACAGAAAAAAGGTCTGTCCAATCACTCTGTACAAAATCTGTATTTGGTCTTGCAATTACAAATGTTTTATATGCTCCATTTTTAACATTTGTAAAGGTGTAGCTCGTACCCTGTGTTGAGCCACTATATTTAATGTTTCCCCAACCCCAAGGTTCCTGAACCAAATATACATCGTAGTGTGTCGCATTTGCCACAGAGTTCCAGCTCACTGCAACACTGGCATTGTCATTATTTACAGAAACTGCAGGTTGAGAGGTTCTGCCCGGTTTCTTGGTTGTTGTAGTTACAGGAGTTACTGTACTTCCTCCAGAACCATTTAACAATGTTTCAGGATTATAAAACCGGTTACCACCCCCCCATGCATTTCCATAAGAAACATAAAAATGCAAATGAGGCGTTGAGCTCATTCCCGATGAACCCGATACACCCAAAAGATCTCCTTGTTCTACCCTTTGGTATTGTTTTACAGAAACTGTAGACATATGAGCATAACCTGCATAAGTTCCATCATCATGCTGAATTATCACGCCGTTTCCAAACTTTTCATTACAATAACCATCCCTCTTAGGATTTTTACAGCCATTTTGTTCACAGGTTCTTCCCCCTGATTTTTTATAGCCTGAATAATTGCTACAGTTTCTATATACTATAGCTACTGTACCTCCTTTACTTGCATATACATTTGCTCCATTAACGTTAATATCAATACCCTTATGTTTCGAATGATATCCTTGTAGAAGGCTATGGCTACTTGTTGGCCAAATATACTCTGACGCTGCAAAAGCCTGTGTAGGAATAGTGCTAATAATCAGACACACACTAATAAAAAGTGCCCATATTTTATTTTTCTTCATAAATCAACCCTCCAAATTAAAATTACCAGGAGCTATATTCCATATATTATAAGTAAAAGAAGCTACATCTTTTCGTAGGCACGGACTTGTTTGTTTGAACGAAACTCCATTTACAATACCTAATGTTTCCGCTGTCTTTATATACCCATTAGGATATCCACCTTCTTTTATTGCATCTTCATCATATTCCCATGCACATATAAGCATTTTGATAAACTGCTCATATGTTACCGAATCATTCGGGCCAAATTTCGTTTTACTATAACCACTGATAATCCCCAACTCATTTGCTTTGGCAATATATCCAACTGCCCAATAATTGGATGGCACATCAGAAAACGTGGACTGCTTTATCGTTTTGGCATCTTCGGAAACCCCCATTAAATTACAAAGTACCGTAGCTGCCTCTGCACGAGTAATAGTTTTATCCGGGTTAAACCGCCCTGCCTTATCACCGTTGAGAATCCCCATATCCGACAATGTATTCACTGCTTCTGCATAGCTTGCATTGCTGGGCACATCGGAAAAACGGGAGCTTTCCGCCGCAAATGCGCTTTGGGAAAACAGCATCCCAATCAATAACATTGATAAGATTCGTTTCTTCAATAAAATCCCTCCCTCATCATTTCAAAACATCATAGTGACATACCATTTCTTCCATTCTCTCCTCTGCAAATCCCCTCCCTTCTCTGCTGTAACACAAAATGGCATCCCCTCCTTTCTGCCATTTTTCCACCTGCCAATCATCCTTGCCACACAAAGCGGCAATCTGCACCAGCGTCCTCTTTTTCATCCACCCAATACAGATAGCCGGAATCAAGATAAAAATATCCACTGCCATCATCATACTCCAACTCTTTATAGGTATTATTGGTATTATCATCATAATAGCATTCCCAGGATTTTCCATTTTTGTATGTAAGAATACCTGTATTAGAATCCCATTTACAGTTAAAAACCCATTCACTTGTTTCTCTATAACTTGACGACCACTGCACCATTACTTTTGCTGTATTTAATCCAGTTTTCTGAATATTCAGCCCTGCCCGTTGACTCCATTCATCCATCCAGGAACCCTCTTTAATATCATCAAAAGAATATTCATCATCGTCATTGTACCAATCATCATATCCATCGCCATCTGTCCAAATAGATATTTCTCTCGTTCTTGAATCCCACTCAATATCTGCTCCGATTAAATTTGCACCGTCTCGCAATCCAACCATTGTTCTGCCATTTTTTATTTCAGGTGATACACTCAATGAGATAGGAGACCCATTTAAATAGGCTGTTTTTCTGCCGATATAAAGCTTAAGTACATCACCATCCGCAGAAACAATAATCTCTTTGCTCTGGCTGTTATACCGAACATTAGCACCAAGGTTTTCATAAACCGCACGCATTGGTAACATTGTATATCCGTTTTTAATATACGGAGGTACGTCTGTTCTCAGATAGTCCCCATCAATATAAACGCTGATATCCCCGGCGGCATACGCCATTGGAACAGACCAGCCTGTACATAACATTCCAAACGAAAGAACCCCTGAAACCAGACCTTTGTAAATTCGGTTCATATTACGCTTCATGATATCCCCCTTTTCTTAAAACCCTTTTTTAAAATGTGTACTTTTTTGTAAATGAATTTTGAATCCTTAATCTGTGCTAATTATGTTGAATTCTGTTGTAAAAGACAAATGTGTATGTTAATATTGAAGTGTGAAGAAATCTACTGAAGATTTGCAAAAAAGTACACTTTCTTGCAAAAATCCTCTTTCACAAAAAATTAGTTTTTTCGTAAATATCTGCTTTATATCGAAATGTTGTAATAGGCATATTGCATTCTTCTGCCGCTTTTGTACCCGTAATTTTCCCATTTTTCCATCTTTGATAGACTGCATGAAAACTTTCCGGAAGGGGTTTAGGAGGTCGCCCAAACTTTACGCCTCTGGCTTTTGCTGCTGCTATTCCTTCTGCCTGCCTTTGGCGAATATTTGACCTTTCATTTTCCGCTACAAAGGAAAGCACCTGCAATACAATATCACTTAGAAATGTTCCCATTAAGTCCTTTCCTCTCCGTGTATCCAACAACGGCATATCTAAAACAATAATATCTATCCTTTTTTCTTTTGTAAGATATCTCCATTGCTTTATAATCTCCTCATAATTTCTCCCAAGGCGATCTATGCTTTTTATGTATAATAAATCATCCTTTTTCATTTTTCTTACCAGTCTTTTATACTGCTTCCGTTTAAAATCCTTTCCCGATTGCTTATCCATATAAATATTTTTTTCAGAAACTCCAACCTCTCGCATAGCGATTATTTGCCTATCCTCATTTTGATCCTTAGCACTTACACGCACATATCCATATACCATTTCTGTTAATCTCCTGTTTCTTCATGAAATTCAAGAACTAAAAAAACGCTGTCTTAAATCCAGCGTATCATAAAAATCTATATCCATATTTCTTATTACATAATAATCCCTCGTTTTTTTGATAAACAGCTTATTATCTTCTTTCAATCTATGAATCCTTTTATTAAAAAAGCGGTACTCAGACCATTCTAAGTACCACTAATTATCAAAGCTATATCAGTCAAGCTCCCACTTATACTGTGTATAGGGGCATCCGACATGCTTCAGATCCCTCTGTATCATTTCTGCAAGATGATGAAACATATCCTTGGTTGCTGCAATCGCCGCAGGCTCCAGTTTATACACGACACTGTCATATACAAAATCAATATAGGCATACCCAATATTAGCCTTATTCTGGAACTCATTTCTGATTTTATTGATTTCATCGCTCCATTTTCTCAGAAGCTCACGAACCGCATGCGGCATTTCACTGCCTTCGGAAATAATATTGTTCGGTCTGATCCATTCATCCCATTTCACCCAGATTTCCTGATTCCTGCCATCATTGCTTTTCAGCATATATAACTTGCAATTGTTTTCTTTTCCAAAATGTGTATCCATAGCACCCTCACCGATTCTGTATTCTTTCAGCATTACACCACTCAGAAAAAATAATCTTAACCAAGCGCATAACTCATCAGTTATCATTGTATCAGGTACAACGCCTGCTCGCAATCATATTTTATTTGACCCTGTTTATTCGCCGGATACTATTCTGCTATAGAATGTTTTCACAACATCATTCAATAAAAAAGAGGCACTTAGAATCCACTTCCAAGTGCCTCATCATTTACCCTACAGCTGATATATTCTTATGCAGTCGGTATCCTATCAATATCCTGTTTTCGGCAGTTTCCCTCTGCTTACCACAGGTGCATAAATCTTTGTTGTAAAGGAATCTTCTGCCTTTACTTTCTGCATTTCGTACATTCCGCCTACCTCTACTCTATTCGTAAACTGATAGCCGTTCGGCAAATTTTGATATGTTTTACAATAGATAAAAGGACGTTCTACCTCGCAGAAGCCAACGTCCACCGTACCAAATTCATACTTAATATCAGTGATATATTCCCCTGCCATCAGTCCCTTTGTGCAATCGATTTCATAGACCTTATTGGTAAACAGGTTATCCCACAATACCTTAAAGCTGCCTGTTTTATTCGTCTTATAATAGATGGTATAGTTCAGGTTCTGATTGAATGTACCGGTAAACAGCCTTGTAATATATGCCGCATCCGCAGGCAGGCTTTCATGCAGATAGAAGTTCTCCAAAGGTACCAGAGATTTATTCTGGATATGATAGAGATCATATCTGATTACACTTCCGCCCATTGTCTCCTGATAGCCGCTTTTTTCCACATGCGTCTGCAAAGCCGTGCTTTTATTTTCCCTTTTAATCTCTACGATTTCTCCATCTATCTTGATTTCAAAAGAAATCGTTTCATCACTTAAAAGGAAATACAGCGGACTGGTTGTTTCCTTCATGGTATACTTACCATATCTCAGCCAATCGGATTCCGCAAAGCCTTTACTGTCTGTTCTTAGAACAGTAACCTTCTTCCCGTCAGAATCATAAACCGTAAATTTTGCGTCCTTTAAGCCATCCCCTTTTAAATGACCGGTGATAGCATTGTTATCCGCAGCAGTTTTATGGATCTGTACTTTTCCTTGAATCGGCTTATTTTCCAGCTCTACATAGGTTGTCTTTCCCCATTTTGTTTTTACTGTCTGTAAGCCTTTTGTCACGACATAACCTTCATTTTCCTTTTCTTCGATATAGTAGGTAGCATCACCAAGGAACATCTTATCCAGATGGATTTGCCCCTTACTGTCAGCGATATATGTGCCGATGGATTCCTTATTCTTATCGAAAAATTCAAACTTCACACCGGAAATAGGTTCTCCCGTTTCCGCATCCGTTTTTTCAATCCGGATCGATGCCAGAGGGTAGTTCTCCCATTCAATGAGCTGGTCATCGCCCCAATCCAACGCAACTTTTCTTACATTGGTATCCAGTGCATAGCCTTTCAGGGTATTGGTTTCTCTGATGAGATAGGTGCCTGCGGGGAGCTTATACTCCAGATTGATTTCGCCCTGTCTATTGGTGTAATGCTTCCCATAGGCCTTGCCGTCCTCACGTACAATCGTGAACTCTACATTTTCCATTGGCTCACCGGTTACGCTGTCTGTTTTTGCAATACGCAGTGTCGCATTCTTATCGTTTTCAAATTTCACCATAGAGGGTGCATTGCTCTTTACCTGTACGTTCTTGCTGACTGCGGTATCAGGGCAGTAGCCCTCGGGTGCCGCTGTTTCCTTTACCACATACCAATCGGGTTTCAGATCCGGAATGGTGATTCTGCCGTCTGCGGCAGTGATATATTCACCAATATAGGTGCCGTCAATTTTTCTTACCTCGAACTTTGCACCCTCCAGCGGTTTCTGTGTTTTTCGGTCTACCTTCTGAATGATAAGGCTGTTATGCGGCTGATTGAAAAATTCCAGAGAATAAACTCTGCCTTTTTCGATATAAATCGTCTTTGCGGTATTATCAAGAAGATACCCCTCCTTTGCCTTTACCTCCTGTACGATATAGCCGCCAATCAGCTTTGGAATATAAATACTGCCTGTTTCATCAGTGCGATATTCACCATTGGATTCACCGACTACTGCACCTTTGATGTCTGTTATCTTAAAGATAACATCACTCAGCGGTTCTTTTGTCACAGCATCCATCTTTTTAATCAGCAGACCGCCTAACGGCGCATTTGTAAATTCAACAGTAACAACTGCATTATCATCTTTCAGCGCCACTGTTTTCAGCGTATCATCTAAGATATGGTCGCTGTCAGTAGATACCTCTGCCACGGAATACACACCGGGTTTTAAGCCTGCAACAGTAATCGTACCATTTTTCGATGTTGTATAAGTCCCGATTACGGTACCCTCTGTTCCTGTAGCACCGCTTAAATATCTTACCTCAAAACGAATACCGGATAAAGCTGCTCCTGTTTCTGCATCTATCTTTTTAATGATAATGGCAGACTGTGGGCTATTTTCAAAGATAATCTCTTTATCCTCGCCTGCTTTCAGGAATACCTCCATAGATTCTGTTTTTCTCTCATAGCCTGCAGGAGCCTGTTTTTCTATAATACGATACCAGCCGCTATCTGCCTGCTGCAGTTGGAACTGTCCGTTGCTGTCAGATGTATATTCACCGACCTTTACTACCTCACCGCTAAGAGAACCATTTACCGCCTTCAGTACCTCAAACCTTGCATTCTTCAAGGGTTCTTTGGTAATGGAGTCTACTTTATGGACTGTTAATGTTGCTTTTTTCGTATTTTCAAATACGGCTGTAAAATCCTGCCCTGCAACAAGATTTACTACACGTTCCTCATTGCCGCTCTCGTAAGCATTCGGTGCTTTTACTTCACAGATTTTATATGCGCCGGGTGTCAGACCTTTCAGCAAAATTTTACCGTCAGTATCCGTTGTAAAGGGACTGCCGGATACAAAGCCTTTATCTGGTTCCTGCAATTTTTCTACGGTAAACATTGCACCGGATAATGCAGCGCCTGTCTGCCTGTCTCGTTTGATAATCGTAAGGTCAGGTGCTCTATGATTCTGAATTATTGCAGTGCCGGGCTTTCCGCTTTCTGCATAAACCTCATACACCTGCTCTAAAGGAAGATAGCCCTTTGCAGGCGTAACTTCCGTCACCTCGTACCAGCCTTCTTCTACATCTGACAGCGTAATGCGACCGTTCTGATCCGTTACACCCATATATACCTGTCTGGTATTCTTATTTGTGATTTCAAAGTGTACCCCCGCAATGGGTTCTGATGTTTCTGCATCAATCTTCTTAATCTCTACAGATGGCTTTTTCTTATTTTTCATGACAACAACTGTTTCCTTGCCCCAGTCAACCTCACCAATCTGCGGTGTGGCATCCAGAATATAATCAAATCTGGCCGCAAGCTCCTTAACCTCATAGCTGCCCTCCGTCAGGTCTTCAATCGTTACTTCGCCATTCTTACCTGTTTCTACTGTCTGTTCAAAGCCCGTAGTATGATTGATGACCTGAAAATAAAAACCGGCTAACGTCTCCTGTGTCTGGGCATCAATCTTTCGGATTGTAAGGGAGCCATACGGCTGATTTTCAAAGGTTACTTTCGGATGTACCTCTGCGTTGTTTTCCACACGAACACTCTGAGAATTTTTCCCTACTGCAACAGAATAATGCGGCGGCGCAGATACCTCTGTTATTTCATATACCCCCGCAGGAATCCCTGTCAGCTTCAGGACACCATCGGAAATCGTAATGCTTGCACCTTTGCTAAGAACAGGCTCTGTTGCGCCATTCGTTGCCTTTACAGTAATATTGATGTACTCATTGCTTTCCGATACACCACGGATATGGAATACGGCATCTGCAACTTTTTTCTTAGTCTGATAGTCCAATTTTTCTACAACCAGACTGCCTTTATCAGCGGATGCAGGCGTATCGGAATTCTCCGGTGTATCAGGGATTGTGGGGGATGCGTTGTAGGTCATTTCTGCAGAATCCGTTCCCTGCGGACGGAAGTTATAAATATACCCCTGCCAGTTACCGGACAGACCTACGGGGTTCCCAAGATAGCTGGCGGCTGTATCTAAAGAACCACCAACGGTTGTACCATACAGTGTATATCGAATCCCTGTGGATTCTGCCAATGTCTTTGGTACTTTTACCGTTACATCCTGCCCCATATCAACTGCAAACGCTTTCGATGTGTCCCATGCGCCGCTTACATTTGTCTGTGGCATGATTTTTTTACTGCCTGCATAGACCTCAATGGTTCCATTTTCCACCATTGCCATAATATCGTCCCCAAGGATACGGAATTTCCATTTATCTCTGGCAATGCTGCTGGTAAAATGATAGGTATTTACAACCCAGTCACCTTCCGCAGTTGCTTCCTCAGAACCACTGACAGGTGCAAGCTGTACAGTTACCGCCGGCGGCGTATACGGGTTTGCAATGCCTTCGTTATAAATCTTTTTTAATGCATTCAATACGCGTGTGTTTTTTGCCGTATCCCCACTCTGGATAGACCATTTATCCAGTGAACCGCCAACAATAGCTGTATGAATCGCACCATGCGTTGCATAATACGCCTCATCTACACTATTACAACCTAACTGTGCAGGCGTTTTATAAGGATAGCCTGCTCTGGCAATCCCAAGGATTTTCTTCTCTGTAGCGCCGATGTTTTCTAATGGATCTACCTGATATTTCCCATCGGCATGCTGTGCAGTTCCCTTCCATCCCGGATTCTTGCAATATGCTGGATACTCCAAAGCCGCAGGATCATCGGCAATCCATTTCGCAATATGGATGTTGTCTACAATTTTGCCGTCATAATGCAGGATATTGTTCAAAGGTCTGTCTGCTGCAATGGTTACATAACCGCCATTTGCCTGCAAATAATCATACGGTCCCGAGCCTGTAGCAGAACGTGCCTTTGGTATAGAATCCGTCCCATAGATTTCTGTGTAGTTATCTGCCAGTAAAGGGACAGCAGAATATCTGGATTCTACTGAAAATGTCTTTGTATCCGGCAGCACTGCATCTGCTGTTTTCTCATCGGATTTTTTACTGCCGGTATCCTCTTTTTCTGTTGTATCCTCCTTCTTTTTATCCTCTGTTATACTGCTGCTGATGGTTGTGCTATCGCTCTTGTTCGTGGTCTCCCAAAACAGGTCATCATAGCTATTACTACCACTGTTCTGCCCGGGAATAACAAATCCATCTTCCCATGCCGCAAAAGCGGATAACGGTGCAGCGACAGTCATCATAACCGCTAAAAGCAGGGATACCCACCTTTTTGTGTGTTTCATAAAACCACTCCTTTGATTGAATTGTATATATAAAAAAGAGCCCTGATTAAATCAGAGCTCCTTTGCGTTTATAGTATTTATTTTTTCGCTGATTGGATAAACCTTACTGTTTTATTCTATTTCAGATTTTTCTTTGGCGCGCGTTGTTTTGTTTTCAGTCCCAAGTCCTGAAGCTTTCTTCCCAACGCATCATCCTTTGCTACTAACAGTAAATCTTCATCCATATTATTTAGTGCATGTAGGACTGCAGCGTACATACCGATAGATACAGACGGAGTTCCTCTCTCGATTGCCCATAATGTAGCACGGCTTATCCCAGCTCTTTCCGCAACTAATTCCATCGATAGCTTACGTCTTAATCTGGCATACTTGATCTGTTCTCCCATTTGTTCTAATATTTTCTGCGTTTTCGGTAAAAGAACCGCACTTTTTTTTGCCATAAAAACCACCTCTTAATGTTTAATATTATAAACAATAATGGTGTTATTGTCTATTTTATCAAATATTATTATTAAGTTGTGGGTCCTTATTTTACATACGCAAACATCTGATAGGTTGCTTTTTCCCCTACTGCGAAGCCTGCAACCTCATACATCGGATTCAGATAATTCTTTCGATGTGCCTCGGAATCTGTCAGACGGTTATGTGCCTTTGCCGCATAAGGTGCATGCAGAACTGCATTTTCTCCCACATAATAATCCGTCAGACCAAAGGCTCTTGCCATTGCGGTGCATCTGCCGTAAAACCTTGAAACATGCCCATCCGCTATGGTTTTACCGTCATACTGTATCTGCTTGGTAAAGGTATCCAATCCATAGATGGATTTTTCAAGCATTTTCATCTCACACAGAGCATTTAAATCGGCATCATATTTCAGCTCGCTTACACCGGCTTTCCGGCGTGCATCATTCACCAAATCCAAAAGCTTTTCTTCCTCATCCCAATAATAGGAGTGATACTTGCCATACAGGTTATCACTGATAAGGTTTCGGTCAAACTGTGATTTTTCCATGACCTTGTACAGCATTGCCGCAAGCTCTGCTTTTGTCACAGTACCCTCAGGGCGAATCGTACCATCCGCATAACATGAAATTATATTTTCACCCGTCAGCCGCTTCATTGCATCCTTACACAAAGCAGATTGAAAGCGTATTTCATCCGCAAATTGCTGTTCTGACACCCTTTCTTTCTCCTGCATCGGCAGCATGGAAACCAGAAAAGACGCGATATATTGTCGTTGCACCTGATCCTGCAGGCAAAAGCCAGAATACCCAAGCATGGTATAATTTGCCTCTGAAGGATTTCCCCATACACCGGCTTCGCCGCAAATAAGTGCCGCCTGTGCGTTAGGATATGCTGTATCCCAAAGAGCAGCGTCACGGAACACCTTATGCGAAACAGTACCGCCGTTAAACTCTACAGGCTTTAAGCCTAATCTTGCAACTACCGAAGCAAAGTCAGCATAGGTAATCGGTTCATTCGGATGAAATGCCGCTGCGCTCCCATCCATACAGCCTGCCTGCAAAAAATAGGTCAAATATTTTTCCGCCCAATGCCCTTTTACATCCGCAGGAATCCCGATATACGCATATTTTTGCAATGCAGCGTACTTTGATGCAGACGGTCTTGGTACAATAATGTCACTTTTGGCATAGGGCGCTGCGATATGGTTCCCTGCTGACACATCTCCAAATGCGGCAGCAGGTGCCGCAAATGCAGAAATATGTATGCTGAAAATCATTGCCGCCAAAGTGCCTAAAAATACTTTCTTTTTCATGTATACTCCCCCTTTTCAAAAATGAATGATACTTTAATAAACGATTCTCATTCCGGAAAAGCAACAAAATTTCAGAATTTTTTCAAAAAAAGACTGAAAAAAATAAATTTACTGCTGCTGCACCGCCTGCACCAACAGTCGTTTGGTCGGCTCATTTTCGATACAGGTTACCATTGTCAGCTTATTTCTTTCATCGCTCGTTGTAATATCTGTCCAATCTGTTTCATTGATTGCCTTTATGACAGAAACTGTATAGGTTCTGGTGCCAAAGCGTGTTTCATAAATGACCTTATCCCCTTTTTTGATATTTTTCAGGTTTCTAAAATCATATTTATAATCCCTGTTATGGGCGCAGAAAGCAACATTCCCATCCCATAAGGCGGATTCTGCAAAATGCCCGATTGCTGTTTTAATTGTCGCCAGATCTGCTCCGTCCTTTACTGGGTATTTTTTAATCCCGATTCGCTCAATCGTCAGATACCCCAGAATATCATGTGGCAACTGAACCGCAGTTGCTCCTGTTGTTCCTGTGCTTTTCACTGCCTGTGATAAGCCTGTCAGCTGAAACTGATAGCTTTCCAGTACCTTATACAGCATTTTAACCATTTCACTTCTGGTTACCGGGGTATTCCCTGCAATCCGGTTTCCGCTATAGGTATCAATCCCGCCTGCTACATACAGATTTCTGACTGCACCGTTCACCCAGGATGGGATGCTATCCCTATCCCCATAAGGCAGCTGTACTGTATTCTGTTTTTCACTTTTCACCAATTTCGATACCATGGAAATAGCCTCAAAGCGTGTGATTGTTTTCTGCGGTCGAAAGGTATGATCCTCATAACCACTAACCAATCCGCTTTTTACCGCAGTATCCACCGAATTATAAAACCAATCGGTTTTTGCTATATCCCGAAAGTCCGCCTGCTTTCCATTGATGGCAGGCAAATTAAGCTTTCCGAATAATACAGTTGCCTCCGCTCTGGTAAGTGTCGCATCCGGTCGAAAGGTGCCATCGGGATAGCCGCTGACCAATCCAAGGTCACTATAGCCAACTACATATTTTTCATCCAAATGCCCCGCAATATCCGAATAAGCCGCAGCAGATGCAATATTAGGCTGTAATACGGCACACAGAATCAAGCCAATAGAAATTTTCTTATACATCCGCATCCTTCGTTTCCTCCTGTTCTGATTCTTCTGTTTCTTCCTCCAAACTGTTTCGTTTATCGCGAAGGAACAGATAGATACCCGTTCCAATCGCCGCCAATGCAAGTCCAATACCGCCAATGATGAAGCCTAACGGCAGTTTCTCCTCCTGCTGTGGCATCGACTCTTCTCCGAGGTAGGTAATGGTATATGCTGTCTGCTCGGAAATTTCCTTCTTTGCAGTACCCTTATAAAGTACAGATGCGCGATAACCGGATGGGATTTTCACAGAATAGGTTCCTGTATAATAGCCTACTGCGGCATAGGTATTCCCTACCGCGGTATCGCCACTGGCAAGGTTATTATCCCCAATCCATTTCACATCCATCAGAGTCAGATATACACCGCCCTCCCAGATGCTTTTTGGAATCTGGCTGAAATCCATGGAAGACAGGTTATAGTAGGCTCTGTTGCCATGCTTCGTCTGGTTCTTTGTGGTGTAGCCGGAAACCGTATAGTTGATACTTCCTTTCTCTGCCTTCAATGTAGCCTGATAGCCTTCCTCATCGGTATATTGCTTGGTTGCACCCAGCTTTTTCAATACAACCACATCATTTCGGGATGCTACCGTTGTTTCTTCTGTCTGTTTCACATCCTTCGTTAAGACCTCTACCACTGGCTTACTGGAAATATCAATCTGATGATATACCAGCCCGTTCAATTCAAAGGTTGTATCCATGGTATCAAAAATTTCTTCCGTATTATTGATGACGTACGTTTTCTTAATATAGGAATTCCCGTTTTTTTCATAGGCTTCCTCTAATGGCTTTGGTGCGGCAAATGCCATTGTGTTACAGCATAATACGCCTATCACAGCCATTGCTGCTATTCGATAACCTTTCACATCCTCAATCCTCCTTTTCAAATATCCGATACAGATAAAAAACAAGCCATTCGCAGAACAGAAAGAATAATACACTGCTGATGCCACAGGCCATTACTACGGAACCGGTAAACCAGAGTACATCAAAATATTGTCCGCAAATATAAAAAAGCAGCAGCAAACCGATGAAAATAAAAAAATCAGCAAAAAGCATGACAGCTGTCTGCTGCAGCTTTGGTGCATACCGTCTTTTCTGCTGATCGGATTGATACTGCTCTGTTATGATTTCTTTTGTGATGTCATATTCCGGTCTGATAGCCATTGCCTTTTGCAGCTTATCGCACATCGTGGGGAATAAAATGCTCGCCTCCTGATCCATCAGTATCTCCTCTGCTGCTATTGCTGCTCCCCAAGCCTTCCATTTTTTCTGTTTCCTGCGAAATCTCTTTTTTGCCGTCATTTTTCCATTCTCCCTTCCAGTAAATCATCCAAGGTATGCTCCACTGTTTCACAGTATCGTGCATGGCAGCATGTAAGGATGGAGAATAAATTCCCTTCCATAACATAACGCTCAATCTCTCTGCCAAAGGGCAGGATTCCATCAAAGCCGCCAATGGTTACATCCATTTCCTCATGCAGGGAATATGGTTTACTAAGTCCTTCCAACAGCAGACAATGCGTTAGCCGTCGGATTTTGTCCTGATACTGTTTGAAATAAAGCAGTCCCTTTACATCCGCAGTTAACAAACACGCCGTAACCTCCGCTTTTGCTGTCATTACAGTCTGAAAAGCATCCGTCCAGTCAGAGGTTCCATCCCAGATTACCACCTCAGCCATACCATCCAAAACGGTATATAGCTGCTGTATCTGCGCTGTGGTTCCTTCCTGTCTTTTCCGTTCATGTATCTGAAATCCCATTACACCGATATTCGGAAATTCGCGCAGGATTTTGATTGCATCCGCGGTACGCTGCGATGTAATCTCTCCTGCATAAAGCGTTCCCAGTCCGTCTGCATCCGTATTTCCGCAAAAAAATGACAGCATCGAAATTCTGCTGTCTCCGCTAATCAGTAATGTCTGCCTGTTTCGTTTGCCTGCTGCACTTGCCAAAGCTGCGCTGAATACACTTTTTCCACTGCCCGGACTGCCAATAATCAGGATATGCTTTGCCATAGATTCACCCCCTGCTCAAAAAAATGATTCCTGCTCTGCCAATAGCTTTTCCGCCAGTTCTTCATTGCTCCGCACAATAACCGATGCATAGAATACTGTTTTCTTCTGCCGTTTTATATACTGCTGCTGTTTTTCGTTCAATGCTACTGTTACTACTACGGTATCTTCCGCTTTTTTCGGCGGCACAACAGACAGGGTTCGGACGAATTGCAGCTCCGGAATGTCCTTCCATTTCTTATCAAACAGATTTATCTTTATCACATCGCCTGTTTCGGGGACTGGGTATTCACTGCCTTCAATCATTCTAAGTTTCAGCAGTTGTGCGGCATTTCCCTTTGGCAGAATATCCTTCGGCAGATCGCCTTCTAACGGAAGCTGTGACAGCTTGGATAAAAAGAGAATGTCCTCCGCAACCAGATCCACCGCCGCATATCTGCCAATCACATCCTCTTCTGTCAGTGCAATCCCTTCCGATAGATGCAATGCACCGACCGTAATCGGTTCAATATCCTTATCTGTCAGCTGTTCACCCTTTCCCATGGTATGCAGCACACGGATTGCCTGCTGTTTCGGATAAAGCCGATGGGTAAATAACGGGACTGCAAGAAAAAGCAAAACGACTGCAAGGAGAAAACAGCTTATGGCATAATATAATCTGCTTTTCATGCGGTACACCTCAGATATTCTGACGGATGATTCTTGTAATAATCCCTACCGCGACACCGTTTTCCTGATCCAGACGATTCACAACAAAGCTGATGTCATCATTTTTACCTGGTAATCTGTAATCGTTGCAGCTATGTGCAATGGCATTCACCCCATTAGACAGCCTTACAAAAATCACGCCCTTATGAATATCCGTAATCCTGCCGGAATACCGTCCCTGTACCTTACATTCCTTCAGTTTTTCCAGTACTTCATTCTTCATAAGACGTTTCATATCGGCAGTGATTTTTACATTCATTGTCTCTGCATCCGATTCTACGGATGTAACTACCGCCATCACTCTGTCACCTACATGATACTTCTCCCTTGCATCACCGACCCATTCCCATGCAATATCTCTGGCAGGAACTGCGCACTCTGCGCCAAATACCTCAAGACGCACCACCTTTTCCGCTACTGCGATAACACGCGCCTGCACAACTCTGCCTTCGGTAATCTGGGCGTTACCATTTTCATTCGGGAAATAGAACTTCCTGCGTTTTGCAAGCATTGCCAGTCTACGGCTTGCTACAACACTGCGTGCAGTATCGTCCAGCGCTATCAGGATAAAATCAATCTCGCAGCCAACCATGTTATTTAAAATACGAACCTGACGGCCCTTCATTTCTCCATAGCCGTTCTGTTCGGAAAGATTCAGCTCCATCTCACTGACAGGGATAATCATGCGCTGTCCTTTATAATAAACCACAGCAATACTACCACTGCTTGTCTCCTCTACACCGCTTAATACACCGGACAGTATCCGTTTACTGCGGTATGCGTTCTGCAGCTCATGCCAGAGGAGCTCCGCTTTATCCTCCTCTGTTTCGTATACTCCATTTGCATCGATTGTAAGTACCTGCTGCATTTCATGTAATGTTTTTTCTGCTTCATTTGCCATACTTATTTTCCTCCTTTATTTACTCATCAGTTCTTTCTTGGAAATCTGTACTGTTCTGCTCTTTGGTTTTTCCTCTTTTTTCTCCTGTATTGTATCTTCCACAGACTGCACAATAGAATCGTCTTCTTTTTCCTTTCTCCAGTCCGGGATATAGGCAGCCGCCTTACACTTTTTCAGCTTTCGGCTTTCCGGATGCCTGGTATAATCGAATTTTTTTACTTTAAATACATTCTGTCCACGCAGTATAATCAATGCCTCATCCAGCGGCATCCGTAGCACCTCATCTGCTGTCATCAGTTTTCTGCGGCCAACAGAGTTGGTCTCTCTGTATTCCGGTGTGTAATCCGTCATCCGCATGGCATGCAGCTGCTTTGATTGGCTATTTACATCAATCGTTACCTCGCCGGTACGATTGGAGATAAAACGTGCAGTTACTTCATCCGTACAGCCCAGCGCTATCTGCGTGTCACAATTCCCCAGAATCTCCAGGTATTCATCATTGGGATAACGGTTCTTCAGCTGTGCTATATTCTGGAAAATAACAGAAATCCCGATATTTCTGCTGCGCACCGTTGAAATTTTCTTTTTAAAGTCATTGATAACGCCAAGGTTCGGGAATTCATCCAAAACGAAATTCACACCAATCGGCAGCTTTCCGTCTACCCCTTCTGCATCGGCATAACGCACCAGCTTAATAAACAGGAACGAAAAAAACAGCGAAGAAAGGAAGTCAAAGGTACTATCCTGATCGCTGCTGATACAGAAGAACGCGCATTTTTCCCGTCCCGGTCTGCTGAGGTCAAATTCATCCTGCGCCGTAATATCGCAGATAGACGCATTCTGGAACACCTGTAGCCTTGCACCCAGACCGATAATTACACCACCTCTCACCTTATCTCCTGCCTGCTGAAAAATATGGTAGGGTGCTTTTGCCGGATGTCCGCTTGGCAGTATCTCAAAACGCTGATTTAATTCATTCTCTGTCAAATCGGATAGCATCCGATATACTGCGCCCATGTTCCGCTCAGCAGGTGTCTTTTCATAGTCAACATATAAAATCAGTGCCTTTAGCAGATTCAGCTCCGAGGAATCCCAGAAATGATCCGTTTTTCCACCGCCTGTATTTTTGATAATCACATCCGCACAGATCTGTGCCATCATCTGATCGTGTGAAACCTCATTGATGCAGTTCCAACGGTCGCTATGCTCCGGCTGTACCAGATTAAAAACCCGAACGATATAGCCCTGCTCCTTCAGATACACCGACATATCCTCATACAGCTCGGATTTCGGATCGGTCAGAATCAGACTTTCCCCTCTTTTTACACTTTGGAAAATCATATTTCTGACAAAAGCTCTGGATTTCATACTGCCCGATGCACCAAAAACAGCGATATTACGATTCATCCTACTTGCGACAGGGATACTGACAACCGCACCGTCTATGGTTCCCAATATCGTTCCCTCTGTTTTCTGGATACCGGTAACATCCAACAGTTCCTTCATCCTTCGTTTATCCATAAATCGTGCTGTACCATAGCTGCCTTTTTCGGAGTAATGGAATTTCCGCTCCGTATCATAATCACCTTTTTCGCCCTTTCCGATAAACACTGCAAAAAGAACGATAACAGAAATCGCTAATCCAAGGAAAAACAGCACCTTTAACCCCATCAAGGAAAATGCTGCGCTGAGACATACAGATACTCCCTTTTGGGGCAAGGACGGTGCAGTTCCGTCTCCTAGGATATGCCCTGCCTTCTGCCAGATGCTATAATTCTCTATCAACTGTGTCAGATAGCCCCCTGCATAAAGAACAGGAAATATCGCCATACAGACGTATCCGATCATCTTCATACTGCGCTTATTTATCTGCGAGGAAGTTTTTTCTGACGGTTTCCAGATTAACCGTCGAAATCTTTGTTTGTTCTCCACAATACTTCTCTATCGCCTCCTTCTGAAAATCAAAACAGATTGCCTCTCCCTGCACACCGAGATATGAAAGCTGTGTCTGAAACTGTATCAATCGTTTCAAATCACAATCAACACAAATCAAGGCTGGCTGTCCATTCTGGTTATAGCCATCTTGTATGATAAACGGCTGTCCTTCCTTTTGCTGTAAGTCCTCCGCCAAAACAGCCAACAGGCTTTGATAGGCTTCTGCATCATATATGAGCTTCAACAGCAGAATCCCATTCTCATCCAATGGTATAAAACAGAATCGTTGAAATGGTGCATTTAAGATAGTTACCCGCATTTTTGCATCCTCTAAGCATTGTACTGCCTGCTGCATTCCTCTGCCAAATAACAGTGCATTTGTACCGTGAAAGCAAAGCTGCTTTGAGCGCAGTATCGACTGTATCAGAATATCGGCTCTGTTTTCCACCGTTTCAAACCACTTGGGTACTGCCGCCTGCATGTTATAGCAAAGCCATACTTCTGCCTGCGAAAGCAAAACACCTGTCATTTTGGAGCTGATGATTTTCCTTGTGAAATCTGCCTGCGCCTTTACCTCCTTTGGATGAAAAAAAGCTTCCTGCGAAAGCTCGCCTGACTGCATCGGGATATTTTCAAAGATTGGTTGTTTTTTACTGCGATCCATCAGAATCTCCGCTCGTTCCATAATCGCCAGTATTTCCGAAATGCAGTGCTGCCGTTGTCTTTGTGTTAAGCCTGCCCTGCGCATGGAAAAATCTGCACCGTCTGCCAGATAAAAAGAAAACCGTTCCCACTCTAACTGTAGTAGGGTTTCTTTCCCCTTTCGCATCAGACGATAACCCTTTACGCCATCCTTCTGATACTTGGATAGCAGTCTTTCCTCCAACAACCGCCGCAGCACCTTTTGCCGATAGCTTTCCTGCGGCAACAAAAGCGTCAATGCCTCCTCTGCACATTCACCGGATAATGCGACCAATGCCAATACCCGATAAGCCTGCGAATCCTTTGTAAGAATTGTCCTCACCTCCTTTCCGATACCATTCTCAACATAAGCTCCTAAACTATGCCAAAAACCTACCTACTCCTTTCTTTGAAAATATGGAACTTCATGAGAAAATCTCTATTTTTCGACATATCCGAAAAACCTATGTCAATTACCGTTTATTTTCTGACACGAAACCAGACCTATATCCGAGCTTATTATTACTCTGGTGCCGTTTCTGTTTCCACGCCTTGTGCTGTAGTGCAGTTCACAAAATGCGCCGCCATCGTCCAGAAGAAAAAAGCTGTTAATAATATCCAATACTTCCTTCGTCTCGATATTATCGTAATCTCTGATGCAATGGATGGGCGTATCTTCTGTATACTCATAAATAAACCAGATCAGAGCATACTCCAAACGGCAGATTGGATGCACCGCAGTAAATTCCTTTAAGGCGTAGGTTAGCGGCTCCAGGAGAAATACGGTATGGTTCCGATGATTTCGTTTTGGCATCAAATGCGGCAGAATCACTTCGTAGCCATAGGACTGCTCCTTAACTGTAATCCCCTGTGCCTCTGCGGCACAGCTTTGTACCTGTTCCCTGCCGTTCATCTGAAAAATGCTTACGATATTTCTTGTACTGCACGCAATACTTTCCGCCTGCCTAGCCATATCCAGACCAAGCCTTTCAAAATTTTCCGGGTATCTGACTGCATCTGTTGTTTCATAGGCACAAAGCGTATTCTGAAACCGCAGTGCATCCTCATGCAGGTGATTCAGTCTCTGTCGAAACAGCAGACGATTCATAATACCTCACCTTTCCCTCTCTGCTTACAGTACAGAAAATGCAATTTATCCCTTGCAGCTTACCAATCTGCTCCGTGTCCTCCAGCACAATCAGCACCTTTCCCTGTACTTTCTCCTGTAATCGCTCTATCACATGGCATAAAAACATTTCATCACCCTTTTTACAGGAATAGATTTCATACGCCTCACCATCTGCGTATACCGCAATCAATAACGGATTGTTATTGGTCAGAATCAGACCGTTCCCGCGTGCAAAATGCGTGATATTCATAATCTCTGTATCACTGAGATTCAGAATATGCTGTACCCTTTGCGCCTCATCATCCTCTAAATTCAGTACAATCTTTGTCTTACTGTTATTGATAATACCTTTTCCGTACTTCCCATCATCCAAAGAAAGGAAGTCGTTGATGTCCTGTGTGGCGCAGATTGCAGCACCGCCATAGCCTCGGATAATTTTGAAAATCTCCAGAACAAACTCCGCAGCCAAGCGGTTGCTGGATGCTCCAATCAACTGCCAGACCTCATCAATAAAAATTGCTTTCTCCTGTGTTCTGTCCTCCTTTGCTTTATCCCAGACATAATCCAATACAAGAAACATCCCGACCGTCAATAAATCTCCGGTTAGCTCTGAAATATCGAGAACGATATATTTATTATCTAACCGTACATTGGTCTGCTGATTAAATGTACTTGCAGAACCATGCACCAGTCGATTCAGGATATTCGCCATGCGTCTGGTCTCTGTGCTTTTCTTCAGAACATCATATAAATCGCCTAAAACGGGCATTGTTTTATAACTTCCCATTTCGTCATACAGCGATTCATTCTGATGGGTAATGCCTTTCCCTGCATAGGTCTGGATCAACGCTTCATCCAATAGCTGCCGTTCCTCATGTGTCATATCCGGAATCAGCAGGGAAAAGAAAATATGCAACCGCTGGATTTTTGCCGATAGCTCGGAACGCTCCGTTCTTTCGCCGTCTATCACATCCTCCGCAGTTTTATCATTTTTTCGGATTTCCATGATATTGATGCAATTTTTCGATGCCGGAGAAATCTGTATAAACTCTCCGCCGATGTTATGGCAGGCTCTGCGAAATTCATGCCCCTTCAATGGTGCCAGAATAAAGGTCTGAATATTCTTTTCTCGAAGCCTTAATGCCATCAACTGCATGGTGAAGGTTTTGCCTGCACCAGATGTGCCAAGCAGAACCATGTTCGCGTTCTTATATATTCTGGAATTAAAAATATCCACAATAATCAGGGAGTTATTGTACTTATTTACCCCTAGTAAAATGCCGTTATCGTCACTCATCTCAAAGCTGACATACGGATAACAGCTTGCCGCCCCTGTTGTTAAGGCATTGCGTGTTGATAATTCGTACAGACTCTTATGCAGCTGATTCAACGGCAATACGGACTGAAATGCCAAATCCTGTCTGAAATAGCATGGTTTCAGAATAAGATCCTGCGACAGCATCAGCTTTTTCATTTCATTGGTACGCCATTCCAGTTCCTCCCGGCTATCTGCGGTAATTGTAATCAGGGTATTGATATAGTAAAAATCCTGATTATTTGCCAGACCATCCTTCAGATAATAGCCTGCCCGTACTGCACTGTCGATGTCATCGAAATCTGTATTGGTATCTGATGTTTCCTTCATTTTTGAACGATTGATACGGATTTGTCTGCCTAATTGAAACTGTATCTTTTCCTTCGGCTCCTTGCTGAGGAAGAGATCTACATCTATCCCTTCCCCTGCATTTACCAACAGCGACAGCCAGCCTGCGGTTACCTGTGTTTTATACCCTGTAGACGGAATCATGAAATAGGAATAGTACAGACCGTCAATCCTGCAATATGCCGCTTTACCGAAATCCATCTGCTCCGGCAAAAGAAAAGCAGAAATTGGAATGGCGTTGGCATCCCCTTCTGCGATATACTTTTCGACCTCCGCCGCAGCGCGCGCAGAGAATGGAGTTTCTGTACTTGTTTTGCGATTCAGCAACATATATAAAACCTCCGCCATAAAACTGTCTGGGTTTTCATGCTCCACTACGTTATTGCCACACTGCATAAGATAGGTTCTTGCAGTGCGCTCCGCAATCTCCAGTTGATTCACAGCGTCCTTCTCCTCATTCTTCTTACTGCTGCCGGGAATTGGTTCATACGCAAAGACAATAAAAAAACGCCGTGTCACGGCTTCTTTCAGCCCGATTCGACGAATCAGGTTATAATAATCCATCAATAACACCTTACACCGCTCATCCTGTTCCCGTTGGATTGCCTCCTGTATCTTATCCAGATGATTTGATATATCAGCCTTCTTGGAAACAACCTTAATCTGCATCCGTACAGGACTGATTTTTAAATAGGACATGTAAGAATAGATGATATTCCGCTGTTCTCTCGCAGAACGTAGCAGGAAGTTGATGGGTTCTACCTCTATAATTTTGATATAACGCTTATCTCTGAGATAGCAGATACCGTTTTCTATCTTTTCTACAGGAAACGGCTCATTCGCTTTTCCTTTTGCTGTTTTTCTGCTTTTCTTCAGCTTTTCCTCCTCTCCGTATTCCTCCGGCCATTCTCCCTCGGATTGCCAGAGAGACCTCCTACTTTTCTCCTGCTCCGGCATGGCATCCGAACGATACTGCATTTTCCTGTTCCGCAGGAAACGGAAGAAGTTCATAAGAAAGGCTGTCAGGCTTTCGCCACCAATCCCAATCAATGCAAAAATACAAATCGGTAGCGCTGTCAGACACAGAAGTATCGTTTTTGCGGTAAAAGAAAAGACTGTTATTTTCAGTATCGGAATTGTAACCCCGACCACCAAAACAACAGACTCTAATGTATTTCTTAGCTTTAGCATCCCACCAAACAACGAGCCTTCATTGAGGAAGTTTGGCGGAATGAGAAAGATGTCCCGTTCCTCTTTATTTTTGGCTATGATTCTCACGCTCCTTATCAAAAATATTTCTTCATCTGCAACAGCACAACATCTACAATCCTATCTTTCAAGAATGGTCTGAACATTGGCTGATACCAGTCCAGATATTTCTCTGCTATCTTCGAAACTTCTGCTGCACTGCACACAATTTTAAGCTGTGCGCCATATAAATCTCTTGCTGTGGAAAGTACTGTGCCAAATCTGCACTGAAACGGTTTCGCCCGTAAATGCTTCATCAATCCCCTTGTTTCTACATCAAATGGGTATTTTACATTGTCCAGCATCAGCCCTTCCCCGTTATCAAATAACGGACAATAGTGATATTTACCGTTTTCCTCAAGAATTGCAATATTGTTTAAATGCCTGTCCTCATTTGCAATCAGTGCATCTACCTCAAACAGCAAGGTCAGGTATGCCCCAAAATGCTCCAAACCACTGATGTCCTCTATTGTATCAACGATTTTTTTCAATCTGCCCGGAATCGTTTTTTCTGCCGCGAGGATTTTCTGATAGTCAGATCCAAGGACACGCTTCAAAATATGGTACGCCGTCTGTATACTTTGTCCTTCCCTCAGAAAGTTAGAGCTGACGCTTGCCCTTCTGGTATTTCTGTGAGCCTCTACAGAGTCAATGTGATACGCTACAATTCTATATCCCAATTCTGTTTCAATATTGCTGTATTTTTGCAAAAGCTCACTTGTGACTGCCTCTGCCAATGCTTCAAAGCCGGTGCGATCCAGCTTATACCAGCAGTCTGTCGCCGCATCATACCATTTTTCCTGATTACCCTTCGAGGAGGTGGCAGCAACAACATCTCCTGTATAAAGTTTTATAGCCTTGTTATTTTCAGCCATTGTGCATCCTCCGCCATTCTTCCCTGTGTTTTCTCTACAATCTGGATCGGATCATATTCCGTCAAGCCCATTTTTTTCAGAAGAATATTGATATTTTCCCTGCTTTTCGGAACGCATCTTTCCTCCAGAAATTCAATGAAATCATCCCATGTTGGTCTTTCCTGTCGCCCGAAAGCGGTTTTTAAAATCTGATCCGTATGATTTATTACCCGCAGTATTTTCTCCGTAAAATCACAGAGAATGGTACTGCAAAGGGTTTCTTTATCAAAATATTCATAGCGCACAACCTGATGTCCTGCTTTGAGTGCCTGCGATTGAAATAAAAGAATATCCTCTGCCGCCTTTGGACGAATGATAATGCTTGTACCGTCGAACACAACCTCTGCCTTTGCATCCGCATGATCCAAATCCATTTTTTTCACCCAGCTGGACGGTAATGTTATTCTGTAGGTTTTTGCTCCTGCCGCCGCAGTACCACCGGATGCATTCGCACTGATTTTTAGCTCTCTTATTTCCATAAGAATCACCTCATATAAATTATAGCATATTCGTGACGAATAATCCATTATTTATTCTATCTTAGCACGCATTGACCTTATTTATCAAATGAAAACAATAGCTATAAAAATCCTTTTCCAAAAAATAGCACCGACTTTTTCTTTGATTTTCACATTTTCTTAGCGAGTTTATTTGATATTTGCACAAAATAAGATAGTTTTTCTGATGTTCGCATATGATTTACTCTGTTATCCTCCGATATACTCCCTCGGGTTCACCTCTTTTCCATTTACCAGCACCCCCAGGTGCAGGTGTGCTCCTGTCACACGCCCCGTTGCACCGACCTCAGCAATGGGCTGTCCTGTTGAAATGCTTTGTCCTTTCGTTACAAGGATTTTGCTGCAATGCGCATACAGCACCGTAACCCCGTTCCCGCAGTCCACTCTCACATGATGACCATACCCCGTTTTAGAATAGACTACCGAAGTAACCACACCACCGGATACCGCATGGATTTTGGTTCCTGTGGGATATGCAATATCCAGTCCTTCATGGAAGGCTTTCTTTCCGTTCAATGGATCTGTTCTCCAGCCAAAATCAGAGGAAACTCTACTATTCCAATCCTTTCCTACAAATGGAGAGCCCCATTTCCCGTTACTCGAAAAGACAAGATATCTATATACCGCACTGACATATTTCGGGTTGCCATATCTGCTCCAGCCCAGCTTCCTTTGCATGATTTTGGAGAACTCCTGTGCATTGGCTTCTGTATATCCGCCATATTTCTGTATTGCCCATGAAATATAGCCGTTGCCATAATTATATCCCTGTAGGGCCAGACTCAGTTTCTCCGTCTGATTGGGTGCAGTACAGCCTGCCCCCTTCAGGCAGTCTGCCAGATAATGCACCCCCACCTCTATGGAATACTCTGTATTTTTGATACCATTCGGTTTTTTCGGGTATTTCTGATTATAGGGACATTCGCTTGCCTGCATTACATCAGTGCCGCGTCCGCCGCTTTCTGCCATCATTACTGCATTGATTACATCAGTAAAATTTGAAATACCATATTTTTCAGCACACTTTTTTACGAGAGTTCCGTATTTTAAAACATCCTCACTGACCTGTGCCGATACGCTGCCAAACTGGCTGCCATATAAAAACAATTCTAAATTAGCGGCATATAGCTCCGCTAATTTTTTCTGTTGCTCTGTCAGTTTAAAAACGTAGTCTGCGAAATAAGCATCCCCGATATAATAAATACGATATGTATGACCGGAGGTTTTTTGATAAGAAAACAGAGCATCCCTATGAGCTTTTATCAATCCTCTGATTTCCTTTGTATTGATTTTATCTGTCCCTTTTGCCGCAGAATACTGGCATAAAATCAAGGTTGCATTGACAGAACTGTAATGAAATTCATCAATAATTGTGATTTCCTCATCATCTTCTGCTATGCTTTCTATTTCCCGCAGCAAAGCATCGTGAGCTTCATCTATCGCAGACCACACAGCTGTCTGATATCGCTGTATATTCTGTAAGAGAACAGCGTTATCGTTCCATACATCTGTCATCTGAAAACCGCCGAATACAAAAGACGGCAGCAAACATAAAAACAGCACCGGAAGTAAAAATAAAAAGCCGAGACTTAGACCGATTTTCGCAATGCTATGCCTTTGCTGCCACGCCATATCCATAGCAGCAATCGGGCCTGACATACCATAGCGGAGTATTGCCGCTGCTTTTATCGCCCTTTGCATATCATTGTTCATTTTAGATTCTATCCTTTCTCTTCGGCGCATCCGGAAGCTTATTTTCTATATGCTCTTTATACTGAATTTCGCCGTTTTCTTTCATAAACGGCTCCTTTACGACTGTCGGCTGTGCATACTGATGATACCATTTGGAACCATCTACTGCTGTGACCGTTTTATAATCCCCTTGTGCCGGCGGCATATATTTATCTGTGGAATACATAGCAAATTTGAGACTACCGCCCAACTCTTCCGATGTTTCTGTCCCCATAATACGACCACCGCCAATCTCTATATGTGAATACTGTGCAGAGGAATCCACCGATGGCGTATAATACTCTGCCTGTTCCACTCCTCTGTTTTCTATAGGGATTATCTGATGATCCGACAAAAAGGGGGAATGCGAATCATCAGACAGTTTTGTTCCTACAGAAAGGGGCTCCATGCCGATATTCTGCTGATATTCAGCCAATACCTGTTCCATGGATGTCTGCATCTCCGTATAGGAGCTATCGGAATATGTACTCTGATTATCAAATGCAGTATTTTCGGCAGACGCAGGATTTCGTTCCGCGCCCACTTTTTCTTTTGTATGATTCGCTCTGTCAATGCCCATATAGGATTGAAACGCCTGCACAGCATCCTCACCTTTGATAGAGCCTGTACGTGCAATATCTCCTTTTGCCACCTGACCGATAATATTGGCAGAAAAACCGCCGCCATTTCGGACAGAGGAGTTATATACCGAACGGGCAATATTTGAGGCTATACTGTCACTTTTGCCTGTTATATTGCGAATCGCATTTTGATGAAACTGTCTGCCAACGACACCTGCCAGACCACCTTGCAAAATAGTTTCACTGCCGGAAGCCATATAACTCCCACTATCTGCTGCTCCGCTGCCACCGCCGCTGATTGTTTTCCCGGCTGCACTGATACCCTTCATAGCAATCGCAGCCTCACCCAGCATCGCACTGCCTGTCCTGCCGACATTGATGCCAAGCATCTGCATGAAGTTATCAATCTTTTGCGAGATTTTCAAGAAACCGACGGCGCATAAAAACCAAATCAAAAAATTCCCATTCTCCAACTGCAACGGATTAGCGATGAAATTCGCAAACATTGAGGTAAAAATTCGCAGACACCAAACATTCATCAATATCATAAAAATCTGCCCGCCTAACATTCTGCACCAGCTGCGGAAAATATTGATGGTGTTCATAGAGCCGCCCATGGAAAACGCCATCGGTGCTGTATAAACCAGAACACCCAACAGTACATATCGTTCCGCCGCCTCAAACAATAGCTTTAAATAGTTCCACGCCAAAATAATAAGCAGAATCAAAGCGATTAAAGCAATGGAGCCGTTTAAGGATACCCCCAGAATTGTCAACAGAACAGAATTAAAATCCGCAAAATTGATAGGCGGAAGCTCCTCTGTCATCATCCAGCCAAAAGGAGTTCCGCCTATTTGTAGTACAATATTTAAAATCTCATCCGAAAACAATGCCAAAAACAGAAACAGCATTGTTCTTGCTGTTAGCCGAACAGGGCTTTCTGCCTCTCCGCTTTGCATGATACCAAAGTTACGGAATAACTGAAAAATCAGGTTCAACAGCAAAAGGCCTACTGCCAGTGCTACGATAATACCGTAAAAGGTCTCTGCCGCCGGGAAATATCTGAGGAAGGTTTCCATATCACAGCCCAACGCTCCCAGGACAGAGGTATTGATCATATCTAGAATGTTCATGACTTGCTCTGCAAACCATTCCACAATGCCGTCAAGTATGCCCAAGTTATCCCTCCTTTTTTGCAAAGAAAAATCTCCCTCCGTATTTTTTACGAAAGGAGATTGCTCATTTCCATTTTTTCTTTTATTTCTGCCAGCTCATCGTATATGCTACTTCCGCTGTGTTTTCATCAATGGCCTCATCCGTTATCGAAAAGCCTTCTCTATGGTAGAATTGAACCGCTCGCATATTTTTCTGATATACCTCCAAGGTCAGCTTTTCCTTCTGACTCTTTGCATACGCAATCAACTGGCTTCCGATTCCATTTGCCTGCATCGGCTCTTTAACAAATAGCCCTGCGATATAATTCTCCATTAAGCCAATGAATCCATATATCTCTTTCGTAGCATCATCCTCGTAGACAAATACCTCTGCTTTCGGTAAACCGGATTTTACCATTTCATAATTGCTTAGCCAGTACTCCTCCGGGATAAAAGAATGTGCTTTTGTATTTGTTTCAAGCCATATCTGCATAATGGCCGTTAAATCTGTTTCTGTTTGTTTTCTTATCATTGCATTACCTCTATAAACTGGAAGTTGTTTATTAAACCTTTTTAACCTTAACCAACAACATCATAGGTCTACGCA
>OLPS01000376.1_pt1 | contig 58235 bp, 57 predicted proteins | sample 1673071 | NCBI WGS metagenome assembly OLPS01 (sample SAMEA3136752, study PRJEB25190) | human gut metagenome | reverse complement strand
ATTGCTGTTTATTTGTCAAGGTTCTGTGTTGTATCTCTCGACGCAACTCTGATATAATATCATGTGTTTTGTCGTTTGTCAACATCTTTTTTATTTTCTTTTGAGATTTTTCAATCTCATCTTCACCACTTTTTCGCGGCGAGTTTTATAATAGCACTGCCTTTTCCATTTGTCAACACGCTTTTCCCTATTTTTTCATAATTCTTTTTCTTTTTTTGTCAGCTTGTAGGAAGTGTGTTTTACAGACACTATATGCTGTGGTCATTCTCTGCTCCAATCCCTTCTTTATGTCTTTCTACTATATAATGATGCCAGGGTCTAAAGGTCTAAACCCACGCGAGCTCGCTCATAGGTGGGCACAGCTCTGCCATATCACGTACATCAGAAAATAGGCAGCATATCCTGGATCATACGCAAAATACCGACCAGCAGAAGTCCATAGGCAGCGCCCACCACGAAACCAAGCAGTTTATTCAGTCCTTTTATAATAGGAAGCCCTGTCAGGATCCGCAGGGAAAGGATGATTGTTTTTAGTACCAGAAACAAAATAATATATAAAACAACGCAGAGCAGCACTCTGACAATTATAACCTGATGGTCGACCAGCAGGGTCGGGACAAGCTGTGCAAACGCCCATGTATTGAGCAGGTAAACGAGCAGAAGAGACAGAATGCCCGCACATAATCTGCCCAGGGTAACGACAAAGCCTCTTCTGCCACCCTTAAGTGCTGCAGCCACTATGATCACAATTCCTATGATATCAAACAATTCCATTATCTTAATTTTATCAGCTGAATGCTGTCTTCCAATACAACAAGCAGTTTTGTATCGGAAGAAGTCGGTACGATTGCCCGGATCGTTCCACCCAGCTCTCCTTCGTATTTTTTCACGCCGTTCAATCCGTATATAACCAGCTGATTCTGGTTATATACAAGAATCCTGTCATTCTCGACGATCAGATCCGTATATTCAAAATCGATCGTTTCCGTCATTTTTTTCCGTCCGTTCATATCATATACCCGGATGCTGTAACCGCCATCCTGTTCTGTATTGCGGAAAACAAGCGCAAAATTGGTTCCGTTATAAAACACAGACTGCACCTCATCATCCAGCTCTATTTCCGTCTGAAGTGTCGGCTTCTGTTTTCCTTCCAGGATCAGGACACGCTTATCTCCCACTGCAAGGGCATTATCTTCATTTGGATAAAACAAAAGCGGAAACAGTTCTCCTGCATAATCATAGCCACTGACCAGATTGTCCGTTTCGTTCTGACCGACATCGCCAAAATTGTAAAACGCCAGACTGGTGTTGATCTTGCCGCCCTCTGCCTTCAGATAGGATACACCCACCTTGATATTATCCGGTGAAATAGAAAACGCCAATGGATAGCCGCTCTTCTGCATGGATGTTTTGATCTCTGAGATCACATCACCTGTCGCCGAAAACATTCTGAGGTAGATCGTAGCATCATCCTGCAGTGCAGCGACCGCAATACCGGAGGAAGATACGTCCAGATCCAGAATCGGCAGATTGGTCTCCACCGTTGTTGCATTTCCGCTTGGTCCGATCAGATACAGAACACCGCCCTTGTAATCTGCAACTGCCACATGCCCACCTCTGGATACAACGATCGGTTCCTGCATTTCATAAGTCTGGTTCCAGAGCTGTTTGCCATCCTTATCATAGGCAGAAATACCATCCTTGCTGTATGTCAGCAGGTTATCCTGATATTTCCGGAATACACCGTCCGATGTGCCTACCTTGTCGATCGTTTTGATCATTTCAAATTTAGTATATACCTGATTTGCCAGATAAATTTTGACAGCAGCAGCTATTGCTGCCACAAGCACGATCACCAGAAGTACTCTATAGACGATTGTCAGCTTATGATGAAAGATTTTATCTTTATAATCTGTCTTACTCTTTCTGATCTGTTTCATTCCATTCTCCTTTGTACAGCCCGTCTCAGTACCGTCTGTTACACGGTAATAATATATGATGCCAGGGTCAAAAGGTCTAAAACCACATGAGCTTGCTCATAAGTGGTTGAAAGACCTTGGGACCCGCCCCGATATGAGCATAAAAGTGGGATGTTAATCCCACGATATGCGAATATTGGGCAGGATTGTGGGAGTGCAGAGCACGGAACAATCCGTAGACATCATAGCCCGGGCTTTTAACCCCGATATCAATATATTATAGCATACTTTTTACGGAAGAACTATTTTTTGTCCATAGTAGATGCTATCTTTGTTTTCGATCTGATTTCTTTCACAAACTTCCCCCATTTTGGAAAGACTGCCATAGTACTGCATACAGATCTTTGCCAACGTATCTCCCTGCTTGATCATATAAACCGTCTCCTGCGATGCGTTTGTCTGTGATGTACTTGCCTGCTCTGCTGTTTCATCCACAGTCTGAGAAGCATCTGTACCGCTGTTTTCTGTCGCATCTGTGTCTGCTGCAGCCATATCCGTTGCAGTCGATGTCTCTGCAGACGGCTTGTCTGATATTTCTGTTGCTGCATTCGGATCCGCCGTCTGTCCATCACCCGCTTGTCCGTTATCCGCCTGGTTCTCTGCTGTCATGTTTTCATCAGCTGTCTGCTCTGCTGTTGTCTGCTCTGCCATCGCCGGATCTGCCTGCTCTGCTGCGCTCACATCTACAGCCGCATCTGTCCCGGCGGTCTGCACAGCTCCCATTGTATCTGCCGCCTGTGGCAGTTCCTGTACACCTGCTGCCATTTCCGCCGTCTGGTCTGCTGCCTGCGCATTTTCTGCCAGCAGTGCATCCTGCACCGCCTGATCCTGCATCGTATCCGCATCCGCTGCCACTTCCGTTGCATCATCCATCTTCCCGGAAATCTGGTACAGCACGCGTTCCATGCTCTGCATCTTTTCATAATTATTCAGCATCGTAATACCGATCACCAGTATCGCCATAACAAGAAGCAGACTGACACAGGTTGCAAATGCAGAGCTTCTCTTTTTGTGCAGATCCTGTTTCTTTTCCTGACACACTTCCCGGAACTGCCGCGCCGCATGGTCTGCATTCATTTCCTCCGGATGACGTTCTCTTGTCCGCAGGGAAACCATGTAGTTTTGCATGCATTCATTTCTTTCATAATATATGTAATAACCGCTGAGCATGTTCCGTTTTCCCTTTTCATGCAGATATAGTGCCTCTGTCTTGTCACTTGTTATGTACTCAAAGTACAGCTTCTGATCCGGTCTGAAAAACTGCCGCTGTGTCCGCATGATCTGTTCTTCCAGATCCTCCGTGGAATCCTCTCTGGTGATCGCCCAACCCATAACTGTCAGCTCTGGAAAAAATTTTCCCGCCATTTCATTGACTTTTTTCCACGATTCTTCATCAATGATCGTTTTTTCCATGAAGAAGTCATGCTGCGCTTCCACCGCCCCATTGACAAACCAGTAAAGCTCGTCCTCTATCATTTCCTTGTGTCCGTACAGAATCATGACGCGCATATTCTCATCCGGAGTTAAGATCTGCCTCAGGTACGTGATCACATAATCCTCCAGATATATTTTCTGGTTTCCGCTAATCTGTCCGATCTGTCTGATATTTTTTGGCAGCATGCCTTCTTTTCCTTGTTCCGCCATTTCTTTTTCCTCCTTATACCATTCTAAACAGGCAGCATTTTGCATATCCTGTATGATCATCCTGTTTTAGAATAGCATTTGAAGTTGGCAGATTTTAGCAAAAAAAGCCGCCTTTTTTCCTGTTTCATCCGACATTACCGCGCAAAAAAAGAGACGAGCTCTTTTATCTCGTCTCTTTCTCTCATATTCCGGCATTATTTTTTCGGAAATCCGTTCTTATTTCAGCCTTTTCTGCGATATTTATTCGTCTGTTTTTTCTGTCGCGTCCTGCTCTGTCTCATCTTTTGTATGTTCTTTTTCTTCCGCCTGCACTTCTTCCTGCGTATCACGCATCGGATCGTAATAATCCTTTTTGATCAGACGAACCAGTGCTTTAAGTGCAATATAAAATCCAATCACTGCAAACAGTACTGCAAATACAATACTGATCACACGCATTTTGGTATCAGTCGGCAGCGGAACGACAAGCGAGTATGCCAGATATATCAGATAACCACCGATACACAGACGCAGCGTCAATATGCCCGCTGTTGTTTTTCCAGACATCTTTTTTCCTTCTTTCATGCCACTATACAGTCAGCCATTGCAGCTTTGTATAGCTCTGGCTAGTTAACAAATTTGTAGATCGTTGTAGATGTAAACGGCTTTTCAGGTGTGACAACCGGTTTGATAAAGCCTTCCTGTCTTGCGCAGTTCGGGAAGAACTGTGTTTCCAGGCAGATACCGCCACGACATGGATACAGTACATCTCCCTTTCCAAGCTCAGGAACCATGTTATTGCCTGTATAAAGCTGTACGCCCGGCAGATCTGTATACACTTCCATGCATCTTAATGCTTTTTCATCTACCACTTCTGCGATCTTCTGTACCTTTCCTGCTTCATAGTCATCGATCACAAAGTTATGGTCGTAGCCTTTTACAAGCGCAAGCTGTGCATTCTCCGCATCAATATCCTGAGAAATCTGCTTCATGGTTGTAAAATCAAACGGTGTTCCTTTTACGGATGCGATCTCGCCCGTCGGAATGGCACCATGGCGGATCTTGGTATAATGAGAAGCCTTCAGCCATACTTTGACATCTTCCACGGTTGTTTCGCTGTCATTTCCCTTCAAATTAAAATAAGAATGATTTGTCATATTGACAAGTGTATCCTTGTCCGTAGATGCAAAATAGTGGATCTCCAGTGCATTGTCTTCTGTCAGCTTGTACGTCACGGCGAATTTACGGTTTCCCGGAAATCCCAGCAGACCGTCCTTGCAGGAAACAGAGAATGTCACTGCATTTTCCGCCTCCTTCTTTTCCGCCTGCCACATCGTCTTATGCAGTCCCGCATTTCCATCACTGTGCAGATTATTGTCGTTGTCATTGATGATCAGATTGTATATAGTGCCGTCCAGTTCAAACTGTCCTTTTGCTGTGCGGTTTGCAACCGGTCCGATCGTAGAGCCGAAGCAGCTTCCGTTTACAAAGTAATCTTTTGCTCTGTCATAACCGAGTACAACATCCTTTACTTCTCCGTTTTTGTCCGGTACAAACAGATTTACAAGGATCGCGCCGAAATTCATGACATCAGCCTGCATCCCATTCTTATTTTTCAGACTATACAGTACGATGTCTTCTCCTGCGATCGTTCTGCCAAATTTTCTTTCTTCTATCATGCTTTTCCTCCCATTACAGATATCACTCCCTCTGTTATTTCTCCGACAGAGAGCATATCTTTTTCTACTTTTCATTACCTCTCCAGGTATCGACAGCAACAATTTTCCGCTGTCCCGGACATCTGCTGATACCGGTTACAGTTCCGTACGACCTTCCAACGCACGCAAAAGTGTTACCTCATCAATGTATTCCAGATCGCCGCCGACCGGAACACCGCTGGCGATCCTTGTTACCTTAATGCCGGTAGGCTTGATCAGCTTGCTGATATACATCGCCGTTGTTTCGCCTTCCAGACTGGAATTAGTCGCAATGATGACTTCCTTCACTTCGTCCGTCTGCAATCTGGTGATCAATTCCTTCAGCCTGATATCCGAAGGCCCGATCCCGAGCATCGGTGAGATCGCACCATGCAGCACATGGTAAACACCATCAAACTTACCGGTTTTTTCATAAGCCGCCAGATCACGCGTATTCTCCACTACCATGATCGCGCTGTGATCCCGTTTGGGGTTGCTGCAGATCGGGCAGATCTCCTGATCTGTCAGTGTACAGCAGATCTTGCAGTAGCAGACATTATTTCTGGCCTCTACAACCGTCTTTGCAAAACGCTCTACCTGCTCCTTTGGCATATTGACCATATGAAAAGCAAGTCTCTGCGCCGATTTATTGCCAATACCGGGCAGTGAAGCAAATTGTTCAATTAACTGATTGATATAACCGCTGTACAGATCCATTAGAACGGAAGTCCTCCGAGATTCAGACCGCCTGTCATGGATGACATTGCTGCAGTACTTGCTTCATCTGCTTTTCCCAGTGCTTCATTTGTGGCTGCCATGATCAGATCTTCCAGCATTTCCACATCATCCGGGTCTACTGCATCTTTATCCAGTTTTACCTTAGTCACTACTTTCTTGCCGGACACTGTCACTTCTACAGCTCCGCCGCCTGCTGTTGCGGAAAATTCCTTCTCCTCCAGTGCTTTCTGGTTTTCCTCCATCTGACGCTGCATTCTCTGCGCCTGCTTCATCAGATTGTTCATGTTACCAGGCATTCCTCCGCCCGGAAAACCACCTCTTTTTGCCATATTTCATTTCCTCCTGTTTTATTCTTCTTCTATTTCCATATGAACGATCTGGCTCAGATCAATATAAGAACGTTCAAATGACTGTTCCTTTGCAAGCGGTCTGACCTCGACCTGAATCTCTTTCCCGATCACCTGTCCGATCAGATCCTGCAGGCTGTCTTTATTTTCCGGATGTTTGATAAAATAATCGGACTGCAGTCCGTCCGGTAATACAATAAGAAGTCTGTTCTCACCGCCCAGACTCAGCTTGCTGCCTGAAAGATATGTCCGCATGGGCTGTCCTGTCTTCTGGACGATCTCGCCCCAGCGCCCGACAACCTGCTGTATATCTTCCGGAACCGCCTTTGGGAGCTGCGGTCTTTCCTGCACTTCTTCCGCCGGTGCATCTTGCGCAGCTACTGTCACAGTACTCTGCGGCGCAGCAAAATTTCCTGTTTCCAGTTTATGCTCCAGATCACGGATTCTTTCTAATAAAGCATCGTTTTTTGTCTCCATGGACGGTCTGCAGATCTTGATAAGCGTCATTTCGATCATGATCCGTTTGCCGACCGCATATCGAAGCTGTCCTGACAGCTCCGAAAAAATACGGATATACCGCATCAGTGCATTTTCACTGACAAGCTCTGCCTCTTCCTGCATCAGAGAAAGATTATCCGTGGAAACATCCACCACATCTTCAATATTCTCCGAGGTTTTGAGCAGTAAGAGATTGCGCAGATACCAGATAAAATCCGTTACGAACTGTGTGAGCTCCCTGCCCTGCAATATGATCTCTTCCAGAAGAGAAAGAGAGCCCTGCACATTTTTATCCGCAAGCTGGCGCAGCATTTTGCCAAATACCTGTGTATCAACCGCACCCAGTACATCCAGTACCATATCATAGGTCAGTATTTCGCCATAGTGGAATGCGATACACTGATCCAGCAGGCTTAGTGCATCACGCATGGAACCGTCTGCTGCCTTTGCCACATAACGGAGTGCCTTATCCTCGACCTCTACCTTTTCCTGCTGCATCAGATCCTGCAGTCTCTGTGTGATCGTATCGATCGTGATGCGCTTAAAATCATAACGCTGGCAACGGGATAAAATCGTGATCGGGATTTTATGTGCTTCTGTCGTTGCCAGAATGAAGATCACGTAAGACGGCGGTTCTTCCAGTGTCTTTAACAGTGCATTAAAAGCACCGATGGAGAGCATATGCACCTCATCGATGATATACACCTTATACTTTCCTTCCGCCGGAGAAAAAGAAACCTCATCCACGATCTCTCTGATATTATCCACGCCGTTGTTGGACGCTGCATCGATCTCGATCACATTCATGCTCGCGCCGGCTGTGATCGCCCTGCACATCCTGCAGTTTCCGCATGGATTACCATCCTGCGGATTCTCGCAGTTTACGGCTTTTGCAAGGATTTTTGCAACCGTTGTTTTACCGGTACCGCGCGTTCCGCAGAACAGATAGGCATGTCCGACTCTGTCCGCTTTTATTTGATTTTGCAATGTTGTTACAATATGCTCCTGCCCTTTGACATCCGCAAAATTGTCCGGACGGAACTTTCTGTATAGTGCCTGATATGACATGATCAGTCTCCGAAGCAGATGCCAAGCATTTTAGCTTCCTGTACAATAGAAGCATCCGGTGATACCATTTTCAGCTTGCCTGCTACCTCTTCCAGCGGTACTTTAATGATCTCACGGTTTTTGATCCCTACCATAAAGCCATATTCGCCATTTAAAATGAGCTTGCCTGCCTCTGAACCGAGACGGGAAGCAAATACACGGTCATACGGACACGGGCTTCCGCCTCTCTGGGTATGTCCCGGAACCGTAACACGTACATCATAGCCGCCTTTTTCCCGGATCTGCTGTGCAAGTTCATAAGATACAGAAGGGAATGGATAGTTTTTCATTTTTTCTTTGTATTCTTTCTTAGAAAGCTTTGCATCTTCCTTTGAAATAGCGCCTTCTGCCACAGCAAGTATCGTAAAACGGCTTCCGTTCTGTATTCTTTCATCGATCTTATTGATAATACTGTCAATGCTGTATGGGATTTCCGGGATCAGGATGATATCTGCACCACTTGCCATACCTGCATTTAATGTCAGCCAGCCAACTTTGTGTCCCATAACTTCCACGATAAATACTCTGCCATGGGAAGCTGCTGTTGTATGGATACAGTCAATGGCTTCCGTTGCAATATTAACCGCACTCTGAAAACCGAATGTCATATCTGTTCCCCAGAGGTCATTATCGATCGTCTTTGGCAGTGTCACAATATTGAGTCCTTCTTCTCTTAACAGGTTTGCTGTTTTATGCGTTCCGTTTCCGCCAAGGATCACCAGACAGTCAAGCTGCAGCTTATAGTAATTCTGCTTCATTGCTTCTACCTTGTCCAATCCGTTCTCATCCGGTTCGCGCATCAGCTTGAAAGGAGTACGGCTGCTGCCAAGGATCGTTCCGCCCTTTGTTAAAATACCAGAGAAATCATGCCCGGTCAGCATACGGAAATTTCCATAGATCAGACCTTTGTAACCATCCAAAAAGCCGTAGATCTCTACATCACTCTCCGCATTCAGTATACTTTTTACCACACCACGCATGGCAGCATTTAATGCCTGACAGTCGCCACCGCTTGTCAACATACCAATTCTTTTCATTACGTGATTTCCTCCCATTTCGGATCAAAGATTTATGAAGCAGTCTGCTATGCTCATATGAGAATATTATAGCTCATTTTGTATTTTATCTCAACGGCTAATTGTAAGATGATAGACATATAAAACAGACATATAAAAGCACCGGAAATGATATTGCCGGAATCACGTTTGACTACCCTGCGATTTGCCAGGACATATTTTGCACGAGCTCCGGCCACCAAAACGCGTGGTGGCCTCTCCGCTCGGCAAATGTCAGGCAAATCTCAGTCGTCGGCACTATCGATTCCATCAATATCATTTCCGGTGCTTGTAAAGTAAATGCATCTGTTGCGCACTTCGCGCGGCATCTGCAGATCATCAGGGCTCTTTTTTTAAAGCAGACGGATGTGATCCACTTCTCCTGTTTCCTGAAAAATTGCCCAGTTTGCTATATTGACCGCATGATCTCCGATCTTCTCCAGATATTTTGCAAACATCATCACATCGATGCAGTCATCAGGATCTTTTGCTTCTGACCTGAGATGTGCGATCACATCGTTTTTGACCTGATTGAACAGATCATCGACTGTATCATCTCCTGCCACAACATGCTGTGCGCTTTCTGCGTTGCGGTCTACAAATGCATTGATCGCTTCTGTCAACTGCTTGCCCGTTTCCTCGATCATCTGCGGAATATGAGCGGAAAACTCCTGCAGATCCTTAAAATGCATCCGCTTTACCAGCTCTGCGATATCACTGCACTGATCTCCGATCCTGCTGATATCCGTTACTACCTTCAATGATGCACTGATCTGACGCAGATCCCTGGCGATCGGCTGCTGCTTTGTGATAAGGTTCAGACAGCTTCCTTCAATCCTTCTCTGCAGGGTATGTGTACTCTGGTCACTTGCAATGATCTCTTCGATCACGCTTTCCTTCTGCTGCTGCAGCGCTGAAAACAGTCTGGCATATGTAGCACGCACGCCCATTCCCATTTCTTCAACGCTTTCCTGCAATTGTTTTAATTCTTCTTCATATAATCTTCTTGGTGACATTTCCTTCTCCTTTTCTGCTCTCCATCAACCGAATCTACCGGTAATGTAATCCTCTGTCTTCTTCTGGGACGGATGCTTGAAGATTGTATCTGTTGTATCAAACTCGATCAGCTCACCAAGCAGGAAGAATGCTGTATAGTCAGACACACGTGCTGCCTGCTGCATGTTATGGGTTACAACTACAACTGTATATTTCTTTTTCAGATCCTCCATCAGATCCTCTACCTTTAAGGTAGAGATCGGATCAAGCGCCGAAGTTGGTTCATCCATCAGAAGGATTTCGGGTTCTACCGCAAGTGCTCTTGCGATACAGAGTCTCTGCTGTTGTCCGCCGGATAATCCAAGTGCGGATTTTTTCAATCTGTCTTTCACTTCTTCAAAAATGGCAGCATCTCTCAGCGAACGCTCCACAATATCATCGAGCTTTGCTTTTGCTGTAATACCATGGATACGCGGACCATATGCAATATTATCGTATATGCTCATCGGAAATGGATTCGGCTGCTGGAATACCATGCCTACTTTTTTCCTGAGCAGGGTTGTATCAACCTTTTGGCTGTAAATATCTTCTCCGTCAATTGTTACCGTTCCATCAATCTTTACACAGTCTACCAGATCATTCATACGATTTAAGCACTTCAGGAATGTAGACTTTCCGCATCCACTGGGACCGATAAATGCAGTGACTGCATTTTGCGCAATATTCATATTAATATCTTTGAGTGCATGATTCTCACCATAATGCAGGTTCAGATGCTGTACAACGATTTTGGAAGGGTTTGTTTCCTTTTTCATTCTTTGTCTCTCTTTCTATCTATGTAATGCTGTTATGCTGTTATTTTTTGTCTACCTGCAGCTTCTTTGCCATTCCTCTGGCCAGCATATTGATCAAAAATACGATCACAAGAAGTACAAGCGCAATGCCAAATGCTACATCATACTGGGCTTTTGCCATTGACAGATACAGCTGGATCGTAAGCGTTCCACCTGATTCCATGATCTTTTTCAGGTAACCGACCGCCGTTTTCGGAAGTACAAAGCCACTGCCGGCTGTAAACAAAAGCGCCGCAGACTCGCCGACAATACGACCGATCGCCAGAAGTACCCCCGTTAAAATACCGGGCATTGCAGACGGGAGAAGGATCGTACGGATCATATACCATTTTGTGGCACCCATACCAAGCGCTCCGCTCCTGTAGCTTTCAGGAACGCTCCTGAGCGCTTCCTGTGTATTTCTCGTGATCAGTGGCAGGATCATGATCGTCAGGGTAAGCGCGCCTGTCAGAATCGAATAACCAAATCCGCAGACTGTTCCAAAGAACACCATACCAAACAGACCGAATATGATCGACGGAATTCCGGAAAGCGTTTCTGTCGTAAATTCGATCAGACGTACAAGTTTTCCGCCCTTTGCATATTCATTCAGATAAATCGCAGATCCGATTCCGATCGGTGTTGCGATCACTAATGTCAGAACAACAATGTAAAGTGTATTTACAATGTTTCCCGCAACGCCTGTTGTCTGCCTGATCGCGCTTGTAACGGTTGTCAGGAAAGTCAGATTCACATTTCTGATACCACGGATCACAACATATCCGATGATACATACTAGCACAAGTACAGAGAAAAGTGCTGACAGATAGATCAGAAAAAGAAGGATGTGATCTTTTAATTTATGGGTCTTATGCATAATACTGCCGGTCATTTATTTTTCCTCCTTCTCTTTTAAAATACCTGTCAGTACCAGGTTAATGATCATAATGAATACGAAAAGGACAAGACCGATCGTAAACAGCACCTGTCTGTGCAGTCCCGACGCATATCCCATCTCGCTGACGATCGCTGTTGTCAGGAATCTGACAGAATTAAACGGTAGCGGTGCATTGACGCTGCTGCCTGAAACGAGGGTGATCGCCATAGCTTCTCCGATCGCTCTTCCCACGCCTAGAACAATGGCAGAAATAATACCGGATTTTGCTGCAGGTATCACTACCTTGAATATTGTTTCGATCTTGGATGCGCCGAGTGCAAGAGAAGCACTTCTTAAGTGATCCGGTACTGCATGGAGTGCTGATTCACTGATATTGATCACTGTCGGCAGGATCATGATCGCCAAAACCAGAATCGCAGACAGCATATTGGAACCGCCTGTATATTGATGCGTGGAAGATCCTGCAAATACAGCTTTTTCCAGTTTATACATCAGCGGATTTAATATCAGGATTCCCAAAAGTCCGTAGATAACGGAGGGAATACCTGCCAAAAGGGTAACTGCAGGTCTTACAATGTCCGCCAGCTTCTTTGGTGCAACTTCAGCCAGAAATACCGCTGTCAGAAGTGCAACCGGAACACCTAACAGGATTGCGGCAAATGTACCGACAATAGAGGTCAGGATCACATATAAAATACCAAAATGCGGTTCCGCTGCCGCAGGTGCCCATTTTGTATTGAATAAGATTTCCCTGATCCCTACTTTAAAAAGTGCCGGCGATCCGTTTATGATCATATAAGCAGTAATGGCGAAGACCGCCATTACTGCTACCAGTGCACATACCACAAAGATGATATGTGCGATGATTTCCACTATAGATTTATTTTTATGATTTGCAAAGATTGATGTATGCATATATTTAGTCCACCGTGATAAGTCCTACGCTCTGGATCAGCTGTTTTCCTTCATCAGATTTTAAGTAGTCAAACAGTGCCTGTACAGGCTCGCTCTGTGCACTTACTTCACCCATTGTTGCCATAACGAATGGTCTTGAAAGGATATATCTGCCTGCTTTGATGTTTTCTTCTGTCGGCTCAACACCGTTCAGTTTTGCTGCGATAATTGTGTCATCTACTGCATCAAGAGAAGCATATCCGATCGCACCCGGTGTAGAAGCTACTTTTGCGATAACAGCTCCTGTGGAATCCAGCTCATTTGCATACTGGCATGCATCTTCCAGACCAAGTAATTCTTCAAAAGCACCTCTTGTACCGGAACCTGCTTCACGGCCTACTACGACGATCGGTTCATCTGATCCGCCGAGATCTTTCCAGTTTGTTACTTCACCTTTGTAGATCTGCACGAGCTGATCCTGTGTCAGATCTGTTACTGTGTTTGCAGGATCAAGTACAACTGCAATACCGTCGATCGCTACGATGTTCTCTACACAGCCTGCTGCCTTTTCTTCATCCTTTAAACTTCTGGATGAGTTACCGATATCTACGCTGCCACCTTCCAGAGATTCAATACCTGCTGAAGATCCTGTAAATTCTGCTGTTACGCTGACACCCGGATATTTTTCCATAAAAGCTTCTGCAACCGCATTAGCAAGCTTTTCCATAGATGTGGATCCTGCCATTGCAATGCTTCCTGAAAGATCTGCGTTTGTATCTGTTGCTGCGTCTGCAGCTTCATCTGTTGCTGCATCTGTAGCTGCATCTGTAGCTGCGTCTGTTGCTTCATCTGTGGCTGTGTCCGTTGCTGTCGCGTCTGCTGTCGTATCTGCTGCATTGCTGCCACATCCTGTTAATAAGCCTGCTGCAACAGTTGCAGCCATAAGTACTGTCATAAGTTTGTTCTTTTTCATTTTCTTTCTCCTCCACAATGAGTCTCCTATTTTTCGTGCGGCTTTCTTCCGTACGATACAATAAAAAAGAGGTATTCGCATGTTTTCTCTTCCTTATTACAGGAACGAGTGTAACACCGGATACCTCTTACATAAAATCATGTTTCCGTAAGAAATTTGTAAGTTTCATGTAAAATGATCTATTGTCTGTTTTCTCACATTGCTTCTATTTTTTTGCGGAGTGCCAGCATCTTTTTATCGATCCTTGCGATCTCCTGCGCATAGGAAAGCAGTTCCCTGCGCACCTGCTCCGTCTCCTGGGGCGTGCTCTTTTCCTGCTTATAGCAGAGCTGGTGATCAAGCTTTGCCCAATAATTCATTGCCACAGTCCTGATCTGTATTTCTGCCCGTACTGTTTCGTTTTCCTCTCCGTACGGATATGGCATACCGACGATCAGATGCACACTCTGATAACCGCTCGCCTTTGGTTTTTTGATATAATCCTTTGTTTTGATGATCGTAAGCTGCGGATGCTCTATCAGATACTCTGCCACCTGATATACTTCATCCCGGAAAGAACAAACGATCCGGACACCTGCCAGATCGTTCAACCTTTGCACTGCCTGTTCATATGAAATTTCATACCCTTTCCGTTCCAGCTTTTCCGCTGCACTTGCCGCCGTTTTGATCCGCTCCGACACGGAATCGATCACCTTATGCTTCGCGCCTTTCCGCTGCTCATATTGCCGGATCAGGCTTTCCACCGTAGCGATCGCATACGATTGCTTCCTTATGTACTCCGGCTCTGCGAATGCTTTTGTCAGTTCTGCAAGCCCCTCCCTGTTTTGTTTCGCATTTTTGCTTTTACCCATACTTCTCTGCTTATTCCTTTCTCATATACCATATCACGAAAATAAGCCCTGCCACGATCGCCACAACCGATGCTGCTGTCTCCGGGCTCACTAATAATTCTATGCCCCCATATAAGAAAGTATTCCATATAAAATAAACAAAGCAGAACACGAGGATCATCCCCCAGATCCAGATGATCTTGATCAGCGGATCTTCCCCGTTCTGCCTTGCCTGTTTTAACCATTCCTGCATCCTTCCCATATCTGCTTACCTCCGTCTGATATCTATCTCTTTCCATACAACTCTGTTTACATGATTATCATCCGATAAGTAGTGTTTTCCTTCTATCACACATGGGAAAAATTATTGTAAAATGAATGTAAATTATTTCTCTTCCCGCTCTTCGAGCTTTTCTTTGATCTTCTCCTTTACTTCAGCCTTAAATTCCGGCCATGTTTCATTCCTGAATTCCGCAAAAGCCAGCTTGTATTTGCCGGAAGTTGCGCCCGGGTTACGACGCAGAAGCTGCAGCTTATCCTTTGTAAGATAAGATCTGTCTTTTCCTTTCTGCATAATTTCTTCGATTCTTTCCCGGATCTCTTCTCTCTGCACAAGAGCCTGTTCCTTTTTCAGCTGTTTCTCATCCGCAATTCTCGCCTTGATCTCTTCTTTCTGCTGCTGCGCCTGTTCGATCCGCTGCTGTGCTTCATCCGCGATCACGGCCTCGACAACCTCAAGCCGCTTCTGCAAAAGCTTCAGTTCTTTCTTTGCAGCTTCTACCTTAACAAGGACGTCACGCAGTTCGATAGCTGTCTTGAAGCTGAGTGCAAAGTCTGCTGCTGCCAGCATCATGACCACATGCACGATCGGCGAAAGTACTGCCTCCGGAATGGATAATACAAATTTTTCAAACGGCTTATGTACCCAATAAACCATGGCAATGCTGAAAAATCCCCATGCCAGAGAGGAAGTCAGACAGATATGCCCCTGAAAGTTGAATTTCTGATTCGAATAATCCCAGTAACGCACCTTAAACAGGGCTTCCATTAAAACACCTGTAACGTATTCCAAAATCGTGGCAGCGATCATGCCTGCAAAATAAACCGCAACCGGGTGCGCCTTAAACGGAAGGGATACAAACAGGATCAATACCGCACCGCTTCCGTAAATAGGAAGCAACGGTCCATGCATAAAACCTCTGTTTACCCATTTTTTCTTCTTTACAGATACAAAAGAAGATTCCCAGCACCATCCGATAAAGCAATAAATAATAAAAAATGCCAGCCATTGTGTCAGATTATAAGTATACATCTCTTCTTCTCCCTTTCTTTCGTTTTCAACAGGCAATCCGCATATTTCAGATCCGAACCAGCCACCTGCCATATTGCATCCGATGACTTGCGTGATCTATTGTGTCATTTCCTCAAAACTACACTAACAATCTTGCACGCATCTGCCGGATCACATCCTCTGCCGCCGAGAGCATCTGCTCTTCATCCTTCTGCACCACACCTGTCGGTGACAGGCGGTAGAAGAAAGTCGGTGTTCCCTTTACCGCAAAGGTCAGCTTTCCGCCATAATTGGCAAGCACCACTTCTATATTTTCCACACGGATCTTTGCGCCCGGATCCATCAGGAACGTAATGCCGTCTTTCTTTCCCCGGATCTCCGTGATATACAGATCATGCGCATACATACGGATCAGCGATACACGCAACAGATTTTCCACGCTTTTCGGGATCTGTCCAAAACGATCCATCAGCTCGCCGCGCATATCCTCCGCTTCGTCCCTGCTCTCGATCGCGGCGATCCGCTTATAAATATCCAGCTTCTGGTATTCGTTGACAATATAGCTCTCCGGAATGAAAGCATCCACATCCAGATCGATCGTTGTGACAAAATCGATGACCTGTTTCTGCCCTTTCATTGATTTTACCGCTTCGTTTAACATCTTACAATACAGATCGTATCCGACCGCTTCCATATGCCCATGCTGTACTCTGCCCAGAAGGTTTCCCGCGCCACGGATCTCCAGATCCTTCATGGCGATCTTGAATCCACTGCCAAGCTCCGTAAATTCCTTGATCGCCTGCAGGCGTTTCTCCGCCACTTCTTTGAGCACTTTATCCCGCTTATACATCAAAAATGCATACGCTGTCCGGTTTGATCTGCCGACACGGCCTCTTAACTGGTACAGCTGGGAAAGCCCCATGTTATCCGAATCATGAATGATCATCGTATTGACATTTGGGATATCCAGTCCCGTTTCAATGATCGTTGTGGAAACAAGCACATCGATCTCACCGCTGACAAAATCATACATGATCCGCTCCAGCTCGCTTTCCTTCATCTGACCATGTGCAAATGCCACATTTGCCTCCGGTACCAGATTCTGGAGAAAGGCCGCCATTTCCGCGATCGTGTTGACACGGTTATATACATAGTAGACCTGCCCGCCTCTGGCAAGCTCACGCCCGATCGCTTCCCGCACCATTTCTTCATTATATTCCATGACAAACGTCTGGATCGGCATACGGTCATTCGGTGCTTCTTCCAGAACACTCATATCCCGGATTCCCACAAGGCTCATGTGGAGCGTACGCGGGATCGGGGTTGCTGTCAGCGTCAGAACATCTACATTTTCCTTGAGCTGCTTGATCTTTTCCTTGTGGGTAACACCAAAACGCTGTTCCTCATCGATGATCAGAAGCCCCAGATCCTTAAACGCCACGTCCTTTGACAAAACGCGGTGTGTTCCGATCACAATATCCACCAGTCCCTTTTTCAGGCCTTCGATCGTCTTTTTCTGCTGCGCAGCCGTCCGGAAACGCGACATCATTTCGATCGTGACCGGGAAATCCTTCATACGCTGCACAAAATTATCGTAATGCTGTTTCGCAAGAATGGTCGTCGGTACAAGAAATACAACCTGCTTCCCTTCCTGCACTGCCTTAAACGCTGCACGAATCGCCACCTCTGTTTTGCCATAGCCGACATCCCCGCAGATCAGGCGGTCCATGATACGGCTGCTCTCCATATCCGCCTTTGTCGCATCGATCGCCAGAAGCTGATCCTGCGTTTCCTCATATGGGAACATTTCTTCAAATTCCCGCTGCCATACGGTGTCTTTTCCGTATTGATAACCTTTTCCGTGTTCTCTTGCCGCATACAGCTTTACCAGATCCTTGGCTACCTCATTGACTGCGCCCTTTACCTTGGACTTCGTTTTTGTCCATTCCTGTGTACCCAGCTTATTCAGCTTCGGCGCTTTGCTTTCTGCGGAAGCATATTTCATGACTGCATCAAAGCCCGTTGCCAGCACATAAAGAGTTCCACCGTCGCGGTATTCGATCTTCATATAGTCCTTCATGACCTTGTCTACGCATACTTTTTCAATCCCACGGTAAATGCCCAGCCCATGTGTTTCATGTACGACATAATCGCCTACCTTCAGTTCCGTGAAGTCATGGATCTTCTGTCCTTCATATCGCTTCTTTTTCCGTTTCTTGGCATGTTTGCCGAAAATATCGCTTTCCGTGATCACCGCAAGACGGATCGATGGATATTCAAAACCCTTGCTGATCTGCCCATGCATGACCATGATCTCCCCATTTTGGAGCACACGCTCCGTATCTTCGCTGTAAAAAGCAGTCAGCTCATTGGCACAGATATCCTCTGCCAGTCGTTTTGCTCTTGTCCGCGAAGGAGACAACAGAATCACGCGATACCTGTTTTTATGGTAACGCCTCAAGTTTTCCAACAGGATTTCAAAACTGTTCTGGAACGAATTGACTGCTCTGGCATCTGCATAATACCGCTCCTCCACCTTTAAAAACGGAAGATTGCTGTCCAGCACAGACAAAAGCAAGAGCCTCTGCCCGGTCAGCATTGCCCAGACCTGATCGGCAGTATACAGAAGTGCTGCCTGCCCCGGCAGTGCATAGCCCTTCTCCAGACGATGCTCCATGCTTTCCCGAAATTCCAGCTCGACCGCATTCAGATGTTCTTTCCCGTGCAGCGGTTCATCCAGAGTAACCAGCAGTTCGTCCTTCGGAAACAAAGAAAGGAAGCTGACAAGCTGCGGACAGAAATATTTCATATAGCTGTCCAGATTTGCCATCACGCCAAATTCTTCCATCTGCTCTCTGAGCTGCTCGGTCTGCACCTTCACGCGGTGCGCCTCTTCCAGCTTGTTTTCCTTTTTCAATGCCTCCGCTGCCTGTTTTGCCTCCGCTTCGATCGCTTTCAGGCCATCCAGCTTCTGCTGCTTTGTCAGGATCATTTCCGTCGCCGGATAGATCGTCACTGTCCTCAGTGCTTCCACCGAACGCTGGCTGAGTACATCAAACCGACGGATCGACTCTACCTCATCACCCCAGAGCTCAATACGATACGGATTTTCTTCTGTCAGATCATAAATATCGATAATACCGCCGCGAACGGAAAACTGCCCCGGTTCTTCTACCTGATAAGTCTTTTCGTAGCCCATCTTTACGAGCTTCATCGCAACCGCTTCTTCCTCCACGATGCTTTCCGCAGAGATCGTGATACAGTTTTCCTCCAACATCTGCAGTGGCAGGCAGGGCGCAAGAAGCGCATCCACTGTCGTTACGATCGTCAGAGGCTCCTTTTCCAGAATCCGGCGATAGCAGCAGATCCGTTCCTTTGTCATCTCCTGTCCGCGGATATCCGCCTGAAAGAAAATGTAATCCTTGGCAGGAAACAATATGGTATTTTTATCAAAAAAGGAATAATCCTCATATAATTCCTTTGCTTTGACATCACTGAAGGTCAGGACAAGTTTGTATGGATAGTCCTCGCCCTGCCCGCAAAGCATCTGTGCCTTCTGTGCGTCCGCGCAGCCTGAGATCAGAACTGTCTTTTGCGCCATAAGTGCACGTCTGGCATCCTCATAAAAGGATAATTCCTTCAAATATTCTGTAAACGCTTTCACTTTATTACCCTCAAATGCAGTTATCCCTGCTTTTTACCGTTAAAATGGTTCATTGCAGCATCTGCCGAATCATTCATCATCATCACGACCGCATCCGCTGCATCCGCAAATGCCTGCTGCATGACTTCCCGGTCTTTTTTGTCAAAATGTCCCAGCACGTAAGCAGCCAGATCATAGCCCTGCGGCTTCTCTCCGACGCCGACCTTGATCCGCATAAAGCTATCATGTCCCAGATGCGCAATGATATTCTTGATTCCGTTATGTCCGCCTGCGCTTCCTTTCTTACGGATCCGCAGTTGTCCGGGCGGCAGAGAAATATCATCATAGATCACGATCAGCTCCTGTGTCTCATCTGCTTTATAGTAGTCTATGAGTTCCCGCACGCTTTCACCACTTAAATTCATATAGGTCTGCGGCTTTGCGAGGATCACTTTCTGTCCTTCTATATAGCCTTTTCCGATCAGCGCCTTGTGTTTCTTTTCCGTAACGGAGATCCGGTATTTTTCTGCAATGGCATCTATAGTGTCAAAACCGACGTTATGTCTGGTGTGCATGTATTCTTTTGTAGGGTTTCCGAGTCCGACTATGATATACATATGGATGTCCTTTCTTTTATGACTAAGCCGAAGTTTGTTTCCGGTGGATAGATTGATTCGTAGAATCATAGTGTACTTGATTTTGAGGGGAAATTCAATAGGATGGGGTGCAGGGAAGGGAAATGTGCTTTGAATTTAATATATATATAGAAACGCAGGAATATAAATACTTCCTTGCTCAGATAATCAGAAGCTAAGATGTTCTAAGTGTTTTTTCTTACATCATCTACTTCTGCCGCAACCGATGCATATTCGCCATCCAGGCTCAAATGCATCTTGCCCGTACATCCTTGTACGGGCATTGCTATGATATTGATAAAACACTAAGAACATCTAAGCCCCTGATTGATTCGCAAGTCTGTATTTGTATTTCTGCTGTATGTTTTCTTGAAAGCTACTTCAAATTTTTTCCATTATTCTTCCGGTGATGCAAGATATGCATCTGGTGGTGTAAGATAACAGGTAATACCGGATAACTGATTTCCTTCCTTATCATAAATCTCAAAATAAAATTTTTCCTCTTCTTGTGTCCACTTAGAATAGTCTAGCATTACTTGGTGATAATTAGGAAACACAACCTCGCACCCGTATTCTCCTTCTTCCAGATCAACTCTGAACGTAATATCGTAAGCGGATTCATCATCTGTTTTTTTAACATTACGCAGAACAGCATCTGTCTCTTTTAACTGATAATGCTGTCCTTCCTGCATCTTGATCGCATAATGTTCCTGCTCATTATATATCACAATAGATGGATCCGTAACCATATCAAATTGTCCCATATAATCATCTATTGATGTAAAATCCGTAACATAGGTTACCTCACCCGGATCTGCAGTTGTGTCAGATGCGCTTCCATCCTCCCCGCCGGCTGCTTCATCCAATTCTTTATCTGTTGGTTCATCTGATGCAGCTTCATTTGTCTGGAAATCTGCTGTATTGCTTTGTTCCTCTGCTGCTTCGTTTTCTGCTGCCTCTGATTCAGTCGCAGCTTCCGCATCGGTTGTCTCTTCCACTGCTGTGTCTGAACTGCTTTCTGGTTTGGCATTTCCACAGCCCACAAGTAAGCAGGCTGAAAGGCTTACCACTGCAGCAGACTTAATGATCTTGGTTATCTCCCTCTTTTTCATTTTGTTCCTCCTGTTTTCTGTTATTTGTTATTACCTTTGTATAGGTAATATAGGTTAAGATTATTCTCTTTTTTCCATATTGTCAACTATGCATAGGTAATTTGAATTGTTTCCCTGTTATGATGTTCTTAACCGTACAAAGGTAATATAGAAAACAGCAGGTAGAAAATGACATACTCTGACATTCTGGCTCTGCGTATTAAGCAGCTGTGTAAAAAGCGTGGCATTACAATTAATCATCTTGCAGCACTCGCCGGTTTAAAGCAGTCTACAGTGGATAATATCATACGTGGAACAAGTAAGAATCCTAAAATTTATACATTGCATAAGATAGCAACCGCATTCGGTATGACGCTCTGTGAGTTTCTGGATTATCCGGAACTGAACGAATATGATCTGGATGAGGATGAGAATGAAGATTAAAAATTATAATTCATATAAATAGCCAGTCCCGGCAAAGCCGGATCTGGCTATTTTGTTTTACTACTTATTGTTTTATATATGTTTCAATCGCTTGAACCATATCCACAGCATTTTTATACTGCTCTGTTGCATCCTCTTTAGACACAATAAAAAAGTCATCATAATCACAATTATTTCTTATCTGAAATGCCCGTTGCAAAATCTTGGAATATTTTATATCAAATATTGCGGATTTTATATATTCTCTCTGAAAATACGCTATCACCCCAGCATGTTTTGAGAAATCAACCTGATCTCTTGCCAGAACTGCTCTTACCGCCGTAAATATAGCATAATAGGATCTTCCAATAGAATCTTTATATTGCCCCGCATCAAGAAGCAGTCTTGCAGATTCCAAACGTTCTTTTGCACTGCTTAATCTGTATTGAACTAAATCATCCAATTTTCATTCCCTCCTTTTCTATATTCATATAGTAAGGGAGAATTCTCTTGTATTTTTCATATTCGCTATACGGTATCACAGACGGGGAAATCACTACATCATTCTCCATTCCAATATCAGTCGAATAATCCCATACCTGTTTCAACAATTCCTGCAGGTCATTTCGTTCCCCATGTACGATTGCAACGATATCCACGTCTGATTCATTATCCTGTTCGTTTCGTGCATAGGATCCATATAAAAGTATTTTTTCAACCGCACTGCCATAAACTCTGCGATATTCCTGTACCATGTCATGCGTTATGCTATATAGTTGTCTGCTCGTACACATATATATCTCCTCCCTGCGCTAATTTTCCCCATTGTGAGTTTATTATACCATGCTCCTCTCCGTTTAAAAAGCCCAAGGTTTGTGTAAAACCTTGGGCTCTTTGCTTCTTTTATACCATTTCCGGTTCTGAAAGCGATTTTTCATATGCCTCAAGAATAACTTTCTGCATATGATCTCTTGTCTCGGAGTTGATCGGATGGGCAATGTCTCGATATTCGCCATCGGATGCTTTCTTGCTCGGCATCGCGATAAACATTCCCTTTTCGCCTTCTATTACTTTTATATCATGTACAACAAACACATTATCCAGCGTAATGGAAACAACTGCCTTCATCTTTCCTTCTTTCGCGATCTTGCGTACACGAACGTCTGTAATGTTCATCTTAAATTCCCCCTTTATCGAATTTTAGTATAAACTACATGACATAGCGGTCATTTTTCTCTATGACAATCTTAATATCATCTTCCCCTTTGTGGTAAGAGTTTGCATGAATTGTATCATGACTTTCCACGATACAATTCTCAATATAAGTATTGTCACCGATATAAACATCATTCAGGATAATGGAATTCTTAATGGTACAATTACTTCCAATAAATACTTTCTTAAAGATGACGGAGTTCTCTACAGTACCATTGATGATACTTCCGCTGGAGATCAGGCTATTCTTGATCTTTGCACCTACATTGTATTTTGCCGGAGGAAGATCATCTACCTTGGAGTAGATATCCGGATACTGACGGAAGAAATAGTCTCTGATATCAGGCTTTAAGAAATCCATATTGGCGTTGAAATAATCATCAACCGTTGCAATGTTCTTCCAGTAATCCTGAATCTTATAACCGTAGATTCTCTTCAAGTTCTTGTAACGGATCAGAATGTCCTTTACAAAATCATACTGTCCTTCTTCAGCGGCCTTCTCGATCAGCTCAATAAGCTGACGGCGGCGGATCACATAAATACCACAGGAGATCGTATTGGAATTGGCTACGATCGGCTTTTCTTCAAACTCTTCGATACGGCTTTCTTCATTCATTTTTAAGATACCGTAACGGTCTACATTTTCACCTGCAGGCATATCTTTGCATACCACCGTGATATCCGCTTTTTTTGCAATATGGTATTCCAGCACCTTGTTATAATCCATTTTGTATACACAGTCACCGGAAGCAATCACAACATACGGCTCATGACTTTCCTTCAGGAAATCCAGATTCTGATAGATCGCATCTGCTGTTCCTCGATACCAGGAGCTGTTCTCACTTGTAACGGTAGGTGTGAAAACGGAAAGACCTCCCTGTTTTCTACCGAAATCCCACCACTTGGATGAGCTCAGATGCTCATTCAGGCTCTTTGCGTTATACTGCGTAAATACTGCCACGCGCTGGATACGTGAATTTGTCATATTGCTCAGAGCAAAATCAATACTGCGGTAACTGCCTGCTACAGGCATTGCAGCGATCGCACGTTTCTGCGACAGTTCTTTCATTCTGTGATTGTTTCCACCTGCTAAGATAATTCCTATTGCTCTCATGACCTGTCACCTGCCTTAATCAAAGTTTTACCGCTTCCAAGATAGTAATCTGTGTAATCTTCCACTGTTGTAATGCCGGATACAACAGAGTTCTTTCCTACTGTTACCTTGGAAGGAATCACGGATTTTTCTCCTATTGTGACAAGTCCATGATTATAAATATGCGGATCGGTTTCGTTATCTGCTTCTTCACCGACACCGAGCTTGACATAATCGCCGATCTCAACATTTTCCGCAACAATCGCTTTATTCAGCTCACAGCCTTTGCCAATCTGTGTTTCATTCATAATGATAGAATCCCGTACAACCGTATCTGCACCGATCGTTACTCCACAGCCGATAACGGAATTGTAGATTTTACCGTAAATCTGAGAGCCTTCACCGATGATGCATTTCTCGATCTCACTGTCGGAGGAAATGTACTGTGGCGGAAGGATGTCGCTCTTTGTGTAGATCTTCCAGTATTCTTCATACAGGTTGAACTCCGGAACGATATCAATCAGCTCCATATTTGCTTCCCAGTAAGAATTCAGTGTTCCTACATCTTTCCAATAGCCATTAAACTCATATGCATAGCACGGAGCGCCATTGGAATGGCAATACGGAATGACATGTTTACCAAAGTCAAGTGCAGGCTGGGACGCATTTGCAATCAAGGCTTCCTTTAAAGTCTTCCAGTTAAATATGTAAATACCCATACTTGCCAGATTACTTCGCGGGTTTGCCGGTTTCTCTTCAAATTCGCTGATCTTACGGTCTTCGTCTGTGATCAGGATACCAAATCTCTTGGCTTCCTCAAGCGGTACAGGCATTGCAGCCAATGTAACTTCTGCACCTTTTGCCTTATGATAATCCAGCATTACTTCATAATCCATTTTATAAATATGATCTCCGGAAAGGATCAATACATAATCCGGATTATAGCTGTCCATATACTCAATATTCTGATAGATAGCATTTGCTGTTCCTGTATACCATTCCGTATCTGTGCTCTTCTCATATGGCGGGAGTACGGAAACACCGCCGATATTACGATCCAGATCCCACGGAATACCAATGCCAATGTGTGTATTCAACCGAAGCGGCTGATACTGTGTTAAAACACCTACTGTATCAACTCCCGAATTAATGCAGTTACTAAGTGGAAAGTCAATGATTCTGTATTTTCCCCCAAACGCTACTGCTGGTTTTGCAACCTTCGCAGTTAATACACCAAGTCTGCTGCCCTGACCTCCAGCTAAAAGCATGGCGATCATCTCTTTTTTGATCATACTGTCACCCCTTACTTGTGTAATATCGATTTTTTACACAATATTTTCCGAAATCTATCATTTCAGTTTCATCGATATTTTGATTATAGCATATAATATTGATAAAGTGAATGTTTTTTACAAATAAAATCCCTCTTTTTCCACTTTATTTCGTGCATAAAGTCAAATATTTCGCCTATATTCGTCTATTTTTTGTGCAAAATATCTTTTTATTATTTCCCAGAATATTACAGCAATTATTTTTTTGTAAAATTTGTCTAAAATACATCTGTATTTTCCCATTCTCTCTCTTGTGCAGATGATATTCTTTAGAGTATAATGGTTCTGATCCAATCAAACATATTTTAATAGGAAGTGTCATTATGTATCAAATCGATTTTAATAAACCAATCAATATCCATTTTATCGGGATCGGCGGCATCAGCATGAGCGGTCTTGCTGAGATCCTATTGGATCGCGGTTTTGGCATCAGCGGTTCCGACGCGAAGGAAAGTGATCTGACAAGGCATCTGATCCAAAAGGGCGCTGTCGTACAGTATGGGCAGCGTGCCTCCAATATCACGGATGATATCCGGCTCGTTGTCTATACGGCGGCGATCCATCCGGATAATCCTGAGCTTATGGAAGCGGAGAAAAAAAATATTCCCTGTATGACCAGAGCAGTCCTGCTCGGCGAGATCATGCAGAATTATCAGACACCGATCGCCATCAGCGGAACGCACGGCAAAACAACAACTACCTCCATGTTATCCGAAATCCTGCTGGCAATGGATACAGATCCTACTTTATCGATCGGTGGTATTTTGAAAGATATCGGCGGTAATATCAGAATCGGAAGCTCTGAACTTTTTGTCGCGGAAGCATGCGAGTACACGAACAGCTTTTTAAGCTTTTTCCCGAAGATCAGCGCAATTTTAAATATTGACGCCGATCATCTGGATTTTTTCAAGGATCTGCAGGATATCCGCAATTCTTTCCGTAAATTTGCGTGTCTGCTCCCCGCTGACGGAACACTTGTTATCAATGGTGAGATTGAGAATGTTTCCGAGATCACCCATGATCTTCCCTGCCATGTGATCACATACGGTTTTTCAGAAGATTTTGATGTTTATGCAACCGATATTACCTTTGATGCCATGGCGCGTGGCTCCTACCGCATCCATTTAAAGAAAGACGGCAGCGAGACTGTTTTCCCGGTTTCTCTCGGTGTAACGGGTCGTCACAATATTTCCAATTCCATGGCAGCGATTGCGATCGCTTATCTACTGCTCGGCGGAGAGCCGGATGCGATCTGTGAAGCCCTGAAAAGCTTCAGTGGTACCGACAGACGGTTCCAGTATAAGGGCAAGCTTCTTGAGACAACTATAATAGATGATTATGCACATCATCCGACAGAAATAACCGCGACTTTAAAAACAGCGCAGAATTATCCGCACAAAAAGCTCTGGTGTGTCTTCCAGCCGCATACTTACACGCGTACCAAAGCACTTCTGCCGGAATTTGCAAAAGCACTTTCCCTCGCAGATCATGTTGTACTGGCTGATATTTACGCAGCAAGGGAAACAGATACACTCGGCATCAGCTCCCGTACGCTGCAGGCTGAGATTGAAAAGCTGGGAACGCCATGCGAGTATTTCCCGTCTTTTGATCAGATTGAAATTTTTTTATTAGAAAATTGTGAGCCGGATGATCTGTTGATAACTATGGGAGCCGGAGATGTCTATAAAATCGGCGAAAACCTGCTCGGCAAATAACTTATCCACATTGTCCACATTTTTTGGTGTGTAAATCACAGAAAAAGATGTGGATAATTTTGTTTACATAACCCGTGTCCAGCCTTCCATGCTGATCCTGTCAAAAAGCGACAATCCATCACACCTTTTCCCGGTTTACAAAGCAATGAAACAGACAGCTTATCCACTTTATCCACATTGTCCACATTTCCCGCAAACCCAGCATTTACAAGGGTTTGCAGAAAAATGGCTATTTCATTTTAAAAATGTCTGTGCTATAATTTCATTTGCTATTAAAACAAGGTCAGGTGAATGAAATGAGTCGTCTTACGATATACAGAGATGATTATAGTGATGCTACGATCGTATCCAATCAGTTTATTGATGAATATATGGAAAATGCCAATGATGCGCAGATCAAGGTCTACCTTTATCTGCTGCGCATGATGCATGCCAATCTGCCTACGAGCATCTCCGATATCGCAGACAAATTTAACCATACGGAAAAGGATGTTGTCCGTGCGCTCTCCTATTGGGAAAAGAAGAATCTGGTGCGGATCGAATATGACGAAAACGGCGAGATCCTTGCCCTGCATATGCAATCCGGCACTTCTTCTACGCCCACTGTTCCGGCCTGTCCAAAGGAAGCCCCTGCAGAAGCCTCACAGCATAAGACTGCGAAGAAAGCTCCTGCGCCGGAGGTACAGCCGGCAAAAAGCAAGCCCTCCTACAGTCTGGACGAGGTTACGTCCTTTCAACAGGAAGAGGAAGCTTCCCAGATTATTTTTATTGCAGAGCAATATCTGGGGCGTGTTCTGACAGTTCCCGATATCAAAACAATCATCTTCTTATATAAAGGGCTGCATTTTTCGACCGACCTGATCGATTATCTGATCGAATACTGTGTCGGCAAAGGGCATCGAGAAATGCGTTATATCGAAAAGGTTGCGATCAACTGGTCCGAGGAAAAAATTACAACTGTCCAGCAGGCCAAACAGCAATCCTACAAATATAATAAGATCGTCTATACAGTCATGAATGCACTCGGGCGGACAGGTGCACCGACAGAAAAGGAAGCGGATTTTGTAAACCGCTGGGAAAAGGAATATGGTTTCACGCACGATATGATCCTTGCGGCCTGTGAAAAGGCAGCACTTGCCGTTGATAAAAACCGCATAGAATATACAGACGGTATTTTAAAAAGCTGGCTGAAACAAAATATACATAATCTTGCAGAGGCGGAAGCTGCTAACAAGGCTTTCTCTCAGAAAAAAAAGACAACTGCCGCAAAGACAAGCAGTTTCCACGATTTTAAACAGCGCAAATATGACTACGATGCTTTAGAAAAGGAGCTTCTCAGTAATTAATGATCACAAATTCCCAGTTCAAGGCAATTACCGCCGACTACGAAAAAATACAGAATAAAAACCGTCATATCCTCCTGCAGCGCAAAGAAGAGATTTATGCCCGGATTCCTGCCTATCAGGAGCTGGAACAGCAGATCTCCGGTCTGTGTATCATGCAGGGGCGCAAACTCCTCAGTGGAGACAAGCAGGCTCTCGATGATATGAAAAAACAGCTCCATGTGCTTTCCGCACAGAAACAGCAGCTGCTTAAGGAGCATGGTTATCCGGCTGATTATCTGGACCCGGTGTATGACTGCCCGGACTGTCAGGATACAGGATATCTGCCCGATCACAGCAAATGTCACTGCATGAAGCAGAAAATAGCACATTATCTTTATGAGCAGTCAGGTCTTGAGAATTTATTGGAAACCGAAAATTTTTCTCATCTTTCCACCGATTATTATCAGGGCGAAGATCTGGCGCGATTCAAGAAAACCGTACTAAATGCCAGAAAATTTGTATCAGATTTCAGTTCCCACTACCACAATCTGCTTTTTTATGGTACAGTAGGTACCGGGAAATCATTTTTATCCTGTTGTATTGCAAAAGAATTACTGGATGCAGGCTATTGTGTTCTCTATTTCAGTGCCTGTTCATTATTTGATAGAATTTCCGAATACACCTTCGGTTCTAAAGACCGGGAAAATCTCGCCCAGCTCTATCAGGATCTGTACGCATGTGATCTTCTGATCATCGACGATCTGGGGACGGAGCTTTCCAACGGATTTGTTGCATCCGAGCTTTTCACTATTTTAAATGAAAGGCACCTGCGCAAAAGATCTACGATCATTTCCAGCAACATTTCACTGGAAGAACTCAGTGAGCATTATTCGGAAAGACTGTTTTCACGCATTACCAGTAATTATGAACTTTTTAAATTTACCGGTTCCGATATCCGGATTCAGAAAAAATTATCAGGCAGAAAGTGAGGATTTTTCATCGTGGCAAAACGTGAAGAAATGAGAAACTTGGAAACCATCCCCGTCGGCTCGCTCGGGATCATTGCCTTAAAGGGCTGCCAGGAGCTTGGCGAGAAGGTCGATCAGTATCTGGTTGACTGGCGTACAGAAAGAGAAAATGAGCACAAGGACAGCCTTGCATTCAAGGGGTATCAGCGAAGCTCTTACCTGCTGCAGGCAAAAGTACCACGTTTTGGATCCGGTGAAGCAAAGGGCGTTATTTTAGAATCTGTCCGAGGCAACGATCTCTATCTGCTTGTAGATGTTGCCAATTACAGTCTGACTTACTCTCTTTGCGGACATGAAAATCATATGTCTCCGGATGATCATTATCAGGATTTAAAGAGAATTATCGCTGCTGTCGGTGGAAAGGCACGTCGTATTACGGTTATCATGCCATTTTTGTACGAAAGCAGACAGCATAAGAGAACAGCACGCGAATCACTTGACTGTGCACTGGCTCTGCAGGAGCTTACCAGCATGGGTGTTGACAATATCATTACTTTCGACGCGCATGATCCCCGTGTACAGAACGCGATCCCATTAAGCGGCTTTGAAACTGTTTCCCCAACTTACCAGTTTATCAAGGGCTTACTGAAGCATGTAAAGGATCTTACGATCGATTCCGATCATATGATGGTCATCAGCCCGGATGAAGGTGGTATGGGACGTGCTATTTACATGGCAAATGTACTTGGGCTCGATATGGGTATGTTCTATAAGAGACGTGATTATACACAGATCGTAGACGGCCGTAATCCGATCGTCGCGCATGAATTTTTAGGAAGCAGCGTGGAAGGCAAAGATGTGATCGTGATAGACGACATGATCAGTTCCGGTGAAAGTGTTCTGGAAGTTGCAGCAGAACTGAAAGCACGCAAAGCAAAACGTGTATTCATCTGTGCCACCTTTGGTCTTTTCACAAACGGGCTTTCCAAATTCGATATTGCTTATGAAGACGATCTGATCGCCGGTGTCCTGACAACAAACCTTATATACCAGACGCCTGAACTTCTGCAGCGTCCGTACTACATCAACTGCGATATGAGCAAATACATTGCTTACATCATTGATACGTTAAATCACGATGCTTCCATCAGTGATCTGCTCAATCCGAGTGATCGTATCCAGGCTGCGATCGCGAAGTATAAGGCGCATGAATATTAAGATTGAAACCATTTGATTATGCAATAAATAATATGGAATACTAACTAAAAAAACAGCTCCGTAGTATATTAGGATGCGATAGCTGCAAATGCGTATTTCTACTTGACTAAATGCTGGTGATGAATATGGTGCCACGACATGGACGTCGTGGCAGCGGATCTGAGACAGGGATGTCGAATATCCGCGTGCCATATGAATGCCAGCATGTGCCTTAGTAGAAAAGCATGCGCAGCGTGCATCAAAATATACTACGGAGCTGTTTTGGTTTTTCGTTATGAACATTCACATCTATTAACATTAAACATTGATAATCTGCTATTTAATATGTGATCTATTGGTGATATCTAACTTATTCTATATATCTTCAGTAGTTTCTGCCACTTCCGGTTCTACGACTGTGGATGGAACGACAGCTGCGCCTTCTGCTTCGTGCGGCTCTGCGACGTTCTTTGCTGCGTCGGAAGGATCCTTCTTTTTGTTTTCAATCTCTGTTTTCAGTTCTTCGATCTTTGCAAGTGCCTTTGTGATCGTCTGCATCTGCTCGCCGTAGATGCTGTCCACATCGTCTTTATGTGCCAGATAGTAGGCTTCTCCGATCTCCTGATATGCTTTCTTTACAATGCCCTCCTGCTTGCCGACCTGCAGGGAAAGTCCCGGAATCTCAGCGTAATTTTTTGCTTTCTTTGTGGCATCGCTTTCCTTGATCGTCTGGAAAGTCTCTCCTGCCTTTGCACTCAGCTTATTCAAAAAATCCATGTTTCTACCTCCTGTAAAATACCTTTTCCTTTTTATTACATCATATACTTCCGATACTTCTTTTTCAATAAAGGAACTATTAAATTTACATGATTTCCACAGTTCCTGCACAGACTAAATCAGACTATCTCAAAGGAGCGGATTTTATGCAGGAAATAATTTATATTATTGTATTGTCTTTCGGATCGATCATTACTCTTTTTATTCTGACCAAGCTCATGGGCTACCGGCAGATGTCGGAAATGAGCATGTTTGATTATATCAACGGCATTACGATCGGATCGATCGCCGCAGAAATGGCAACATCATTGGAGCAAAGCTTCTGGCAGCCTTTTACCGCCATGGTCGTCTATGGCATTTGCGGTATTCTGCTGTCCCATGCCACCAGTAAAAGTATAATGCTCAGGCGCCTCATTACCGGGAAACCCATTGCCCTGTATTCCCACGGGCAGATCTTTGAAAAGAACCTGAGAAAAGCAAGGCTGGATCTGTCAGAGCTTCTGACGCTTGCTAGGCTGAGCGGCTATTTTGATCTGTCCGCTTTAGAAGTCATTATGATGGAGCCAAGCGGTAAACTCAGCTTTCTGCCCAAATCCTCGAGCAGACCTGTCACGCCGGGAGATCTTGCCCTTGCGCCGGAACAGACGTTGTTATCTGCCGTTCTTATCATGGATGGAAAGCTTATGCCACACAATCTAAAACACAGCGGCAAAGACGAAATATGGCTCACACGCCGGATCCACAATCAAGGATTCCACGATTACAAAGACATCCTTCTCGCTTTGTGCGATAATCAGGGAAAATTAACCATTTACGGTTATCAGAAAACAGACAGACAGGATGCTGATATCCTGATCTGAAAAGATTCCATAAAAGGGGAAATCCGTTAGCCGAGGGGATTGGCTAACGGATTATGAGGGGATAATCTGAGAAGTAAAACTTCTCATATTTATAATAAACATTTCTGTTTATTATCTAATTGTTAGGTTGCATCAAGAATATCACTTCCCTCTGCATCATTTATTATATATCAAAAGTCTTATTTTGTACAGTCTTTTTTTGGAAAAATCTTTTTAATTTTTAAGTCTTTTTTAAGCTCTATTTTTCCATATTTACAGTAATTTTGCCAAAATACAATTGATTTAGTAGTTTTTTGACAAATACGACATGATATTTTGGCAAGATTTCATCCTGGAAGTATGCACCATTTCCAGAGATCAGTTCCAAAGGATTTCCTTCATAACCCTGCAGATCAACTTTTTGCACATAATCCTCTGCATACTTGGCAGCAAGTGCTTTCCGCAGCTCAATTTTCTGCACAAGTTCCTGCGTCAGACCTGTCTTTTCGATCTGCGCTTTCGTCATTTCATCCAGCAGCTTTGCAGCCTGCTCCGTTGCTGCATCCTTCTCCTCTACAGTCAGTTCATACCCATCCTTCTCTGCCATATCTGCATAAATGATCTCGGCAAGACATGTATTAACCGCTGTATCCTTTGCCATATTTTTTAAAAATCTGCTCTTTTTCCCTGCTGAAAAATGTACATTCCAGTAGCTTTGCGGATTCGCGGAATCATAGGCTTTTGCCTGTTGATTTACATAATCCTCCACTTCATAGATATAATATCCAAACTCACGAAGCGTTACATGCACTTCATCTACTGAAAATACCGTCTCATCCAGGTGTGCTCCATAGTCAAATATCTTTCTATGTCTGCCCCAGACCGAAAGTACAGCCAGAACAAGGAGCAGTCCAAACAAAAGCAGGAATGCCAAAAGCAGCTTTTTATCTTTTTTCTTCATGTCACTTATCCGTTCTGTACACGGTTCATGTATTTATCCCAGCAAAGCTCAGAGCTGTCAAATGCGATCTGTAACCAGTAGGATGTCTCCTCGTCCGCATCAATCCCGACCAGATATAAAAAACGGTTTGTTGTATTATAAGTATCTTCTACCTTCACAACATCAAACAGATAATAGCCCTTACTTCCCTTTAGAAGCGCTGCAAGCTCCTCCTCGGAAAGCGGTTCATCCGGCTTTTCTTCCCGCAATACATCATTGGCATCATAATACTTATATCCTTCCCTTACAGCTTTTTGGACTTCGGCATTTTTCAATTCCATCTGCGTTGTTCCCGCATAGCTGTCCGTATAATTACCATTCTGGGAATTATCGGCTTTTACGATCACAGCCTCCAGTTCAAACCGGAGGGCATCTCCTGTCCATTCTGCTTTTTGAATCTGCGCATCTCTGAAACTGAAATGCTCCAACTCATTCACTGCCTTAAATTTCATCTTTACTTTCCTGCTCTTCCTCAGCTTCGCGCGCTTTTCTTCTTGCTTCGATCTGCTCTTTCCGACGAATTTCCATAAGCTCTTCCCGCTCTTTTCTCTTCTCCCAGGAAATCTTTGCTTCCCGGACGATCTTCTCCATCAGTTCTTCTTCCGACAAGGCAGGTTCTTCCGGTTTTTCATTCTCCGGAAGATTTTCTAACTGTACAGGATCCGCAATCTTTTCTTTTTCATCCGAAAGTGCATCTATCACGATCTGTGCCCGATCCACGCCTTCTTTTTCTGCGCGCTTTGCCGCTGCTTTTGCATATTGTCTGTCGATCGCATTTTCAATCGCGCCTTTGACAAATGCTTTCCACTTATGATATTCCCTTTTTACGGTTATTACAAGCCATATAGCAAGTGAAATTACAGGAAACGCAAGTAACAGTGTCCGCAATATAAGAAGAAATGCTGCCTTCATTTCAATGCTGCGCACAGCATTCTCCCAATATGGATATGCAACTGCATTCCCCCGCATCATCAGCTTTGGCAGATTCCAGATCTTCTTATATAATTGCAGATTGGAGAAACGATCTGTATTATCAACATACTCTTTATCAGAAAAACTAACTGACGAATCAGAAAGTGTTGTCTCTTCATCCTCGCCAAACGCTGTCTTTAATGCAGTTAATGCAAATCCCTTTACAGGATTCGGCAGAACTGCCTCATAAGCTGTTATACCGGTTCCTTCAAAAAGCGTCTGGAAGGTATCATAGTCCATAAATAAGTAGGACTGATTTCCTCTTGCATACTTTTCATATTTATTATCCGACGGCTTATAAACACCTGCAATCACAAACTGTCTGCCTTCGATGGTTACTGTTTTTCCGGCTATATCATATGCGCCAAACAATGTCCATGCTGTATTCTCATCCAGCACAACCCTGTCCTTTGAAATATCATTTTCAGAGAAAACGTTTCCCGAGATCATGTTAAGCGGATGAAACTGAAAGAAATCACCACCGACACCTATGATCTGCACACTATCCACTGAAGCACTTCCTATATCTGTCAGCTTACCGATGGAGCTGTCATGCATGGCTGCATAAGCATCGATCCAAAGCCTTCCGGAAACAGCTTCTTCCGTAATAGAAGCATCTGTCAGCTTTGACTGCAGTGTGCTTCGTACCTCCGAGATCATATCCTTTGTGATCTGACTGTCACTTTGCATAAACGCACTGACCTGATGGTATCTGATATCATTTGCCGCCCATCGCTCTGCCTCCTGCTGGGAATACTGCTTTCCGACCAGTGTATTCCCCGCAATTGTCAAAACAACTGCCATCAGCAGACAAAACAGGAGACATACCAGAAATCTGATATGATCTCTGCACCAGATTAATACTTTCATATCCGGTTCCTCCTATTGATCTGCCAGACGTACCTTCATACCGGCCTCTAATGGTTTTGTAGAGTTTGTTACGACATATTCATATCCGAATAACCCTCCGCTGACAGCAGAATTCGTATCATCACTTGCCAGAACCTCTACATCTGCTCTGGATAATACATAACGGTTACCGAGCGGACTGCTCTTTACATTGACAACCAGTACAAATTTTCCGTTATTATCTTCACGGATCGCACTGTTTGGTACTGTTACATCATATTGTGAACTCTTTTCACCAACAGAAAGACTTAATGACTGTCCGACAGTTACATCCTCTCCCGTGATCTTGAATGTCAGTATTTTATTTTTATCGGGATTTTCTATATCAGCCTTGATAGAATCCAGCGTTGCTTTCATATCTGTTCCCCAGATATTCTGAATCTCTGCTTCCTGTCCCGCCTTGACAAGCTTTGCCTGCTCTTTTGTCACGGAAAAGCTGACACTGTATCCGTTTCCTGTTACTGCAATAGATGCAAGTGCGCTGTCCGGTGTTACTGTATCACCTGCGATACAGTTGACAGATTTTACAACACCTGCATTTTTCGCCTTGATCTCTGTTTCCTGTCCACCGTTTTTCAGCTTTTCGACCACTTCTCTCTGGTCATCTACCTTTTTCTTGGAAGCCTTCAGATCAAGTGCTGCCTGTCCCTGTGTTACCTTGTCATCCGTCTGCTTGTTTGCAAGCGTCAGGATTAAAGTATCCAGTGCCTTCTGTTTTTCGCGGACTGCTGCATTGGCATCATCCACGGTTGGTGTACTTTCCAGATTGGAAGTGATCTGTGCCAGCGTGGCATTTGCCTCTGCCAGTGCTTTCTTTTTCTCTTTTAATTTCTTATTATATTTGCTCACACTGTTTCCGGATACGGAGGAATCGATCTGCGCCTGAATATAGTCAACATCAGCCTGCAGATCATTGACCTTTTTCTGTGCTGCTGCCTGCTGTTCTACTAAAGATGCTCTGGCTGCTGCCTTAGTCTGGTTGGCAACAGCATCACTGAGCTCTTCCCTTGCGGATTTGATCTCCAGATTGTCAAGTGCATAATTCGGAGCTGCGGCAAGAAGTGCCTTGCTGTAATCAAGTTCCAGACTATCCAGCGTATCCTGCGCTTCCTTGAGCGCGGTCTCATCCGTTGTACCTGTTCCGTCCAGCTCAAACAACAGCTGATCTGCCGAAACCTCATCACCCACCTTGATCTTGACACTGCCGACCACATGATTTTCCGTTACTTTGACATCATAATCTTCTGCTGTCTCTACTGTTCCCGTTCCTCTGACCTTTGCTGTTACACTTCCGTTCTGTGCATACGTCGCAGAAACCTCAGGCAGGGAATAATTCATGATCGTATTGGAGAAAAACGTCAAAAGCAGCATGATCACCAGAAAGACGATCGCAATATTTTTAATTCTATCTTTTTTGTTGGTCTGTTTTTTTTCGTTCACTTTCTTATCCTTTCTATCCCTTGACTCCACCGGAGTAGGAAATTCCTTCGATGAGGTATTCTTCCCCATACAGATAGATCAGTATGGTTGGTACCATATAAATAACCGCAACCGCAAACGCCAGTCCGACTTCTCCCTTATTGATCTCTGACAGGAAAATCGACAATGGGTATTTATCACTGTCAGACAGCAGGATAAGCGGCTGTTCAACCATATTCCAGTAATCAATGAATACCAGGATCGCCGTACTCGCGATCGCGCTTTTGCAAAGCGGGATGCAGACTTTTGTGAAAATCTGCCACTCTGAAGCACCATCCAGCTCAGCAGCCTCGATCAGCGATTTTGGAATACGTCTCATATACTTTGTCAGCAGAAACACACTGAATGTCGAGAAAATACCCGGCAGTATGATCGCCGCTCTGGTATTTAAGATCCCCAGCCATTTACTGACGAGAAAGTTCGGTACAAGACTGACCTGATATGGCATCAGCATCAGTATAATATATAAAAAGAAGATAATTTCCTTTTTTCGTCCCCGGAACCGCGAAAAGCTATACGCCGCTCCCAATGCGATAAAGATCTGAAACGCAACGATCGGTACAACCAAAATGACCGAATTCCAGAATTTCAGCAAATAATCCGGGCTCTGTAAAAGCACGGTATAATACTGCTTAAAAGTAACCATATCCGGAATAAACTTCAGGTTTGCAGCCTCCGACGTATAAGAGGACTTCGTCTGCTGCTGATTCCCATAATAATTATTATTGGAATCATCGGTGTAGCTGTCAAATACCGCACCATAATTAGCAGAGATCTCACTCTCCTGCATAAATGAGTTTGCGACCGTCAGGACGATCGGCATTAAAAATGAGGTTGCAAAGAAAAATGCTATGACAAACAATACAACCTTTGTGCATTTCTGCTTCCGTCTGCTTTTCATCCTTCCACATCCTTTCCAAAGTGATTTTCGACCACAAAGAGAAGGCCTATGATAACAACCATGACAGAACACATGATGATCGCCGCTGCAGACAGCTTCTGATAATCAAGCGCCTTAAAGGTGTTGTTCATGAAATGCTGCAGCATATACAGTGTATCATACGGATAATCACCTGTCAGCAAGTACACTTCCCTGAATACCTTGAAGGAGTTGATCAGCGACATGATCGCCACAAACAGGATTGTCGGGGAAAGATATCTGATCTTTATATAAATAAATTTCTGCCATGCGCTCGCGCCGTCCAGGTCAGCTACTTCCATATATTCCCGTGGTATATCATTGAGTGCTGCCAGAAACAGGATCATATTGTAGCCCAGATTCTTCCATAAGAACAGAAGCAGTACAATAACCTGCGAGAAAGATGACTTAAACCAGTCAATCTTACCGGCTCCCAGATGAACCAGAAACTGATTGATCGCACCATTATAATGAAAAAACACCTGCCAGATCAGGACGATCGAAGCCGTCGGTACCATAAGCGGTGTTAAGAAGAAGGTTCGGAATGTACTTCTCAGTGGGATATTCTGCTCCAGAATGATCGCCATACCCAGCGACAGCAGTACCGCCAGAGGTACTGCCGTCAGGCTGAATACAGCCGTATTTTTTGCTGCCTGTAAAAAGGCAGAATTATGAAACAGATTCACAAAATTCCGAAGGAATACAAACCTTGGATCGATCGGACTGTCTACCATGGAATAATAGAAAATCACGCCAAACGGTACAACAAAGAAAACACTGACTCCGATCAGGGAGGGGAGTAAAAATCCGAGTTCCCATTTCCTTTCCTTCCATTTTTTATGTTTCTTCTTCATGTTTTACCTTTCTATCTGTTTTCATTCACGTAGTTGGAAACACGATTCTGTACAATGTCTGCCACTTCCTTTGCAGACTTCTGTCCACTGAAGTAAGCACCTGTTTCATCAGAGATGATCGTCATCACATCATCATTGTATACATACAGATGATCTACGGATGCTATAACCTCACGAAGCTTGTTGACCTGATCCTCAGAAAGCGGTCCGATCTCAACATCAAGATCATCATAACCCCAGGAAGACTGGTATGGCTCTATCTCGTTGCCATATTCATCTGTATATTTTTCCGTTGCGGAATATCTCTTAATCTGATATTCCAGTGCATCCTTGCGAAGCGGGAATCCACTGTAATAATTATTAGCCCCCTTACAGATATAATCTTTTGTCAGGAAAGTCTTTAAAAATGCCCACGCACCATCCACATTTTTGGATTTTGCATAAATACCAAGATCCATATTCATGCTTGCAGATGCACCTGCTGATTTATCAGAAGGATATCCGATAAAACTGATATCATCTTCAAACATTGCATTGTAAAGCTCGATCTCCTCCATACCCAGACTGTAAATATCAGCCAGAATTACTTTGCCGCTGCGGATCTGCGTCGGAAGGCTTTCGTAATCTTCGTCCCAATTAATATCCTCATCCTTCGGATACGTATTTGCATACTCTAACAGCTTGACAAATTCATCACTGTTAAAGCTGCATTTTCCTGTATTCCAATCAATATAATCCTCATAATTTGCTGTACAGATCATGTTGAGCACACTTGTATTGGATCTCATGTAGAATGCCTTTGCATCATTGCCCTTTGACTGTTCCAGATCGATCAGATCCTGTACGGTAAACTTATCTCTGCCACCGATATCAGAAGTTTTGCCAATCAGCACATTAACGCCAAAGGTAGGAGAAATATGATACAGTTTTCCGTCTGTTTCCATTACCTGTAATACATTCTCAATAAAGTCATCCTTCTTGATATCTGAATCTTTATCCATCAGCGTATACAGATCCAGCAGCATTCCCTTGGAAATGTATTTTTCAGCAGAAATGCCGGAAAGATCGATGATATCCGGTATTTCACCTGCCAGAAGATCATTGTTCATCTGTGTAGGTGCATCATCATAGGTCGAATAATCCTTTACCATGATCTGGTATTTATCCTGACTCTTATTGAACTTCACCGCAGCTGATTTGATCGCATCATCCACATAAAGACCTGCATAAGTGATCGTTACCTTGTCTGCCACTTCACTCGGATCTACCTTTGTAAAAATATATAAACCGTTATCTGCACCATCTTCTGAACTGTAGTCAGAATAATTCGTAATAAACTGACCACCCTTAAGCGCTCTGGTATCTCCTACATAGCTTGTATTGATGTTACTGCTGATCCAGTTTAAGATCTCTTTTGACTGCTTTGACTGCATATCATATCCATACAGGCTGCTGCCATCATTGTAATAGAAGCTGTAATCAGCACCGTCTATCAGTGCACTGTTGGATGAGCCATATCCCGAAACAGCTATATCATAGCTTTCGCCCATTGCTTTCTTTGCCAGATCTACCGTCTGGACTTTCATTCCGTCCTGTCCGTTCATCGCAACAACGATCTGTCCGTCGCCTGTTCTTGCCATTGCCATCATCCAGCTGTTATTAGCGGTATCCGCCTTGATCTGGGCGATCTTATTGCCATCCTTATCCAGTACGTAAACAGACTGGTCTCCCATCAGGTAAATATTACCGTCTTTGTCCAGTCTCATAGCCTGTACATAATCATTTTCATCCAGAATACCGTTCAGATTCACTTCGCCTGTCTGACTTCCGCCTGCATCCAGAATCTTGATCAGATATGTAGACTGCTCGCTCTTCTCATCATATCCGCTGTACAGCATGTATAACATGCCGTCTTCTGTTGCTGCAAAGTAGTTCAGCCAGTTATTATCATTCTTTTCCACATCCATCTGAATCTCCTGCAGGTCAGATCCGTCTGCCTTACAGGTGTAGAAGTACTGATTGGTTGTACCATAATAATCGTCCGGTACATCATCTGTCGCATCCGTTGTATCACCGATCTCCGCATCTGCACCATCTGTTGCCTCTGCGTCATCAACCGGCTTTTCTTCTCCTTCTTCAGAGATGGCATTTGTTCCGTCTGTGCTGTCAGACTGCTCATCACCGTCCACTACAGCATCTTCTGTAGCCGCAACCGCAGCATCTCCGTCAGCTGTTTCTTCCTGGTCTTTTGCTTCATATGCCTCTTCTTCCGCTTCAGCATCCTCCGTATTGCCCGGACCCGGAACCCACTCTGTTGTATAGACATAAATCTTATCACCTGCTACGGTAAAGTTGCTGATATCACCCTTCATATCGTCTGTGCAGCTTAATTTCTCTGATTTATAAACCAGATCTTTCATGTCTTTGTTGTCCTTGCCAGACTTTCCGCCACATCCGGTTAACAGCATCGATATGGCAAGCACACCTGCAAGTCCTTTTGTAATTATTCCTTTTCTTTTCATACTCAGACTTTCCTTTCCCAGTTTTCTAAGTTTGATTATATGCTATAACTCCCCATCTTTCCACAAAAGTATTCTTAAGATTTGCGAAATATTCGGAGCCATGCGCAGTCACAATATACAGACTGCGGAAGCTCGCTTCCCAAAGTCTGTATTTGTGACTGTATACGGCGACTAGCCGTTCATGAGCAAAAAGAAGTCTCGTTTGTAAAAGAACTTCTGTATACAAACGCTAAAATGATCACATATAAAGGGCCCAGCAGAATTCCCGCAACCCCAAATACTTTGACACCGGCATAGATTCCAAGCAGCGTCAAAATCGGCGACACTCCCATTTTATGGCTGATCAGCTTCGGCTCCAGATACTCTCTTGCAAATACAGCCGCCGCATAAGTAAGCAGCAATATAGTACCGGAAAACAGATTCCGCTTTAAAAACTGCCAGACTGCCATTGGCAGGATCACGATCCCCGTTCCGATAAAGGGAAGCACATCCAAAAAAGCCGTCAGCACGGCAAGCCCCGGTGCATTTGACAGCCCTGCGATTCCAAATCCCAGCAGGCATAAAAGTGCGATCACCGTCATGATCTTTCCCTGTGCCAGCAGACTCACGCGCAGATAACGCATGATTTCATCTATCACCTGCCATAGTCTGCTTTTCTTATCTTCCTGTTCTCTCCATTTTTTCTGTTTTTCCCAGTCCTTTGCATATAATAAGGCAGCAATCACTGTCACCAGAAAAAAAGCCCCTGCCTGTATCGCCCCTGTAAAATACTGATAGGAATTTCTGTAAGCCATGGCAGACAGTTTATTACAGACTGTCACACTGCCCTGCTGCAGCTTCTGCCAGAGCATGCCTTTTTCAAGGCGTATTCCTTTCTCAATATAACCGCAGCAGTCCCTGACTGTACACAGAAACGTTTCCTGATATTCATTCCGCCTCTCCCAGAATAGCATCCCATAGGCGAGCATTTTTCTGCCAAACAACCAGAAAAACAGAAGCAGAAATAATACAGTCAGAAGGAGCAGAACGGCCGTCCAAAGCTGTCCGCCGATTCCTGTCCTTCGTTTCAGATAAAAAACCGGTTTTTCATAAACCGCCATCAGAACCGCCGCCACCAAAAACGGAGCCACCAGTCCGATCAAATACTTAAACAGGACAAACAACAGGACCGCTACTGTGGCAAATTTAATTTGTTTTCGATATGTTTCCCATATTTTATGCATAAAAAAACACCCACCTGCTCTGCTTACTTCCAGATTAGTATGGGCATTTTTTCTTAATTCATAGTTGTTAATAAATGGCTGATCGCCGGATTTTGCGTTTTTGCCTGAAATTCCATTTGTTTCCCGGTTTTGGGATGCGTAAACGTAAGCGCATAGGCAAAAAGAGAAACATTTTTGATCCCAAGCTCCTCAGAGCGCTCCATAGACGTCTGCGTTCCGTACTTCTGATCTCCCAATATCGGAAATCCCGCATGCGCAAGCTGCGCCCTGATCTGATGGAATCTGCCGGTTTCTATTCTGACATCCAGCAGTGCTATGTCATCTTTCCCCGTCATAACACGGTAATGCAGCTTTGCCTGTTTTCCTTTACCGGATGCCTGCGCCACAATCTCTGCTTTCTGTGTCTGCGGATTCTTCCATAAATAATCTGCCAGTATTTCTTCTTTCGGAAGCTCTTCCGCTCCCCGGTATACAAGTGCATAATACTGCTTATTCAGCGTTCCTGCCTGCAGCTGCTTACTCAGCCCTGCTGCCGCCTGCTTTGTCTTTGCCAGCACAAGAAGCCCTTCTACCGGCTGATCCAGCCTGTGTACCACATAAACAGGAGCACCCTTTAAATGCCTCGTCACGGAAGATACCAGATCCGGGCTTGTTACCCGCGCTGACTGTGTCGCCAGTCCGGCCGGCTTATAAACAACCAGCAGCTCCTTATCTTCATATTGTATATTCATATCTGTTATTACCTGCATCATACCTTAAACCTGTAACCGACTCCCCAAATAACATATCGCTCCTGCGATATGGGCGCGCGTAGCTGCGCATCCAATGAAACTATTTGGGGCACTTATATTTATACTTTAAATCTGTAGCCAACTCCCCAAATAACATATCGCTCCTGCGATATGGGCGCGCGTAGCTGCGCATCCAATGAAACTATTTGGGGCACTTATATTTATACTTTAAATCTGTAGCCGACACCCCAAATAGTTTCAATGTACTGTGGCTTTGAAGTGTCGTATTCGATCTTTTCACGGATCTTCTTAATATGCACCGTAACGGTGGCAATATCTCCGACCGAATCCATATCCCAGATCTCGCGGAACAGCTCGTCTTTGGTAAAAACATGGTTTGGATTCTCTGCCAAAAATGTTAAAAGATCAAATTCCTTGGTCGTAAACACTTTCTCTTCTCCGTCCACGTAAACTCGCCTTGCTGTTTTATCGATCTTAATACCACGGATCTCCACAATGTCATTCTGCTTCTGGTTTGATCCGATCAATCTCTCATACCGGGACAAATGTGCTTTCACACGCGCAACCAGCTCACTCGGACTGAACGGCTTTGTCATATAATCATCTGCACCCAGTCCCAGACCTCTGATCTTATCAATATCATCCTTCTTCGCCGATACCATGATGATCGGGATATTTTTCTGGTTTCTGATCTGTTTACAGATTTCATAACCGTCAATGCCCGGAAGCATCAGATCAAGGATGATCAGGTCAAATTCTTCGGAAAGTGCTGTTTTTAAGCCTTTTTCACCATCATTTTCAATCGTCACTTCAAAATCACTGATCTCCAGATAATCCTTTTCCAGTTCAGCGATCGCTTCTTCATCTTCAATAATTAAAATCTTATTCATCATGTTCTACCTCTTTGTACTTTCTGATCACAAAATGCATACAGGTTTCCTCTCCTTCCCTGCTGGTTGCCCAGATGTAACCGCCGTGATCTTCTATGATCTTTTTCACGATGGAAAGACCGATACCGCTTCCGCCTTTTGTCGAATTCCGGGAAGAATCCGTGCGGTAAAAGCGTTCAAAAATATGTCCCAGATCCTTCGCCGCAATCCCTTTTCCGTTATCTTCAATCTCCACACGGATGGCATCCACTTCATCCAGAATACGGATCTCAATCTTCCCCTGCTCCTTATCCAGATATTTCACACTGTTTCCTATAATATTGCTGATCACCCGGCGGAGCTGCTCCGGATCTGCAATGATCTGCGTTTCAGGAGATACCAGATTGTAGAAATTCAGTTCAATATTTTTAGACTCCAGATCCAGTCCGACCTCTTCCACACAGTCCTGAAAAAATTCCGCCACGTTCATTCTTCTGAAATTATATGGAATTCTGTTGCAATCAATTCCCGCATAGAACGTCAGTTCATTGATCAGGCGGTTCAGCTCGTTTGATTTATTATAGATCGTACGGATATATTTATCCATCTTCTCCGGTGTATCCGCCACACCATCCATAATGCCTTCCACATATCCGGTAATGGAAGTGATCGGTGTTTTCAGATCATGCGTGATGTTGCTGATCAGTTCCTTATTTTTCTTTTCATTTTCTATGGATTCTTCTGTGGATTCCTTCAACCGCAGCCGCATCTCTTCATAATTATGAAACAGTTCTCCGACTTCTCCCGTATATTGCACACTCAACTGATATTCCAGATTGCCTTCCGCAATGTTTTTCATGGCAATACTAAGTTCATCGATCGGTCTGACAAACCATTTGTGCAGCAGTCCCTTGAACATATAAACGGAAAAAAACATGATCAGGACAATTGCCATAAACATATCAAAAAAGAAGGTCCGGCTGATCTTCTGCTCAGCAAAAATGAGTGCAGCCTGTGATCCCATACGGTGTGTCATATACAAACGGAGCAGGCAAAAAGATAACAGCGTCAAAACAAGCGGAATCAGTACCATCGCCGTACACGCCACAATGAGTTTTGTACGAAGCGATACATTTTTCATCTTATCTCTCATAGCTTTTCTCCCGCAAAATTCTACTTTATGTTTATAGTATAGCCTGTTCATTTTCAGTCGTCTATGCAGTTTCGAGTAATATTATCCTTTTTAGAAAATTTTTATGAAAACCTGTTGACATTTTTCCGTTTTCTGTTATTATGATATCAGTAATCATTACTGTTTCTAATAACAGAAAGGAGTGAACAGATGGCAGGATTAAAATACAGCAGACAGCGGGAAGCAATCCTACAGTTTTTAATGACCCGTAAAGACCATCCCACTGCAGATGCCGTATATGCCAATATCCGGAAAGAATTTCCCAATATCAGTCTTGGCACTGTATATCGGAATCTGACGCTTCTTTCCGATCGTGGACAGCTCCTCCGATTACATTTAGGAGACGGTGTCGATCACTTCGATGCTGATACCTCACCGCATTATCATTTTGTATGTGAGCGCTGTCAGGCAGTTCTGGATCTTGAAATGCCGGATATTGATTCTATCGATAAACTGGCAGGCGCAAATTTTGCAGGAAAGATCAAAGGACATTGTACCCATTTTTACGGCCTTTGCCCTGCCTGCGTCAAAGCAGAATAAAAGGTAACTTCTGTGATGAAAATCACAGTTTCACGTTTGAAATATTTCAAACAGCATAAAATAAAATGAAAAAAATGAAAAAGAAAAGGAGAAATGAAGTATGAAGTATGTATGTCAGGTATGTGGTTATGTTTATGAAGGAGACAATCCTCCGGCAGAATGTCCGGTATGTCATGTAGGTCCGGACAAATTCAAAGCAGTTGAAGGCGAAATGACACTTGCTGCTGAACATGAATATGGTGTTTACGGTCAGACAGTAAAGAACAACCCTGAAATCTCAGATGAAGATAAGAAGTATATTTTCGAGCAGTTAAAAGCAAACTTTGAAGGAGAATGCTCTGAAGTTGGTATGTACCTTTGCATGGCAAGAATCGCTCACCGCGAAGGCTATCCGGAAATCGGTCTTTACTGGGAAAAAGCTGCTTACGAAGAAGCAGAACATGCAGCTAAATTTGCTGAAATGCTCGGCGAAGATCTGGAGCCAAACATGAAGGCTACAACAAAGGACAACCTCAAGTGGCGTGTTGACTGCGAATTCGGTGCAACAGCCGGAAAAGTAGATCTCGCAAAATGCGCTAAGAAAAACAATCTGGATGCAATCCACGATACAGTGCATGAAATGGCAAGAGACGAAGCAAGACACGGAAAAGCACTCAAAGGATTACTGGATAGATACTTTGGTTAAGCTGTAAGCCATGCAAATCAGTAAAAATAACGCCCTGCAAGTTTACTTGTAAGGGCGTTTATTTTTGCTGATTTATACGGCGCCAGCCGTCCATGAAATAGAATGCGCAGCATTCTATGAATGAGCATGGCGACGACATTTATGCACTTCCAGCTGTTTTTTATTTTAGACTTATTGGGCGCCAGCCCAACATGAATAGCCCGCAGGGCTATGAATGGCTCGGCACAGCATTCTATTTATGGCTCGGCGTTTATTTTTGCTGATTTATACGGCGCCAGCCCTCATGAATAGAATGCGACAGCATTCTATTCATGACCCGGCCATCTATTGGGCAACAGCCTTTCTTCCTAATTCATTCGGCGTTACATACTTTCTTTACACAACTCCATATATTTCTTCCTTGCCTGTTCAAAATACTTCCTGCTTACCATAATCTTATTTCCGCTATACAGAATAATCCCCTTGCGCTGAAAACTGTCTATATAGTGGAAATTGACTGCATAACTCTGATGTATACGAATAAAATAATCGGGCATCTGCGCCAGACATTCATCCATTTTCATCCGGAACTTATGCGGAATTCCATCCTGATAGATCAGCACATTATGTTTCCTGCTCTCTACGTGAGATACCTCCCGTACATTCACAGCAAGCATTTTTCTTTTGGATCGGAAAGAAATCATGTGACCGTCTTCTATCATCCGCCGGTTCACACATTCCACTACAGAGCTCTGCGATACAGGCTTTGTCAATACATGTGACTTATCCATCACATAAACAGTCTGCAGATCCGGATTCATCTTCCACATCTGCTCGATCAGCTGCAGCTCCTGCGCATTGTGGTTCAACTCTGTTACCAGAATATCCGGACGTTCCTTCTCCTGTTCTGAAATTCTTGCGTAATAATCACTGAAATTCTGACTTTCTGAGATTTCCTGTACCTCTCCCCTCTCATCAATGATTATCTCTTTTATAAATAGAGTATCCTCTGCTGCCTTGCTGTCATAAATGCACACTCTATACATATAAATCCCCTCACTTATTCATTTGTATTGGATTATCCCTTGGTGATCCCTCACTTTTCCGAGTATAGCATATTATAATTGCTTTTTCACTCCTTTTGTCCCAGTTTACTCATTTTTGGCAAATTTAACTATTATCCCGTCAAGATCAGCACTCTGTAGTTTTCATATGACATTACTTTCCAAGTACAACGGAAATTTTAATTTCTTTTTCTATACTGCTCAGATCAAAATCCCCTCCATCTGCAGCACTGACATAAAGCTCATAAAGTGTACCCTCAGACAATGTATCCACTGCTGTGCCATTCTCGTCCCTGATTGACCATAGTTCATCAGAAACTTCTGCCATTGTGCCATCTGCCCTGTAAGCATAAAGCTTCAGATCTGCACTGCTTCCGGAGATATTATTCATACGGATCGCAACAGTTGTATTCGGATGTACATTTTCCACTGTTACAGTATAATGCCATCCCACAACATTGCCCTCACCGCCATCTGCGGTAAAGCGTTCCTGTGTCAGCACATTCCGCGTTGCTTTATCAAGATCTACTTTCCGATAAGGCATTTCCGGGAGATATACAAACCGATCCTGCAGGCGCAGAAGCTCCAGATAACCGGTCGGGCAGTAAAGTGCATTACCGCTATTCCCTGCATACATACCGATAGCCATATTGTTATAGCCATATTTATCCGACACATCCATAGTAAATACTGTCTCACCTGTCTCAAAATCCAGAATAATGTACTGCCACATACCACTCTCCAGATCCTGTACATAGCCATAAATATATCCTGTTGCAGTAGAAAGCTTCATCATCGATGTATCACTCAGATCATTTCTGCACCAGATGCTTTTCATTTCATACCCATTATCCGTTCTGACTGTATCTACACGCTCTACACCCGGTGCGATCATGACATTTCCTCTGGTAAGCCAGTTCGTATCATAAATATTGGCGTAGCTCTGAATAGAAGAATCACTGTCAGGATCTGCCAGACCGGCATTGCCTGCCCCAAACCAGTTACAGACAATCGTACTGACACTGCCCTCTCCATTGTCATAAACGATTGCAGAATTTTCTACAGATACCTGATATCCTTCCGGCAGCTCATCCAATACCGGAAGGCTTGCAGTAACTTCTCCTGTCTTCATATCCAATGCCAGCAGTTTGACCGGATCTGCATTATCAGTAAACATCACAAGATCAGGTGTCAGGGATGGGGAACAGCCGCCGCCCCATGCAAGACCACCACCAGTAGTTTTATCATTCTTGCCGCTGACCTTTGCGCCAACACTCTCGTAAGGTGTACACCAGACAGCCTCAACTCCATCATTTGCACGGAGCAAATAGCAGTTCTGATTTGTCAGAATGACCGCTCCGTCTTTTGAAGCTGCAATACCATTTTCTGCGCCTTCTCCCGGTGTCAGCTCATAAACAAAAACAGCTTTTTCAAGATCTGTCTGCTCTCCTCGCAGAATCGCATCAATGGCAGAATGTGCAATGTATCCCATCACACCCTGCTGTCCTCTTTCCGGATAAATACGAAATCCACCCGTTGCGAACCAGAGATTTCCGTCATAATCAAAAGCGACTGACAGAAGATTCTGCTCGAGTGTTTTCCCAAGTGCTGCCTCTGCTGCAGCTTTTATATCAATATCAAGAAGCTTTTTAAACTCCTGCAGAACATTGCCTTCCTCATCCGTCGCCTGCAGTATCAGCACATGGTTATTACTGGTAGGACAGACAATACGATTCTCAGCATCCAGGAATGTATAAGAGCTCTGTATCACGTAATCGCTGCCATCGTGCTGCTTGGGCGAAAAGTATCCCAGTGTTTCCGTTTCCTCCGCATTCAGATCCCGGATAGCAATACCGCCGAGAAATGGAACAACAGCGTGCTCATAGCTGTCAAAATAAATAGCCGGCGAAGCATTTGCATTTGTTTTTTCATACGAAACATTAATCTCCGGATAAATACCAAGCGGCAGAATCTCATCTGTAGAATCGGTATTGTATCCATCATGATGAATATTGGCATCGCTTTTTGCCATATATGGATTTTCATCTACACGCTTTGCACTTAATGCCTTCACAGGAAGCGCTCTGCCTGTCACAGCCTCTGTATCCGTTGCAGTTTCCATATCCGTTGCAGTTTCCGTCTCCGTTGCAGTTTCCGCCTCCGTTGCAGTTTCCGTCTCCGTTGCAGTTTCCGTCTCCATTGCAGCTACGCCGGTCTGCTGCTTTGTACCACAGCCGGTCAGTGTCAGCGCTGTTGCTGCGCAAAGCATCGCAGGCAGCAAAAATTGCAGTATTTTTTTCTTTTTCATGAATATATCCTCCATTATTTTATAGTGTTTGCTCTGGATCAATATGTTATTTTCCGGATCCAGTTTCTTGCCCTTTCTGCAGTCAGTATAAAAACAGCAATTATTCCTTTCAAGCACTCTGTCACAAAATCCCGTTTTTTGTCACGAATTCTCGTTTGTGTCAATACTTTGTGCTATAATTCAGATAGAAGCCATACAAAAAGGGGCATATACTGTATGAGAATTGCAATTGTAGATGATCTTGCCGCAGAACGGCACTTTTTGAGAGAACAATTAGAACAAAAGCTATACCGCATGGGCATACAGGCTGATATTTTGGAATATACATGTGGTGAAGCCTTTCTGGAAGCAGAACACAAGCTGCCGTTCTCTGTCGCTTTTCTGGATATTTATATGATGGGTATGACAGGAATAGAAGCTGCCAGAGAACTGCGAAAAACCGACACTGACTGTCTTCTGATCTTTACAACGACCTCAACTGACCATGCACTGGAGGGTTTTCAGGTTCGTGCCATGCATTATCTGGTAAAACCTTTTACTGCTGAAGACATTGATACGTTGACAGATGAGCTGCTCACACGTATTGGACACACAGACAAATATATGGAATTAAAAGCAGAAGGAAGCCTGCTGCATCTGCGCTATCAGGATATCATTTATGCCGAGCATTTTGCTCATATCATATATGTCCACACTACTGTCTCAAAGGTACTTGCCACGCGCCAGACCTTTAAGGCATTTACAGCACCACTGACAACAGATCCACGATTTTTTATATGCAGTCGGGGTGTGATCGTCAATATGGAACATGCCGCCGACTTTGAGGGGTCCTCATTTTGTATGAAAGATGGCAGCCATATATTTGTCAGTCAGGAGCTTTTAAAAAATGCACGGCAGGCATTTATGGAATACCTGCTGCAAAGGGGGTGTATATCATGATAAATATGCTGCAACCAATTTTGGAGCTTTGTGTGGTAATCCCCGGCGTTATTCTCGCATATTTTCCCGTAAAATCCGGCCTGAAGCATCCAATACGGCAGATTATGATATGGCTTTTACCGCTTCTTCTGCTTCTTTGCATTACAGGGGGAAGTGTGTGCTATATAAAGCGGATCTCTACCATGCCGGCACTTGCCCTGATCCTGTCAGTCACAACTTTTCTCTATATAAAAACGCTCCGGATCTCTCTGTGGAAATCCGGAACGGTAGCATTGTCTATTTGTGCTGTATTTGCCTGTATTAACAGTCTTTCAAGAGCTGTCAATGCCGTACTTCTTATGGATCTGCAGCCTATACAGGCTGATCCATGGCTCTGCCTGCAAGCCTCCATATTCTATAATGCAATTTGCTGGCTGCTTACCGCTGTCTTTTATTATCCGGCAGTCCATGCGGTAAAAGAAATGGTCGACGATGAGAATTTTGCACAGACCTGGTATGTATTCTGGGTTTTGCCGCTTGTCTTCATTGCTCTGAATCTGTTTATGATCCCAAGATATTCAGGCACGCTTTATGTTGGACGAATTTTAAAAGGGTACTTCGTTCTCAGTCTTACGCTCCTGATTTTATTGCTCTGGTTCAGCGCGGCATTCCTGATCATGGCCACCATTCTGAACCGGAATGCAAGACTCCGGCAGGAAAACCAGCTTCTATCCATGCAGCAGCAGCGATATGAAAATTTAAAAGCTTCCATTGAAGAAATGCGACAGGCGCGGCATGATATGCGCCACCACCTGAACCAGATTTCCAGACTGGCAGAAGAAGAGAATCTTCCAAAACTCAAAGAATATCTTACCAGCACCATCTGCAAAATCCCCGATTTTGATATGCATTTGTGTGAAAATCAGGCTGCAGACAGTGTAGCAGGGTACTACTATGCACTTGCCAGACGGGAAAACATTCCATTTTCTCTGCAGCTTGATCTGCCTGCCAGACTCCCTGTTGACGAAGTAGATATGTGTCTGGTTCTTTCCAATCTTCTGGAAAATGCACTTGAAGCAAGCCTGCGGATAGTTGACAGACCCCGGCATATCCGGATAACTTCCTACCTGCATGCCGGAAATCTTTTGCTGATCCAGGTTGAAAATACATATGTGGGAGAAATTTTGGAAAAAAATGGAGTTTTTCAGTCCTCCAAGCGGAAAGGAGAAGGCATTGGTCTGCAGTCCGTCCGTCACATTGCGGAAAAATCCGGCGGTGCCAGTACGTTTAGCCATCAAAATGGTATTTTCTGTGCAAAGGTCATGCTTTGCGGCAAATCATCTGCATAAGCAATTCGCCGGATGTCATCTGTAACATCCGGCGAAGCTTCTCAGTTATTTCACATAATACACCCTGTTCTCTTTTCTGGCAGGTTCCGCCGGATATTCCCCATCTATATAACCAAGTGCGCAATGCCCGATACCTTCATACTCTCCTTCAATGCCAAGAGATTTCAGAAGCTCTTTGCCCCACTCAGTCTCAAATTCTTCCTTTGCACGATGGATCCAACAGCTTCCCAGTCCCAGTTCATGTGCTGCCAGCATCATGTTACCCATCACTAAGCTGCCATCATATACATGCGTCGGCCAGTCTTTTCTGCCAAGTACGATCAGCATGGCAGGCGCTCCGTAAAACGGATCAAATCCCTTATCCCAGCCACCGATCTCTGCATTCATTTCTGCGATCTTATCACGAAGCTCCTTCTTCGTTACCTGGATAATGATCGCTGCCTGCTGCCCTTTTCCGCTTGCTGCGTAAAGTCCTGCTTCGATGATCTGATCAAGCAGCTCCTGCCCAACAGCATCCGGTTTATATTTTCTGATACTTCTTCTTGTTTTCATTTTTGTAAGTACGTCGCTCATATTCAAAAACTCCTTTCAGACTTTTCGCAGATCCTGTCCGCTGTATTTATTATAGAAACATAAAGGAAATATATCAATTTCGCGAACAAAATACCGACTTGTCTGTTTTTTAACATTATGTTATATTAGACATAACATCACTTGATCTACAAAAGAGGGGGATTCTATGTACAAGTATAAACCTGTCCGTTACATTTTTCGTCTGCTCAACTTAATTATTTATGCTGCTGTCATATCATTTTCTGTTATTGCCATTCGTGATGATCTCTGCATTACCGATTTCATGACAACTATATTTAAAAATAACCTGATGGATTCTAAACGCAGCCTTTATCTGGCAATCTTTTTGCTCGTGAATGTCTGTATTATTTTACTGTTCAAGGTATTGAGCAAAGAAAAAACAAAGGCGTTGTTTTACTACATATGTGACTTTATCATCCGGTTGACTTTTTCTGTCCCGCTTGCTTTTATTACGCTTTATTTCTTATTCTATCGTCTGATGCCCAATTTATTGTTTGATGCCATGACACAGATCATTGTTTTCCTGATCCTGTTTGCAGTATATGATTATCTGATGCGCTGGCAGATCATGTTCCGCCTTGACGTCAGTTATTTCCGCGTCAAAGATAAATTATAAAACGTCGATTATCAGTTACTGCATTTTTCTTGCCGCGCCAAGCAGCTCCACCAGTCCTTTTTCTTTGATAATGGCAATTCCCTGCCCCTCATCTCCAAGTATGATCAGATTATCTCCCGGCTTGATATCAAACAGCTTTCTGGCTTTTGCCGGGATCACGATTTGTCCTTTCTCCCCGACTTTTACCATGCCAAAGATATGTTTTCCTTTTGGTGGTACACCAAGCCCCATATGCGACAATGGTAAACAATAGCAACAGCCAGACCGGGGCCTTTTCGCATTTTGAGTACAACCGGTCTTTTTCCAGCTTACGGATCACTACCAGAATAACAGAAAACAACCAGAGCATCATATTATAATAGCCCAGTATCCACTGAAAGACAAATAATCCTATTGTGGAAGGAACAAGCAGTTTCTGCGTTCTCTTTTTTAGAAATGCTTTATCTAAGCAGCCTTCCAATCAGAAACGGGCACACATACCGGATACCACAAATAACAGCAGCATAAACCATGGATATACCATATAGAGATAAACATCCTGATACTGCGATTTTACAAACGGTCCGATCACACCTGCCGTTTCAACTCCGTTAAACATATAGATCACATGATAGATCACAACCAAAGCCACTGTGATCCACCGGATATTATCAATGTACACCTTTCTCATAAAAATACCACCTTCGCTATTATTTTTAACATAATTGTAAAAAATCACAAAGGTGGTGTCCAGCAAGTCTGCTTTACAGATCTACGTTATTCCTGTTAAAAAAGGTGGCAGATGTCCTACTCTGCCTGCTATTCCGACTCTGCCTCCTGCAGTTCTTTCGCGCCGTCCAGATAAACCCACTTGATCGTATAGGTCTTTCCTGTACATGCACCGATATTATTCACGTAATCATCTAATAGCTTCTGTGCCCTCTGCTGTGCGCTTGCCAGCAGAACAGTATCTTTTTCGGCCTCTTTGCGCATGTTATCCTGTGCTTCCTGAAAAGCCGCCGTCTGATGCTCGGCTTCTACTTTAGCAGAATCCTTAGCCACAATAAAAGAATCTTCCGTCAGCGTCGATTCATCCACCTTGCATCCCAGTATTTTGGCAGGTGGAAGCGTAATGGTTACCGTGTCATCCTTCACTTCCATATTGACCAGCGAGGCATCAATTCCAACCGTAACAACACCGGCGTATTCTATCCAGAACTTTCTGTCCTTTTTCCAAAGCCAGATACCGGAGGCATCTTCCTCATTATATTTTGCCACATTATGATAGTAACAATCCATCGTAGCCAGTTCACAGATGGATTTCATCTGGGAAGACTGCGGTATGATTTCTTTTTTTTCATCCTCATTCTTGCCACATGCAACAAGAGAAAGGCTCATGAGCACAAGCAAAACAGTACTTATCACTTTTTTCATTCTGCATTCCTCCTATTCGATCTGCAGCTGATATTCTTCATCAAGCTGCTCCATAAAAGGCTGAATGATCGCTTCCATCGTATTTTTCGCATTCTGCTTTGCAAGCTCATAGATTGCTTTTTCTTCAGCACTTTCCCTTGTCACGTCCTCAATGCATTTCTTATATGCCTGTTCAGACACGTTCTCCGTATTTGCCTTTTTATTTTCAAATATGTAATCAAGCGATCCGATATCCACATTGACGTCCGTAATTTTGATCTCCGGAATTTTCACTGTGATCACCTTCCGGTCATGGTCTACCTGCATATTCAGATTTTCAAAATCAAAGCCCGCCTTTACCTTCGCTTCATAAGAAACGTAATAATCGGTCTGCGTCGGATCTGCTTCATTCTCTACCTCCGCAATTCCATTATAAATTGCCTCAAAAGTAGACATATCGCTGACATCAACCATCTTTTCCAGCGCTGTCAGACTGATGATCTCCGGTTCTTCTTTTTTTGCATTACGCGAAACCACAATAGCGACTGCTGCCAGAATTACCACAATCAGCACCGCGAATACAACCATTTTCCCCTTTTTTCTTCGTTTGTGCTCTTTTTTCATGCCTGTCTATCCTCTCTTTTTACACAGAGTTCGTTTATGCTTCGTTCGTAACTTCTACCTGACAGGATTTCATTGTCTGAAGTGCTGCAGCATGTGCCTTTTTTGTTACCCCTGCACAACAGCCTGCATCCACTTTAACAGTTGCTTCCGGGTAATACGCCTTCAGGATAAGGGCATTCGATACCACGCAGATATCTGTACAGACACCGATCAGTTCTATCTGCAGATCACTTCCATCCGCTTCCTGCGCGGCGATCACCTCTCTCCAGCCTGTATAGCCAAAGGATGGTTTATCCACCACTGTATAATCCTTCTCTGCGAAAAGTCCATCCGTTAATGCACTGCAGATCTGCCATCCGTCTGTCCCCTTGATACAATGCGGAACCGGCAGATGCTTTCCTTCATTTGTCTGCATATAATCTTCTCCATGGGTATCTCTGGTAAAGATCACTTCTGCATCTTCTTTATGATATGCGTCTATCTTGGCTCTGACACCGGGAAGGATCTTCTGCGCGTCCTCCGAGCCGAGTGCTCCTGTTACAAAATCATTTTGCATGTCTACAACGATCAATATTTTTCTCATGGCGTTCTCCTTTTCTATCTGCAGTATCTGATCCGGCAGCTGCCGTTCTCGTCAAATTCTTCTATTTCATATAGCAGCGGTCCATCCTCCCAAAAGGTCCCAATTGTGGTGTATTGTTCTTCGTTTTGTGTTGAGTATGTTTTTTGATTCCTGTGAATTTCATGTGGGCTCCTTTTAGTTCAAGATCCGGAAATTGCAATAAAACGGCTATTTTCGTACACGGAAACATATCCCGTTCTCTGTTTATAGCTCTAAACTATGCTCATTTAGAAGGAAGTCGTATATGCTCATCGTGAGGATTCCATCATTATCATGTAATGGTTTTACAACATCCTTTACAATAATAATCTTCTTAAATGAGTCATTCACATTTATAAGAGAAGCTTTTTCCTGTGCTCTCTTCTTGTCATCCGGCAGACTGAAAGCAGACTGGATGTAATATCTCTTGCTACCCATATTGGCAACAAAATCAATTTCAAGCTGTTTCTTTTCCTGCACACCTTCTTCTGTTCTGTCTCGCTTTACAACCACACCAACATCAACCTGATAACCTCTAACACGAAGTTCATTATAAATGACATTTTCCATCAGATGTGTCTCTTCCACTTGCCGAAATCCCAGTCTGGCATTTCGTAGTCCCACATCCTCAAAATAATACTTAAGTGGCGTACCAATGTATTTTCTGCCCTTAACATCATATCTATTTACCTCATTGACTATGAACGCATCCTTCAAATGGTCAATATATGCTCTTATGGTATTAAGGCTGATATCCGACTGGATAACACTCTTAAATGTTGCTTTTATTTTAGATGCATTCGTAAGAGAGCCAATGCCGGATGCCAAAATATTTATCAAGTCATTTATTTCTTGAACTTTTTCAATATGGTTGCGCTCAATAATGTCCTTTATATAGGTCTCTTCAAACAAACTGGTAAGATACTCCATTCTCTGCTCATCGGTAGCCATTGTAATAGTTAATGGCAGCCCACCGAAACTAACATAGGAACTCCAGCCTTCATATTTATCCCCATCAAACACTTCCATATATTCTCTAAAACTAACGGGATAAACATGAACTTCATCTCCACGCCCTCTAAATTCTGTAATGACATCCTTTGACAAGAATTTTGAATTGCTGCCGGTTACATAAACATCCACATTATGCATATGAAGAAACGAATTCAGCACTGCTTCAAAGGCTGGCAGTAACTGCACCTCATCCAGAAAAATATAGTAGTCCCCATCATCTGTCATCCGGTTTTTAGTATATTCCAGCAGCGTGCGTGGATCTCTATACTTCTCATTTTCGAACATATCTAACTCAATTGCGATAATATGGTCATCCGCAACACCCTGTTCCTTAAGGTAATTCCTAAAAATAGTAAATAAAAGATATGATTTCCCGGAACGTCTAATTCCTGTAATAACCTTTATCATCCCGTTATGCATACGATTTATTAACTTCTGCAGGTATATGTCTCTTTTTATTTCCATAATGCCTCCATATTGATAATTTAAGGATATTGTGCCCTTCTTTTTCAAGATTATACTTTATTAAGGAAAAATTCTCAACTTATTTTTGACATTTAAGGGAATATGTGCCCGTTTTTTTCAGTATCTTTTTATTTTGCAACAACAATCATAAGGCGTTTTGTAAATTCACTATCGTATGGGTATACATCTAATTGTTCTTTTGTACAATCTTTTGCATTTACACTGTGAACAGTTTGAAAAAATAATCTTGCCAGGCGTATAAAATTCTTTAAATTCTTTCTTAAAATCAAAAGCCATAATAACCTCCAAAATCACGATTTATCACTCATCAATTTCTATTCTCTCAATCTTAAAAATAACAGGTCTTGTACCGTCATTACAGCCAGTAATCATAGCCCTACTTTTATTATATATAAATACCATCTTAACGTTTTAATTTTCGAATATTCGGATTGACATTTCTTCTACTATATTGTACCATCTATTCATAAAAAGAAATGGGTTTTTTGTCGTGTACAGCCTTACGGCTCAATCGGGTTGCTCGTTTCTTTTTTTATGTCTATTACGTCATACAAATACAGTTTCCCATCCTCTGAATATCTTACAATCAGCGAAGCATGAAAAATGTTATACCTCTCCACCTCTTCATCATCTCTATATACCGGAATTGCAAATCTTGAATCATAACGATACCAGCCATACATTGCATTTCTCCAATGCTTGCTCTCCTTATTTTCCCGAAAATGTTTTCCTACTGCTATTTCTATCATTTCAGGAATTCCTTGTACAGCATTTGCTTTCGCTTTCGCATTTGTTCCTTTGATACTATGTGTATATTTTGATCCGCTATACTCACTTGGCAGATCATCCCCAATATATATCACATCGCCGGTAGACGCCACCTTATAAAAATCGCCGACATATTTTTTCAAATATGCCCGCACTTCTTTCCAATCGATGGAACGTTTTCCTTTAAATCGAATATCATTAATCACCACAATATTATTCCCATCAATATCCTGAATAACAGAAACATTCCGCTGCTGTTTCTTGGACCGGGCACTATCGTTGATTTGCTTGCAGACATCAAGAAGTGCAAGGCAACTGATCATTCTTCGTCTGCTCTCTGTATCTGATCGTCGATATAATTCAATCATATAATTTTCATCTGTTATATAATCGTTGGTTGCAGTCTGTTCTGCATTTTCTTCGTCACTAAGTAATTCCACAAGCGTCATATCCAGCGCCTTACATATAGACACCAGTTTATCCGCCTGTGGATTAATCTGTTTCTTTCGCCAGTCACTGATCGTACTGGTCGCAATACCGGTTCTTCTGGACAGTTCCGTCTGGCTCATATGTAATTCTTCAAGTCTTGCAAATA
>OLPS01000366.1_pt1 | contig 58654 bp, 22 predicted proteins | sample 1673071 | NCBI WGS metagenome assembly OLPS01 (sample SAMEA3136752, study PRJEB25190) | human gut metagenome | reverse complement strand
ACCATCTGCAGATCGACGGCACCACCGAGACCGTGATGAACAGCGCCCCGCTGGAGGAGAAGCTGAAGGCCTTCAACTTCAACGTGCTGACCATCAACGGCCACGATCTTGATGCTATTGAGAGCGCCATCGCCGCTTTCCACGCTGAGAACGAAAAGCCCACCTGCATCATTCTGGATACCCTCAAGGGCAAGGGCGTTTCCTTTATGGAGAACTCCGTTGACTGGCACGGCAAGGGCCCCAACGATGAGGAATACGCACAGGCCATGCAGGAGCTGAATGCAGCTTACGCCGCGCTGGAAGAGGAGGACAAGTAAGATGGTAGAAGTGAAGAAGATCGCTACCCGTGACAGCTACGGCAACACCCTGAAGGAGCTGGCCGCCGAGGGCCACGACGACCTGGTGGTGCTGGACGCTGACCTGGCTGCCGCCACCAAGACCGGCATGTTCCGTAAGGCGCACCCGGACCGTCACTTCGACTGCGGCATTGCCGAGGGCAACATGATGGGCGTGGCCGCAGGTCTGGCCACCATGGGTTATGTTCCCTTTGTTTCCAGCTTTGCCATGTTTGCTGCAGGCCGTGCCTTTGAGCAGATCCGCAACTCGATCGCTTACCCCCGCCTGAACGTCAAGATCGGTGCCACCCACGGCGGCATCTCCGTGGGCGAGGACGGTGCTTCCCACCAGTGCTGCGAGGACTTTGCCCTGATGCGCAGCCTGCCCGGCATGACCGTGATCTGCCCCGCAGACGATGTGGAGGCCCGCGCCGCTGTGCGTGCCGCTTACGCCATGCAGGGCCCTGTTTACCTGCGCTTCGGCCGTCTGGCTGTGCCTGTGTTTCACGATGAGGCTACCTACCACTTTGAGCTGGGCAAGGGCGAGCAGATCACCGAGGGCAGCGACATTGCCATCATCGCCACCGGCCTGATGGTCAACGAGGCCCGCCTGGCTGCCGAGCAGCTGGCTGCCGAGGGCATTCACGCCCGGGTCATCAACATCCACACCATCAAGCCTCTGGACGAGGAGATCGTCCTCAAGGCCGCCAAGGAGTGCGGCAAGGTCATCACCGCCGAAGAGCACAGCGTCATCGGTGGTCTGGGCGAGGCCGTCTGCGCCGTCCTGAGCGAGAAGCTGCCCACCCCTGTCCGCCGCGTGGGCGTGCAGGACAAGTTCGGCTGCTCCGGTCCCGCATGGGATTTGCTCAAGCTGTACGGTCTGGATGCAGCGACCATCTGCAAGACCGCTCACGAGATGCTGGGCTGATCCGGAAAGTCAATACCAATAAAAAAGCTGGTCGGCGTATGCCGACCGGCTTTTTGCGTGCAATTACCGTAAAAATTCGTGATTTTTCCGCACGATATCCGGGGAAACGTGCTGGCTGCTTGCACCCGGCGGCAAAGTGTGTTAAAGTGGGGCCAGTTAAAAATTTTGAGAGAAGGAGCACCGCTATGAAATACGATTTCACTTCCATCATGGACCGCCACGGCAAGGATGCCATTGCAGTGGATGGCCTTGGCACCGGCTTTGCCCCCGCCGCCCCCAAGGAGGGCTTTGATGCCATCCCCATGTGGGTGGCCGATATGAACTTCCCCACCGTGCCCACCATCCAGGAAGCCATCATCGAACGCACCAACCACCCCGCGTTTGGCTACTTCAACCCCACTGATGAATACTTCGATTCCATCATCCGGTGGCAGGCAAAGCGCAACGGCGTGCAGGGTCTGACCAAGGAGTGCATCGGCTACGAGAACGGCGTGCTGGGCGGCGTGATCAGCGCCCTGAACTGCGTCTGCTCCAAGGGCGACAAGATCCTGATCCACAGCCCCACCTACATCGGTTTCACCATGAGCCTGAAGAACAACGGCTACGAGGCTGTCCACAGCCCGCTGGTCAAGGATGAAAACGGCGTGTGGCGGATGGACTTTGAGGACATGGAAAAGCACCTGAAAGAGGAAAAGATCCATGCCGCCATCATGTGCAACCCCCACAACCCCTGCGGCCGTGTGTGGGAGCGCTGGGAGCTGGAAAAGGCCATGGAGCTGTACAAGAAGTACGATGTGTATGTGGTCTCCGATGAGATCTGGTCGGACATCATCCTGAGCGGAAACAAGCACATCCCCACCCAGTCTGTGAGCGAGGATGCCCGCCAGCGCACCGCCGCTTTCTATGCCCCCTCCAAGACCTTCAATCTGGCCGGTCTGGTGGGCAGCTACCATATTGTTTACAACAGCTGGTGGCGTGACCGCATGGAAAAAGAGTCCAGCCTGAGCCACTACAACATGATGAACGTTCTCTCCATGCACGCCCTGATCGGTGCTTACAAGCCCGAGGGCTACGAGTGGACCGACGAGCTCTGCGAGGTGCTGACCGGCAACATTGACTTTGCCTGCGATTACATCGAGAAGCATTTCGAGGGCGTGACCGTCTCCAAGCCGCAGGGCACCTACATGCTGTTCGTGGACTGCACCGACTGGTGCAAGGCCCACGGCAAGACCATTGAGGATGTGGAGCACGCCTGCTGGGATGTGGGCGTTGCCATCCAGGACGGCACCATGTTCTTTGGCCCCTGCCACCTGCGCATGAATCTGGCTTCTCCCCGTTCCCGCATCGAGGAGGCGTTCCACCGCATGGACAAGTACGTTTTTAACGCATGATCGCTTAAACACAGCAAAAAGTCCCGACCAGAACGGCCGGGACTTTTTTGCGCTTAATTCAGATCGAAATTGCCCACCAGCAGGTAGTAGAGCGCCTCCACCACCAGCGCTGCCGAAAGCTGGGAAGGCAGCATATCGCTGGCAATGCGCTGGATACGGTTGGAGGCCAGCAGGGTATAGCTGGCGTGGCCTGCCAGCGCCGAGCGCTTGTCGCAGGTGATGAGGATGACCGGTGTGCCGTTCTTCTTGGCGGCACGGGCGGCCGTCTCCAACGCCTCGCAGCGGCCTGCGCTGGAAATGAGCAGCAGGGCATCTTTTGGGGTCAGTGCCGAAGCGAAAGACCGTGCCTTTTCTGGCACCGGGCTGATCATGCAGCGCTTGCCCAGACTGCCCAGCTTGAGCGAAGCATCCATGGCAACGGGCAGGCTGCTGCCGTTGGCTTCGATCTCAATGATCTCTGCCGCCCGCAGAATGGAAAGCACCTTTCTCAGCTGGACAAGGTTCAAGGCCTGAATGGTGGCCTGAACCTCCTCCTGACGGTTGTTCTGAAGATCGAGCAGGGCCTGATGCAGCGGGTCATTGGGGGGCCTTTTGCGGGCCTCCGTTTCCTGCTGCTCCAGCACATCCCGCGCAAGCTCCAGTTGGAATTTGCGATAATTTGCGTAGCCGAGCTTGTGGCACAGCCGGGTGACCGTGGCTTCGGATGAGTGGCTGGCCTTTGCAAGCTCCGCAGAGGTGGCGACCGAGGCCCACTTTACATCTGCAAGAATGCAGTCCGCAATGCGCCGTTCGGCGCTGTAAAGCTGGAGCCCGGAGCACAGCTGGGTGACGACGCTTCCCGGGGAATCGTGCATAGCAATACCTCCCTGTGCGCGCTGTGCATTGGGCACAACGCACAGTACTCTGGAAATAGTATACCGATTTTTTGGTGAAAAATCAATTGAATCTGACGAGAAAATGCATATCATTCCAAAATAAACCGGGATCCCGCCAGAACCCGCTGCCTGTCAAATTCTCCAAGCCGGAATAAGCTGCGCTGAAATTACAAAAAAGGACTGCTCCGACGGAGCAGTCCTTTTTACGTTTTGAGGGGCGGAAAGGTGCGATCAGCATCCTTCCTTTTCGGCCAGCTTCCGGCCCATGAGCACGCCCATGACGGAGGCCATCATCAGGCCGCGGGTCCAGCCGGAGGAGTCACCCAGGCAGTGCAGGCCCCGGATGTTGGTGTCGAGGTTCTCGTCCATCTTGACCTTGTTGGAGTAGAACTTCAGCTCGGGGCTGTAAAGCAGGGTCTCGTTGGCGGCAAAGCCGGGCACGACCATATCCAGCATCTTGATGAATTCGATGATGTTGGTCATGGCGCGGTAAGGCATGGCGGCGGTGATATCACCGGCCACGGCATCCTTCAGGGTGGGCTTGACGTTGGATTGCGCCAGCTCCTTGGGCCAGGTGCGCTTGCCGTCCAGAATGTCGCCGTAGCGCTGGACCAGGATGTGGCCTGCGCCCAGCATGTTGGTCAGCTCACCCACCTTCTGAGCGTAGGCGATGGGCTGGTTGAAGGGTTCGGTGAAGTTGTGGGAGACGAGGATGGCCAGGTTGGTGTTCTCGCTCTTCTTCTCCTTGAAGCTGTGGCCATTGACCACGGCCAGATCGTTGTCGTAGTTCTCCTGAGCCACAAAGCCGCCGGGGTTCTGGCAGAAGGTGCGCACCTTGTTTTTCCAGGGCTTGGGGTAGCCGATGAGTTTGGACTCGTACAGCACCTTGTTCACCTTTTCCATGACCTCGTTGCGGCACTCCACGCGCACGCCGATGTCAACGGTGCCGGGCTTGTGGGCGATGTGGTGCTCGGCGCAGATCTTCTCCAGCCAGTCGGCACCGCGGCGGCCCGTGCCGATGACCACAGTATCGGCATAAACAGCATGGGCTTCCTCGTCCTTGGGTCCCTTGATGAACACGCCCTTGCACTCCTCGTTCTCCAGGATGATGTTCTCGCACTCGGTGCTGAACAGCATCTCCACGCCGTTGTCGGCCAGATAGTTCTGGATGGCCAGATACAGCTGCTGGGCCTTCTCGGTGCCCAGATGACGGATGGGGCAGTCCACCAGCTTCAGGCCGGCATGAATGGCGTTCTTGCGGATCTCCTTGATGTCCTCGCCGGTGTAGATGCCCTCCACATGGGGGTCGGCACCGAACTCGAGGTAGATCTTATCGGTGTAATGGATGAGCTCCTGTGCGAACTCCTCGCCGATCAGGCTGGGCAGGTCGCCGCCCACCTCATAGGAGAGGCTCAGCTTGCCGTCCGAGAACGCGCCTGCACCGGAGAAGCCGGTGGTGATGGCGCAGGTGGGGCGGCAGTTGACGCAGTGGCCCAGCTCGGCCTTGGGGCAGTGGCGCTTTTCCACCGGCTTGCCCTTTTCCACCAGCAGGATCTTTTTCTTGCTGCCGTGGCGCAGCAGCTCTACAGCGGTGAAGATGCCGGCCGGACCGGCACCCACAATGATCAGATCGTATTTTTCCATCTCTAGTTTTATCCTTTACTATTAGTTACAAACTCCCTCAGTCGCCTGTCGGCGACAGCTCCCTCGGAGAGGGAGCCTTTTCTCGGAGGGAAGCTTTATGGGGGTGGCCAAAGCCTCCCTCATGGAGGGAGGTGGCATCGCGCAGCGATGACGGAGGGAGTTTAATCCTCTTCCTGCTCCACTTCCGCGCTCTCATCCACATGATCCAGCTCCACGGCGGAGGCTTCCACGTCGGCAGGGGCGATGTCCGGGGCGATCACGCCGTCACCGTTCAGATCCTGACCGGTCAGGGATTCCAGCATAGACTGGGTCTCGGGGTGGAGCTTGGCAAAGCGGCGGATGGCCAGCACGGTGTACAGGGCACTGAGCAGGTTGATGGCACCCTCGATGATGAGGATGATGCCAATGGCCATGACCAGCGTCTCCATGGTGCCGAAGGGATTCAGGATCATCACCACGCCCAGCACCACGCTGAGCACCGGCAGCAGCAGGAAGCCCTTCCAGCTGGGGTACTCACAGCGGCGCAGGTCCAGAGCGTTCTGGATGCGGCCCAGGCTGTCGAAGATGACGAACAGGCCGAACACGATGGGCAGGATGCGCACCACGATGTCGCTGCGGAGGATCAGGAACGCGCCCAGGCCCAGGCAGATGATGCCCGAGATGAGGGTGAGCTGGCTCTGGAAGATGCCGCGCTCCACGGCAAAGTAGCGCACCAGCTGAACGGCGGCGCACACCAGCACCACGCCGCCCAGGGCGTAGCAGACCACGTTGAGGGCGGTGGAGGGCCGCATGAGCAGGAAGATGCCCAGCCCCAGATAGAGCACGCTCATCAGGATCAGATTCCATTTCAACTTCTTTGCCATAAAAGGTCACGTTCCTTTCTTGTGTCGGACAGGTTCTGAAACGGTTTACTGTGCAGCGGCAGCGTTGTCGTACATGGGCTCGATGATCTTTTTGTCCAGGCGGGCAAAGAACACAAAGCTCAGGGTCACACTGACCAGCTCTGCAATGACGAAGGACCACCACACCATATTCACGTTGCCGGTCTTACTCAGCAGCCAGGCGGCGGGCAGCAGGACCACCAGCTGGCGGCAGACCGAGATGATCAGGCTGAACATGCCGTTGCCCAGCGCCTGGAAGGTGGAGGACAGGATGATACTCATGCCGGCCAGCAGGAAGTGGAAGCAGATGATGCGCAGGGCAGGCTTGCCGATGGCCAGCATGGCCTCGCTGGCGGAGAACAGGCCCAGCAGCTTGTCGGGCAGGAACTGGAACAGCAGGAAGCCGACCAGCATGATGGCCTCGGCATAGAACATGGCGCACTTGATGGTCTTTTTGACGCGGTCGGGCTTGCGGGCACCGTAGTTGTAGCCGATGATGGGCACCATGCCGTTGTTCATGCCGAAGATGGGCATGAAAACGAAGCTCTGCAGCTTGAAGTAAACGCCGAACACGGCCACGGCGGTGGCGGTAAAGGCCATCAGGATCTGGTTCATCAGGAAGGTCATCACGCTGCCCACGCACTGCATGGCGATGCTGGGCAGGCCGACAACGTAGATCCGCTTGATGGCTTCGGCGCTGGGGCGGAAGCCCTTGAAATCCAGCTGGATATCGGGGTTCTTGCGGAGGTTGAGGTAGAAGGAGACCCCTGCGCCGCAGAACTGGCCGATGACGGTGGCCAAAGCTGCACCGGTGGTGCCGGACAGAGCCTCGCCGCAGTAGCCAAAGATGAAGATGGGGTCAAGGATGATGTTGACGATGGCACCCACCAGCTGGCTGATCATGCTCAGGGTGGTGCGGCTGGTAGCGGCCAGCAGCTTTTCGTTCATCACCTGCATGAACATGCCCAGGCTGAGCACGCAGCAGATGGTCAGGTAGCGGATGCCCTGCTCGGCGATGTCGGCATCGGCGGTCTGGGCGTAGAAGTAGGGGCGCACAACGGTCAGGCCCAGCACCAGAAAGACCAGGTAGCTGCACAGTGCCAGGAACAGGCCGTTCTCGGCGGTCTTGTTGGCGCGGTACTGGTTCTTTTCGCCCAGGCTCTTGGAGAGCAGGGCGTTGACACCCACGCCGGTGCCGATGCCCACGGCGATCATCAGGTTCTGCAGCGAAAAGGCCAGAGAGACGGCGGTCAGGGCGTTCTCACTGACACGGGCGACAAAGATCGAGTCCACCACGTTGTACAGTGCCTGCACCAGCATGGAGATCATCATCGGGATGCTGAGCTTGATCAGCAGCGGGTTGACATCCATGGTGCCCATGATATTTTCGGGTTCAGAAAGATTGAGCTGTTTGTTTTCCACAATTTCTCCTTTTGACGTTGAATGATAGATTGACGTTGAATGATAGAGGAAGGCTCCTCCCTGCATCTGTTGCTGGCGGCGGTCATCGCCGTTGCCCAAAACGTGGGCAGAGCACAAAAGCACCCTGCCCACGAAGCAGCATTGTTTTTTGGGCCGTCCGGCCCGGCGGGGATCACTCGGCCATGGTCTTTTCCTTGGCGGCGACAGCGTCCAGGATCATCTTGACGCAGGTCTCACGGCCCAGGGCGGCGTTGATGGCCAGATCATAGTTGTGGGCATCGCCCCAGCGGTTCTGGGTGTAGTAGTTGTAGTAGGCAGCACGGTTGCGGTCGGTCTTTTCAATCTCTTCCTTGATGCCCTTCTCGTCGTGTGCTTTGACCAACGGGTCGGTCTTGGCCAGCTCACGCCGCCACTCCACCGGTGCGTAGATGAACACGCGCAGCACATCCTTGCGCTCCCGCAGCACATAGTCACCGCAGCGGCCCAGAATGACGCAGGGGCCTTCCTCGGCCAGCTGCTTGATGATGCGGCTCTGCAGGATGAACACCTGATCACCCAGCGGGAGCTCGTTGCCCATGGTATACAGGCTGTACAGCAGGCTGTGGGTGCGGCGTTTTTCGCTGGCGGCTACGGCTTCCTCCGAGAGGCCGGAATGCTTTGCGGCCATGGTGATCAGCTCCTTGTCGTAGAGCTTGATGCCCAGTGCGTTTGCAACATCCTCTGCGATGTAGTTGCCGCCGGTGCAGTACTCACGTCCAATGGTGATGATCGTTTTTGCCATAATGTGTTCCTCCCTATGTTGTGGTTTCTATCCCGAAAAGCGCTTTGCGCTGCCGGCTCAGAGGCCGGGCTGCACGGTGCTTGGGTCCTGTTGGGGTGCGGCAGGCTCTGCCGCGGGCTTGGGGGGCGCGGGGAGACGGACTTCCGCCACCCGCATCCGCCCGGTCTGGTCCACCGCGTACACGCTGCAGCGGCCGCCTGCGGCCAGCTGTTCGGGCGGGAAGAGCAGCCCGCCCTCGGGCGTGCGCTCCATCCGGCGGAAGGTGCGGTGGGCGGTGGTGGCGTGGGCCACGCCATCGTGGACGGCATAGGCCGCCCAGCCGGAAAAATCCTCCGGCAGCGGGTCCTGCTGGCCCCGCTGCTCAAAGAAATAGCTGCCATCCTTGGCGCGGGTCAGGTCGCACCGCACCCGGTTGGGCAGGTCGGCGGCCACTTCCCGCTGCTTGGGCCGCAGGGCAATGGCCCGGCCCGTGAAATATCGCATAAAATCCGACAGTGCCATGGTGCAGTTCACGGCACCGTCGCTGTCGGCAGTGGGGTCGTTCAGCAGCACGAAATCCGCCAGAACGGCATCATCGTGCCCAAAGCCCCGCAGGCCCATCCAGACCCCCACGGGGTCCCGCTGGCCCCGGATGCGGCGCTCCACCCGGACTGCGATGGAGCAGTCATCGTGGATCTGGGCGCGCAGGTCGGCCAGATCCATCCAGGCCTGCCAGCAGGGGTAGCCGCAGCAGCCCGCTGCAGCAGCCGCAAAGGCGGCATTGCCGGTGGAGCTGGTGGCTTTGTCCTCCATGGCGTAGGCAACTTCCTCAGGCAGGATATCCTCGCCGTAGCGGTTCATCAGGGCCGCCATCACAAGGGGCAGGTCCATCTCACGGCCAAAGCTGGGGTCGTGGGCGCTCAGACAGTATTCCGGCAGGTAGAGCCGCCGGTTCAGCGGGTGGCCGTTGTGCTTCTCCCAGGCAAGGGGGCGTGCGGCGGCGGCCAGCAGCCGGACAGCCGGGGTTGCCTTGTCATCGTTGGTGGAAAGGTTCACCTGCAGCTGGATGCCGGTGCCGCCGCCCGGTGTGGCAACGGTGACGGTGTCCCCCATCAGGAACACCAGTCCGTCCTCGCTCTGGGCTTTGATGCTGCAGCGGGGGTAATCCGGTGCCCACTTGCCAAAGCTGAGCCAGCCGGTCCAGGTGTTCCCGGCATAGACCCGGCAGCGCACCTCGACCATGGTGTTGTGGGGGGCGCTGGCGTTCCAGCTGACATTCAGGTTGCAGAAGGCCGGCATGGCGAACTCCGGGGTGGTATAGCTGCCGTAGGGCAGATAGCGGCCGGCGGAGGAATCCAGCACCACCGCGCCGCTTTCCAGCGCCACATTGTCCAGTGCGCCCCGGGAGAAGGTCTCGGTGCCGTGCAGCACCAGATTGTTCCGTTGTTCCATCCGCACTTCTCTCCTTTGCGCGCTGTGGACGGCGCAGTGTTATTCTTCGGGGGTGTCCTGGCCGCGCTCGGCGCGCAGCTCCTTTTCCAGCTGGGCATCGTGGAGCTTCTGGATGCTCTCCTCAATGTGGAACACCCGGTTCAGGTCGCCGTAGACGATCTGGCAGCAGATCTCGCACTGGAACCAGAAGCCGAACACCAGCATCAGCAGCAGGCCCAGCGGCATGCACAGGATCACCAGACCCCAGAACAGGATGGTGACCAGCGCCGCGGCCAGCGCGTGGGGCAGGAATGCGATCATGCAGTTCAGGCTGTTTTTCAGCGTCAGGCGCAGGGGCTGATCCAGCAGCACGATCTGGGGCCACATGTAGGAAAACAGCATGTGGAACAGCACAAGGTTCAGCACCGTGGCCACCCACATGGGAACGCCCACGTTGGTGCCGTGGTACAGCATGTTGAAGCAGAAATAGACCAGGAAGATCTGCACCGTGACGACCACGCAGTACAGGATGCCGGGCAGGATGCTGGCCTTGAAGTTCTGCCGGAAGGCCCGGCGGTAAGTCGTCCACCAGTAACCGGCCTCGTCACGCAGGGCGCGTAGCACCGTATCGTACATGCCGGCCAGCGCGGGGCCTGCAAGGATGCCGCCCGCAATGGCGCTGACGATCATCACGGTCAGGTTGTTCATCAGGAAGCCGATGTACACCAGGCAGATCACCGGCAGAAAGCCGATGCAGGTGAGCAGGTTTGCAAGGAACATGCTGCTCATATCGCGGCCCACCAGCTCAAAAAAGCGGCCTACGCCCGTTTTGCGGGGCGTGTCCTTTTCAACGCCCGGCCCGTCCTTGAAATCTTTAGAAGAAGGAAATAAACCCATTTGTTCCGGAATACCTCTCTTTTGTAATGGGCAGCAATGCCATTGTGCTACCTTTCTGCTTATAAATATACCCGGATTTTGTGGATTTTGCAAGCTAAAAAGCACGTATTTGTAAAAAAAGTGTGTTCTCTCCCATTTTGTCCCAAAGTATGTTACAATGATACTGGCCTTTTTGGCCGGAAGGAGGAAAGGAATTTGAGCATTTTACGCACCATTGCGTTATTCGTTTATCTGTTTGGCTATATGATCGTGCACTATGCCACCCTGCGCCGGGCCGAGCGTGCCCTGGCTGCCGGGGATCTGGACACGGTGGAGCAGATCGTCAAGGCCAACATCCCCCGCTGGAGCCGGGGCATCCTGCGCGTTACGGGGGCCCGGATGACGGTGGAAGGGCAGGAGAATATCCCGGCGGGGCCCTGCGTGTTCGTGGGCAACCACCGCAGCTACTATGATATCCCCATCCTGCTGACTGCGTTGGACGCGCCCCACGGCATTCTGGCAAAGGAGGAGCTGGAAAAGATCCCCCTGCTCAACCGCTGGATGAAGCTGCTGGGCTGTGTGTTCGTCAAACGGGATGACATCCGCGCTTCTGTCAAGGCCCTGAACGATGCCACCGCCATCGTGGAGAGCGGACGGAGCTTCGTCATCTTCCCCGAGGGCACCCGCTACAAGGGCGAAGAGGGCGGCGCGGGCGAGTTCAAGGCCGGTGCCTTCCGCATTGCCATCAAGACGGGGGTGCCCGTGGTGCCGGTGGCCATCTCCGGCGCGCGGGGCCTGTTTGAGGGCCACGGCCTGCGGGCCACGCCCGGCGATATCCGGGTGCGCATCCTGCCCGCCATCCAGACCGCAGGCATGAGCAAGGCTGAACAGAAGCAGCTGCCCGATGCCGTGCGCCAGACCATTCTGGCCCAACTGTAAGGAGAACTATGGCAAGCTATCGTTACGAGCGGGATATCGCCCCCGCAGACCTTGCCCCGCGGGCGGAAAAACAGTATACCCGCAAAGAGCGCTGGGCCAACTGGTGGGATTACAACCTCAAGTGGGTCCTCCTGATCGGCATTGCAGCGGCTTTTGTGGCATACAGCTTCATCGGGCAGTATTTCTTTACCACCAAGCCCGACTATAATGTGGCGGTGGTGGCCCCCTACTACCTGCCGGATGACACCGTGACCGCCCTGCAGGAGCAGCTGGCCCGGTACGGCGAGGACCTGAACGGTGACGGCAAGACGGTCGTGACCCTGAATGTCTACACGCTGGATTATTCTGCCGGGGATACCCAGACCGAGAGCGATGCCTACCTGACCATGGCGGGCACCACCAAGCTGGCCACGGATGTGGCGGGCGGCCTGAGCTCGGTGTTCCTGCTGTATGACCCGGCGGGCTTTCAGGAGAGCACCGGCTCCCTGCGGTATCTGGACGGCACCCTGCCCGAGGCCGGAAGCGACAGCGACTGGTGGAACATGGTCTACCGCTGGACGGACTGCCCGGTGCTGGCCGGGCTTGACCTGGGCGAGTACCGGGCCGACACCACCCACGCCCAGGGCGGCGACAGCCAGACCTATCTCGCGGATTTCTACATCGGGATGCGCGGGGCCTGGAACACCGGCACCGAGGAGAACCTTGCGGGCGGCGAGGAGCTCTGGCAGGCACTGACCGCCGGGGCAGTCTCCACCGTGGAAGCGGAGGGGTGAGCCGATGCGGTTCCGTATCCTGCACCGGGAAAAAGGCGCGCCCCGCCGCCCGGCCCCCGCGCCGGAACCGCCTGCCGCGCCCGCTCCGCCCCGTGCCGCTGAGCTGGAAAACCCCTATGGGAGATACTATGGAACGGCGCGGAGCCGGGAAGATCTGAAACGCTGAAGAGGTGCTGCCACGGGCGGCACCTCTTCAATTCTATTCGCCTCTTACAGGTGCTAGTTGAAAAGTTATCCACCCTGAAACCGTGCGCCCTTTGTTGTTTCCGTGTCCGAGTTATGGTATACTAATCCAGTATCACGAAATGCAAAGGATGTGGAATGATGGACGCACTGGAACAGGCCCGCCGGGAGATCGACACGGTGGATGCCCAGCTGGCTGCCCTGTTTGAGCGGCGGATGAAGGCGGTGCTCAGCGTGGCGGAATACAAAAAGGCCCACGGCCTGCCCATCTTTGATGCCGCCCGCGAAAAGGTGGTGCTGGACAAGGCCGAAGCGCGGATCGGGGACCCGGCCTTGCGCCCCTATTACCGGGATCATGTGCAGAACATGATGGACGTGGCCAAGCAGTACGAGGCCGAGGTGCTGGGCCGCAACCGCGCCGCCTATCAGGGCGTGGAGGGTGCCTTTGCCCACATCGCGCTCCGGGCGCTCTTTCCCCATGCCGAGGCTGTGAGCTGCCCCACCTGGGATGAGGTGTTCGATGCCGTGGAAAAGGGCGATGCCGCCCACGGCGTGGTGCCCTTTGAAAACAGCCACGCGGGGGATGTGTCGGCGGTGCTGGACCTGTGTTACAACCACCCCGGGCTGTGGGTGGTGGATGTCTACGACCTGCCCATCTCCCAGAACCTGCTGGTGCTGCCCGGCACCCAGCTTTCCGACCTGACCCGTGTGTACAGCCACCAGCAGGCCATTGCCCAGAGCGAGACCTTCCTGAAGCAGTTCGGCCTGCCTGCCACGGCCATGCCCAACACGGCCATGGCGGCAAAGTTCGTGGCGGAGAGCGGCGACCGGACCAAGGCGGCCATTGCCAGCGTGGAAACGGCCGCCCTGTATGGGCTGGAGGTGCTGGTGCCCAGCATCAACACCGACGGCGACAACACCACCCGCTTCATCGTCCTCAGCCGCGAAAAGCCCACGGCGGGCAACCGGTTCTCGCTGCTGTTCACGGTGGACAACAAGCCCGGCAAGCTGGCCGAGGTCATTCAGGTCATCGGTGCCAGCGGCTTCAATATGGAGTCCATCAAGAGCCGGCCCATGCCCCATGTGCCGTTTGAGTATTATTTTTACGTCGAGCTGGTGGGCGATCCCACAGCCGACGAGACCGCCGCGCTGCTGCGCGAGCTGAATCATGTCTGCCGCACGGTACGGCTGTTAGGAGTGTATACGAAATGAGCGATTTCATCGGGACAAAGCTCACCATGAATCTGGGCGAGCGCAGTTATGATATCATCCTGAAAAACGGTGCACTGGAAAACCTGTACCAGTTTGCCCGGCTGGACCGCAAGGTGGCCGTTGTCACCGACAGCGGTGTGCCTGCCGAATATGCCCAGCGCGTGGCCGACCAGTGCCGGGAATCCACCATCATCACGGTGCCGCAGGGCGAGGCCAGCAAGAGCTTCAAGATCCTGGAAACGGTGCTCCGGCAGATGCTGGAGTTCAACATGGGCCGCGGCGACCTGGTGGTGGCCGTGGGCGGCGGCGTGGTCGGGGATCTGGCCGGATTTGCCGCTGCCATCTACATGCGGGGCATCGATTTCATCAACTGCCCCACCACCACCCTTTCCATGATCGATTCCTCCATCGGCGGCAAGACCGCTGTGGATCTGGGCGATACCAAAAACATCGTGGGCGCGTTCTGGCAGCCCAAGCTGGTCATCGTGGACCCGGCCACCCTTTCCACCCTGCCCCGCCGCCACTACATCAACGGCCTGGCGGAGGCGGTCAAGGCGGGCCTGCTGGCGGACCCCGAGCTGTTCGCCATCTTTGAAAAGGGCGATATCGACACCCAGATCAGCGAGATCATCTACCGCAGCCTGCGGTTCAAGAAGAACGTTGTGGAGCAGGATGAGACCGAGCGCGGGATGCGCAAGGCCCTGAACTTCGGCCACACCATCGGCCACGGCATCGAGGCCGTCAAGGGCATCAAGGGCCGCCGCACCGTGGGCCTGTTCCACGGCGAGTGCGTGGCGCTGGGGATGCTGCCCATGATCGAATCCAAGGCGCTGCAGAAGCGGGTGCGGGCGGTCTACCGCCGCATTGGCCTGCCCACCCGCACCACCTATAACAAGGAAAAGGTGCTGGCCGAGATGCTGCACGATAAAAAGGCCCAGGGCGGCCAGATCACGGTGATCAAGGTGCCGGGTCTGGGCTGCTGGCGGGCCGAGACCATCCCCGTGGAGGGCCTGCGCCCCCTGCTGGGTGTGGAGGAGTAAGCCATGAAAAACACCTTTGGCAGCGACCTTTCGCTGACCATTTTTGGCGAGAGCCACGGCAGGGCTGTCGGCGCGGTGCTGGACGGCATGGCGGCGGGCGTGCCCGTGGAGGAAGCCTTTCTTGCTGCCTGCATGGACAAGCGCCGTGCCCGGGGCGACGGCCTTTCCACCCCCCGTGTGGAGGGAGATGCGGTGCAGTTTTTATCCGGCGTGGTCAACAGCCGCACCACCGGCACCGCCATTGCCCTGATGATCGAAAACCAGAACACCCGCAGCGGCGACTATGCCAAAACGGCTGACCTGCTGCGGCCCGGCCATGCGGATTACACTGCCTACGCTAAGTACCACGGCTATCAGGATGCCCGGGGCGGCGGCCACTTTTCAGGCCGCGTCACCGCCGCGCTGGTGGCGGGCGGCGCTTTGGTGCTGGGAGCCCTGAACCGGGCCGGGATCGAGATCGTGACTCACATTGGGCGGTGTGCCGGGATCAGCGATGCCCCCTTTGCGCTGGATGATCCCGCCGCGCTGGCGGCGCAGGCCGAGGCACTGCTGAACAAGTCCGAGGGCTTTGCCCTGCTGGACGGCAGTGTGGAGGAACCCATGAAGGCTGCCATCCGTGCCGCCGGTGCCGAGGGCGACAGCGTGGGCGGCGTGCTGGAGACCGCCATTCTGGGCCTGCCCGCAGGCGTGGGTGAACCCTATTTCGACAGCGTGGAGAGCAAGCTCGCTCACCTGGCCTTCTCCATCCCGGCGGTCAAGGGCATCGAGTTCGGTTCCGGCTTCGGCTTTGCGGACCAGAAGGGCTCGGAGGCCAACGATGCCTTCCGGATGCAGGGGGAGCGCATCGTCACCGCCACCAACCACAATGCGGGCCTGAACGGCGGCATCTCCAACGGGATGCCCGTGGTGTTCCGCACGGCGGTAAAACCCACCCCCAGCATCTACAAAACGCAGGACACGGTGGATTATATCGCAAAGAAGGACGCGGAGCTGTCCATTCAGGGCCGCCACGACCCCTGCATCGTGCCCCGGGCCGCCATTGTGCAGACCTGCGCCGCCGCGCTGGCCGTGGGCGACCTGCTCACCGCAAAATACGGCATGGCCTGGATGGAGGACCCCACCGGCTACCGCAAGGAGGTGCTGTAAATGGAATACGGACTCATCGGCGGGCGGCTGGGCCACTCCTACTCCAAGGTCATCCACGAGATGCTCTGCGGCTACCGGTACGACCTGTGCCCCCTGCCCACGGAAGAGGAAGTCCGGGCTTTTATGACCCGGCGGCAGTTCAGGGCCATCAATGTCACCATCCCCTATAAGCTGGTGGTCATGGAGTACTGCTCCTACATCGACCCTCACGCCAAGGCCATCAACGCCGTGAACACCATCGTCAACAGGAACGGCCTGCTCTACGGCTACAACACCGATTACCCCGGCTTCTCCTACCTGTGCGATGCACACGGTGTGGAGTTCAAGGACAGGACCGTGCTCATTCTGGGCACCGGCGGCACCCACAACACCACCTGGGCCGTGGCCCATGACCGGGGCGCGAAACAGATCTATACCGTCAGCCGCCATCCCGACCCCGAAAAGGGAGAGCTGACTTATGCTCAGGCCCTGACCACCGGGGCGCAGATCATCATCAACACCACGCCGGTGGGCATGTACCCCAATGTGGGCGTGAGCGCCCTGGATATCACCTCCATGCCCGGGCTGGAAGCCGTGATCGATGTCATCTATAATCCCGATAAGACCGAGCTCATCCTCCGGGCCGAGGAGCTGGGGGTGCCCGTTGCCGTCGGCGGCCTGGAAATGCTGGTGGCGCAGGCAGTGTACGCGGCAGAATTTTTCCTCGACCGCAAGTTTGAGGATGCCGGTGCCGAGATCGCCCGTGTGACCAGCGAACTGCGGCGGGAACAGCTGAACATTGCCCTCATCGGGATGCCCTCCTCGGGCAAATCCACCCTGGGCCGCGCTCTGGCGGAACAGCTGGGCAAGCGGTTCGTGGATCTGGACGAGGAGATCGTCAAAGCCGACGGCCGGAGCATCCCGGACATCTTTGCCGCTGAGGGGGAGGCAGGCTTCCGGAAGCTGGAGGCCGCGCAGACCGCCCGCTTTGCCAGGGAGAACCGGCAGGTCATCTCCTGCGGCGGCGGCGTGGTCAAAGACCCGGCAAACCTCCGGGCGCTCCACGCCAACGGCATCGTGCTCTTCATCGACCGGCCGCTGGAAGATCTGCTGGTGGGCGGCGGAAGGCCCCTTTCCACCAGCCCCGAGGCCCTGAAAACCATGGAAGCCCAGCGCCGCCCGCTCTATCTGGCGGCAGCGGATGCTGTGATCCCCAACAAGACCACCCCTGCGGATGCCGTGACGGCGGCAATGGAGGCGCTGGATGAAATTTTTAGTCATTAACGGTCCCAACCTCAACCTGACCCAGTTCACGGAGCCGGGCATGGAGGGGCAGATCGATTTTAATACACTGCTGGATTATATCGAGGCGGGCTGTGCCCAGATGGATGTTCAGGTGGACTTTTTTCAGTCCAACCACGAGGGTGACCTCATCGATGAGATCCAGTCGGCGGCAGGCCGGGCCGATGGCATCATCCTCAACCCGGGCGGCTACGCCTATTACAGCGTGGCCATTCTGGAAGCGCTGCAGGTGTGCGGCGTGCCCGCCGTGGAAGTGATGCTGGCCGACCCCAGCGGCAAGGAGCCCTTCCGCAGCGTGGATGTGGTCTCCTTTGGCTGTCAGGGCCGCTTTGCAGGCGAGGGGGTCAGCGGATATCTCCATGCCTGCGCCTACCTTGTGCAGCTGCTCCGGCTGGATGGCGGCGCGCAGACGCACCTGGTGCAGTAACAACCCTCTCAGTCTCGCATTCGCTCGCCAGCTCCCCCGAAGGGGGAGCCCTTGGCAAGTAGGGCAGGCTGTGCAGCAAAACGGAAAGCATAGAGACAAAACAGAAGGGAAAAGAAACAAGATGATCATTTCGACCAAAAAAGGCACCCCCAAGGAAGAGCTGGAAAAGATCGTAGACAAATTCGAGAAGCAGGGTCTGGATGTGACCCTGATCACCGGCAAGGATTACAATGTGTTCGGTCTGGTGGGCGATACCACCAAGATCGATGAGCGCGACGTGCTGGCCAACCCCTGGATCGACAACGTCACCCGCGTGTCCGCCCCCTATAAGCGGGCCAACCGCCTGTTCCACCCCGCCGATTCCATCATCGACTGCGGCGGTGTGAAGATCGGCAGGGGCGAGAAGATCGCCGTGATGGCAGGCCCCTGCAGCATCGAGGGCGAGGAGCAGGCACTGCGCATTGCCAACGGCGTAAAGGCGGGCGGTGCAAGCCTGTTCCGCGGCGGCGCTTATAAGCCCCGCACTTCTCCCTACTCCTTCCAGGGTCTGGAGACCGAGGGCATCCTCGATATGGTCAAGGCACGGGAGGCCACCGGAATGCCCATCGTGTCCGAGCTGATGAGCGAGGACCGGATCCCGGAGTTTGAGGAATATGTGGACGTGGTACAGATCGGTGCCCGCAACATGCAGAATTTCCAGCTGCTCAAGGCCGTGGGCAAGATGCACAAGCCTGTTCTGCTCAAGCGCGGCCTGTGCAACACCATCGAGGAGTGGATCATGTCCGCAGAGTATATCATGGCCGGCGGCAACGAGCAGGTCATTCTCTGCGAGCGGGGCATCCGCACCTTTGAGAAGTACACCCGCAACACCCTCGACCTCTCCGCTGTGCCCATCATCCACGAAAAGACCCATCTGCCCATCATCGTGGACCCCAGCCACGCCACCGGCAAGGCCAATCTGGTTGAGCCGATGATGATCGCCGCTGTGGCCGCCGGTGCCGACGGTCTGGAGGTGGAAGTCCACTATGATCCCCGCCACGCATGGAGCGATGGCGCACAGTGCCTGACCCCGGATGCCTTTGCACAGGCCATGGCAAAGTGCCGTCAGGTCGCATGGGCCATTGGCCGGGATATGTAACACGATGAACGGCCTCACCCTCTCAGTCAAAGCCTGACGGCTTTGCCAGCTCTCCCAAAGGGAGAGCCTCTGGCGAAACCACAGACCTTGCGGTGGACTGCCAAGGCCTCGCCCTTTGGGAGAGGTGGCAGCGCAAAGCGCTGACGGAGAGGGCGAGCCAGGTAAAGTAACACGATGAACATTACGATAAAATCAAGCCGGACGGTGGGCGGCAACATCGCCGCGCCGCCCAGCAAAAGCATGGCTCACCGGGCGGTGCTCTGCGCGGCGCTGGCAAAGGGAACCTCCCATCTCCATCATCTTGCTTTCAGCAAGGATATCTCCGCCACGCTGGGTGCGGCGGCCCGGCTGTGCGCCCGTGTCACCACCGGGGAAAACGACGCGGTGGTGGAGGGGCTGGGCCGCTTTCTGCCGGTTGATGCCCCCGTGGACTGCTGTGAGAGCGGCAGTACCCTGCGCTTCCTCATCCCACTGGCCAGCCTGACCGGGCAGGAAGTGACTTTTACAGGCCGTGGGCGGCTGATGGAGCGGCCCCAGTCGGTCTACAAAACGCTGTATCAGCAGCAGGGCCTGCGTTTTGAGCAGGGCGCGGACCGCCTGACTGTGGAAGGTGCCCTGACCCCGGGCGAATACGAGCTGGCGGGCAACGTGTCCAGCCAGTTCATCAGCGGGCTGCTGTTTGCCCTGCCCCTGCTGGGCGGCACCAGCACCCTGCACCTCATCCCGCCTGTGGAGAGCCGGAGCTACATCGATATGACCCGCGCGGTGCAGCACGCCTTTGGCGTGGAGAGCCGCTGGCTGGATGAAAATACGCTGGAAATTCCCGGCGGGCAGCACTATCTTCCCGGTGATTACACCGTGGAGGGCGATTACAGCCAGGCGGCTTTTCCTGCCGTGCTGGGCGCTGTGACCGGCGGTGTGGCCATCACCGGCCTGTCTGAGGAGACCTTGCAGGGCGATGCCGCCATTCTGGAGATCCTCCGGCGGTGCGGCGCAAGATTCACCCGCACCGGGCAGGGCGTGGTGTTTGAAAAGGCCCCGCTCCACGGAACGGACATCGACCTTGCCGACTGCCCCGACCTGGGCCCCGTGCTGATGGTGCTGGGCCTGCTGTGTGAGGGCACCACGGTCATCCGCAACGCCGAACGTCTCCGCATCAAGGAGAGTGACCGCATCGAGGCCATGGAGACCGAGCTGCGGGCCTGCGGCGGGCAGCTGGAGAGCGAGGGCGGCACCATTACCATCCATGGCTGTGCCGGCGCGCTCCATGCTCCGGAGCAGCCGCTTTCCGGCCACAACGACCACCGCGTGGTGATGAGCCTTGCGGTGCTGGCGCTGGCCGCCGGGCTGGCCCTGCCCATCAGTGGGGCCGAGGCCATTGCCAAGAGCTGGCCGGATTTTCTGGAAGCCATCAAGCCTTTGGGCGCGGAGGTGGAACATGTTGGATAAATCAAAACGTTATCTCATTGTGGGTCTGGGCCTGCTGGGCGGCAAGTACGCCTTGGAGCTGAGCAGGGCCGGGTTCCATGTGGACGGCATCAACCGCAGCGAGGGCCATCTGCAGTATGCCCTCGACCACGGCTATATCGCCAGCGGCAAGACCCACGATTTTGAGGATCTGGTGCGTCAGGCCGACCATATCATCTTTGGCTTGTACCCCACGGCTCTGCTCGAGTGGTTCCGGACCTACGGCCACCTGCTGAAGGAGGGCTGCATCTTTACCGATGTGTCGGGCGTAAAGACCGGTCTGGTGGAGCCCATTCAGGCCATGTGCAGGCCGGGCGTGGAGTTCATTGCCAGCCACCCCATGGCGGGCCGTGAGACCTCCAGTGTGGAGCACGCCGCCGAGGTGAATTTTGCCCCGGCCAACTTCATTGTGACCCCCACGGAAAAGAACACCCCGGAGGCCATTCAGTGGGCCAGGGAGCTGGCCGAGGTGCTGGGCTTCAAGCATATCTGCACCCTGACCGTGCAGGAACATGACAGGATGATCGGCTATGTCAGCCAGCTCTGCCATGCCATCGCCGTCAGCCTGATGTGTGCCAACGACAATACCTCGCTGTGCGAGTACACCGGAGATTCCTTCCGGGACTTGACCCGCATTGCACGCATCAACGATAAGATGTGGGCGGAGCTGTTCCTCTGGAACAAGGAAAACCTCATCTCCGAGATCGACCAGTTCAGCGGGGCACTGAACGAGATGCGCAACGCCCTTGTGGCCGATGACCGGGAAAAGCTGGAGGAGATGTTCCGCCTGTCCACCCAGCGCCGCGCGGCGTTTGATAAGAAAGCGCCGTAACCTTTTCAGCACACAGCACTGCTGTTTTTTTCCAGCTCCCCTGCTGGGGAGCTGGAATCGAGACTGAGAGGTTTGGCACAACACGAAAAAATGAGGTGTACCGAATGCCCAAACAGGAAGGCCAGAAATCCAAGCTGCTGGCGCTATTGCGCATTTTTGAGCAGCAGACCGATGAAAACCACCTGCTGAACGTGCCGCAGCTGGTGGAGCTGCTGGAGACGCAGGGCATCCGCTGCGAGCGCAAGAGCGTGTACAGCGATATTGAAGCACTGGGTGCGCTGGGCTATGACATCAAGCTGCGCCGGGGCCGGGGCGGCGGGTATTTCCTTGCCAGCCGCACCTTTGATCTGGCGGAGCTCAAGCTGCTGGTGGATGCCGTGCAGGCAAGCCGGGTGGTATCCGGCACCACGAGCAGGCGGCTGATCCACAAGCTGGAAAAGCTCTGCTCCAACTACGAGGGCAGCCAGCTGCAGCGTCAGGTCTATGTGGAGGGCCGCCCCAAGACCGACAGCAAGAGCCTGCTGTACAGCATCGATGCCCTGCACGAGGCCATCAACAACGGTAAAATGGTGGAGTTCCTCTACAGAAAAGCCGACAGCCGCGAGAAAGAGAAAAGGACCGTCAGCCCGTGGCAGCTGGCCTGGGAGAACGGGTGTTACTACCTCATTGCCTTTGCCGACGAAAAGGGCATCCGCCATTATCGGGTGGACAAGATGAGCGGGGTCCGGGTGCTGGATGCGCCCCGGCGCGGTCAGGAGCAGTTTGCGGATCTTGATCTGCCTGCCTATCTGCGCAAGCACTTTGGAATGTACGGCGGGCCGGAGCATCGCGTTACCCTGCGGTGCACCGCGGATCTGGAAGGTGCCATGCGGGAGCGCTTTGGCGCAACGCCCATGTTTTTACCCGAGGAGAATGGTTGCTTCCATTTTGATGTCCCCATCTGCGTCAGTGACCAGTTCTATGGCTGGGTCTGCGGCTTTGGCGGCAAGATAGAAGTGGTCGCCCCGCCCGAAGTGCGGCAGGGGCTGTTCGACCTGAGCAGCAGAATCGCACAGGCGAATCAGTAAAAATAATATGCACAAAAAGGTGCTGCCCCGCAGGTCGATCTGACGGGGCAGCACCTTTTATTGTGTATAACTTGCTTTTAATTATTCCAGTACATCCTGATATCCTTCAAGCTCTTTCTGAAGGCGTACCAGTCCACTGCTGATACCGTCATGTCGGCGGAAAACATCCTCATATTGCTGAGCAGTTTCCTGATCCAGCAAATCTTCAAATTTAAGATAATGCCCAGTAACAGTCTGCCAGAAGTCATATTTGATTAAATCTGGTTGCGAGTCAAACTGAACATCAAGAGCTGTATCCCTCCGGGCAACGATTCTGCCTGGGCCATACTTGAGATTTATCACAGCAGTACCGGGCACAAAGACTGCATCATAGTGCTGTACTGCCTGATCCAGCAGCGCGTACTCTTCTTCCGCTTTCTGATATTCTTCTTGCAGTGCCAGTGCCTTGTTCAAACGTTCCTGATATAGTTTTTTATCTTTGAACGTGAATTTTCTAAAGGACAAATCTCTGTCCAGATCATAGGTCTTATTGCAGTAAATAATATCGTAAGCGAGGATATGATAGCTTTTATCTACTGTTATACTTTTCTCTGACGGTGGTATTTTTCCATAATGCTTTTCATCTTCAAACCGTTCTCTTAATGTGTACCGGCTTTCATCCGTCTCCAGCAGAGCAGGGCATTTCTGAATTTCGGTAACCAGTTCATTACACATCCGGTAATATTCCCGTAGCTTGATCTGGTCGCCACTGCCCCAGTCACCATAATATTCTACATCATCAGCAAAGCGTTTGGCTTCCGTTGCTTTGTACATATAGTATTTATCCGGTTCATAGAGAAACAGATATCCGGCAACGGAACGAGCCGTCTGTTTATAGCTGTAATAGTTCGGAAAATATTTCAGCCGCAGTTTTTCACTGTCCTCAAGAAATGCTGCGATTTTTTCTTCTCGCTTTTCCAAATCACCGCAGTCATCCTGAAACAAATTCTGGAAGAGTTGCTTGACCGCATCAGCAGATTCACAACTGTTTTTCTCGGCGATTTTCACCAGCCCTCTGAACGGTTGCATCCGGCCATCAATGATCACACCAACAACATCTTTACTCACAATTGTTTTCAGGTCGTTTGTAAATTCTTTTCCGCTTTTCTTGAGAGCATCTGCCATCACTGCATGAAACTGAGCTGCTGCCCACCATTTGAATGTTTCATTGTGCTCCGGGTTATTCAGCTCTTCAAAACGGTCAATATAGTTTGCGAAAATCTGGTGCAGGTTTTTGGTATTCATCAGAAACTCCTTTCTCCGTTTTATTCCTCCGGCTCCTTCAATTCCAGATCACTGGGCAGGATCAGATCCAGCGCGGCGGCGGGCTCGGCGACAAGGCGGCGGCTCTGGTGGAAGATGGCCTTTTCCAGTGTGTTGCGGGCAAGGCGGCCATTGCCGGCGGTGCGGGCATCGGCTTCCTGCCAGCGGGCATAATAGCCCAGCAGGGGTTCGGTGCAGGCTTCGGCCAGGGTGTAGCCCTTGTTTTTGGCAAGGACCTGGGTGATCTGCAGCAGCTCCACGGCGGTGTAGTCCGGGAACTCGATCCGGTTGGGAAAACGGCTGGCAAGGCCGCTGTTGGCGGTGAGGAAGGTCTCCATCTCCCTGGTGTAACCCGCCAGAATGACCACCAGCTCGTCCCGGTGATCCTCCATCCCCTTCACCAGCGTGTCGATGGCTTCCAGCCCGAAGCTGTCCTGCTCGCCGCGGTAGAGGCTGTATGCCTCGTCAATGAAGAGCACACCACCCAGGGCGCTCTCGATGACGCTGTTGGTCAGGGGGGCGGTGTGGCCGGTGTAGCGGCCCACCAGATCGGCGCGGGTCACCTCCACCAGCTGGCCGCCCTTGAGGGCACCGATGGCTTTCAGATACCGTGCCACCAGCCGGGCAATGGTGGTCTTGCCGGTGCCGGGGTTGCCCGTGAAGATCATGTGCATCGAAAGGCTGGCAGTCTTGAGCCCGGCGGCGGCGCGGCGCTGCTGCACCTGCAGGTTGTCGGCCAGACCGAACACATATTCCTTGACCGGGGCAAGGCCCACCAGTTCGTTGATCTCGGCGCGGATGGCATCCAGCGCGCCGGTGTAGGCGGCAGGCAGCAGGTCGAACAGGGGCTGGTCTGCGCCGTTGTTCAGGCGGAACAGCACCCCTTCCGGCCCGGCGGTCAGGGTCACGGTGCCGGTAAGGGTTTCATCGGTCCGCAGACAGTATTCGCTCAGGGCGCGGAAGATGCGGTCAGTGCACGCGGAAAGGCCTGCCGCACCCTTCTGTGCGGTGCACTGAGCTGCGACATAGTCCCGCACGTCGGCCCCGGCGGAAAGGGTCAGCCCCAGCCGGGTGCGGATCTTCTGGGCCAGCGCGTTGAGCTGCTGTGCGGCAAGGGCGGCCAGATCCTCCCGGGTGTAGGAGGCCGTCTCGCAGACATCCCCCAGTGCCGACACCAGCGCCGCGCCGAATTTGTCGGCCAGTGCCTCCCGGCCCTTGTGGGAGTAGAAGATGAGATATTTGCCGCAGGGGTCGATGCGGCTGACGGCTCCCGGGGCCAGCGCCGTGCCTGCATCCACAAGGATGCCCTCCTTGTTCACGAGATACCGGCTGGACAGGGGGGCGCTGCCCTTGACGGCCAGATCAGACAGGGTCTTCAGAAAGCCGGGATAGCAGCTCTCGTAGTGCTCAAAGGCAAGGATCTCCCCGGGTGCGTGCAGGGCAGCGTAGAGGTCCTGCAGGAAGAGCTTCTCGGCTCCGGAATTGGGGTAAAGGGCCAGATCCAGCGTGGCGATCCTGTCGCTCTGCAAAAGGCCCCGGGCCGCCATGCAGCGGGCAGTTTCTTCCAGTGCAAAATGCCTGCCTGTGCCTGCCCCGCCTGTGAGCAGGATGACGTTGCGGGCGGCGGGGGCTTCGGTGCCCAGCACAAAGGGGCGGCGCATGGCCCGCACCACGCTGTCCACAAAAGCATCCTGCCCCAGCACCGTCTGCTTGACCTCGGCGGCAAGGCCTTCAAAGCTGCCCAGATGTTCCGGCTTCACGTCGGTGGTGCCCCTGGCCAGCAGGCCTTCGTCCTCCATGTCCCGCAGCATCTGGCGGCTGCTTTCCAGCGCGGCGGTGGTGGCATCGCTCTGGGTCCTGAGCTGGGCGTTCTGCTGCTTCAACAGCTCGTCCAGCCGTTTCTGCTGTTCCAGAAGCGCCGCGTTCAGGTCGGGCAGGGCGGCGCTGCCGCCTGTTTTGGGTGCAGAAGTGCCGGGGGCAGCCTTGAATCTGCCCCCCGGGCCGAACACGCCGTTCATCAGACTTTCCCAATCATCGGTGTATGCCATAAAACTTCCCTCCGTGCAGTGCTTTTTCTTTCAGTATAGTGGAGTCTGGTACGTTTTGCAAGGAAAGGGTTGAAATAAAGGACAAAGTTCGTTACACTATTATCAAATGAAAGGATGAATTGCCATGGAGCCAAGAACACCTGCTGAATGGAAGACGCTGTTTGAGAGCGAAGCCTTTGCCCGCCAGACGGAATACTACGGCCCGCTGGGGGTGGAGTATACCCCCGCCGGGACACACCTGCGCCTGTGGGCTCCCACGGCAAAACAGGCAGCGGTGAACCTGTACCGCCGGGGCACCGGCGGGGCCTGTGTGGGCACCCTGCCCCTGCAGCAGCAGGACAAGGGTGTGTGGAGCATCTATCTGCCCGGCGACCAGCACGGAAAATACTACGATTTCACCCTTACCACCCCGTTTGGCACCTGCAATGCAGCGGACCCCTACGCCCGCTCGGCAGGGGTGAACGGGGTGCGCAGCATGATCTTTGACCCGGCCCGGGTAGACCCGCAGGGCTGGGAGCGGGATGTGCGGCCGGTGATCCCACCGGCCCGGCGCAGCGTTTGGGAGGTCAGCGTCCGGGATTTCTCGCAGGATCCGGCCAGCGGCGTGCACACGGCCTGGCGGGGCAAATTTCTGGCCTTTACCCAGCAGGGCACGACCCTGAGCAGCGACGGCATCCACCCCACCTGCCTGAATTACCTCAAGCGGCTGGGGGTGAGCTATGTCCAGCTCATGCCAATCTTCGATTTTGGCAGCGTGGATGAGAGCCGCCCCCTGACCCGGCAGTATAACTGGGGCTACGACCCCACCAACTTCAATGTGCCCGAGGGCAGCTACTCCACCGACCCCACCCGGGGTGAGGTGCGGGTGCGGGAGTGCAAGCAGATGATCGCGGCCCTCCATGCGGCGGGCATCGGCGTTGTAATGGATGTGGTGTATAACCACATGTATCGTTCCGACAATGTGCTGAACCGGGTGGTGCCCCTCTACTACTTCCGCCAGAACGACGATGGTTCCCTCTCCAACGGCAGCGGCTGCGGCAACGAGTTTGCCTCCGAGCGGCCCATGGCCCGGCGCTATCTCATTGATTCGGTGCTCTACTGGGCACGGGAATATCACATCGACGGCTTCCGGTTTGACCTGATGGGCCTGTATGACGTGGAGACCATGAACCTCCTCCGGGCTGAACTGGACAAGCTGCCCGGCGGGCGGGATATCCTGATGTACGGTGAGCCGTGGCAGGGCGGCTGCAGCGCCCTGCACCGGTACGAGGCCAACAAGAACAACCTGAATATGCTGAACGAGCGCATCGGCATCTTTTGCGACAACACCCGGGATGCCATCAAGGGCGGCTGCTTCGATGCCCGGGAGCCGGGCTATGTGGAGGGCAAGCCAGGGAGTTTCTGGGATATCGGTGCTTCGGTGGCGGCGTGGTGCCGCAGTGAAAAGCTGCCGCCTCACGCCCCGGGGCAGATCATCAGCTACGTTTCGGCCCACGACAACTTTACCCTGTGGGATAAACTCCTGATGGTGCGCTACGCCCGCCCGGAGTTTGCCGCTGTGGACAAGACCGCGCTGGCCCAGAACCGGCTGGCAGCGGGCATCTACCTGACCAGCATGGGTCTGCCTTTCTGGCAGGCGGGCGAGGAGTTTGCCCGCACCAAGAAGGGGCAGGGCAACAGCTACCACTCCAGCCCGGCCCTCAACCGGCTGGACTGGCACCGGGCCGAACAGTTCCACAGCCTTGTGGATTACTACCGCGGGCTCATTGGTCTGCGGGCGGCGTTCCCCCGGCTGGGCGCGCTGGACAAGGCCAGCCCTGCCGCCATCGAGTTCTTCCCGCTGGAACAGCCTCTTGTGGGCTGGCGGCTCCCCGCCCAGTGGGGCGACGGCGCGGCATGGAGCGCCCTGTGCGTCTACTATAACCCCACCGAAACGGCGCAGGTCGTCACCCTGCCCGGCGGCAGCTGGAAGCTGCTGAGTGACGGCATCTCCTCCAGCCTGTGGCGGGGCAGCAGCCGCATCTGCACCGGCCAGACCGTCCTCCTGCCCCTGAGCGCCACCGTGTTTGGGCAGGTATAAAAATACGGTCTGCCGTTGCTTGACAACCTGCAATTGAAAATCCCCTGACCAGTTCACGCCGGTCAGGGGATTTTTGATTTATTGATCAGGAAAAAGATTGGGGAAAATCAGGAGTTTTTCTGTGCCTGCTGGGTCTGGGCGTTCTTTTCGCCCAGGGTCAGGCTGACGGTCTGCATCTGGCCTTCCCGGGCCACGGTGATGGAAAGGGTATCACCGGCGGCATGCTGCTGGATCAGGGTGCCAAGGTCGTCCTTCTGGGCGATCTCAGTGCCGTCGATGCTCACGATGCGGTCACCGGTCTTCAGACCGGCCTTGTCGGCGGGGCCGCCCTGCGCAACATCCACAACGTAAACGCCGTAGGCATTGACGTTGAGCTGTGCGGCGGTCTGGGCATCGGTCACAGCCAGATAGGTGATGCCCATGTAGGGGCGGCCGGAGACATAGCCATTCTCCAGCAGATCCTGTGCCACCTTGATGGCATCGTTGATGGGGATGGCGAAGCCCAGACCCTCCGCATCGCTGGAGGAGGACTTTGCGTTGACCAGACCGATGAGCTCACCGTTCATGTTGAACAGGCCGCCGCCGGAGTTGCCGGGGCTGACAGAGGCATCCATCTGGATCAGGGACATGGTGTTGGTGGAGCTGGTGCCCTGGATGGTCACGCTGCGGTTCAGGGCGCTGACGATGCCGCTGGTCACGGTGCCGCCCAGCTCACCCAGCGGGTTGCCCACGGCCAGCACGCTCTCGCCCACGGCAAGGCTGTCGCTGTTGCCAACGGTGGCGGGGGTCAGGTCGGTGGCATCGATCTTGAGGACAGCCACATCGCTGGTGTCATCCTCGCCCACCACGGTGGCGGGGTAATCGGTATCGCCGATGGTCACGGTGATGTTGGATGCGCCGGACACAACGTGCGCACAGGTCAGGATATAGCCGTCGGAGCTGATCACGACACCGCTGCCTGCGCCGCTCTCCACCTGGTTCTGGCCGTACCAGGACCACTGGGAGTAGACCACCTGCTCGGTGGTGATGACCACAACGCTGGGGCTGACCATCTCAGAGACCTGAGCTGTGGTCATGCCGGAAGCGGTGTTCACTGCGGAGGCAGAGCCGGAATCACTGCTGGACGTGGAGGAAGGTGCCACCTGCTGGATGACCACCTTGCCGCCTGTGTTGCCCACCTGGGCTCCCACAAAGCCGCCGACAAAGCCCATGGCTGCGGCCAGCACCAGCGCAACTGCACTGCGGGCGATATTGCCATTTTTCCGGCGGCGCTTTTTGGGAGGCTGCTTGGGGCTTCCCTGTGCGGCCTGATACCGGGGGCCTTCCGGAGGCGGCACCGCGCCGCCATCGCTGCCGCCGTTCGGCTCGGCCTGGGGGGCGGCCTGTGCGGCCTCGCCGTAGGTACCTGCCGTGTTGGCGGTGTTCATGCCGGAGGAGCCGACGTTGGGGTAGCCGGTCTCGCCGGTCTGGCTATGTTCAGAGGAATAATCGTATTCCCACTTGTTCTCGTTATCCATACTGGTTACTTCCTTTCTCAAAGGGAATGGTTCGGAGGGGGCGCTTCTGCCGCACCTCCTTGGAACTGTTTCTATTGTATCCGGTAATTGTGAAAAGGAATCGCTGACCGGGTGAAGAATATGTGAAATAAGGTCGCAGCGGGAAGCCTTGACAGCGGCGCGGGGGCTTGGTATTTTAAGGGTGCAGCGCAGAAGCCGGCAGCGTTGCGAAACCTCTCCGTCATCTTCGCTTTGCTAAACCTCTCAGTCGCGGGCGCTGCCGCGACAGCTCCCCTAGTAGGGGAGCCCTTGGCAGAAGATTCGTTTTTTCGCAATAATCGCTGACGCTCCAAAACCAATACCTGCCGCAGGGCAAACAGGAGCGAAGCGCCGACCCACGAAAACGCGACGGTATGCCAAGGCCTCTCCTACTAGGAGAGGTGGCATCGAGCAAAGCGAAGATGACGGAGAGGTTTCACAACGCTGCCGGCTTCTGCGCTGCACCCTTAAAATACCAAGCCCCCGCGCCGCTGTCAAGGCTTCCCGCTGCGACCTTATTTCACATATTCTTCACCCGGTCAGCGATTCCTTTTCACAATTACCGGATACAATAGAAACAGTTCCAAGGAGGTGCGGCAGAAGCGCCCCCTCCGAACCATTCCCTTTGAGAAAGGAAGTAACCAGTATGGATAACGAGAACAAGTGGGAATACGATTATTCCTCTGAACATAGCCAGACCGGCGAGACCGGCTACCCCAACGTCGGCTCCTCCGGCATGAACACCGCCAACACGGCAGGTACCTACGGCGAGGCCGCACAGGCCGCCCCCCAGGCCGAGCCGAACGGCGGCAGCGATGGCGGCGCGGTGCCGCCTCCGGAAGGCCCCCGGTATCAGGCCGCACAGGGAAGCCCCAAGCAGCCTCCCAAAAAGCGCCGCCGGAAAAATGGCAATATCGCCCGCAGTGCAGTTGCGCTGGTGCTGGCCGCAGCCATGGGCTTTGTCGGCGGCTTTGTGGGAGCCCAGGTGGGCAACACAGGCGGCAAGGTGGTCATCCAGCAGGTGGCACCTTCCTCCACGTCCAGCAGTGATTCCGGCTCTGCCTCCGCAGTGAACACCGCTTCCGGCATGACCACAGCTCAGGTCTCTGAGATGGTCAGCCCCAGCGTTGTGGTCATCACCACCGAGCAGGTGGTCTACTCCCAGTGGTCCTGGTACGGCCAGAACCAGGTGGAGAGCGGCGCAGGCAGCGGTGTCGTGATCAGCTCCGACGGCTATATCCTGACCTGTGCGCACGTTGTGTCCGGCGCATCCAACATCACCGTGACCATCGGCGATACCGATTACCCCGCCACCGTGGTGGGCGAGGATGACACCAGCGATGTGGCTGTCCTCAAGATCGATGCCACCGACCTGACCCCCGCCACCGTTGGCAACAGCGACAGCCTTGCCGTGGGCGAGAGCGTGCTGGCCGTGGGCAACCCGCTGGGTGAGCTGGGCGGCACCGTGACCAGCGGCATCGTCAGCGCCCTGAACCGCAGCGTGACCATCCAGGGCACCAGCTCCACCAACACCATGTCCCTGATCCAGATGGATGCCTCTGTCAGCCCCGGCAACTCCGGCGGCGGCCTGTTCAACATGAACGGTGAGCTCATCGGTCTGGTCAACGCAAAGTCCTCCTCCAGCGATGCGGAGGGTCTGGGCTTCGCCATCCCCATCAACGATGCCATCAAGGTGGCACAGGATCTGCTGGAGAATGGCTATGTCTCCGGCCGCCCCTACATGGGCATCACCTATCTGGCTGTGACCGATGCCCAGACCGCCGCACAGCTCAACGTCAATGCCTACGGCGTTTACGTTGTGGATGTTGCGCAGGGCGGCCCCGCCGACAAGGCCGGTCTGAAGACCGGTGACCGCATCGTGAGCATCGACGGCACTGAGATCGCCCAGAAGGACGACCTTGGCACCCTGATCCAGCAGCATGCCGCCGGTGATACCCTTTCCATCACCGTGGCCCGGGAAGGCCAGATGCAGACCGTCAGCCTGACCCTGGGCGAAAAGAACGCCCAGACCCAGCAGGCACAGAAAAACTCCTGATTTTCCCCAATCTTTTTCCTGATCAATAAATCAAAAATCCCCTGACCGGCGTGAACTGGTCAGGGGATTTTCAATTGCAGGTTGTCAAGCAACGGCAGACCGTATTTTTATACCTGCCCAAACACGGTGGCGCTCAGGGGCAGGAGGACGGTCTGGCCGGTGCAGATGCGGCTGCTGCCCCGCCACAGGCTGGAGGAGATGCCGTCACTCAGCAGCTTCCAGCTGCCGCCGGGCAGGGTGACGACCTGCGCCGTTTCGGTGGGGTTATAGTAGACGCACAGGGCGCTCCATGCCGCGCCGTCGCCCCACTGGGCGGGGAGCCGCCAGCCCACAAGAGGCTGTTCCAGCGGGAAGAACTCGATGGCGGCAGGGCTGGCCTTGTCCAGCGCGCCCAGCCGGGGGAACGCCGCCCGCAGACCAATGAGCCCGCGGTAGTAATCCACAAGGCTGTGGAACTGTTCGGCCCGGTGCCAGTCCAGCCGGTTGAGGGCCGGGCTGGAGTGGTAGCTGTTGCCCTGCCCCTTCTTGGTGCGGGCAAACTCCTCGCCCGCCTGCCAGAAAGGCAGACCCATGCTGGTCAGGTAGATGCCCGCTGCCAGCCGGTTCTGGGCCAGCGCGGTCTTGTCCACAGCGGCAAACTCCGGGCGGGCGTAGCGCACCATCAGGAGTTTATCCCACAGGGTAAAGTTGTCGTGGGCCGAAACGTAGCTGATGATCTGCCCCGGGGCGTGAGGCGGCAGCTTTTCACTGCGGCACCACGCCGCCACCGAAGCACCGATATCCCAGAAACTCCCTGGCTTGCCCTCCACATAGCCCGGCTCCCGGGCATCGAAGCAGCCGCCCTTGATGGCATCCCGGGTGTTGTCGCAAAAGATGCCGATGCGCTCGTTCAGCATATTCAGGTTGTTCTTGTTGGCCTCGTACCGGTGCAGGGCGCTGCAGCCGCCCTGCCACGGCTCACCGTACATCAGGATATCCCGCCCGCCGGGCAGCTTGTCCAGTTCAGCCCGGAGGAGGTTCATGGTCTCCACGTCATACAGGCCCATCAGGTCAAACCGGAAGCCGTCGATGTGATATTCCCGTGCCCAGTAGAGCACCGAATCAATGAGATAGCGCCGGGCCATGGGCCGCTCGGAGGCAAACTCGTTGCCGCAGCCGCTGCCGTTGGAGAGGGAACCATCGTCGTTCTGGCGGAAGTAGTAGAGGGGCACCACCCGGTTCAGCACATTGTCGGAACGATACATGTGGTTATACACCACATCCATTACAACGCCGATGCCCGCCGCATGGAGGGCCGCGATCATCTGCTTGCACTCCCGCACCCGCACCTCACCCCGGGTGGGGTCGGTGGAGTAGCTGCCCTCGGGCACATTGAAGTTGGTGGGGTCGTAGCCCCAGTTATACTGCCGGGTCAGGGGGCGGCTCTCATCCACGCTGCCAAAATCGAAGATTGGCATGAGCTGGACATAGCTCACCCCCAGCCGCTTGAGGTAATTCAGGCAGGTGGGGTGGATGCCGTCGCTGCTCAGGGTCGTGCCCTGCTGGGTAAAGGCCAGAAATTTGCCCCGCCAGGCCGTGTGCACGCCGCTGGCCGGATCCTGCGAGAAATCCCGGACGCTGACCTCCCAAACGCTGCGCCGGGCCGGTGGGATCACCGGCCGCACATCCCGCTCCCAGCCCTGCGGGTCTACCCGGGCCGGGTCAAAGATCATGCTGCGCACCCCGTTCACCCCTGCCGAGCGGGCGTAGGGGTCCGCTGCATTGCAGGTGCCAAACGGGGTGGTAAGGGTGAAATCGTAGTATTTTCCGTGCTGGTCGCCGGGCAGATAGATGCTCCACACACCCTTGTCCTGCTGCTGCAGGGGCAGGGTGCCCACACAGGCCCCGCCGGTGCCCCGGCGGTACAGGTTCACCGCTGCCTGTTTTGCCGTGGGAGCCCACAGGCGCAGGTGTGTCCCGGCGGGGGTATACTCCACCCCCAGCGGGCCGTAGTATTCCGTCTGGCGGGCAAAGGCTTCGCTCTCAAACAGCGTCTTCCATTCAGCAGGTGTTCTTGGCTCCATGGCAATTCATCCTTTCATTTGATAATAGTGTAACGAACTTTGTCCTTTATTTCAACCCTTTCCTTGCAAAACGTACCAGACTCCACTATACTGAAAGAAAAAGCACTGCACGGAGGGAAGTTTTATGGCATACACCGATGATTGGGAAAGTCTGATGAACGGCGTGTTCGGCCCGGGGGGCAGATTCAAGGCTGCCCCCGGCACTTCTGCACCCAAAACAGGCGGCAGCGCCGCCCTGCCCGACCTGAACGCGGCGCTTCTGGAACAGCAGAAACGGCTGGACGAGCTGTTGAAGCAGCAGAACGCCCAGCTCAGGACCCAGAGCGATGCCACCACCGCCGCGCTGGAAAGCAGCCGCCAGATGCTGCGGGACATGGAGGACGAAGGCCTGCTGGCCAGGGGCACCACCGACGTGAAGCCGGAACATCTGGGCAGCTTTGAAGGCCTTGCCGCCGAGGTCAAGCAGACGGTGCTGGGGCAGGATGCTTTTGTGGACAGCGTGGTGCGGGCCATGCGCCGCCCCTTTGTGCTGGGCACCGAAGCCCCCGCCGCCCGCAACGTCATCCTGCTCACAGGCGGGGCAGGCACAGGCAGGCATTTTGCACTGGAAGAAACTGCCCGCTGCATGGCGGCCCGGGGCCTTTTGCAGAGCGACAGGATCGCCACGCTGGATCTGGCCCTTTACCCCAATTCCGGAGCCGAGAAGCTCTTCCTGCAGGACCTCTACGCTGCCCTGCACGCACCCGGGGAGATCCTTGCCTTTGAGCACTACGAGAGCTGCTATCCCGGCTTTCTGAAGACCCTGTCTGATCTGGCCGTCAAGGGCAGCGCCCCCCTGTCCAGCCGGTATCTCGTGAACAAGGAGGGCATCCTTGTGGATGCAGGCACGGCGCTGGCCCCGGGAGCCGTCAGCCGCATCGACCCCTGCGGCAAATATCTCATCTTCTACTCCCACAAGGGCCGGGAGGCACTGGCCGACAAATTCGGCGCGGCGCTGGTGTCGGCACTGGGGGATGTCTGCGAGACGGCCTCCTACACCCGGGAGGATCTGGCCGCCCTTGCCGCACAGCAGCTCAACGCGCTGGCCCAGAAGATCCGCACCCGGCTGGGGCTGACCCTTTCCGCCGGGGCCGACGTGCGGGACTATGTCGCAGCTCAGTGCACCGCACAGAAGGGTGCGGCAGGCCTTTCCGCGTGCACTGACCGCATCTTCCGCGCCCTGAGCGAATACTGTCTGCGGACCGATGAAACCCTTACCGGCACCGTGACCCTGACCGCCGGGCCGGAAGGGGTGCTGTTCCGCCTGAACAACGGCGCAGACCAGCCCCTGTTCGACCTGCTGCCTGCCGCCTACACCGGCGCGCTGGATGCCATCCGCGCCGAGATCAACGAACTGGTGGGCCTTGCCCCGGTCAAGGAATATGTGTTCGGTCTGGCCGACAACCTGCAGGTGCAGCAGCGCCGCGCCGCCGCCGGGCTCAAGACTGCCAGCCTTTCGATGCACATGATCTTCACGGGCAACCCCGGCACCGGCAAGACCACCATTGCCCGGCTGGTGGCACGGTATCTGAAAGCCATCGGTGCCCTCAAGGGCGGCCAGCTGGTGGAGGTGACCCGCGCCGATCTGGTGGGCCGCTACACCGGCCACACCGCCCCCCTGACCAACAGCGTCATCGAGAGCGCCCTGGGTGGTGTGCTCTTCATTGACGAGGCATACAGCCTCTACCGCGGCGAGCAGGACAGCTTCGGGCTGGAAGCCATCGACACGCTGGTGAAGGGGATGGAGGATCACCGGGACGAGCTGGTGGTCATTCTGGCGGGTTACACCAGGGAGATGGAGACCTTCCTCACCGCCAACAGCGGCCTTGCCAGCCGTTTTCCCAACCGGATCGAGTTCCCGGACTACACCGCCGTGGAGCTGCTGCAGATCACCCAGGTCCTTGCCAAAAACAAGGGCTACACCCTGGCCGAAGCCTGCACCGAACCCCTGCTGGGCTATTATGCCCGCTGGCAGGAAGCCGATGCCCGCACCGCCGGCAATGGCCGCCTTGCCCGCAACACACTGGAAAAGGCCATCTTCCACCAGAGCCGCCGCCTTGTCGCCGAGCCCGCCGCCGCGCTGGATCTGATCCTGCCCAGTGATCTGGAATTGAAGGAGCCGGAGGAATAAAACGGAGAAAGGAGTTTCTGATGAATACCAAAAACCTGCACCAGATTTTCGCAAACTATATTGACCGTTTTGAAGAGCTGAATAACCCGGAGCACAATGAAACATTCAAATGGTGGGCAGCAGCTCAGTTTCATGCAGTGATGGCAGATGCTCTCAAGAAAAGCGGAAAAGAATTTACAAACGACCTGAAAACAATTGTGAGTAAAGATGTTGTTGGTGTGATCATTGATGGCCGGATGCAACCGTTCAGAGGGCTGGTGAAAATCGCCGAGAAAAACAGTTGTGAATCTGCTGATGCGGTCAAGCAACTCTTCCAGAATTTGTTTCAGGATGACTGCGGTGATTTGGAAAAGCGAGAAGAAAAAATCGCAGCATTTCTTGAGGACAGTGAAAAACTGCGGCTGAAATATTTTCCGAACTATTACAGCTATAAACAGACGGCTCGTTCCGTTGCCGGATATCTGTTTCTCTATGAACCGGATAAATACTATATGTACAAAGCAACGGAAGCCAAACGCTTTGCTGATGATGTAGAATATTATGGTGACTGGGGCAGTGGCGACCAGATCAAGCTACGGGAATATTACCGGATGTGTAATGAACTGGTTACCGAAATTCAGAAATGCCCTGCTCTGCTGGAGACGGATGAAAGCCGGTACACATTAAGAGAACGGTTTGAAGATGAAAAGCATTATGGAAAAATACCACCGTCAGAGAAAAGTATAACAGTAGATAAAAGCTATCATATCCTCGCTTACGATATTATTTACTGCAATAAGACCTATGATCTGGACAGAGATTTGTCCTTTAGAAAATTCACGTTCAAAGATAAAAAACTATATCAGGAACGTTTGAACAAGGCACTGGCACTGCAAGAAGAATATCAGAAAGCGGAAGAAGAGTACGCGCTGCTGGATCAGGCAGTACAGCACTATGATGCAGTCTTTGTGCCCGGTACTGCTGTGATAAATCTCAAGTATGGCCCAGGCAGAATCGTTGCCCGGAGGGATACAGCTCTTGATGTTCAGTTTGACTCGCAACCAGATTTAATCAAATATGACTTCTGGCAGACTGTTACTGGGCATTATCTTAAATTTGAAGATTTGCTGGATCAGGAAACTGCTCAGCAATATGAGGATGTTTTCCGCCGACATGACGGTATCAGCAGTGGACTGGTACGCCTTCAGAAAGAGCTTGAAGGATATCAGGATGTACTGGAATAATTAAAAGCAAGTTATACACAATAAAAGGTGCTGCCCCGTCAGATCGACCTGCGGGGCAGCACCTTTTTGTGCATATTATTTTTACTGATTCGCCTGTGCGATTCTGCTGCTCAGGTCGAACAGCCCCTGCCGCACTTCGGGCGGGGCGACCACTTCTATCTTGCCGCCAAAGCCGCAGACCCAGCCATAGAACTGGTCACTGACGCAGATGGGGACATCAAAATGGAAGCAACCATTCTCCTCGGGTAAAAACATGGGCGTTGCGCCAAAGCGCTCCCGCATGGCACCTTCCAGATCCGCGGTGCACCGCAGGGTAACGCGATGCTCCGGCCCGCCGTACATTCCAAAGTGCTTGCGCAGATAGGCAGGCAGATCAAGATCCGCAAACTGCTCCTGACCGCGCCGGGGCGCATCCAGCACCCGGACCCCGCTCATCTTGTCCACCCGATAATGGCGGATGCCCTTTTCGTCGGCAAAGGCAATGAGGTAGTAACACCCGTTCTCCCAGGCCAGCTGCCACGGGCTGACGGTCCTTTTCTCTTTCTCGCGGCTGTCGGCTTTTCTGTAGAGGAACTCCACCATTTTACCGTTGTTGATGGCCTCGTGCAGGGCATCGATGCTGTACAGCAGGCTCTTGCTGTCGGTCTTGGGGCGGCCCTCCACATAGACCTGACGCTGCAGCTGGCTGCCCTCGTAGTTGGAGCAGAGCTTTTCCAGCTTGTGGATCAGCCGCCTGCTCGTGGTGCCGGATACCACCCGGCTTGCCTGCACGGCATCCACCAGCAGCTTGAGCTCCGCCAGATCAAAGGTGCGGCTGGCAAGGAAATACCCGCCGCCCCGGCCCCGGCGCAGCTTGATGTCATAGCCCAGCGCACCCAGTGCTTCAATATCGCTGTACACGCTCTTGCGCTCGCAGCGGATGCCCTGCGTCTCCAGCAGCTCCACCAGCTGCGGCACGTTCAGCAGGTGGTTTTCATCGGTCTGCTGCTCAAAAATGCGCAATAGCGCCAGCAGCTTGGATTTCTGGCCTTCCTGTTTGGGCATTCGGTACACCTCATTTTTTCGTGTTGTGCCAAACCTCTCAGTCTCGATTCCAGCTCCCCAGCAGGGGAGCTGGAAAAAAACAGCAGTGCTGTGTGCTGAAAAGGTTACGGCGCTTTCTTATCAAACGCCGCGCGGCGCTGGGTGGACAGGCGGAACATCTCCTCCAGCTTTTCCCGGTCATCGGCCACAAGGGCGTTGCGCATCTCGTTCAGTGCCCCGCTGAACTGGTCGATCTCGGAGATGAGGTTTTCCTTGTTCCAGAGGAACAGCTCCGCCCACATCTTATCGTTGATGCGTGCAATGCGGGTCAAGTCCCGGAAGGAATCTCCGGTGTACTCGCACAGCGAGGTATTGTCGTTGGCACACATCAGGCTGACGGCGATGGCATGGCAGAGCTGGCTGACATAGCCGATCATCCTGTCATGTTCCTGCACGGTCAGGGTGCAGATATGCTTGAAGCCCAGCACCTCGGCCAGCTCCCTGGCCCACTGAATGGCCTCCGGGGTGTTCTTTTCCGTGGGGGTCACAATGAAGTTGGCCGGGGCAAAATTCACCTCGGCGGCGTGCTCCACACTGGAGGTCTCACGGCCCGCCATGGGGTGGCTGGCAATGAACTCCACGCCCGGCCTGCACATGGCCTGAATGGGCTCCACCAGACCGGTCTTTACGCCCGACACATCGGTAAAGATGCAGCCCTCCTTCAGCAGGTGGCCGTAGGTCCGGAACCACTCGAGCAGAGCCGTGGGGTACAAGCCAAAGATGATATGGTCGGCCTGACGCACCAGATCCTCAAAATCGTGGGTCTTGCCGCTGGCGATATAGCCGTGGTCGAGGGCATACTGCAGATGGCCCTCGCTGCGGTTGATGCCGTCCACATGGAACCCGGCCCTGCTCAGCTCCAAGGCGTACTTGCCGCCCAGCAGGCCCAGACCCACAATGAGATAACGTTTTGATTTATCCAACATGTTCCACCTCCGCGCCCAAAGGCTTGATGGCTTCCAGAAAATCCGGCCAGCTCTTGGCAATGGCCTCGGCCCCACTGATGGGCAGGGCCAGCCCGGCGGCCAGCGCCAGCACCGCAAGGCTCATCACCACGCGGTGGTCGTTGTGGCCGGAAAGCGGCTGCTCCGGAGCATGGAGCGCGCCGGCACAGCCATGGATGGTAATGGTGCCGCCCTCGCTCTCCAGCTGCCCGCCGCAGGCCCGCAGCTCGGTCTCCATGGCCTCGATGCGGTCACTCTCCTTGATGCGGAGACGTTCGGCGTTGCGGATGACCGTGGTGCCCTCACACAGCAGGCCCAGCACCATCAGCACGGGGCCCAGGTCGGGGCAGTCGGCAAGGTCGATGTCCGTTCCGTGGAGCGGGGCCTTTTCAAACACCACGCCCTGCCCGGTGCGGGTGAATCTTGCGCCGCACCGCCGGAGGATCTCCAGAATGGCGGCATCGCCCTGCAAGGTCTCCTCAGACAGGCCGGTGATGGCCACACCGCCGGTCACAGCGCCCAGCACGGCAGGAAAAGCCGCCTGGCTGTAATCGCCCTCCACGGTGTAATCACCGGGAAGATAGTGCTGCCCGCCGGGAATTTCCAGCGTATTTTCATCCAGCCAGCGGCTCTCCACGCCAAAGGCGTGCTGCACCGCGCGGGTCATATCGATGTAGCTCCGGCTCTCCACAGGCGGGATGAGGTGCAGGGTGCTGGTGCCGCCCAGCAGGGGCAGGGCAAACAGCAGCCCGCTGATGAACTGGCTGGACACGTTGCCCGCCAGCTCGTATTCGCCCGGGGTCAGGGCACCTTCCACAGTCAGGCGGTCCGCGCCCTGCTCAAAACGCAGGCCCTGCTGCTGATACAGCGTTTTGTAGACCGACTGGGGCCGCTCCATCAGCCGCCCACGGCCTGTAAAAGTCACTTCCTGCCCGGTCAGGCTGGCCAGTGGGATGAGGAAGCGCAGGGTACTGCCGCTCTCACAGCAGTCCACGGGGGCATCAACCGGCAGAAAGCGGCCCAGCCCCTCCACCACCGCGTCGTTTTCCCCGGTGGTGACACGGGCGCACAGCCGGGCCGCCGCACCCAGCGTGGCGGAGATATCCTTGCTGAAAGCAAGATGATGGAGATGGGAGGTTCCCTTTGCCAGCGCCGCGCAGAGCACCGCCCGGTGAGCCATGCTTTTGCTGGGCGGCGCGGCGATGTTGCCGCCCACCGTCCGGCTTGATTTTATCGTAATGTTCATCGTGTTACTTTACCTGGCTCGCCCTCTCCGTCAGCGCTTTGCGCTGCCACCTCTCCCAAAGGGCGAGGCCTTGGCAGTCCACCGCAAGGTCTGTGGTTTCGCCAGAGGCTCTCCCTTTGGGAGAGCTGGCAAAGCCGTCAGGCTTTGACTGAGAGGGTGAGGCCGTTCATCGTGTTACATATCCCGGCCAATGGCCCATGCGACCTGACGGCACTTTGCCATGGCCTGTGCAAAGGCATCCGGGGTCAGGCACTGTGCGCCATCGCTCCATGCGTGGCGGGGATCATAGTGGACTTCCACCTCCAGACCGTCGGCACCGGCGGCCACAGCGGCGATCATCATCGGCTCAACCAGATTGGCCTTGCCGGTGGCGTGGCTGGGGTCCACGATGATGGGCAGATGGGTCTTTTCGTGGATGATGGGCACAGCGGAGAGGTCGAGGGTGTTGCGGGTGTACTTCTCAAAGGTGCGGATGCCCCGCTCGCAGAGAATGACCTGCTCGTTGCCGCCGGCCATGATATACTCTGCGGACATGATCCACTCCTCGATGGTGTTGCACAGGCCGCGCTTGAGCAGAACAGGCTTGTGCATCTTGCCCACGGCCTTGAGCAGCTGGAAATTCTGCATGTTGCGGGCACCGATCTGTACCACGTCCACATATTCCTCAAACTCCGGGATCCGGTCCTCGCTCATCAGCTCGGACACGATGGGCATTCCGGTGGCCTCCCGTGCCTTGACCATATCGAGGATGCCCTCGGTCTCCAGACCCTGGAAGGAGTAGGGAGAAGTGCGGGGCTTATAAGCGCCGCCGCGGAACAGGCTTGCACCGCCCGCCTTTACGCCGTTGGCAATGCGCAGTGCCTGCTCCTCGCCCTCGATGCTGCAGGGGCCTGCCATCACGGCGATCTTCTCGCCCCTGCCGATCTTCACACCGCCGCAGTCGATGATGGAATCGGCGGGGTGGAACAGGCGGTTGGCCCGCTTATAGGGGGCGGACACGCGGGTGACGTTGTCGATCCAGGGGTTGGCCAGCACGTCGCGCTCATCGATCTTGGTGGTATCGCCCACCAGACCGAACACATTGTAATCCTTGCCGGTGATCAGGGTCACATCCAGACCCTGCTTCTCGAATTTGTCTACGATCTTTTCCAGCTCTTCCTTGGGGGTGCCTTTTTTGGTCGAAATGATCATCTTGTTTCTTTTCCCTTCTGTTTTGTCTCTATGCTTTCCGTTTTGCTGCACAGCCTGCCCTACTTGCCAAGGGCTCCCCCTTCGGGGGAGCTGGCGAGCGAATGCGAGACTGAGAGGGTTGTTACTGCACCAGGTGCGTCTGCGCGCCGCCATCCAGCCGGAGCAGCTGCACAAGGTAGGCGCAGGCATGGAGATATCCGCTGACCCCCTCGCCTGCAAAGCGGCCCTGACAGCCAAAGGAGACCACATCCACGCTGCGGAAGGGCTCCTTGCCGCTGGGGTCGGCCAGCATCACTTCCACGGCGGGCACGCCGCACACCTGCAGCGCTTCCAGAATGGCCACGCTGTAATAGGCGTAGCCGCCCGGGTTGAGGATGATGCCATCGGCCCGGCCTGCCGCCGACTGGATCTCATCGATGAGGTCACCCTCGTGGTTGGACTGAAAAAAGTCCACCTGAACATCCATCTGGGCACAGCCCGCCTCGATATAATCCAGCAGTGTATTAAAATCGATCTGCCCCTCCATGCCCGGCTCCGTGAACTGGGTCAGGTTGAGGTTGGGACCGTTAATGACTAAAAATTTCATCCAGCGCCTCCATTGCCGCCGTCACGGCATCCGCAGGGGTGGTCTTGTTGGGGATCACAGCATCCGCTGCCGCCAGATAGAGCGGGCGGCGCTGGGCTTCCATGGTTTTCAGGGCCTCGGGGCTGGTGGAAAGGGGCCTTCCGCCGCCCACCAGCAGATCTTCCAGCGGCCGGTCGATGAAGAGCACGATGCCGTTGGCGTGGAGCGCCCGGAGGTTTGCCGGGTCTTTGACCACGCCGCCGCCGCAGGAGATGACCTGCCGGTTCTCCCTGGCAAAGCGGGCGGTCTGCGCGGCCTCCAGCTTCCGGAAGCCTGCCTCCCCCTCAGCGGCAAAGATGTCCGGGATGCTCCGGCCGTCGGCTTTGACGATCTCCTCGTCCAGATCCACGAACCGCTTGCCCAGCTGTTCCGCCAGAGCGCGGCCCAGGGTGGATTTGCCCGAGGAGGGCATCCCGATGAGGGCAATGTTCAGCTGTTCCCGCCGCAGTTCGCTGGTCACACGGGCGATCTCGGCACCGGCATCCTCAAACTTGCGGTCGAGGAAAAATTCTGCCGCGTACACTGCCTGCGCCACCAGCATTTCCAGGCCGCCGACGGCAACGGGCACCCCCAGCTCCTCGGCCCGGAGGATGAGCTCGGTCTTATCGGGATTATAGATGACATCGATCACGGCTTCCAGCCCGGGCATGGAGGTGATATCCAGGGCGCTCACGCCCACATTGGGGTACATGCCCACCGGCGTGGTGTTGATGATGATCTGCGCCCCGGTGGTCAGGGCCTGAGCATAAGTCAGCTCTCCCTTTTCGGGGTCGGGATGGCGGCTGACGGTATAGATCTGTTTCGCGCCCCGGTCATGGGCCACGGCCCAGGTGGTGTTGTGGGTGCCGCCGGTGCCCAGAATGAGCACGGTCCTGTCCTTGAACTCCACACCGTGTGCATCGCACAGGTAGGAGAAGCCGGGGTAATCGGTGTTGTAGCCGTAGAGCAGGCCGTTCCTGTTGACGATGGTGTTCACGGCGTTGATGGCCTTGGCGTGAGGGTCGATGTAGGAGCAGTACTCCATGACCACCAGCTTATAGGGGATGGTGACATTGATGGCCCTGAACTGCCGCCGGGTCATAAAAGCCCGGACTTCCTCTTCCGTGGGCAGGGGGCACAGGTCGTACCGGTAGCCGCAGAGCATCTCGTGGATGACCTTGGAGTAGGAGTGGCCCAGCCGCCCGCCGATGAGTCCGTATTCCATTTACAGCACCTCCTTGCGGTAGCCGGTGGGGTCCTCCATCCAGGCCATGCCGTATTTTGCGGTGAGCAGGTCGCCCACGGCCAGCGCGGCGGCGCAGGTCTGCACAATGGCGGCCCGGGGCACGATGCAGGGGTCGTGGCGGCCCTGAATGGACAGCTCCGCGTCCTTCTTTGCGATATAATCCACCGTGTCCTGCGTTTTGTAGATGCTGGGGGTGGGTTTTACCGCCGTGCGGAACACCACGGGCATCCCGTTGGAGATGCCGCCGTTCAGGCCCGCATTGTGGTTGGTGGCGGTGACGATGCGCTCCCCCTGCATCCGGAAGGCATCGTTGGCCTCCGAGCCCTTCTGGTCCGCAAAGCCGAAGCCGGAACCGAACTCGATGCCCTTGACCGCCGGGATGGAGAAGGCCAGGTGAGCGAGCTTGCTCTCCACGCTGTCGAAATAGGGTTCACCCACGCCTGCGGGCAGGCCCAGAATGGCGGTCTCCAGCACGCCGCCCACGCTGTCGCCCTCGGCACCGGCGGCACGGATGGCAGCCTTCATGGGTTCCTCCACACTGCCGTCCAGCAGGGCAAAGCCCTCGGACTTGTTCAGCAGTGCCTCGGCCTGCGCCGCCAGCGCGGCGGGATCATCCAGCGCAAAGGGGGCATCGCTGATCCCGGCACACCGCCCAATGTGAGTCACGATCTCGATCCCGGCCCGGTTCAGGGCTCCCAGCACCAAAGCGCCGCCCGCCACCAGCGCGGCGGTGACGCGGCCTGAAAAGTGGCCGCCGCCCCGGGCATCCTGATAGCCGTGGTACTTAGCGTAGGCAGTGTAATCCGCATGGCCGGGCCGCAGCAGGTCAGCCGTTTTGGCATAGTCGCCGCTGCGGGTGTTCTGGTTTTCGATCATCAGGGCAATGGCGGTGCCGGTGGTGCGGCTGTTGACCACGCCGGATAAAAACTGCACCGCATCTCCCTCCACACGGGGGGTGGAAAGGCCGTCGCCCCGGGCACGGCGCTTGTCCATGCAGGCAGCAAGAAAGGCTTCCTCCACGGGCACGCCCGCCGCCATGCCGTCCAGCACCGCGCCGACAGCCCTGCCGTGGCTCTCGCCAAAAATGGTCAGCGAAAGGTCGCTGCCAAAGGTGTTTTTCATGGCTTACTCCTCCACACCCAGCAGGGGGCGCAGGCCCTCCACGGGGATGGTCTCGGCCCGCCAGCAGCCCAGACCCGGCACCTTGATCACCGTGATCTGGCCGCCCTGGGCCTTTTTATCGTGCAGCATCTCGGCCAGCACCTTTTCCTTGTTATAGGTGGTGCGGGTGGGCAGGCCAATGCGGCGGTAGACCGCCCGCACCCGCTTCTGCAGCGCCTTGGATTCGATCATGGGCAGCATCCCCAGCGCCACGCACTCGCCGTGGAACAGGCCCACGGTGCGGCGGCCCTTGATGCCCTTGACGGCCTCGATGCCGTGGCCGATGGTGTGGCCGAAGTTCAGGGCCTTGCGCATCCCGCGCTCGGTCTCATCCTGCTCCACAACGTTCTTCTTGAACCGCAGGCTGCGGTAGATGATCTCGCTGATCTGGGTGTCGATATCGCCCTTTTCAAAGATGGCGAACAGCTCGGGGTCCGCCAGCAGGCCCGCCTTGACCGCCTCCGCCAGGCCGTTGATGTAGTGGCGGCGGGGCAGGGTGGAAAGGGTGGCCGGGTCCACGATGACCAGCTTGGGCTGCCAGAACGCGCCCACGATGTTTTTGGTATCGCCCAGATCCACAGCGGTCTTGCCGCCGATGGAGGAATCGATCATGGAAAGGGTGGTGGTGGGGCAGTTGATGAAATCGATGCCCCGCATGTAGATGGCAGCGGCAAATCCGGCCAGATCCCCGACCACGCCGCCGCCCACGGCCACCACCAGGTCGCCGCGGCCCATGTTGAACTCCAGCATCTGCCGGAGCACCGTTTCCAGGATCTTGAAGCTCTTGCTGGCCTCGCCCTGCGGCACCGTGATGATGGTGGATTCCCGGCACTGGTCGGCCACGCGCTGGGCATATTCGGCAGGCACACCGCTGTCGGTGACAACGGCCACCTTGCGGTCCAGCCGGGCAAACTGGTACAGGTTTTCCAGTGCACCGTTTTTCAGGATGATATCATAACTGCGCTCGCCCAGATTCATGGTGAGCTTTGTCCCGATGAAATCGCTCATTTCGTATACACTCCTAACAGCCGTACCGTGCGGCAGACATGATTCAGCTCGCGCAGCAGCGCGGCGGTCTCGTCGGCTGTGGGATCGCCCACCAGCTCGACGTAAAAATAATACTCAAACGGCACATGGGGCATGGGCCGGCTCTTGATGGACTCCATATTGAAGCCGCTGGCACCGATGACCTGAATGACCTCGGCCAGCTTGCCGGGCTTGTTGTCCACCGTGAACAGCAGCGAGAACCGGTTGCCCGCCGTGGGCTTTTCGCGGCTGAGGACGATGAAGCGGGTGGTGTTGTCGCCGTCGGTGTTGATGCTGGGCACCAGCACCTCCAGCCCATACAGGGCGGCCGTTTCCACGCTGGCAATGGCCGCCTTGGTCCGGTCGCCGCTCTCCGCCACGAACTTTGCCGCCATGGCCGTGTTGGGCATGGCCGTGGCAGGCAGGCCGAACTGCTTCAGGAAGGTCTCGCTCTGGGCAATGGCCTGCTGGTGGCTGTACACACGGGTCAGGTCGGAAAGCTGGGTGCCGGGCAGCACCAGCAGGTTCTGGGAGATGGGCAGGTCGTAGACATCCACCACCCACAGCCCGGGGTGGTTGTAACACAGGTCCAGCACCGCCGACACATCCCCCGCGTGGCTGTTTTCAAAGGGCACCACGCCGTGGGCGGCATCGCCCTTTTCCACGGCATCGAACACCTCATCCCAGGTGGGGCAGCTCACAGCCTCGGCATGGGGAAAGAGCGCCCGGAGCGCGATGTGGGCAAAGGCACCCTCCACGCCCTGATAGGCGGCGCGGTTGCGGCCCAGCACCTCGGCCTCGTACTGCTTGGCCACGTCCATCATGTTCTGCACATGATCCCGGTAATAGGGGCGCAAGGCCGGGTCCCCGATCCGCGCTTCGGCCTTGTCCAGCACCACCTTTTCGCGGGCGGCATCAAAGATGGGCAGGCCGTGGGCCTTTTTGTATTCCGCCACGCTGAGCACCGCCTTCATCCGCCGCTCAAACAGGGCAGCCAGCTGGGCATCCACCGTGTCGATCTCCCGGCGGGCCTGTTCCAGTGCGTCCATCATTCCACATCCTTTGCATTTCGTGATACTGGATTAGTATACCATAACTCGGACACGGAAACAACAAAGGGCGCACGGTTTCAGGGTGGATAACTTTTCAACTAGCACCTGTAAGAGGCGAATAGAATTGAAGAGGTGCCGCCCGTGGCAGCACCTCTTCAGCGTTTCAGATCTTCCCGGCTCCGCGCCGTTCCATAGTATCTCCCATAGGGGTTTTCCAGCTCAGCGGCACGGGGCGGAGCGGGCGCGGCAGGCGGTTCCGGCGCGGGGGCCGGGCGGCGGGGCGCGCCTTTTTCCCGGTGCAGGATACGGAACCGCATCGGCTCACCCCTCCGCTTCCACGGTGGAGACTGCCCCGGCGGTCAGTGCCTGCCAGAGCTCCTCGCCGCCCGCAAGGTTCTCCTCGGTGCCGGTGTTCCAGGCCCCGCGCATCCCGATGTAGAAATCCGCGAGATAGGTCTGGCTGTCGCCGCCCTGGGCGTGGGTGGTGTCGGCCCGGTACTCGCCCAGGTCAAGCCCGGCCAGCACCGGGCAGTCCGTCCAGCGGTAGACCATGTTCCACCAGTCGCTGTCGCTTCCGGCCTCGGGCAGGGTGCCGTCCAGATACCGCAGGGAGCCGGTGCTCTCCTGAAAGCCCGCCGGGTCATACAGCAGGAACACCGAGCTCAGGCCGCCCGCCACATCCGTGGCCAGCTTGGTGGTGCCCGCCATGGTCAGGTAGGCATCGCTCTCGGTCTGGGTATCCCCGGCAGAATAATCCAGCGTGTAGACATTCAGGGTCACGACCGTCTTGCCGTCACCGTTCAGGTCCTCGCCGTACCGGGCCAGCTGCTCCTGCAGGGCGGTCACGGTGTCATCCGGCAGGTAGTAGGGGGCCACCACCGCCACATTATAGTCGGGCTTGGTGGTAAAGAAATACTGCCCGATGAAGCTGTATGCCACAAAAGCCGCTGCAATGCCGATCAGGAGGACCCACTTGAGGTTGTAATCCCACCAGTTGGCCCAGCGCTCTTTGCGGGTATACTGTTTTTCCGCCCGCGGGGCAAGGTCTGCGGGGGCGATATCCCGCTCGTAACGATAGCTTGCCATAGTTCTCCTTACAGTTGGGCCAGAATGGTCTGGCGCACGGCATCGGGCAGCTGCTTCTGTTCAGCCTTGCTCATGCCTGCGGTCTGGATGGCGGGCAGGATGCGCACCCGGATATCGCCGGGCGTGGCCCGCAGGCCGTGGCCCTCAAACAGGCCCCGCGCGCCGGAGATGGCCACCGGCACCACGGGCACCCCCGTCTTGATGGCAATGCGGAAGGCACCGGCCTTGAACTCGCCCGCGCCGCCCTCTTCGCCCTTGTAGCGGGTGCCCTCGGGGAAGATGACGAAGCTCCGTCCGCTCTCCACGATGGCGGTGGCATCGTTCAGGGCCTTGACAGAAGCGCGGATGTCATCCCGTTTGACGAACACACAGCCCAGCAGCTTCATCCAGCGGTTGAGCAGGGGGATCTTTTCCAGCTCCTCCTTTGCCAGAATGCCGTGGGGCGCGTCCAACGCAGTCAGCAGGATGGGGATATCATAGTAGCTGCGGTGGTTGCCCACGAACACGCAGGGCCCCGCCGGGATATTCTCCTGCCCTTCCACCGTCATCCGGGCCCCCGTAACGCGCAGGATGCCCCGGCTCCAGCGGGGGATGTTGGCCTTGACGATCTGCTCCACCGTGTCCAGATCCCCGGCAGCCAGGGCACGCTCGGCCCGGCGCAGGGTGGCATAGTGCACGATCATATAGCCAAACAGATAAACGAATAACGCAATGGTGCGTAAAATGCTCAAATTCCTTTCCTCCTTCCGGCCAAAAAGGCCAGTATCATTGTAACATACTTTGGGACAAAATGGGAGAGAACACACTTTTTTTACAAATACGTGCTTTTTAGCTTGCAAAATCCACAAAATCCGGGTATATTTATAAGCAGAAAGGTAGCACAATGGCATTGCTGCCCATTACAAAAGAGAGGTATTCCGGAACAAATGGGTTTATTTCCTTCTTCTAAAGATTTCAAGGACGGGCCGGGCGTTGAAAAGGACACGCCCCGCAAAACGGGCGTAGGCCGCTTTTTTGAGCTGGTGGGCCGCGATATGAGCAGCATGTTCCTTGCAAACCTGCTCACCTGCATCGGCTTTCTGCCGGTGATCTGCCTGGTGTACATCGGCTTCCTGATGAACAACCTGACCGTGATGATCGTCAGCGCCATTGCGGGCGGCATCCTTGCAGGCCCCGCGCTGGCCGGCATGTACGATACGGTGCTACGCGCCCTGCGTGACGAGGCCGGTTACTGGTGGACGACTTACCGCCGGGCCTTCCGGCAGAACTTCAAGGCCAGCATCCTGCCCGGCATCCTGTACTGCGTGGTCGTCACGGTGCAGATCTTCCTGGTCTATTTCTGCTTCAACATGCTGTACCACGGCACCAACGTGGGCGTTCCCATGTGGGTGGCCACGGTGCTGAACCTTGTGCTGTTCCACATGCTGTTTTCCTACATGTGGCCCCAGATCGTGCTGCTGGATCAGCCCCTGCGCCTGACGCTGAAAAACAGCCTGAACTGCATGATCGCATTCCTGCCCCACGCGCTGGCCGCGGCGCTGGTCACCATCCTGTTCTGGGGTCTGGTGATCCTGTGCATGCCGCTGGGCCTGCTGCTGATGCTGGTGTTCGGCTTCTGGTTCCAGTGCGAGATCTGCTGCCAGATCGTCTACGGCGACCTGAACCGGGTGTTCCACATTGAGGAGAGCATCCAGAAGCTCCACGATGCCCAGCTGGAAAAGGAGCTGCGCGCCGAGCGCGGCCAGGACACCCCCGAAGAATAACACTGCGCCGTCCACAGCGCGCAAAGGAGAGAAGTGCGGATGGAACAACGGAACAATCTGGTGCTGCACGGCACCGAGACCTTCTCCCGGGGCGCACTGGACAATGTGGCGCTGGAAAGCGGCGCGGTGGTGCTGGATTCCTCCGCCGGCCGCTATCTGCCCTACGGCAGCTATACCACCCCGGAGTTCGCCATGCCGGCCTTCTGCAACCTGAATGTCAGCTGGAACGCCAGCGCCCCCCACAACACCATGGTCGAGGTGCGCTGCCGGGTCTATGCCGGGAACACCTGGACCGGCTGGCTCAGCTTTGGCAAGTGGGCACCGGATTACCCCCGCTGCAGCATCAAAGCCCAGAGCGAGGACGGACTGGTGTTCCTGATGGGGGACACCGTCACCGTTGCCACACCGGGCGGCGGCACCGGCATCCAGCTGCAGGTGAACCTTTCCACCAACGATGACAAGGCAACCCCGGCTGTCCGGCTGCTGGCCGCCGCCGCACGCCCCCTTGCCTGGGAGAAGCACAACGGCCACCCGCTGAACCGGCGGCTCTACCTGCCGGAATACTGTCTGAGCGCCCACGACCCCAGCTTTGGCCGTGAGATGGACCTGCCCCTTGTGATGGCGGCCCTGATGAACCGCTACGGCGAGGATATCCTGCCTGAGGAAGTTGCCTACGCCATGGAGGACAAAGCCACCAGCTCCACCGGCAATGCCGCCTTTGCGGCTGCTGCAGCGGGCTGCTGCGGCTACCCCTGCTGGCAGGCCTGGATGGATCTGGCCGACCTGCGCGCCCAGATCCACGATGACTGCTCCATCGCAGTCCGGGTGGAGCGCCGCATCCGGGGCCAGCGGGACCCCGTGGGGGTCTGGATGGGCCTGCGGGGCTTTGGGCACGATGATGCCGTTCTGGCGGATTTCGTGCTGCTGAACGACCCCACTGCCGACAGCGACGGTGCCGTGAACTGCACCATGGCACTGTCGGATTTTATGCGATATTTCACGGGCCGGGCCATTGCCCTGCGGCCCAAGCAGCGGGAAGTGGCCGCCGACCTGCCCAACCGGGTGCGGTGCGACCTGACCCGCGCCAAGGATGGCAGCTATTTCTTTGAGCAGCGGGGCCAGCAGGACCCGCTGCCGGAGGATTTTTCCGGCTGGGCGGCCTATGCCGTCCACGATGGCGTGGCCCACGCCACCACCGCCCACCGCACCTTCCGCCGGATGGAGCGCACGCCCGAGGGCGGGCTGCTCTTCCCGCCCGAACAGCTGGCCGCAGGCGGCCGCTGCAGCGTGTACGCGGTGGACCAGACCGGGCGGATGCGGGTGGCGGAAGTCCGTCTCCCCGCGCCCCCCAAGCCCGCGGCAGAGCCTGCCGCACCCCAACAGGACCCAAGCACCGTGCAGCCCGGCCTCTGAGCCGGCAGCGCAAAGCGCTTTTCGGGATAGAAACCACAACATAGGGAGGAACACATTATGGCAAAAACGATCATCACCATTGGACGTGAGTACTGCACCGGCGGCAACTACATCGCAGAGGATGTTGCAAACGCACTGGGCATCAAGCTCTACGACAAGGAGCTGATCACCATGGCCGCAAAGCATTCCGGCCTCTCGGAGGAAGCCGTAGCCGCCAGCGAAAAACGCCGCACCCACAGCCTGCTGTACAGCCTGTATACCATGGGCAACGAGCTCCCGCTGGGTGATCAGGTGTTCATCCTGCAGAGCCGCATCATCAAGCAGCTGGCCGAGGAAGGCCCCTGCGTCATTCTGGGCCGCTGCGGTGACTATGTGCTGCGGGAGCGCAAGGATGTGCTGCGCGTGTTCATCTACGCACCGGTGGAGTGGCGGCGTGAGCTGGCCAAGACCGACCCGTTGGTCAAAGCACACGACGAGAAGGGCATCAAGGAAGAGATTGAAAAGACCGACCGCAACCGTGCTGCCTACTACAACTACTACACCCAGAACCGCTGGGGCGATGCCCACAACTATGATCTGGCCATCAACGCCGCCCTGGGCCGTGAGACCTGCGTCAAGATGATCCTGGACGCTGTCGCCGCCAAGGAAAAGACCATGGCCGAGTGATCCCCGCCGGGCCGGACGGCCCAAAAAACAATGCTGCTTCGTGGGCAGGGTGCTTTTGTGCTCTGCCCACGTTTTGGGCAACGGCGATGACCGCCGCCAGCAACAGATGCAGGGAGGAGCCTTCCTCTATCATTCAACGTCAATCTATCATTCAACGTCAAAAGGAGAAATTGTGGAAAACAAACAGCTCAATCTTTCTGAACCCGAAAATATCATGGGCACCATGGATGTCAACCCGCTGCTGATCAAGCTCAGCATCCCGATGATGATCTCCATGCTGGTGCAGGCACTGTACAACGTGGTGGACTCGATCTTTGTCGCCCGTGTCAGTGAGAACGCCCTGACCGCCGTCTCTCTGGCCTTTTCGCTGCAGAACCTGATGATCGCCGTGGGCATCGGCACCGGCGTGGGTGTCAACGCCCTGCTCTCCAAGAGCCTGGGCGAAAAGAACCAGTACCGCGCCAACAAGACCGCCGAGAACGGCCTGTTCCTGGCACTGTGCAGCTACCTGGTCTTTCTGGTGCTGGGCCTGACCGTTGTGCGCCCCTACTTCTACGCCCAGACCGCCGATGCCGACATCGCCGAGCAGGGCATCCGCTACCTGACCATCTGCTGCGTGCTCAGCCTGGGCATGTTCATGCAGGTGATGAACGAAAAGCTGCTGGCCGCTACCAGCCGCACCACCCTGAGCATGATCAGCCAGCTGGTGGGTGCCATCGTCAACATCATCCTTGACCCCATCTTCATCTTTGGCTACTGCGGCGAGGCTCTGTCCGGCACCACCGGTGCAGCTTTGGCCACCGTCATCGGCCAGTTCTGCGGCGCAGGGGTCTCCTTCTACCTCAACCTCCGCAAGAACCCCGATATCCAGCTGGATTTCAAGGGCTTCCGCCCCAGCGCCGAAGCCATCAAGCGGATCTACGTTGTCGGCCTGCCCAGCATCGCCATGCAGTGCGTGGGCAGCGTGATGACCTTCCTGATGAACCAGATCCTGATGGCCTTTACCGCCACCGCCGTGGCCGTGTTCGGCGTTTACTTCAAGCTGCAGAGCTTCGTTTTCATGCCCATCTTCGGCATGAACAACGGCATGGTGCCCATCATCGGCTACAACTACGGTGCCCGCAAGCCCGACCGCGTCAAAAAGACCATCAAGTGCGCCATGTTCTATGCCGAGGCCATCATGCTGGTCGGCTTCCTGCTGTTCCAGTTCCTGCCCGACAAGCTGCTGGGCCTGTTCTCCGCCAGCGAGGCCATGCTGGCCATCGGCAAGCCTGCCCTGCGCATCATCTGCTTCCACTTCCTGCTGGCCGGCATGAGTATCATCCTGTCCTCCACCTTCCAGGCGCTGGGCAACGGCATGTTCAGCCTGATCATCTCGGTCTGCCGCCAGCTGGTGGTCCTGCTGCCCGCCGCCTGGCTGCTGAGTAAGACCGGCAACGTGAATATGGTGTGGTGGTCCTTCGTCATTGCAGAGCTGGTCAGTGTGACCCTGAGCTTTGTGTTCTTTGCCCGCCTGGACAAAAAGATCATCGAGCCCATGTACGACAACGCTGCCGCTGCACAGTAAACCGTTTCAGAACCTGTCCGACACAAGAAAGGAACGTGACCTTTTATGGCAAAGAAGTTGAAATGGAATCTGATCCTGATGAGCGTGCTCTATCTGGGGCTGGGCATCTTCCTGCTCATGCGGCCCTCCACCGCCCTCAACGTGGTCTGCTACGCCCTGGGCGGCGTGGTGCTGGTGTGCGCCGCCGTTCAGCTGGTGCGCTACTTTGCCGTGGAGCGCGGCATCTTCCAGAGCCAGCTCACCCTCATCTCGGGCATCATCTGCCTGGGCCTGGGCGCGTTCCTGATCCTCCGCAGCGACATCGTGGTGCGCATCCTGCCCATCGTGTTCGGCCTGTTCGTCATCTTCGACAGCCTGGGCCGCATCCAGAACGCTCTGGACCTGCGCCGCTGTGAGTACCCCAGCTGGAAGGGCTTCCTGCTGCTGCCGGTGCTCAGCGTGGTGCTGGGCGTGGTGATGATCCTGAATCCCTTCGGCACCATGGAGACGCTGGTCATGGCCATTGGCATCATCCTCATCATCGAGGGTGCCATCAACCTGCTCAGTGCCCTGTACACCGTGCTGGCCATCCGCCGCTTTGCCAAGCTCCACCCCGAGACCCAGTCTATGCTGGAATCCCTGACCGGTCAGGATCTGAACGGTGACGGCGTGATCGCCCCGGACATCGCCCCTGCCGACGTGGAAGCCTCCGCCGTGGAGCTGGATCATGTGGATGAGAGCGCGGAAGTGGAGCAGGAAGAGGATTAAACTCCCTCCGTCATCGCTGCGCGATGCCACCTCCCTCCATGAGGGAGGCTTTGGCCACCCCCATAAAGCTTCCCTCCGAGAAAAGGCTCCCTCTCCGAGGGAGCTGTCGCCGACAGGCGACTGAGGGAGTTTGTAACTAATAGTAAAGGATAAAACTAGAGATGGAAAAATACGATCTGATCATTGTGGGTGCCGGTCCGGCCGGCATCTTCACCGCTGTAGAGCTGCTGCGCCACGGCAGCAAGAAAAAGATCCTGCTGGTGGAAAAGGGCAAGCCGGTGGAAAAGCGCCACTGCCCCAAGGCCGAGCTGGGCCACTGCGTCAACTGCCGCCCCACCTGCGCCATCACCACCGGCTTCTCCGGTGCAGGCGCGTTCTCGGACGGCAAGCTGAGCCTCTCCTATGAGGTGGGCGGCGACCTGCCCAGCCTGATCGGCGAGGAGTTCGCACAGGAGCTCATCCATTACACCGATAAGATCTACCTCGAGTTCGGTGCCGACCCCCATGTGGAGGGCATCTACACCGGCGAGGACATCAAGGAGATCCGCAAGAACGCCATTCATGCCGGCCTGAAGCTGGTGGACTGCCCCATCCGTCATCTGGGCACCGAGAAGGCCCAGCAGCTGTATCTGGCCATCCAGAACTATCTGGCCGACAACGGCGTGGAGATGCTGTTCAGCACCGAGTGCGAGAACATCATCCTGGAGAACGAGGAGTGCAAGGGCGTGTTCATCAAGGGACCCAAGGACGAGGAAGCCCATGCTGTTTATGCCGATACTGTGGTCATCGGCACGGGCCGCCGCGGTGCCGACTGGCTGGAGAAGATCTGCGCCGAGCACCACATCGCCCACAAGCCCGGCACCGTTGACATCGGCGTGCGCGTGGAGTGCCGCAACGAGGTCATGGAAAAGGTGAACAAGGTGCTGTACGAGTCCAAACTCATCGGCTACCCCAAGCCCTGGAAAAACAAGGTGCGCACCTTCTGCCAGAACCCCGGCGGCTTTGTGGCTCAGGAGAACTACGACAACGATCTGGCCGTGGTCAATGGCCACAGCTTCAAGGAGAAGAAGAGCGAGAACACCAACCTGGCCATCCTCGTCTCCCACAACTTCACCGAACCCTTCAACCAGCCCATCGCCTACGCTCAGAAGGTGGGTGAGCTGACCAACATGCTGGGCGCAGGCCACATCCTGGTCCAGCGCTACGGCGACATTCTGGACGGCAAGCGCACCTGGCCCAAGGAGCTGGCGCAATCCAACGTCAAGCCCACCCTGAAGGATGCCGTGGCCGGTGATATCACCGCCGCCATGCCTTACCGCGCCATGACCAACATCATCGAATTCATCAAGATGCTGGATATGGTCGTGCCCGGCTTTGCCGCCAACGAGACCCTGCTTTACAGCCCCGAGCTGAAGTTCTACTCCAACAAGGTCAAGATGGACGAGAACCTCGACACCAACATCCGGGGCCTGCACTGCCTGGGTGACTCCTCCGGCTGGACCCGCGGCCTGATGATGGCCTCCGTCATGGGCGTGCTCATGGGCCGGAAGCTGGCCGAAAAGGAAGGATGCTGATCGCACCTTTCCGCCCCTCAAAACGTAAAAAGGACTGCTCCGTCGGAGCAGTCCTTTTTTGTAATTTCAGCGCAGCTTATTCCGGCTTGGAGAATTTGACAGGCAGCGGGTTCTGGCGGGATCCCGGTTTATTTTGGAATGATATGCATTTTCTCGTCAGATTCAATTGATTTTTCACCAAAAAATCGGTATACTATTTCCAGAGTACTGTGCGTTGTGCCCAATGCACAGCGCGCACAGGGAGGTATTGCTATGCACGATTCCCCGGGAAGCGTCGTCACCCAGCTGTGCTCCGGGCTCCAGCTTTACAGCGCCGAACGGCGCATTGCGGACTGCATTCTTGCAGATGTAAAGTGGGCCTCGGTCGCCACCTCTGCGGAGCTTGCAAAGGCCAGCCACTCATCCGAAGCCACGGTCACCCGGCTGTGCCACAAGCTCGGCTACGCAAATTATCGCAAATTCCAACTGGAGCTTGCGCGGGATGTGCTGGAGCAGCAGGAAACGGAGGCCCGCAAAAGGCCCCCCAATGACCCGCTGCATCAGGCCCTGCTCGATCTTCAGAACAACCGTCAGGAGGAGGTTCAGGCCACCATTCAGGCCTTGAACCTTGTCCAGCTGAGAAAGGTGCTTTCCATTCTGCGGGCGGCAGAGATCATTGAGATCGAAGCCAACGGCAGCAGCCTGCCCGTTGCCATGGATGCTTCGCTCAAGCTGGGCAGTCTGGGCAAGCGCTGCATGATCAGCCCGGTGCCAGAAAAGGCACGGTCTTTCGCTTCGGCACTGACCCCAAAAGATGCCCTGCTGCTCATTTCCAGCGCAGGCCGCTGCGAGGCGTTGGAGACGGCCGCCCGTGCCGCCAAGAAGAACGGCACACCGGTCATCCTCATCACCTGCGACAAGCGCTCGGCGCTGGCAGGCCACGCCAGCTATACCCTGCTGGCCTCCAACCGTATCCAGCGCATTGCCAGCGATATGCTGCCTTCCCAGCTTTCGGCAGCGCTGGTGGTGGAGGCGCTCTACTACCTGCTGGTGGGCAATTTCGATCTGAATTAAGCGCAAAAAAGTCCCGGCCGTTCTGGTCGGGACTTTTTGCTGTGTTTAAGCGATCATGCGTTAAAAACGTACTTGTCCATGCGGTGGAACGCCTCCTCGATGCGGGAACGGGGAGAAGCCAGATTCATGCGCAGGTGGCAGGGGCCAAAGAACATGGTGCCGTCCTGGATGGCAACGCCCACATCCCAGCAGGCGTGCTCCACATCCTCAATGGTCTTGCCGTGGGCCTTGCACCAGTCGGTGCAGTCCACGAACAGCATGTAGGTGCCCTGCGGCTTGGAGACGGTCACGCCCTCGAAATGCTTCTCGATGTAATCGCAGGCAAAGTCAATGTTGCCGGTCAGCACCTCGCAGAGCTCGTCGGTCCACTCGTAGCCCTCGGGCTTGTAAGCACCGATCAGGGCGTGCATGGAGAGAACGTTCATCATGTTGTAGTGGCTCAGGCTGGACTCTTTTTCCATGCGGTCACGCCACCAGCTGTTGTAAACAATATGGTAGCTGCCCACCAGACCGGCCAGATTGAAGGTCTTGGAGGGGGCATAGAAAGCGGCGGTGCGCTGGCGGGCATCCTCGCTCACAGACTGGGTGGGGATGTGCTTGTTTCCGCTCAGGATGATGTCCGACCAGATCTCATCGGAGACCACATACACATCGTACTTCTTGTACAGCTCCATGGCCTTTTCCAGCTCCCAGCGCTCCCACACACGGCCGCAGGGGTTGTGGGGGTTGCACATGATGGCGGCATGGATCTTTTCCTCTTTCAGGTGCTTTTCCATGTCCTCAAAGTCCATCCGCCACACGCCGTTTTCATCCTTGACCAGCGGGCTGTGGACAGCCTCGTAGCCGTTGTTCTTCAGGCTCATGGTGAAACCGATGTAGGTGGGGCTGTGGATCAGGATCTTGTCGCCCTTGGAGCAGACGCAGTTCAGGGCGCTGATCACGCCGCCCAGCACGCCGTTCTCGTAGCCGATGCACTCCTTGGTCAGACCCTGCACGCCGTTGCGCTTTGCCTGCCACCGGATGATGGAATCGAAGTATTCATCAGTGGGGTTGAAGTAGCCAAACGCGGGGTGGTTGGTGCGTTCGATGATGGCTTCCTGGATGGTGGGCACGGTGGGGAAGTTCATATCGGCCACCCACATGGGGATGGCATCAAAGCCCTCCTTGGGGGCGGCGGGGGCAAAGCCGGTGCCAAGGCCATCCACTGCAATGGCATCCTTGCCGTGGCGGTCCATGATGGAAGTGAAATCGTATTTCATAGCGGTGCTCCTTCTCTCAAAATTTTTAACTGGCCCCACTTTAACACACTTTGCCGCCGGGTGCAAGCAGCCAGCACGTTTCCCCGGATATCGTGCGGAAAAATCACGAATTTTTACGGTAATTGCACGCAAAAAGCCGGTCGGCATACGCCGACCAGCTTTTTTATTGGTATTGACTTTCCGGATCAGCCCAGCATCTCGTGAGCGGTCTTGCAGATGGTCGCTGCATCCAGACCGTACAGCTTGAGCAAATCCCATGCGGGACCGGAGCAGCCGAACTTGTCCTGCACGCCCACGCGGCGGACAGGGGTGGGCAGCTTCTCGCTCAGGACGGCGCAGACGGCCTCGCCCAGACCACCGATGACGCTGTGCTCTTCGGCGGTGATGACCTTGCCGCACTCCTTGGCGGCCTTGAGGACGATCTCCTCGTCCAGAGGCTTGATGGTGTGGATGTTGATGACCCGGGCGTGAATGCCCTCGGCAGCCAGCTGCTCGGCAGCCAGGCGGGCCTCGTTGACCATCAGGCCGGTGGCGATGATGGCAATGTCGCTGCCCTCGGTGATCTGCTCGCCCTTGCCCAGCTCAAAGTGGTAGGTAGCCTCATCGTGAAACACAGGCACAGCCAGACGGCCGAAGCGCAGGTAAACAGGGCCCTGCATGGCGTAAGCGGCACGCACAGCGGCGCGGGCCTCCACATCGTCTGCGGGGCAGATCACGGTCATGCCGGGCAGGCTGCGCATCAGGGCAAAGTCCTCGCAGCACTGGTGGGAAGCACCGTCCTCGCCCACGGAGATGCCGCCGTGGGTGGCACCGATCTTGACGTTCAGGCGGGGGTAAGCGATCGAGTTGCGGATCTGCTCAAAGGCACGGCCTGCAGCAAACATGGCAAAGCTGGAAACAAAGGGAACATAACCCATGGTGGCCAGACCTGCGGCCACGCCCATCATGTTGCCCTCGGCAATGCCGCAGTCGAAGTGACGGTCCGGGTGCGCCTTACGGAACATGCCGGTCTTGGTGGCGGCAGCCAGGTCAGCGTCCAGCACCACCAGGTCGTCGTGGCCCTCGGCGGCCAGCTCCTTCAGGGTGTTGCCGTAGCTGTCACGGGTAGCGATCTTCTTCACTTCTACCATCTTACTTGTCCTCCTCTTCCAGCGCGGCGTAAGCTGCATTCAGCTCCTGCATGGCCTGTGCGTATTCCTCATCGTTGGGGCCCTTGCCGTGCCAGTCAACGGAGTTCTCCATAAAGGAAACGCCCTTGCCCTTGAGGGTATCCAGAATGATGCAGGTGGGCTTTTCGTTCTCAGCGTGGAAAGCGGCGATGGCGCTCTCAATAGCATCAAGATCGTGGCCGTTGATGGTCAGCACGTTGAAGTTGAAGGCCTTCAGCTTCTCCTCCAGCGGGGCGCTGTTCATCACGGTCTCGGTGGTGCCGTCGATCTGCAGATGGT